>JABLTH010098672.1_pt1 | contig 50249 bp, 38 predicted proteins | sample 7875711 | NCBI WGS metagenome assembly JABLTH01 (sample SAMN14941262, study PRJNA633318) | bioreactor metagenome | isolation source: bioreactor | place: China | collected 2019-03-05 | reverse complement strand
GTAGAACAGGTTCAACTTAGGATCGTAAGCATACCAACCCCAGTTAGTACCGCCACCGATTTTCCAGGCATCGCCTTCCCAGGTTTTGAGGCCCAGGCCAAATTGACCGTAGTGTGGGTTTTCTTTGTTGAAGTCTTTTGCCAAACGGATGGACTCGTCAGAACCGGTTGCGAACGCACGCCATTTCAGTTCACCTGTTTTCAGGTCCAGTGCGTTAACCGCACCACGCACACCCAGCTCAGCGCCAGAACAACCGATCAAGACCGTGTCTTTGGCGACAAACGGTGCCTGTGTCAATGTCTGACCGACTTTCGGATCACACATTTCCACTTCCCAGTTCACCTTACCGGTTTTGGCATCCAACGCCAGTACATGGCCATTGGCTTGTTTCTTCACGATTTGACCCGCGCCGTAAGCCAGACCACGGTCTACCACGTCACAGCACATCACTGCTTTGGTAGAAGCATCTTGCTTAGGTTTGTGTTGCCAAACAATTTTTCCTGGATCGTTCAGATTCAAAGCATAAGTGTTGTTTGGGAAAGCGGAGTGGATATACATCATGTCGCCGATGACCAATGGCGCACCTTCGTGACCATTGAGCACACCGGTAGAGAATGACCAGGCTGCTTTTACATTTTTAACGTTGGATTTGTTAATTTGTGCCAGCGGGCTGTTGTGCTGGCTATAATAGCCACCGGTTGCAACAGGCCAAGCCCCTGGGGTGTTCAATGCCTTGTCCAGGTCAGCATCCGCAAATGCCAGACCAGAAACGCTGGCAAACAAGCCTCCAACCAAAGCGCCAACAATGGCACGTGTTGAATTGTTTTTCATACGATCTCCTAATCTCTCAAGAATGAGTTTGATGTGTTGTTGCAGTCACCCCCCCGAATGCTGCACTTCACGACCGAAATTGTTAATAATTTGTAACATTGGCAATAGATGAAACATTCCCTATCATCTATTCAAGAATTCATCATCGCATCACACCCCACAACGGGAATCTTTCACTACAGCCAGCTTAAGGATGTGGTCTATAGTGGCGCACATTCACTTGGCGCAAATTGACCGCCAACACCGTCAATAGCAGATGTGCTCTGCGCTGACTGAGTGGATCTTTCAAGTCATGCATTCATATCATTGGTCTATGCCATTCTTTAGGGTATTTCATCAGCTCGGCCATCTCAGTCGGGCCAGTCGTGACACGCTTATCGTGATCGCAGGCGTGGCCGTCACTTTTGTGCTGTCATCCGCATTCGACCTGGCAGAACGTGTGAACGCCTGGCTACTCACCTATGAATATGCGCAATTAGACGAAGTCCCGCTGACCCTGTTTGTATTGGTGTTGCTCAGTGTGTGGTTCAGTCAGCGCCGCTGGCGTGAGATTCATGCCGAAATCCAGCGCCGCAAACAGACCGAGGCGCGTCTGAGTAGCAGCCAGCAGCTCTATAAAACCCTGTTTGATGGAGATTTGACCGGGAATGTAGTGCTGGACCTGGAAGGCAACATCGGCATGCACAACCGCGCCTTTGAGCGTATTTGCCGTCCACTGAACCACAACCGCAATACACGTGAGTTGTTCAGCTTTGACTGGCTGCCATTTATTGTGCAATTGCAACAGCAGCAGGAAATCAATTTCAACAAGCTGCAAATCCGCCGCCCGGATGGCCTGCCGTGTTATGTGAGTGCCCGCTTTGTTTACATGGCGCCCAGCGACAACCAGGCCGCTCAAATCCATGGGTATCTGGTAGATATGACCGAGCAATGCCTAGTCGAGCAGGACCTGGAAAGGACTCTGAAAGAAAACCGTGTGCTGGCGCGCCATGCCATGCAGGTGCAGGAGCATGAGCGCAAATATATTGCCAGCGAGATTCATGACGAAACCGGGCAATACCTGACAGCGATCCGTATGGATGCACTCACCCTGCAAAAAAGCACGCCGGAGCAGGCGCATGTGATTGCGGTCAGAATCGCCTCCAATACGCAACACGTCCAGCAATCCATCCGCGCCCTGATCAAGCATCTGCGCCCACCCGCGCTGGATTCACTGGGCCTGGTCGGTGCCATCGAGCGACTGGTGAGTGACTGGAAAAAACTCAATCCGCGCGTGGATTGCCATTTGATGCTGGATACCGGCGAGCATGCCTTAAACGAAGATATCAATATCGTGGCGTTTCGCGTGACGCAAGAGGCGCTGACCAATATTGCACGTCACGCCCAGGCCACCGAAGTCTGGATTGATTTGCAGGTGATCCAGCGTCAGGACAAATGGTGGTTGCAGATTGAAGTACGTGACAATGGCAAAGGCATGGATACTTCACTGGCCACCGAAGGCGTCGGCCTGGTCGGCATGCGCGAACGCATCGAATCCCTGCATGGCAACTTCAAGCTCATGAGTGGCTTGCAAGCAGGCACCTTGATTACTGGCCTATTGCCCTTGCAGGCACACCCGCAGGCTTTGCCTGCCTCTTCCTTACCCACCAACCCGGGAGTCAATGACTATGCAACATCCTAAATGGCCAGGCCTGATCGTACTGCTGTTCCCTTTTTCGCTCGCAGCCAAAGACCTCAATACGCTAGAGCAACCCTTCTTGCAGGCTTATAGCGGAAAATCCCGCCAATTTGTCGAAGAGCAACTGGGCACACCGGTGAAAAAAGAAGTGGCCGTTAAACCCCATAACGCTGACCAGATCCTGCAGGAAAAAGGTCAAGCGACGGCAGGCGAAGGTGACAGCGTTGAAATGTGGTATTACCAGGGCAAGATTCAATATGCGCCGAATAAATATTTCAATACCGCCTAACTCACATTTGCCAACGACAAATGTGTGAACATCACCTTTGCCAACAAGAAGTAAGGAGTCGTACGCGTCATGGCCAAAGTAATGATCGCAGATGACCACGCCATGCTCAGACAAGGCTTGCGGACCATGTTGGAGCAGGCCAACCACCAGGTCACGCAAGATGCATTGAGTGGCGAAGAAGCCTGCCTGCTGGTGGAAAAAAACCACCCGGACTTGCTGATCCTCGATCTGGACATGCCTGGCATAGGGGGGCTGGAAACGCTCAAACGCATTTTGCACCGCAAGCCGCAGATGCGCGTGTTGATTTTTAGCATGCATGACGACTGCATCTATGCCACGCGCGCGATTCAAGCAGGTGCACGCGGCTATGTGACCAAAACTGAGCCGCCAGAAGTAGTGCTGGAGGCGGTGCAGAAAATCCTCAAGGGCGGCCGCTATATCAATAACGAACTGGCACAGAGTTTGTCCATGTATCACCTGGAAAGCCAGGAAAACCCGATCCAGAAACTCTCGCCACGCGAGTTTGAGGTGTTCAGACGCATTGCCCAAGGGGAGGCGCTGGCAGCGATTGCCAAGGCCATGCATATTGGCTATAAAACCGTCGCCAACATCCAGACCAGTGTGCGGCAAAAGCTGGGCGTCGAAACCACTGGCCAGCTGGTGCATATTGCCGTGCGTTTTGGCATTATCAAGGGCTTGTAAGCGCAGGGTTGCCCATGATACTGATTATTGCCCGTAAAGAATTACGCAGCCTGTTTGCCACCCCCATGGGCTGGCTGGTGCTGGCCATCTTTCAGGCCATTGTTGGCACTTATTACAGCCTGAGTTTTAACCAGTATTTCGAGATCATGCAAAGCGCGCATTGGCAGGTGCAGCGTATCGGCCTCACCCAGTTTATGGCGGAAGGTGTGTTTGGTGTGGCAGCCGTGCTGATGCTGTTTGTGGTGCCGCTGGTAAGCATGAAGCTGATCAGTGAGGAGCGCAAAAACCAGACCATGGCCTTGCTCATGAGTGCACCACTCAGCATGACTGAACTGATCCTGGGCAAGCTGCTTGGCATCCTCAGCTATTTGAGTCTGTTAATTCTCAGCATGGTGCTGATGATCGCGCTGCTGCTGCCCTGGGCAGAAATTGACCTGCCCTATCTGCTCACGCATGCGTTTGGCTTATGGTTATTGATGCTAGCCAGCAGTGCGCTCGGGCTCTATATTTCTTGCCTGACCGCCAACCCTATCCTGGCAGCATTCTGCAGCCTGACCGCGCTGACTTTTTGGCTGTTGCTGGACAAGTTTTTCAGCGACGACCACCAGGCCCTGTTTCATGATTTTTCACTGATGCAACATTACCGCCAGTTTGCATTGGGCATTCTCAATAGCTACGACATCCTGTTTTTTGTCTTGTTTGCCGGCTTTTTTGTGCTGCTGGCGATCCGGCGTTTACATGCGGACCGACTGTATGGCTAATACAACCAAAGACACCTCCACCGTCCCTCCTTTCAACCAGAGTCTTGCCCACTGGTGGCAGCATCAACTGGTGGTGCCTGCGCTGCTGATTGTGGCACTGGGACTGGGCTGGCTGGCCTGGCAGTTTCATGCCACGGCAGACACCACACACAATCATCGCAACACCTTATCTGCCGCCAGCCAGCAGGTTCTCCATGACCTGCCGGGTCGCATAGAGATTATCGCCTTTTGCAGCAACAGCCCGTTCAAAGGCCGCTATTTCCGCAAGTCGATTGTGGCGCTGGTGCAGCGCTATCAGCAGCAACACCGCGGCATACACCTGCAATTTATTGATCCGGCCACCGCGCCTACGCTGGCCAGAGAGTGGCAGATTAAAAAAGAAGGCGAAATGCTGATCCGCTATGCCGGCCAGCAGCAGCGCCTGTATTTGCCTTATACCGAAGAAGCCTTTACCAATGCCTTGCTAAGCCTGCAGCATGGCGAACGCGCCCCGCTGCAATTTCTCGCGGCCCATGCATTGCATGACACGCATGGCACTGGCTTGAGCCAATTGGCACAAGCCCTACAAAACGCAGGCATCCCCGTCTTGACCGGAGACCTGCCAGCCACACCGGCGAAAACCTTACCAAGCTTGGTCCTGGCCGGGAGCGACAAACCCTACTCGCCTGCACAAGTCGCGGCAATTCGCCAACATGTGCAACAAGGCGGCAACCTGGTTTGGCTCACCACCTCGCCACAGGCACAGGGCTTGCAAGCACTGGCACAAGACCTGCGCCTGATCATTAGCCCAGGCATAGTCATTGATCCAGTCAATCGCCAGTTTGATATTCCCCTGCATGATTTAAGTACCCAGCGCTATGGCGCCCGCGGACCGACGCAGGAATTTGGCTTACGCACCTTCTTCAACCAGGCGCACGCGATAGAGCACCAACGCATCCCGAATGACCCGTGGCAAAGCCTGCCTCTGGTGGCAGCAGCAGAACAAGGCTGGGTAAGCGCAAGCTATCAGCCCGCACATCCGTCGCCCTCCGCCATGACCTTCAATGCCACTAAAGATTCGCCCGGCCCGGCCACACTGATGCTGGCGCTGGAAAAACCCCTAGCCTCGGGCAACAAACAACGCATTCTGGTCATCGCGAGCGCAGACTTTTTTTCTAACCAGCAAATCCAGCGCGGCGGCAACCTGGCACTCAGCCTGCAAAACCTGCAATGGGTCGTGAATAACCAGCCTACCGTCAGCCTGCCCGTGACGCCACTCCGCGATACCGTGATTGCATTACCAACGCAACGTACCTGGCTTATGCTGCTGTTTAACGGTTTCCAGTTTGGGCTGCCATTGGCCTTGCTGCTCGCTGGCGGCTGGGCCTGGCGCAGAAAACAGCGTGCTTGAGGTAAGGTTAAAGGTTAGTGTGTTCAGAGGATTGAGAGGACGCTTGATGGCCGCAAGATCATCACTTTGCTTGAGCTGATGATTGAATCTATTTCATACTGCGGACTGTAAATGAGTGCGCCTTAAGCGTGCTTGACTTCATAGCCTATCAATTGATTTTGTTTAAATTAATTATTAATTGCTACGATCACAATTTGCTGCGACTCAGCAATAAACGAATTACCTTTATCAGGATTAAAAATGCATAAGCAGAACACAAAAAAACAAACCACTTCATGGTCCAGCCATAGTGATGCTTAAGTAAATTCGCTTTCTCGTTGACTGCTATCCTTTGGCAAATAAAGATCTTTGACGCCATTAACTTTGCTTTGCATGCCCGCCTTCTAATTACAAAACTACAAAAGCGGCATTACGGTTTTTGTCTGCATCTGAAAATCCTCCCATAAACAAAAGCCCCGCAAGATGCAGGGCTTTTGTTGATTTGGTAGGTCTGCCGTTCCGTTGGCAAGTCGATGCTTACAAGCCGGACAAACCTTTTTCAATCGCCTGATTATGTGTGGCCTCTGTTGGCGATGTTGGTGCAACCGCTGCAGGTTCTGGTTTGGCTGCCGGGACTGCAGGCGCAGTGGTGTCAGCGTTCAGGGTCATTTTAGAGAAGTCGCCATAAAACTCGACCTTGGCCTCTTTGCGCAAACTCGCAACCTCATTCTTGATCAGTGTTTGCTGTCCAGAGTTGACCAGGAACTGCTGGATCACTGGTTTAGCATTGTCAAAATTGACCGGTTGGCGATCGACTTTGGCCAGATACAGCAAAACCAGCGCTTGTGGGCTTTTGACCACCAAGGTATCACCGGCTTTCAACACGTTAAGTTGCTTGAGCAACTCGAGTGGCAACTGTTCGGCGGCTTTGCGGCTGGCATTCACGTTAAAGACGTATTTATTATCTTGCAACCATTTCGCAATTTCCTCAGGCGTCTTGGCAGCATTAATGCCTGCTTCAATTTCGCTGACGTGTTGCGTGCCATCTTTCACGGCAAATTCCTGGATCACATACACGTTACGCTCGCTGAATAATTCAGGATGCGTATCATAAAACTTCTGGATTTCATCGGCTGAAGGGGTGGCCTGCTTTGCCGCCACTTTTTGCATATAGGCTTGCGCCAGCACTTGCTGCTTGGTGGCCTCAAGCACTTGTAACACATTCGGGTCACGGTCAAGCTTTTCGTCCACAGACTTTTGCTTGAGCAATTCCATGTCTACCATTTGCTGCAACACTTTTTCAGACGCGGCTTTCACTTGCGACTGTTCCAGCTTGCCCAGTTTGGACAAGGCAAAATTCAGCTGGTGAACGGTAATTTCACTGCCATTCACCTTGGCAACCACCTGGGAGCCGCCTTTACTGGCTTCATCATGTTTGCTGCAACCAGCCATTACCAGCATCAGTGCTGGTACGATCAATGCGATTTTTTTCATCATCACCCTTTAATATTCGCTATTTTTAACTTCTGTTGCGATCTCTCGCAACCTGATAACGGTTTTTAATCCGCCGGTCTTGAAGAAGACGCGCTGTTCAAGACAAACGCTTACACACTCGGTTCACCAATATTGCCAATGGTCACCAAACACTACCCACGCCCCTAAGAGCGCATTGGTGGTGACATGCGCAATGATTGCGACCCAGAGCACCTGGAAATGACGGTATAACCAGGCATATACCAATCCTGCCAACAGCCCTGCAAACCAGAGTTGATGCTCCACAGCGAATAATACGCTACTTAGCAGGATTGCATAAGTCGTGATTGCGGCAGGTGACACAGTCATAAAATCGTTCGCATCCAGCCTGCGCATCAGATACGAACGCCAGAACAGTTCTTCAATTACAGGCACAACCAATGCAGAACCCGCCCAACGGCAAGCTAACCAGAACAAGTCCGTCCCAGTCTGCATAGGCATCGCCACGATGGCTTGTGTCTCGCTCCCGCCCAACCAGACTGGGTAAGGCGCAACCCAAAGCACAAACACCAGCACCCCCGCCAGTAAGGCAAGCCCGATCTGCGCGCGCGCAGGCTTGTCGGTCAACTCGCGATAATCGGTTTTAAAGTAGAACAGGCACGCCAAGGCCAGCAAGCAGCGACACAAATACGCCGCTTGCCCAACCACCCCCAGCGCAGTGAAGAGATCCACTAACCAAGGCTGCAGGGCCAACAGCAAAATAAAGCCGATAAACGGAAAGATGCGCGCACATTCTGCGCGCGTGAACCAGTGATCAATTAAATGCATCATGCAGGCAAGCCTATCATCAAACAGTCTACCTGCCTATGCTGGAAGCCACTTAAGGCGTTGCAACTTTGTCGACCTTGTTTTCCAGTAACTGACTGTGCTTTTCTTGAAGGATATTCTCAAGTTCAACCCGCTTTAATTTAAAAAACGGCTCTGAACGCAGCACTTTTTGATAAAAACTGGCATTGTCATACAAATCCACCAACTCATGCCCATACGCATACAAACGGCTGTTTTTTTCTTCGCAGCTGGTCAGCTTCTGGTGGCTGTCACTCACTTTGGAAAGCAGTTGTTTGCGTTGCTGCTCGCTGCTCTCTTGCGTCGCATGTGCAAGCTTGAGTTGTTGTTCGGCCGCCTCAAGTTGCTGGTTTTTTTCGGCGAGCTGCGTTTGCAACTGTTTGAGTTGTGCAGATAACGCGTCTTTTTCCTGCAATAGCTTTTGATTGTCAGACTGCAATTGCTGGTTACGTTTCAGCTGTCCCTGCAATTTGGCCGAATGCGAGCGCTGTGCAGACTGTGCCTGATCCAAGGCTTGCGACAAGCCCTGTTTTTCTTGCTCAAACTGCGATTGCAGGGCAGATTTTTCAGCCTCCAAATCCTGCTTCATTTTTTGCATGAGGATGGCGGCACGTTTGGCCGATTTGTCCTGCTTTTCTGCAGCAGCCGTTGGCTCTACACAGAGTCCAATCAAGCTCAGGCTCAGCAGGAGTGACGAGATGAGTTTCATACAGTCCCTTTAAAACCGGCCATTAAAGTCAAGAAAGAAGGTGTCCACAGAGAATGGCAAACCAGAAATTTCATCGGCACTGACATATCTGGAAGATAACCAGGCATTTTTGCCCAGACCATACTGTCCACCCACAAAAAAGCCCTTGGCATCGGTGCCACCTAAGCGGAAGTTGGAGTCTGTGAACCCATCAATCATCGCGTCACGCTCCAGACGACGATAGCCACCAAACACTTGCCAGTCATGCAGCTTTTTAATCAGAGGATTACCCACCATGAGTGAGAGTTCATAGCCCTCATTTTCTTTTTTATACAAGTTACCAGTGCGGCGCAGTATCTCTTGCTGATCAAAACCGATGTTTTGCACATAAGCCCCGTGCAAGATCACGTGAACCGGATCGAACGTGGCTAAATCAATCTCACCGGTAAAGTTGATCAACTGAAATTTGGAAGCCAGTCCACAAGGGCCGGTGTCACCACAAAGATTGCTATTTAGACCATCGATACTGAAGGTACTATTCCCTTTTTGGCGCCATAACGGGGCTGTACCCGCATACTTGAGACTGTCATTGACCGGGTTACGCTCGCCCTCTATATTTTCAAAATCATAGTAGGCCACCCCCAGCTTAACCTTGGTGTCATTGCTGGCTGTCCACTCGATGCCACCCTGAGCAGCATAAAGCCATTTGTCTCTGGCTTTGTTCGTATCAGAAGACTCGATCTCTTCGATCGGGAAAGCGCCAACCGTCGAGAATACCCGCCAGTGATTGTTAATCGCCGGGTTAGCTCTTGCCACAAAACCATCAAAGGCCAGATCAGGGTCCCAGAGCAAGTCAGTATTGAATGTCGGGTTACCGGTAAAGAATGGGTTGGCAAAACGGCCACCAGTCAATGTTAGCCAATCATATGGCTTGCCTTCAAGAAAAGCCCGATCCAGGCCAAATACAAACTTGCCCTGCGAGAACCCTTCTGTCTGGTTAGGCGTGACTGGTGTTTGCAGCATGCCGGTGGTAAAGCGGATGCCGCCGTTCAACCATTCATTAATCTTTAAATTAGCGCCGAATAAAGCCCGGATACGCTGGCGATCACGGTCTTCAGTGGTATTGTTCACACTGCTCATGTTTTGGACTTCATTGGTTCGCAAAAACACAGGGGGCGTGTTGAACTCATTGAACATATCTTCCTGGTAGCGCAAACGCAGAGCACCCGTCCACTCAACGCGATCAATCCACTCTGGAATCCCTAACCGCTCGCCTGCCTTGTAATTGAGTTTTTTCATCACCTCTTGCTCAATCTCAGCACGCATTTCGTTTTTGACATGCTCAGGCACATATTGCACGCGGATCGCTTTCGATTGCGTCGCCGCAGCTGGCGCATCTGGTGCGGCAGATTCGGCGACACTGGCCGCTTCTTCTTGTGCTTTTTGTTTGGCCGCTTGCGCTTGCTTGAGCAAAGCATCTGCTTTTTCTTTAGACAGTACACCCTCTTGTACCAGCAACTCGATCAAATTCATGGTGGTGGCACGCACCTCTTCCAGTGATTCACGCTCACCGGCGAGTACACCCTGCGCTTGTGTGCTAAACAGGCCGGCCACCAGCCATGGAATCATCCAGTTCTTTGCTTTTATCTTCATATCTTTCCCTAGTTACTTTCGCTCTTTACCAAGAGGCTCTTTACTGCGAGGCTTGCGATCAATAGTGATTAACGCTGTTGTGTGTTCCGTACTTCATGACATGTTTTTCGAGGCCATTCTGACGATGACCTTTCTTGGCATATCCTCTGGCGCAGACTCTTTCAACGGCGGAATCCGGCTCAATACTTTGCGGATCAAGGCATCGGTTTCAGCATCACCACTGGAGTCAATCAATTCCGCATGATCAATGTCGCCCTGGGCATTTAAAAACACCCTGACATCGACCTGATACTTCACTTTGCTCAGTCCACTTTCTGCATCCAGCGCTTTCTTGATTTGCGCATCTACCTTGTTGGTAAACCAGGCAAACGCAGCCATATTCTTTTTGCCGCCAATCTTGGGACCAGTGGTGACGTCGCCCCCCTTGTACTCATTATTCACGGCACCGGACTGGAAGGGACTTGGGCCATCTCCCGCAGCACCTTCCATCTTGAGGTTCTCGGCAGGCGGTGCTTCAACCGGTTTGGGCTCAGGCTCTTTAGGCGCCTCTTTCGGCTGCTCTTTTGGTGTTTCCTTGGGCGGCTCTTTAGGCGGAGGCGGTGGCGGTGGCGGCGGTGTGTCGGGCAGCAATTTCACAGTAGTGATTTGCTTTTTCTGCGTCGGCCCACCCGAAAACAGTTTTTTGATGCCATAAGCGATGCCAGCCAACACGGCCAGCACCAATACAGCAATCAGGATGCGGGCCGCCCAAAGCCGTGCGGGATGTACCGGCGTGTCATTGGAAAAGTTATCTTCCATCGCCATACCCTAGGTCCCAATTTTGCCGGTCACCAGGCCGACATTTTCAATTTGCAAGCGGTTAACCAGATCAATCACGCCAATGACCCCGGCATAAGGCGCTTGCGGCTGGCCTTTGATCATGACGTTGAATTTAGGGTCCATGGCCTTGGCCTGGTTGAGTTGTGTCTCCAGTTCAGCCATGGTCACGCCAACCCCATTGATGGTGAGCGTGCCGCCCTGTTGTACCTGCACGATTTTGATGTCGTGTTTTTCAGTGCTAGGCTTGTTGGAAGGCTTGGGCAGATTCATGGTCAAGCCTTGCACCCCCGCCGTGGTCATCAGGATAAAAATCACCAGCAGCACATAGGCCAGGTCCAGCATGGGTGTGATGTTGATGGTGTCGTAAGGTTGGGCGTCGTTCTGGACTTGCATGGCTTACTCCACCACTTTCTTGGTCACCAGGCCGACTTCGGTAATGTCCAGCCGTTTACAGATTTCCAGCACTTCAGAGACCTTTTCATAATGCGCAGCGGCATCCCCCTTTAGCACCACCGGCAGCTCGGGATTACTGCTTTTGTATTGCGCCAGACGCTGCTCCAGCTGTGCCATATCCACCGGGAACGCATCAAGGTAGACACTGCCATCACTGGTGACGGTAATCGCGCGCATTTGCGGTTTGGCCAATGCAGCAGAGTTCACCGTGTGTGGCATGTCGACTTTGACGCCTTGCACGGAGGCGGTAGTCATGATGATAAAAATCACCAGCAGTACGTACGCCAGATCCAGCATGGGCGTAATGTTGATCTCATCGTAGAGCTGGTTCTCTTCTTTGACGCCTTCTGACATCGCTTATGCCTTATTCCTTACCGTACAGTTCAGCGGTACGGGTAATGAACTCATCGACAAAAATCTGCATGGCGATGGTGATGTTTTTGACGCGGCTGGCCAGATAGTTATAGCCAAACAGGGCAGGAATCGCCACGCCCAGGCCAGCCACCGTGGCCAGCAAGGCGGCTGCAATCCCCGGCGCAATCGCGTTCACGTTAACGTCACCGGCGGCGGCAATGGCCGCAAAGGTGATCATCACACCCACCACAGTCCCCAACAGGCCCAGGAAAGGTCCACCGGAAATCGCAATGGTCAGCAACACCATCATGCTGTTCATGCGCTGGGTTTCACGCACCAGATCGGCATCCACAGCGGCCTTGATCGCATCAATTGAGGCGCCGCCCAAAGCCACTTTGCCATCCACTTCACGTTTTTTGATTTCACGTAAGCCAGCTTTGTACAAGCCAAACAGATTGGAGTGGGTGTAGCTACCGGTTTTGTCCAGTGCCAGCAAGTCGGCTGCGTTCGATTGCTGGAAACGCTTCAAGAACAAGTCATTGTCTTTGTCAGTCCGGCTCACCAGGCGTGCTTTGCTCACCATCACCCAGGCGCTGATGGCGAACATCACTGCCAGAATCGCGATCACCACTTTGGCATCCACGGTCAGACTGTTGATCAGGATGCCCATGTAGTTGGCTTCGCCGCCTTCTGCTTCTTCTTCCCCGCCAGCGGCTGCCACTTTCACCATGCTGGCATCCGCGCCTTGTGATTGGGCAACCAAGGTCAGCCAGGCGGCACTGCGGGCAGTGTTCGCCAACTGCAATTCATCGACTTCAGCATTCAGGTTTTCGCCCAGCGTGAATGTCGCAGCCGCTTGCGCATCGGTCACTGCTACTTGACCAGCGACTTGGCCATTCAGGTAAACCAAAGCCTGGCCAGCCTGAAACACCAACGCCACATGCTGCCATTGACCGGCTTTTAACTCGCCTGCTTTGGTGGCTGCACCACCGGCCTGCAAGGACAAGGCGCTGCCATCCAGCTGCAGGCTGACATTGCCGCTTTTGAACAACACGGCGGTTTGTGGCAAGCTGGCAGGCTTAAGCCAGACTGACCAGGTGCTGCCCTTGGCCAACGCAGGTACGGCAGGCAAAGTCAATGCCAATGGACTGTTATTCAGTACGGCGCTTTCTGCAATCAATCCGGCTTTTTGTACAGTCGCGTTGCCGCTGGCCGTCAGCTGGCTCGGGCCGCTATCCTTGAGCAAGGCATTTTCAGAGAAGGCAAACCGTGCCAGCAAGGCCGGATCATTCAGTGCCTGCGCATCGCTGGCGGCTGTGGCAGACTCATTGCCTGCTGCCAGATTGATAAACAAATCCTTGTTGGCCGAAGATACTTGCGGCAACACCACCCAGGCCACCGCCAATTCGTTGACGGCATCATATTTTTCCAGGGTAAACTTGAGTTCGGTTTTGTCATCCGCCGCAATAAAACGCAGATCAGCCCCATCTACATTGGCGCCGGTAAAATCAAAATTACCGGAATGCAGACGCACCAGCATCGGCGCCTGGTTGACTGCCTCTTTGATATTGGTAGTGTCTATGCTGATTTTTTGCTGGGTAGCCCAGTCTTTGTTCCATGCAGCCTCGCCGGAAACAGAGAGTGTGAGCCCTAAAATTGCAACCAATAAACCAAGTGTGTTCTTCATAGTTTTGCTGACAAGTGAATTTGAGCAGCAAGTCTAAAGAGTGAATGTTGCAGTCACATTAAGACAGGACTAGTCGGACTAGTTTTTTCTGACACATAGGCAGAGCGCAAAAAAGCCCGGCGAACCGGGCTTTTTTTGCTACAAGTGCAAACAGGGTTATGACTGACGGCGGGTAGCGATCCAGCCAATCACGCCCAAGCCCAGCAGCATCAGGCCAGACTGGGTTGGCTCAGGCACTGCAGCTGCGTAAGTCAGGCTACCAGCACCGGACAAACCCAGTGTGGTGTCATAGGTAAAGTAAGCATCGGAGGCATCAGCACTGCCCGCGATAAAGCTAAAGCCAATCGCCGGGCTGTTCGAGTTAACAGACCACTCAATGCCAGTAAATACGCCATCTTGAAACACAGCCGTCGCACTGGATAAAGCCGGCGTGCCCAAGTCAAACAGGCTGCTGCCAAATTTGAAGTTCAAGCTGCTCAGGTTAATTAACTCAGTGCCGCTGGACAGCAGGCCAGCATCATCAAAGCTGAATAAGCCTTGGTAGCTGGTGCCATTGTAATAGCCGGAATCCACCAGGCCATTAAACTGCAGGGATTGAATAGCGGCTTGCGCAGGCATCACCACTGCCAGCAAGGCCACCAAGGTGAGTTTTTTGATCATATTCATTGCAATATTCCTCTAGAAAACTTTGAAATCGTAAAACTTTTAAATAGTAAAAGTATGCATTAGTAAATCTGTGAAAACTTGAGCGTTAAAGTGTGAAATCGCGAGCAGGTATCACTTGTTTCGCCGTCAGGCCTTTGAGCGTGAGCAGCGATCTGGCAGCGGCAGGACCAGCAGCACCGTCACTGTCTACCCAAAGCTGCACACCGCCTGTCACATCCACCAGGCGCAGATAGCCATCAGTCAATGCAGTATTGGCAGACACACCCAGTGAAGCCAGCAAGGCAGTTAACTGCACTTTGTCGGCATAAGGGGTAAAGTCAGTGATGGTGTCACCCGCTTCACGCAGACTGCTGTAGACAAACACGTCGTTACCGGCGCCACCTGTCAGCGTATCCACGCCCAGACCACCATTGATCACATCATCCCCCGCAGTGCCTACCAGCACATCACGGCCAGCCGTGCCCGTGCGCGTGACGCCAGCGGTTGTGCTGGCAATTGCCAGGTCAATCAAACGGCCGCCTTTGTCATACTGGTTTTCCAGGCCATACAGGTTGGTGGTGATTTCATCGCCATCGGCATTGTTCAAGCGACCCAGGCCACCTTCAGCTTTAGGCGTCTGGATGTAATTAGCCAGGGCCTCTTGATAGGTAATCGTGAATGGGCTGTTTTCAAACACCACGCCATTGGCTGCAAACGGGTAACCATCGCCCCCAGCGGCCGTAAAGTCTATGGTGGTGAAGGAGAAGGTGCGGCTATTGTTGACGACCACACCGTTATCAATCAGTACGGTGCCGTCATCCAGCACCACACGTTGAATGCGGCTACCTGTGCCTTGCGTGGTTCTGGCCGGGTTGCGGCTGTCGTAGATCACTTGCATGCCAGAAATCTGGGCATAGCGGCCATTGGCACGACCGGTCGGGCTGGTCTCGCCATAACCGTGCTCCAGCAAGTCTTTGAGCTGGGTCGCGTTCATGGCGGGTGCGCGTTTAACCAGATTGGTAAACGGCAGGATATTAAAGGTATCGCCGACGGACACATTGCCAGCCGCAGCAATATTGGTACGGATGCCGCCACCGTTCTGAATCGCCACATCGGTTTTACCGGCAAAGCGCATCGCATCAGCCACCAAGTCACCCAAACCGGTTTCAGCATTACGCACGCCTGCCACAAAAGTACATGGCAAAGCAGAACAGCTCGTATGTGTGGGGCCGTTTAATTTCACCGCAGTGGTGCCGATGATTTGTGCATTGAGCGCATTGATATAGTTTTGCACGGGTGTCACCACCTTGCTTTGCAAGGTCGCATCCCCAGCCACGCGGTCAGCATCGGCGGCCGCGCCAGACACGCGCATCATCTTGCTGGATTCCACCGCTGTAAAAGTGCCTTTGGCATCATCAATCGTAAAATTGAGCTGGCCGACATAACGGTTACCAAAATGGCTGGTCATCACTGGCACATTGCGGCCATTGGCATCTACGGCATAGACCGGATCAGAATTATAAGTGGCACCGACTCCGCCGTTGATCAGCAGGTCATCTGGATCCACCATGAGTTCATGACCACCGCCAGACAACACCAGATCCACCCCGGACAATGCAGGGACCACGACATCAATTTCGTTAGCGGCATTTTGCAGATGGCTCATCAAGATGATGGTGGTCGCACCTTGCTCGTTACGCAGACGATTGACTTCAGCCTGAATCAGGGGAATCAAGGCTTGCAGGTTTTGTGCCTCGGTGTGGTTGGCATCGTAGCCGATCACGCTGACTGCACCCGGTGAAGAAATGGTAGGCAACAGCGGTGTAGTCGCCCCGACCAGGCCAATTTTATGACCCGCTGCGGTGGTGATCACTTTGGAAGGTGCCACTTGACCGCTGGCTTTTAAAGCGCTGAATTCAGCGGTGGCGTTAAAGTCCAGGTTGCTAGAGAGATAGGTGCTGCCAGTTACTTTAGCAAAACGCGCAGCCATTTGTGGACCCAGATCAAACTCGTGGTTGCCAAACACCATGGCATCAAAGCCAATCTGGCGCAAGGCGATCGCGTCATAAAAATCCTGACCGCCATCGCTGTAGCTGGTAGAAAGGTTGTTCAGGCTGGCCGTGAAACGTGGGCCAGGCAAAAAGGCATCACCGGCATTGAGCTTGAGTACCGTACGGCCTTGGGCCAAGGCAGCGGTTTCTGCATTCTTGATCACGGTCGCCAGACGGTCGACGCCACCATAAAATGAAATTGCCTGGGCACTGGTGTCACGCAGGTTGCCCTGGGCAGACAGCAACCAGCTCTCCTGATCTCCCACATGCAACAGGGTCACGCCCTCAGCCCATACACTGCTGGCGCTCATGGCCAAAGCCACACACGCCGCTAATTGTTTCAGTTTAAACATGCTTTTCTCCACAAAGTGCCATGCACTTGCATGACACTCCTGACAAATGATTGATAGACGCTTTAGGGATTAATGGGATTGGCGACGACGCACCAGTGCCAACACACCCAGACCAGCCAGCAACATGCTTACGCTGTCAGCTTCGGGCACTGGCGTCACAGCAGCCACGGTAAACGCTGTGGTATTGGGAACCAATGCAGCAGAATCACTGTTGTTTACAGTGTCTACATTCCAGTTATTGACGTTAGCCACTTGCGCCTTGTAATCAGTAAAGTGATTTAGGCCACCACGTACACCGTTATACTCGGCGTAGTCAGGATTGCTGGAGGCACCGGCTTTAGCCGTCAACTCAATGGCGTTCACGCCTGCAGTCAAACCAGTGTTGTTCAGAGGGCCATGGGCATCAAACGTCCCGTTGGTAATGGCGCTCAAGAATGTGGTTGGTGCAGTCGCAGCAGTACCCAGGTAGGCATAAACAGTTTCGCCAGAATTCGAAATACCCCAGTTTGCACTACCGCTCACGCTGACACGAGACAGCACGCCAGTGGAAGCAGACAGGCTGGTTTTGTCGTAGGCAGAGAAACGTACCACTGTGCCTGCAGCAACCACGTCGCTGGAAACCCACTGGTTATAGCTTTCGCCACTGTTGAAAGCGCTGCCAGTCCATTCGTTATCGCTGAAGAAAATGGTGGTGTTGGCGGCGATATCGACAAAGGTCACAAATGACAAACCATCTTCATCGGCATTAAACGCAGTGAACATGATGTCACCGGCATTCAGGGCCGCGTTGGCTTGGCTAGACAGCAACAAAGCTGCCATTAAACTGATTTTTTTCATCTTAAATATCCTCTCACTCGGTTTGTTAAAAACAACTTATTGATTTGTTATGGTTGATTACCAGCGCACATCGCGTTGTGCATCCAGTTGATTCATGGCTAATCCTTTCAGCGTGACCAGTGGTCTGGCGGTGGCCGTCCCTCCTGTGCCATCGGCATCGATTTGCAATTGCACGCCGCCTGATACGCTCACCCAGCGGGCGAAGCCATCGGCAAACGGCTGGCTGCCGCTGTAACCCAGGTTTTGCAGCAATTCGCTGATCTGCAACTGGTCTTCACCTGGCGTAAAGTCGGTAATGGTGTCAGTGGCATCACGCATGCTCTGGTAAACAAAGGTATCGCGCCCGGCCAGACCAGTGAGGGTGTCTGCACCCAAGCCGCCGGTGAGCACGTCATCGCCTGCGGTGCCGGTCAGCGTATCGCGCTGATTCGTGCCATTGACTGTTTTCACCAATTGCACGCCGACAATCACCGGGTCATGGTCTGATGAGCGGTATGGACTATCGCTATACAGGTCTTGCGGTTTGAATTCGGTGTTGTAATCAATCACCATCGGCTCGTCGGCATTGATGTGCCAGTGGGTCGTGCCAGTAACTTGTGCCGCCATGCTGCTGCTTGCCAAGGCGTGGTCGATATAGCCAGACTCGCCATCAAACACATAGGAGTAATCACTGTCGCCACTAAAGCGGGCAATCTGGTCCTGCAAGCCGCCTGAGGTCAGGGTGAGGATAGGATCTTCTTTGCCATAGCTATTCAGGTCGCCAATCACCACCACATCCTGATCACCTGCTTGCGCTTGTACGGTATTGATAAATTGCAACAGACGATCGGCCTGGGCCACACGGCGCGTGTTGTAACAACCCTGACCATCGCCCTGATCGGCGTTGCTACCGGAGGCATCGGAACAGCTCTTGGATTTAAAGTGGTTGACCAACACTGTGAATTTTTCGCCATTGGCCGCCTTGAAGGTTTGTGCCAAAGTTGGACGGTTGTTGATGCTGTCGTTATCAGACAAGGCCGCCGCAGCCGGGGTCAGCTTGGCAGGCTTGTAGATCATCGCCACTTTGATCGCGTCAGTCCCTGTGCCAGTGACTGGATCAGCAATCGCCGCATAAGTATTGGCACCTACGGCGGCATTCAAGCCATCTACCAGATTTTGGACAGCGGTGCTGCCGTTATTCTGGATTTCCATCAGGCCCACCACGTCCGCATTCATTGCACTTAAAGCGCGAATAATTTTGTTACGCTGGCGGTTAAACTCGGCCAGGTTGTTGGCACCGCGGCAGTTAGAGGCAGAAACACTGCCGCCCAGGCTGCAGCCCTGGCCAGTTTGGCCGCTCGCTGTGGCGCCATTGGCAAAGGTGGTGAAGTAATTCAGCACGTTAAAGCTGGCAATCTTGAGATTGCCCGGCACGCTGGCAGGCGCTGCCGTACGTGGGTTTTCACGCTGGAACTGCACAGGCTCAGTAGGATTCAACTTGTAATCGCGTGGGCCGGTGCTGGAGGCCGTGATCAGGCCATAATCAATCACCCCGGTCAGGTTTTGCACTATATCGCCGGCGCGTAGCGTGTTGTCTTCACCGATAAACGGGATCGGATTAGGATTTTGTGCACTGCTGCCGTCATCCAGCACCAAACGGCGACGGGCATTCTCATCCGCTAACTGGGCTGCTGCCGCAGAGTTGGCTGGATACAGATTGCTAGGCTTGAGCATGCGGCCATCCGCAGACAGCGTCACTTGACCATAGCGACCCAAAAAGTAATTCTGTGAGGCGGTCATGGGGGTGGTGATACGTACCAGCATGCCTTCGTAGGCTTCCAGATCGCCCTCGGTCACTTCAGGCAGACTGATGTCGGTCGGCAAGATGACATTGTTGCTGCTTAATACTTGCAAACCACTCACATTCACCAACTCAGTGATGGTATTGAACTCGGTCACATTAGCGGTCAGACGGATTTTTTGGCCTTTGCTGACGGTAGGTGCAACGCCGGTTCCCAGATAAACAAACACGCCGTCTGAGGTTTGTGGGTTGCCGTCACCGCTCGCATCTTGCAGATAAAACCCGTTCAGGCTTGGGAATACTGCTGTGACCACACCCTCAGTGGTGACGGTTTGACCATTCAGCGGGCTGACAGAGGCGGTGCCCAATGCGCTGCCCTGAATCTGGTAAATACGCGTGATATTGCTGTTTTTGATCGTGATATTGACGGTACAAGTCGCGGTCTGCGCTTCGTTATTGGCAAACTGGATATCGGCCGTATATTGTCCGGCTGGCAAGCTGCCATCCAGTTGCAAAGCGGCGCTGGCTGACTGGCCATCATTGCTGGCTGCGGCAAAATTAACCAGGCTCACGCCATTGGGCGCATTAGAAGCCAAGGTCGCTGCATTCACTACACTGTCAGCATCCGACGCCTGCACCTGGCCTGCACCTGTCTCGCCCACTTGCAGCGTAATCGCCGGGCAGGAAGTCACAATCGGTTGATTACCTGTGCTGCCGCCACCACTATTGCCGCCACCGCACACATTCACGGCCGTGCTGCTATTGCGTGGCGCAGGCGTGCCAGCGACAAAGTCGCTGCTGTTCTGGTTGGTATCCTGGCAACCGTCGCCTTTGCGCAACAAGGCCTTGCTGCTGCTAATCGCCGGCGCTGCTGAACCCTCAGCAAAGTTGGCCGTGCCATAGCCCACCAGATCAGCAATCTGCGCCAACTGGCTGCTGCTACATGGATTAGAGCTACCATTACAAGTCAGGCCAGTACTGCTCTTAACCAGCACCACCTTGCCATTGGTGCCACTCATATCAGTGCCATTATTGCTGGCATCAGGCGTTGGCAAGGCTGAACCATTAGCCGCGCTACGCAAACCCACCAGATAATATTGACCAGCTTGCAACAAGCCAGACAGGGTAGTCACCCCATTGGCAGAAAAATTCCCCGTCCCTGTCGCGCTGGCATACTGCACAGACCAGCCACTGATATCAACCGCAGCGCTACCGTTGTTGAATAACTCAACGTAGTCCTGGTTATACACACTGCCCTGTCCGCCATACACCTGACTAATCACCACCTCGGCATGTAAGGGAAGACTTAAAGAAGACCAGCCCAGACAAGCCAGCAACCAATGCATTTTTTTTAGTTTCATTCAGAACTCCGTCGTTATCCGCTCACGTAAAATCCTGAATACTTTAGCAACTTAGATTGCTGCCAATATTAATTTTCGCGCCATAACACTAGGTAGCTCGGACTATGAAAACTGCTAAAAAGAGGGCTAGATTTGTACTTTTTTAGTCTTGCTTGACTATGTGGCCGCTAGTCCGTGTAATCAGAACAGCCCTTAGAAAGACACTTCTTCATGACTCAGCAGAGGTAGGGATCAGAAATAAAAACGCCCACCAAAAGGCGGGCGTAAAAGTGTGAAATGTAACCGGCTAATCTTCGAGTCGAATGGTTTTAACCGTGACAATCGGTGGCAAGTCACGCGGAACAGTATTCTGGCTACTCATCTGGCTAGCCAGGTTTTCTGTCAGCGCGTTGCTTGCGCCCGCAGAGGTGTTGGTTGCGTTTGCTGTTGCACCAGCAAGACTGCCAGTATCTGCTGCCGGAACACCCGACGAACTGCCTGAAAATGAAATATTAGAGCCATTTAAAATGACAGGGGCCCCAATAATCAAATTCCCTGCATCAATGCCCGCTTCGCCTGCATCCAACGCACCACGTGGCGCAAATAGCGCGACAGATCCTTTAGCAGGCGCGACGAGGCTGCCGTTTGGACCATCAGAATCATAACTCTGTGCACGAATCCCAGAGCCAGACGCCACCCCTTTGACCTCAACCACCACATCGCCATTATTATTAATACTCACGACACGCTCAGGCACAGATTGGGCAGATTTTGAACCTCGACCAGCATCAATATCGCCATGATTAGACCAGATCAAAATGTCACTACCGTACTGTGTAATCACTTTAGACTGGTTCACCATAAAACTGCCGTCGGAGTAAGAGTTAATGCTACCGCCTTTCTCAGTCACAATCCCAATGTCGTGCTGCAGAGAGCTGTTAGAGGCGACTCCCGCATTCACCAGGCCACCAGGCGCAAACAAGTTGATATCCCCATTTCTTGAAGCTTTGATCTGGCTTTGATACATCAAGATGTCACCGCTGTAGTCTTTGGCCGGGAACAATGAGGCAATCACATTATCACTTCTCACAGTGCTCTTATTCTTCACGTACTCTTTACCAGCAGCCAACAACTCCACCTGGAACTCACGCAAGGCAAACACCTTTTGCTGGGTTTTATCCAGAGTTAAAAAGCCTGCCATTGCTTCTTGCTGCGTATAGGGTTGACCCGTGACCGGATTTTTACTACCGGTGATTTCGTTCATATACGCCTGCACACGCGTTGCCGTGCCCTGACGATATTCCGCCAATGCCTCTGCATTGCCTTGCAGAGATGCAGGGCCGGCGCCAGTTGGATTAATATAAGTCCCCACAAAACCATCTATATCTGCGCCTGATTTACCCATGCCTGCCAGCAGGGTGACATTCGCACTTTTATCGGAAAGGTTAGGATTCACAGTGTTTGCGAGGGAGAGAATGCCGCTGGTATTCCCCAGATCAATATTGCGACCAGCTTCAATCAATACTTCACCAGGCCCATTGATATCCAGACGCGCCTGCTGTTTGCCGTTCTCCATGACAAAATCTTTTCCAGCATGAATTTCTGAGACATCACCAACATTATTATGCTGAATAGAGGCATGTAAGGTCACATTATTGCCCGCACTCATATATACCGGTTTAGAGGATTTAATACCGTAGATATTGGTTCTTGCAATGGCGGTAGGCGTCCCCGTCAGTTTGATGTCACCATCACGCGCAACAATCACTGCCGTGCTTGGATCATTTTGATGCACAGGCACTGTAGAAACACCAGTCTTGATACCGCCCAGAATATTGGTAATGGTGCTATCACTTGGACTACCTGTGGTCGGGTTTAACACATTCAACACTGTGCTTAAATCCGCATCAGATATCAGTATATTCGCTGTAGGATTTGTTCCTCCAAGTGATGAAGCCCCCCCAAGGATGTTACCCGCTGCCATCAAATTCAAATTACCAAGCTTACTAGGTGCAAGAATCATTTTATAGGTAGTGATATCGCCGTTGAAAGCTGTAGCATTTACTGTACCAGGATGAATGGCTGACATATCAAGACCGGTTAAAGTACCATAAGCTTGCGAACTAAACCCTGCACTCGAAATAGATGTCCTGTTACTTTGTCCAACCTCGACATTGCCAGACAAAGAGGTCACGTTTAAAGCAGCGTCATCAGCATAAGTATTGAAGAAAGTACTATTTGCAATTTGATTCGACGCCGTTAAAGCTCCTTGTACCCAAAGTGTGGGGTTAAAGGCCGTTTGTACTTTGACATTATTTTTGGCTGTAACAGTTGCACTGGCATCTTGCAAAGCAATCACCACACCATTGGCACCAGGTGCCTGGGCAGCATCTGCTGGTCCTGGAATGCTATCCCCCGCTTGTAGGTCAAGCTGACCACGACCGACATAATAGACACCATTCACAAGATTACGCCCTGCGGACACCGACACATTACCACCACCGTTCACCAAACTTGTACGGACTTCATTGCCTTGCGCATCCAGCGTTTTGACAAATTGAGCATTGGTTGCTGAGGAGGCGGAAACGTTAGTGATATTACCTCCCGCCTGAATGCTGACATTGCCGCCGCCCAGTGCAGCAATCCCCTGCTGGAACAAGTCTGGACGAACCCACCAGCTGGTATCTGCACCATTACCCCCCTGACGTAACAACCACTGGTTGACGCTTTGTGTCGTTGCTACACCAGTAATGTTCCCGGCAACCTGAATGGCAATATCCCCGCCATTATTGACATAGCTTGCTGCCGTTGGCACATTGGCTCCAGTAGAGGCTGGCGTAAAACCAGTAAGATTAGGCACCTGTTTGCCAACGGTGTAAATTACTGACCCGGTATTTCCGAGTGACATATTGCCACCCGCAGCAATGGTGATATTGCCCTCACCCGTACGGATGAGTTTGTTATTTGCAAGCGTGAAATCACCTGTCCCTGCCTGAGTCTCTGTGATATTTGCAGCGCTATAGTCGGCCCCGGCAATCAGATTAAAATTAAATGTGCTGGTATTTGACTGCAATATCCCCGCAGTCGTAGCGGTACTGAAGCCATCACTTAAAGATCCGGTCAAATTAAGATTACCATTTGAGCGCAAGGTCAATGACCCGCCACGCCCTGCCAACAAACTGCCAAACGAACGCAAGTTTATATCAGCAGGCCCAACCGTCATTGAGGTAGGAGAGCTACCCGCCGTACTGCGTACCTCTATGTGCGGCAATACTTTTGCAGCCACACCATCCTGAGTCACGCTATAAGCACTCGCACCGTTATTGGCATTATAAAAACTGTTCGTGTCCGTAATCATGCCAGCCATGGCTGCAGCAGTGAATGTATTCGAGGTGTAGGTACGGCTACCTTCAACCACCACCTCGTTAGCGCCTTTGATCGCCGAAGTGGTATTGAATGCAACATTCACAGTATTGGCCGTGCCATTGGTGCCACGACGCCCACGCAAGGTCACTGAACCATCTGCGCCATCCACACCTACATTGTTATTTGCGGCTTTGTCGTAGCCACTCACATCAATGAGTGCACCAGAATCTGCAGAAACGGCATTTTGAGTAGCCAGACTGTCAGAGGACAATAACACGGTCCCGCCTGAACCCGTTTGCAAATCTCCCGTTGACTGGTTCGCTTGTGTACCACGCGCGGTGATTTGCGCGGTATTCGTCAATGTCACCAAGCCATTGGCATAAATCGCTACATCGCCCCCTTTATCACCATCTGCATTGATATGACCCGCCACGGTAGCATTGCCATTATCAACACCGAGCGTAAACGCACGTGTCGTCACCGTATCGCCATTCGCGATGATGACATCGCCATTACGTACCCGGATATCACGGCTTTCGTTAAACTTGCCGGTTTCTAATGCCTTGTTCACATCGCTGAAATTATCCAGATTGGAGACATCAAGCTGTAGTGAGGCCGTTTTCTGCCCCTTGGCAGCTTGACCTTGCAAGGTATTATCAGCGGTGATGAAGCGGCCATTTTTCGCATCTACCTGCAATTTGCCTGCGTTACCTTTGGTTGTACCACCAGACAGGTTAAGTAAACTGTTGCTATCCAACTGCACATTGCCTTGCTGGGCAGTCAGGTGAATGTTGCCTGCATCAGTGGTTGCTGAATGTGTTTCATCAAACGCTACGGTTGCAGCGGACACGTCAATGCCTCCACCTGAGACGACTCTCACATCGCCAGCCCGCGCCACTGCATTCACATCCCCCGCTTTCATGACCATTTTTCCGCCCAATTGCATATCATTGGCAGACAAATTAAGCGTTGCGCCTAAACCGGAAGTGTCTGTGGGGGATTGACCATTCGCCTGTGTCTGCAAGCTGCCAGTATTGGCAAATGTATAGTTGCTACCTGAATCTGCAGTGATCACCGCGCTATTCACAGTCGTCTGAGCAGCGTTTACATTCAATGTACCCGCCCCTGAAAAGCGCACGTCTTTATTTGCATTAAGGGTGACCGTATTAAAACCATCAATGTTGCTAGAAACCTTGCCGGTATCTGCAAATGAAATCTGATTGGCATTCACAGTCAACTGCCCCGTTGAAACACCAGGCGCTGTAAACACGCTGTTATTGGTATTTTTGAGGTTAAAGCTGTTCGCAAAAATACTCACATCGCCTGCATCATGATGGGCAATGCCTGCAGTATTAAAGGTAATGTTCAGGTTGCTGTTGCCAAAGTTCACCGCGCCAAAAATATCAATATTTTTGTAGCTGTTAAAGGTGATTGCCGACAGGCGGCCGAACTCATCCAAGGTAGCGGAGCTGATGCGTGTGGAGCCCGCAACGGCCTTATCCCCAATTGAGTATTGATTCGAGCCTAGAGTCACCGTGCCACCGTCTTCAACCTCAACCGTTCCAGACTGATCAAAACTGCTAGTGGCATCTAACACCATGGAACGTGCTGCCTGAACGCTTGCGCCATCCGCTACTGTTAAATTGCCGGTGGTTGGCGTAGCAGATGCATCGGTTCTAGAAAAATCAAAATCATTTTTGGCAGACACGGCCAGGACTGCACCATCTCCACTCGTGACCAGCGTGGTCTTACCTGTTTTATCTGCTCTAACACCTGTACGGATGACTGCACCTTGATTCACTGTAATCGTATCTTTAGACGCTACGATGAATTCATCTGATTGCACCGCATGATTATTATCGTTATTGAAGCTGACACTAGAGGCTGTGGTGGTGATGGTCTGCGTATTACCAGTCACTGAGCGACTACCGCCAAGTAGAATAGAGTCAGCGCGAATATTGTTGAGCTGATTTGCGGCAATCTGCAACACACCAGACAGTTGTGGATCGACGCTTGAAACAACACGAATATCATTCGAAGAAATATCAACCAGCGCCCCCTTACCACCTGCGGCGGGACTGGTATTAATCGTACCCTCAAGATTCAGGCTGTTGCCTGCTGCAAGCACAAGTTGACCTGCATCATTTGTGAGCCTTGGCGTATCCTTACCATCACGGATCGCATTTTTAGCCAAGAGTGCATTGCCGGAGCTGAGAAGATACTCAGCGAGACCTTTGTAATTTTTGGTTCCAGAATTCTGGTAGAAACTATTACCATTGATAATATTGAAGCTTGTATACTGACCGCGGCTGGTGCCATCTAACTTGGTCAAATAGCCTGAAGACAACCCATTACCATCTGTTTGGGTTAACTGTGTGTTGAGTTGCAGATTGGCGCCGTTGGCACTGATCAGGAAAGCGCCTGGTAAAAGCGCATAATGTGCAGGCAGTAAGGTATATTTACCTGCGGCCAGACCATTACCCCCGGATAGATAGATCGCCTGCCCAATGCCGACATCAGAACCGGCGCTCATTAAATAATCATAAGGCGCATATTGATTCCCCAATGATGGCAATACGGCGTAATACCCTGCTTGGGATAAGGTATCCAGTGAGCCGCCAATGCCTTGAATCCATTCATAAGCCAGCGTGTCGCCGCTCCCTGAGATATCAATACGGGAGCCCGCTTGCAAATTCATGTCATTGGCATTGAGCGTGACTTTTTTCTTGTCAATTGCGCTCATAAAATTAGTAATGGCCTGCTTGTCACTCGACAGCTGACTGCCCCCAAGTACGGTCACAGCGTAAGGGATTAAACTGCCTTCAGCCGATACCTAAGTCAGGCTACCAGGAGCCAAAGTTAATTGCTGTGCAGCATTGAGACTAATTTGGCCTAACGGTGCGCGTAATACACCAGCCTGTAGGATAGAGTCAGCATTTAAGGTTAGCGTACCAACAGCCGAAAGAGGCACATTGCTTGCAGCATTCGATTGGTTGCTGACCTCAATCCTGCTATTCGGTCCCGTTGCTGTTACGATAAAATCTGTCGCCGTTGCAGGATAAACTTGTCCGGCATCCAATTGAATCAAACCAGGGGCGGAAAGTGACGCAGAGCCCCCTAACCTAGGATCAATCCCTCGGCCACGAATATCAGTTTTACTTTGTAGGCGAGTAGAAGCCGCTTGATTGATGGCAATATTGCCCTGAATATCGATGAAATTAGCTGAAGCTTCAAACCGATCATTCCCCCCTATCAGTTGGCTGTTATCCATCACAACACTGCTATTGTTTGCCAAAACTAGCGTAGAGGCATTCAATTGTGCGGAACCAGACATGGCAGTCGCATCCAGAGTCAATAGTGAGGGGACATTTAATGCGGCATCGGCAAAATGTATCTCATCTCCTACACTTCCACTGACATTGTCAATTTTGAGTGCAACATTATCAAACCCACCTTGACGAATTTGCTCGGCTGAAATCTGCCCTTTACCATGTGCGGTTGTAAGCGGTTGTGTTGAGGAGTTAGATGTATTGATAAGATTCGAATTGCCGCCGCCCGGTGTATTATTCGTGGCTTGCAACTCTTTGTTATTTGTCACAGTCAGGACGCGTGTGCCATTGGCGAATAATAGTGGGTTATTACTATCGTTTTCGATACCTGTTCCGTTTTTACCGCCCAGAGTAATATTCAACGTACCGCCTTCCCCACGGCCAGAAGGGTTACCTGTGAGCGTACCATCAAGTGCAATACCATCACGCCCACTCAGTGAAATCGTTCCTGCACTCCCTGCGACCGCTTGCCTTGAATATCCGCCGACCACTCTTAAATCAACGTTACCGCTCGTTCCGGAAACATCGATCACAGATCCCTGCTTAGCAATCAGTACACCATTACCAGCAGTTAATGAGATATTCCCGGCCTTGGTGACAAACGCTGACCGCAAATTACCGTCACTGGCTGGTGGCCTCACATATTGTGCTTTAGCGACCAGAGAAGCTGTCTCGCCCAAATACAAACTCAGTGTAGGATCAAAACTGTAATTGGGTCTCGTTAGGTCACCGTTGTCCGGGATTTGATCAATTGACAGATTAATGTCAGCACCTGGCGCCGTAATGTCTCCCAGAATGGTCATTTGACCTTTAGAGGTCAGTGTCACGTTACCACGTGGGCCAGCCTGGCTGATAGGCGTATCGGTTGCAATACGAGCATTGGATTGCATGGTCAGGTCATCCCCTGCCTTCACCTCAAGACTGGTCGGTGAGCGCAAGCGCCCTGCCATGGATGTTGTATTCACCAGGCCACTCAACTCACTACCACTTTGTGCAACTTTGGCAGCGGAGGTCAAGGTCCTTGCATGTTGCTCAGGCGTGATATTGACTGCACTGTTCGCTTGATCACCAATTAAAACATCCCCATTCCAACGCTGGGCATTACTCACGCTGAATTGAGAAAATCCCCCTTGTTTAAAGAAGTTTTCGGAAAGCCAGAGTGTGTCATTTTTCTGTGGATTGGCTCCCCCCAGTTGGATATTTTCTACCAGCCCCGTTGATTGCTCACCCTGTAAATTGACGGTCAAATGCCCACCCAGCGTCTGCTGTCCGTTTATCAACATGCCGTAACTGGTAAAAGTACCGTCAGTGACCTGGTTATCTGCCAGCGTGACATTAATATCGCCACCTTTGCCAGCTACAGCCTGACCAAGCTTATTGAACCATGCGCCGGAGGAAGCATCCATTTTGGCACCTTGGCCTAAACGTAAACCATTATTGACAGTGATACTGCCGCCGTTGAGCCCAATTTTGCCATTCATGGCACCAGGCACACCTGGAATATCATTGGTATACAAACCCGACACATTGATGTTGACATTATTAGCGACCACCACATCAGCATTTTGACTGGCCGACAAAGTCACAGAGCCAGAGGGCAATCGAATATCCTGATTCACATTGACGCCACCACTGCCCTGGACGCTGAGGCTACCATTTGCTTGTAATTGCATTGCAGCATTTAGATTAACCTGGCCGCTGGAAGCAATATCTACACGATTGACCCCATTTGCCAGCATATCAGTACTGATCTCTGAGCTTTGTGTCTGCGCAGTGCTAAGCTGGCTGTCTTCGTTAAAGTCGTCATCAAGCTTTTGTGTTGAGGAAACAATATTCAAGCTACCAGAGTTGTTATAAACCAGCTTAAACTGGCCGCCCTGTGGACTCGCATGATCAACTGTCTCACCGCGTTGATACAACCCAGCAACCGTGCTAGCTTGAATCTTGCCCTGCAAAGCCATATTGGTGGCCGTCAAGCTCAAACTACCGGCATCGCCCCCCTGTTGGTAACTAGGCTGTAAGTAGCCACCCGCAGAAATATTTGTCGCAACGCCTGCTGAAGAACGGCTATTCAGGCCATTAGCGGTCAATGCCCAGGTTCTGGTTTGACCAGAGCGCTCACTCGTGATGGAGTAAAAATCCTGGGCGCTTTGATAAGCGACATTGGGCAAAGCATCTGAAGCCAGCACCCACTTGCCATTAATCAGCAAACTGCTTTCGCGTATCGTGCCACTCTCATAAGTTGTGCTCCCAGCGGAGAGATCCACTTTAGAGTTAGCTTTGCTGACGAAATTGACCGCTGAAAAATTGACTTGACCACCACCCGTAGAACGCTCTGCAATGGTTCTGGTAATACCCGCCTTCGCCTCATCAAGCACACTCTGACTTAATAGCTTGGTGCCTTTGCGTGCATCAAGAAATAATGTTGTCCCAAAAAGATTACCCCCTCTTAATACGGGAGAGTCTCTTAATTGGTCAGAGAAAAGTTGTATCGCTAGCTGATTGCGACTCATGGGTGCAATCGCATTCACACCAGAGACATCAATGACAGCATTGTCTCCAAGAAATACGCTACTGTTGTTACCCTGAATATCAGTTGCCATCACATTCACTTGACCGCTATTAGCAATCACAGTGCCATTGATGGCAATATCTTTACCTTTAATATCAACAATTGAGGGCGTAATGCTCTGAGCATCAAATACCTCCTCTTTGTCATTCACATCAATCGTGACTGCAGTTTTACTCCCCGTACCAACAGTGACCTTGCCATAAACATCATTTCCTGGCGTGGTAAGAGACTGTATTTCCTTGGCTTTTAAGTAAATCGAGCCATTTGCGCGGACAGAAGTTGATGCAGAAATATTGCCTTGCTGATTAACAGCCAACCCAATCAAACTGGCATTACCGTGATTGACAATAATATCGCCCAAGTTGGTCGCCTGCCCGCCGGAGCTGACCTCAACTAATAATCCAGCAAATTTATCCAGGGTACTGAGATAAACCGTTTTACCTGCAGCAAGAATCGTCTGCCCATCTGGGGTTTTAATCACACCACTGTTGGTCACATCTGGTGCCAGCAACATCACCCGGCCGCCATTAGCAGTGCTGATATTGGCGCCTTTAGCGACATCAATCACACCGACTGCGTCTGCAAAAGAAAATACGGGGGCAGTGGTATTGGATAAGATACCGTTTTGATAAATGGTCTCTATATTGTTATTAGCGAGGTTATCAAGCGTCGTTGCGGTCAACGAGCCCACATTGACCTGTGCACCAGCCCCGAAATAAATGCCATTCTGGTTCACGATATAAACATGACCATTCGAATTCAGTGCACCATTAATCACACTGGGTGAATTGCCCATGATACGGTTTAAGACGCTCGAGGATGAGTTGGGCATATTAAAGTTCACGGTCGCGTTTGAACCAATACTGAAACTGCCCCAGCGGATGATTGCGCTGTTCACGATTGTATTAACGTTCATGACATTGCCATTGACGGTGATATTACCAATGGCTGGGACAATATTGTGACCCGTTGGTAAGGTGTTGCCATCTATCGCCAATACCGGCGTACTTACCCAGCTCAGGCAACCGGCCAGCAGTAGCGCAACACTCCCTCTTGATATCCGCCAGAAAGACTGTTCTGTACCTGCATCATTTACAGAATGGGTAGCAGCCGCGGATAAAGTCACTGTTTTTTGATGAGTACGTGCAATTTCGGCAATTGGCACCAGCATGCCCAGTCGTTTGCTAAATACCAATTTAAATCGTAACTTGTTCATACGCTCACCTCAGAAACTTCAATTAACTACTGCTGCTACCAGTCAAAACCAACTTTAAAATGTAATCGTGTGTCGCCACTCTCAGCCATGCCTGCAGGCTTAGTCGGGGCAGTGCGTCCGTTATCCAATATCCAGCTCGATTGCAAAACGCGTGCAAAATCCAGGCGCATAAACACGCCATGGGTGGCTTTCATATCCACTCCAAAACCGTAGGAGGACAAGATGTAACGTTCAATTTGAGAAAACCGGTCATCATTCTGAATGTCAGGATTCCGCGTCCTGGCCAGCCCGTAATCATAAAAAGCCAGCAAACGCATTTCCTTGACCCAAGAACCGGCATATTTTTGCAAAGGCGGAGAACGCAATTCGGTGGTGAAATTAGCCCCCACATCGCCCAAAGCGCTGGACTCCAGAAACCCTCGTACCGTATCCAGGCCACCAATGAAATACTGCTCATTTGAAATCAATGGATCCCCGGTGACTTGCCCGCCCAAGGAGCCATACCACTGCCACTCTGCAGGCAAGGTGTGTGTATGCTCTAACTGCCCACGCCAGTAGGAGTAATTTGGACGTGCAAATGAGCGTCTGACGGCAAATTCTCTGTCGTCAGCGACCAAGGCTTTTGTTGAAAAAATAAAATTGAGGTCTAGCTTTGTTGTGCTTTCTGGAGTCACCAGATTGCCAGAATAGCCAATCAAAAATGGCAGATACGTAATTGGACTATTCTCAAGGTCGTTACCGAGTACACGAGTATTTTGTTTAAAGTCTTTGTAATCCACACCGAGTGTTAAATTATGATTGTATGACTTAACGGGACTCGTCATAGGGTGGATATAGCGCAAGCCATAGATGTTACCGTTACCAATGACATTCAGATCGCCCACGGCACTGATATCACTTTCGGATACCACGGCGTATGCCGCCCAATAGTCTCCAGCGTAAGGGATCACATAAGTGCCTGAAAACACTTTGACTTGATTTGTATCTTCTGGCGTCACCTGAAAGCCAAAGCTCACACTATGATCGCTTTGCCAGAGGTTGTCGTATCGGAGATTGCCCGCTAAACGGGTTTTGGTGGTGTTAGGCGTGTAGCGGTTGTTGTATTCAAGACTGGCGTGCAGTGGAAATTTGTCGTCCACTTTTAAATCGACTTCAACCATGCCTGGGGACTTGCCTGGACGCAGCACCGGTGCGACCACGCGATCAGGATTAATATTGACCGAAGCAATTTGCTTCTGCACTGTGGGGAAGTGCGGCACAGTCCCCTCTTTAAACTCGGTCACACGCTGCTTGATTTTACCCAGTGAGTAATACTTGGAACCAACCACAGTCAAGCGCTCCACCTTGCCCTCGAGTACATCCAGTTTGACGACGCCAGCATTGACCTCTTGCTCGGGGATGGTCACAAATACCGTCAGGTAGCCTGCCTCATGAAAGCTCTGCTCAAGCGCACTACGCGCCTTCTCGACATCCTCAATCGAACGATGCTCACCCAGATAGGGGTAAACCGCTTTTTCTACCTCAGTGACACTGAGTACCGTATTACCATTGACGACATATTCAAAAATGTCAAACTGATCCTTGGCTGCAGTCTCTTCTGCTTTTGTTTTATCACTGACTTCTGCCCCCCAGGCATTGACGGGCTGTGGCGCAGATGACTCGGCCTCCTCTGCACAGACTGCAAAAGACCACAAGACACACACACAACTCATCACACGAAGCAACAATTGCAACACCTTTCTACTTTTAATCGCCAGAGGCACTTACTGAGGCTTGCCATTTTGAAAGCACTGCGTGTCACAAAGATGAAATACGGACTAGTCCACTACCTATTTTCATTAGTCCTTATGGGTCATTGCAGCGAGACTTTCAAGGCACAAATTGTGTTGCTGTTTTTGTGTGAAAAAACAAAAAAGCACACCCGGTTAGGGTGTGCTTTTAATCAGAATTTGCAGCTTTTGGCTGCTATTTCCTGAAATTAGAACAATTGCTGAGCTTGGCAGTTGTTACCGTTGCGTGAGCCTTTTGCTACTACCTGACCCACTGTGCAAGAAGAGCCTGCGAATGGGTTGATTGTCAGGCCACGTGGAACTTCAGCACAATCCAAACCTGTGAATGCACCAACAATTTCGTTGATCACAGTCTCGCCAAATGTACCGGCAGCTGAGTTAGCCACAAAAGATTTCATCTCCATGTGGAAGTCATACAAACCTTGAGCAGCTGTGTAACGTGCGTCGGCATCTACAGTTTGACCAGAACCAGCGATAGGGGCTTCTGGGTGTACGTTATCCAGCTTGATATAACGGTAACCGTTAGAAGACGTATCTGTACGCCAGTTGTTTTCCAGGGACAATACACCGATAGCTAAACCGGAGGTAGACAATGCTGATTTGGCGTTACCAGTACCTGAACCTTCAGTAATGATCAATGTAGCTGTAGAATCATTTTTACCTACTGGCAAGAGCGCGCCACCAATTGCTGGGTCACCATTACATGGGTTACGCAAGAAGGTAGCATTTGAAGAGGCTTGCGTACCAGAAGTTGCAACACGACGTGCCAGATTCAAGGCTGCTGTTGAGCCAGGAACCAAAATGCTGGCGTCAGCTGCTGTACCACTGACGATAGAGGCATATTGTGCGTGGGAAATGCTTGGCGCATTAGCAGGCAGATAGTCAGGGTCAGCTGTGTTTGCCGCACCAACGCTTGCGTAAATCCCTTGTGCAACTTGCATAGCGCGGTACAGGGAGGTAGAGGTAGCAATACCGAATACTTGACCAACGTTAGCATTGGCTTCAGTACCGTAACCATCGGTTGAAATACCGAACAGTGCGGCTTCAACATCAGAGAAACCACCTGCCGGCAAAGCAGTCGCGCCATCTGGAGAGGTGGCTGGTGTCACGATAGCGCAAGAACGGTAGGAAGGAATCGCAGTTTGGTTAGGCAATGACAAAGTGCCAGTTTGTGCAACACAAGCAGAGTTTGCACCCAACTTACCAATACGACGCAGGTTAGTCGTACCGAATACGCCATCACCGTCTACATCGTTTGGAATATGTGGTGCGTATGCATTGAATGAACCACCGTCGATGGTATGGTAAACCACTGAAACATTGCCACCGCGCACGCAGGCATAAGCCAGGAAGTTGCTGGCTGCTGAAGCACCTGGTCTTACGGCTGTTGTTGAAGAACCATTGTTGAATACTGACAGCGTGTTTGCATCGCAGCCTGCTGCAAAGCCTTGAAACACGTTGTAAGTAGGCGCGGAGTTACCGGAAATCCAGGTTTCTTTCAATGTATTTGCATTGCGTGCAGTATTGATTTGTGCCTGAGTCACAGGCGCTGCCAATGCTTGACCAGCAAACAGTGTTGCAGCCACAGCCAGAAATACTTTGTTAAACTTAAACATTTTTCGCTTCCTTAGATAAAAGTTTGAATGACGGCCAGTGACTCCACCAGCCGTTTTTTCATGGCTTTTGTTTAGATATTGTTAAGCCTTACGACGACGGGCAACCAAACCGATCACACCCAAACCTGCCAGCAACATTGCATAGCTATCAGCTTCTGGAACTGGGATCACAAATTCCAGCTGACCTGTAGAAGTCATTTTGAATGTGTAATCACCATTTGGGCCGCTTAAGACGTTAAAAGCAACTGGTGCCGCCGCAGTTGCACCGGTCAACTGCTGAACGACGGTCATGGTTGTATCCATGTTGTTCATGGAGACATGACCTTGAGCATTGATGCGGCCAGTAGAACCATAAGCTGTTGCTTTACCTGCAAATGCGTTTGACAAGTTAGTTGTCACAACGCTAGCACCATCTTCTACGCTGTTATGGTTATCCAACGCATTGTTTTGGGTCATGTAAGTATTGAAGTTACCAATCGAAGTTTGCAACTGGTTGGAGTTAGTCAGATTAGCACCAGATTTGTAAGTAGAAATAATGCCACGTGCACCAGCCCCACTACCTGTACCATCAGCAGCGTAAACCGCCCATTTGGTTGTTGATGTAGAAGCTACGCTCCAGAATGAACTCCAGGCATTTGCGTAATTACCACCAGCCAAGTCAAATGACAGAGTCTTAGTCAAACCGTCGGCAGACAACACACCAGTTTTGTGTGTATCAGTCACCATGGTTTGGAAAGTGTCATAGCTGTAGCCCAGATCAAATGTCGCTGACATGTTGCTGTTGAAGTCCAGCAAAGTCAGAATCATGCTAGAGCTGCCGCTTGTTGCAAATGTCATTGCCGCTTGCGCTGGAATAGTTGCTGCGGATAATGCCAAGGCAGCAACCAATGCTTTGTATTGAAATTTCATAAACCTCTCCTAAAAAATTATTTAAAACAGCTGAAAGAACAAACCACTTAATGGCGATTCAAAACACAACATCAAAATGGTGACAGGCTGGCATGACAGAGATGCGATAACTTAGTAGTCCATCAAGACTAGTCGCGACCAACGCTACAAATGCCGATCAAATCATCCTAAAAATTTTAAGAGAGGCAGATGACAACGATTGAACAAGGACTAGTCCTATCGGACTATGAAATAAGAGTATTAGAAGAAAGAATAGAGAAGAGAGATTTATTGCTTGCGGTTAATCAAGCCCAGCTTAAGCGCTTTACTGGCGGCCTGACTGCGGTTTTCGACATCCAGCTTACGCAAGATGTTCTGAACATGATTTTTGATTGTGAGCGGGCTGACCTGCATAATATTGCCAATCTCCCAATTGGTCTTGCCAGCCTGTAACCACTCTAACACTTCCACCTCGCGCTTACTGAGCGGCTTGACCCTGCCATGCTTACTGGTTGACATGATGGCAGGAGACTTATTGGAAGTGACTTTGACAATCGCACAGTGCAAATGCGGCATTAGCAATTCCAGAAGATGCGCACTACGCGCATTCGCCGGAGAACTCAAACGACCAAACATCACCATGGTGGCAATCCGGCTATGTTCATTACCAAACCCATGCACAACGAACCGCTTGAGCTCAGACAACAGCATAGGCTCGGCGGCCACTTGCTCTATCGCATAGTGCGTATGCACCTGCGAGGCATGCTCAGTGGTATAAAACAATGGCGTACCTAGCTTTGCCCATTGTGTAAAAGCCTGATTCACCAGACCTTCCTGCTCGTGCAATACCAGATCAAACTGGCTATCGCCGAAATAGCGGCTAGAGGTCAGGTACTCGTAATCATAACTGGCGCGCTCCATGCCACGAACTGCAATAATGACAACCTCATGGGCAAGCAAGCATTGAAAACCACGCTGCAACCAGTTAAATAAATGTGCACGATTTTGCAGACGAAGTGATTCCTCAATCACCTCCATAAATAGCGTGCGTTGTTCCTCATTCAGTGCCAACGTCCATTGATCATTGGCCTGATCGATCCCTGTGATTGTGGTGTCCATGTGTTGCACACATTGATATTAATGTGCAGCAAGTGTGCTCAAAATTTGTGACAAAAAAATGATTGCACAGCGTCAGTTTGTTGATGAATTAATGACAACGGATTAATATGCGGACTATTCTTTACGAAGAGAAAGATTCATCAGATGAACCAGTCATCAAGCAACAGCAATGGTGATAGAAGCATTCACGCAATGAGCGCTCATTAACAATATAACCAGTCTATGTGTCTTGAGAATGTCACTTGCGCATGAGACTATTGAGAAATGCCAAACTTCGTAGTCAGATTGCGTGTATTTTTTGTGCTCACCTTACTGGTGTGCATTCCAGCACACGCGACTGAAGCGATTGAATACCTGGCCGGACAAATTGTACTGGACCCTTCTGATGACACAGAAATTGTGATCAGCAATACCGGGGGAACGGACACAGAAACCGAACCAGTAATTGCTGACGACGGGCGCAAAACCTTGACAGGGTCTCGCTGGTCCACAGCGCACTTGCCCTATCAGGCAGAAGTACAAGCGGCGGCACAAGTCACACAACTCGAGCCCGCATTGATTCATGCCGTGATTGCTACCGAGTCTGGCTACAATGCCAAAGCCACCTCGCCCAAAGGTGCTTATGGCCTGATGCAGGTGATGCCTGCCACTGCTAAAACGCTGACCCCTACCCCGGTGCGTGCCTGGTCGGCCTCGCAGCAAATCTTGTGGGGATCACGCTATTTAAAGCAACTCATGGACTTGTTTGAAGGCGATGTGGTGCTGGCACTGGCGGCTTACAATGCCGGCCCGCAAGCGGTCAAATCGCATCAGCGGACGGTGCCGCCTTATGCAGAGACACAGCAATATGTGCCTAAAGTATTGCGCTACTATCAGGTATTTAAGTCCAAACTCATCCAGCCGCTGCATTAGCGGTTGGCCCAGGCCTCTTCCAAACTGGCCAGACTATTCGGCTCATATACAAACTTCCAGTCACTGTAATGCTTGGCCGCCTGAAAGTCGGCCTGCGCATCCTGAAAACCATTGCGACGAATGGGCACAAGCGTAGACGGACTGTAAACGCCGATGATGCGCCCGTCCTTGAGGATAAGGCGCATGCCCTGCTTTACCGCAAAAGGGTCTGCATACACTTTGCGCAGATGCCTTTTAGGCACAGGAAACCGCTTGTCTTCAAGCAGCTCCTCAAGATTGGCAGGATATTGTTTGACTGCAAGTGGCGTAGATTCATAATAGCGGCCGATCGCCAGCCGGTAGGCCTCCCCCACTTCAAGCAAAAGCGCCTCATTGCTGCGTTGGGACTGTTGCTGCCAAAGGCTGGCCGCGCCCTGCATGGCAATGGCGGCAATCGCCAGGGTGACCATGATGCCTAAATACGAAAAGCCGCGCAGGAATACGCTGCTACGCGGATAGGTGACTGCTGGTTTAACAGGCCTCATATCAAGCGACATAGCCCTGGCCCATTACCAATCCGTATAGGCGCTGCCATCCGAAGCCTGGCCGGTCGCACTGCTATGCAAGGTATAAACGCCCCCCAGCAAAGGCAGCTCTGGCGGTGTAATTACCCAGGTATCGTTATGCTCCGAGATGGGGTCCCAAGGTAATTTGTCCAGATAGCGCTTGTCCACTAGCTCCTGCAGGCTTTCCGGGTATTGCCCCTGATCGGCATAAAACTCATCCAGCGCCTTGCGCGTGGTGATTAACTGTTGTTTGAGCGCCTGCTCTTTGGCGCGTTGTACACCGTAAAAATAGCGCGGTAGTGCCAGCGACAGTAGCAAGGCTAAAATCGACAGCACCACCAATAGCTCCACAAGCGTGAAGCCACGCCACCGCCGCCAACGATTACCACTGCGCATAGGGAACTCCATTCAGGCCGATGCGCGGGCTCAGTGAATACACATCATAGACATCCTGGTTATAGCGCGGCTGGTCGGCTGGACTGTCATAACTACGCAAGCCCCAAGCCGCCACTGGCGCAGTGTCGTCGCGCTTGTTGAGCATGGGATCAAAAGGGATGCGCCTTAAAAAACGTAATTTTTTATGCTTGGGGTCTTTAAGATCGTCGACGCCCTCGACCAACACTTGCAAGTTGGGCGGGTAACCGCTGGCATCTGAATTTTTTTTCACCCGGCCATCCTCCGCCGCCTTTTTATAGGCATCAATCGCGCGGCGGATATCATGCAAATGTGTACGCAACTGTTGTTCTTTTTGCCGCTGCACGGTGACTTGTATCATGGGCGTGGCAATGCTGGCCATGATGGCGATAATCGCCAGCGACACCATGAGCTCAATCAACGTGAATCCACAGCCTGGGTAAGCACTAGACTGCAAGCACGCGCGTTGGCGCATCAGGGGATCTCCTTGGGCGCTGGCAAACTGGTCGTGCCCTGTTCGGGCAAGTCCCTGATATTGTTTGAAAGACCATCCGCTGCGGGCGTCACTTGTGGCGCGGCGTTTGTATTGGCCGGTGTCGTGTCTGGCGCGGGTAAAGCCGGCTCGGGCGGCGGCGCAGCGTCAGGCGTATCATTGGCGGGCTCATTGGCAGGTGTGCTGCTGCCCTCATTCAACTCATTTTGCCGCTGTAACTGCAGCTCACGGATTTGCTGGCTACGCGTGAGGGTAGGCGCAGCTGGCATGCTGTTCATCAGTGGCTTGTCTGAAATCACGCTGTCGGTGCCACTCCAGTACTCAGAGAAGGTGGCTTCTGGCAAAGTGACATTACTGATAACCTTGGGCGTAATCGCCAGCACAATTTCTGTTTTACTCTTGTCATCGGTATTGTTGGAGAACAGGCGGCCCAAGATCGGGATTTCGCCCAGCCCAGGTAATTTGGTTGCGTTCTTGCGCTCGGAATCCTGGATCAAGCCGGCCAGGATCTGCGTTTCGCCATGCTTAAGCCGCAGGATGGTGCTGGCATTGCGGGTACCAATATTGTAAACCTTGGAGTTATTGCTCAAGGTCACAGCCTCCCCCAGTGAGCTGACTTCGAGGTTCACCTTGATGCTGACAAAATCATCCAGCATGATGCGCGGCTCGACCTCGAGCTTGAGGCCAACATCGACATAGGACACGCTCTCGGAGGTCCCCACATTGGCCGTGGTGTTAGTGGTGATCACTGGTACCTTGTTACCCACCAGCACCTTGGCTTTTTCGTTATTTTTGACGCGGATACGCGGATTGGATAACAGATTCAAATCACTGTCTGTGGTTTTGAACTGTACGCCGGGGTTAGGGCTGACGCCAATATCACTCGACTTGATGCTCTTGAGCGCTTCCAGCGTCAAAGGGCTATTAAGCACCGTGAGTGAGGTGGGATAGCTGATGCCCAGTTGTTGCAACTTGCCACGCGTGACTTCCATCACCTCAATTTCGAGCATGACCTCAGGGTCGGCAATATCCTGCGCCTTGATCATTTTTTCTGCCAAGGCCAACACTTCCGGCCGGTCACGCAACACCAGCATGTTCAGGCGCTCATCGACATACACATCACGGATTTTTAAAATCGTCCGTAACATATCCGCGCACTGCTTGGCACTGGTGTTGGCAAAATAAAAGTTACGGATCAACAGGTCCTGATAGTCCTTGTTCTTTTGCTGGGTGGCCGGATACACCAACACACTGGTGGGAGACAGCACTTTTTTCTGCAAGCCGTTGCTGGCTAGCACCATCTCCACCGCCTCTTCAATTGGCATTTTCTTGACGAACACCGAGGCCTTGGTCTCGGCTTTAATGTCTTTATCCAGCACAAAATTAATCCCGGGGGCTTTGGACAATGCCTCAAACACTACCTTGATGTTGGCATCCCGCAGTTCCAGCGTGACCGGTTTGTTGATGGCGGTTTGCAATTGTGGCAGGCTGGCACGTGCACGCGGCTCCATGGCTATCAGTTGCTTTTCCAACGCCTGGGCTTCGGTATTGGTCGGTTGCTCCAACAAAATATCCCGCACTTCCTTGAGTGCCTGCTTGGGCTGGTTGATATGCTGCTTGGCAATCTCTAACTGCTTGCGCAGCACGATTTCACGATCACTGGCACGCGCATAATCCAGCGCTTTAGGTTGATAAGGATCCAGCGTCAGAATGCGCGCATAAGCTTGCTTGGCGGTGGCAATATCGCCTTTGGCATCTGCCGCAGCGGCGTCCGCCAGCAAGGCGTTGATTGCCAGCTCACGCTCGCGAAACCAGCGGTTGCGCAAAGTCACATCCGCAGGATGCTCTGCCACCTGTTGGGCCAGCTCTTGGACTTTGCCTTCCTGGGTCGTCGCCGTCAGTTTGGGCGGAAACAGGCCGCACGATGACAGTACCAGCGTACAGGCAGCGAAAGACAAACTGCGTGGCACGCTTGACCATGATCGCAGACTTGGATTCAAAACATTCATTGGTTTAACATTTCTTCTGTTGGATTGTTTTCTGGCTCAACCTGACGCGTGGTTGCGGCTTTGCTTTTACTCAACACCACCCCTTTGTTTAATGGCAGGTAGGTGAAATACACCGCCTGCATATCCTCGCGGTCCAAGCGCCATTGCGTATCGACCTGAGAGCCCAGTTTGGGCATCAACATCTTTTTCTGCTGCATTAAAATCACCAAGTCGCCCCCCGGCATCTCCTTGAGACTACCGACATAGCTATAAGGCAAAGGCGGCGCCTGCGGCGGAGGCGGTGGGGGCGGCTTGACCGGGGGCGGTAACCACTCATGCGCTGCAAACAACACATGCGCAGGCTTGCCCGCGGGCAATTTGCGCTTAAAATACGCCGCCTCTGGCATGGCAGCGGTTTCCTCTTGAGGGCTGGCAGTTTGACTGCTCGCCACACGCGCTGACGGCTGATGCGTATCCGCGCTGACTGGCACAGACTCAGCCACTGCTACTTTCTTGACAGGTCTGACCGCAACCAGATCAAGCTCCGCTTGAGGCGCTGCCGACCATTGCCAGTAGACCAAGCCCAGCGTCAACAGCAAGGCCAGCCAAATCACGGGCGAAGTCGAGGATTTGGCGCTAACTGCCATGCTTGCGCCCTCCCCGGATAAACACTGAAAACGTCAGCGTCGCGTCCAGCATCGGCTGCATGGTCTCGTTTTTGCGCAACTCGAGGCCAGTCAAGGCCATGGCAGGATATTGCCGCAACACATCGACAATAAACTGCCGACAAGTCAGGTAATCGGTCTGGATATTGAAGCGCATGTCATATTGCTGAATCTCCTGCGTGGCGTCACTGGCGGCATGCAGTTGCCACTGGTAATCGCCCACATTCAAGGCCATCTGGCGTTTTGCGCCAGGCGCGCAATCTGCATCATGCGTGGCGAGAGGTCGGCAAACTCAGGTAATTGCTGCCATAAGGCGGCCAGGTATTCCGGCGCATTTTCGCTCACCACCGGTTTGGCAATGACGGTTGAGACCGGGGCCACAGGTGCTACCGGTTGGCTCTCAAGCTGCTGGATGGCTTGCGTGAGCAAGGCAATTTGCGCCGTTGTGGCAGACTGCTGCTGCGACAACACGCCCCATAAGATGAGCAACAAGACGCTCATCAGCATGGGCAGCCAGCCAAGATACCAGGCCGCACGCCGTAGCAGCCAGACCATAGTCAGGGCCGAGAACATACGTGCCGATTTCATGGTTGCCAGCCCCCCTGAATTTCGAAGCTGACCGGGCGCTGCGGATGGCTGTCATTGACCTGGTGTTTTTGCAAATGTACCTCATGCAGCGTCGTCAGGCCTTGCAAATGACTCACATAATTCAATAACGCCGCGTAGCTCTTCGCCTCGCCCGACAATACAAATTGGCCGCGATTGGCATCGGGAGTCAATTGCAACAATGCGATATCGGCAACCTGGCTCGCTTCTAGCGCCTGCAACAAGTCAAACCAGCGCACATTGAGTTGCTGCACAATTTTTTGCGCTGCCTTTTGTTGCGGCTGGCTTAATACCGCTACCGGCTTGATGTTGGCTTGACTGAGTGGGTGTTGCTCAGTACGCGGTGCAGCGCCCTGCATTGCGGACTGCTGCTCGGTCAGTTGCTGCTGCCGCGCTGTGAGTAACTGCAAGTGAGAGGTTTGCTCGGCCTCTTCGGCATAGGTGAGCCATACCGTCATCAATAATGCTGCCACCAGCGCCAGTCCTGGCCAACGCACACGTTGCCAGGCAAATAACGGACGCGCAAAATCCATATGATACTCAGGCTGCGGCCACATGACTGACCTCCTGACGCAACTGAGTGAGTGATCTCGCTGATGGCAACAGCTGCCAGTTGACCTGGCCCGCCAAAGCTTGTTTGAGGCGATGACCGGTATTTAACGCCCTGTGGTTGCCGGGCTCGGTTACCCAGTAACATGCTGACGCCTGCACGCCCAGCAAGGTACGCTCACGCAACACCCAGTCTGCCATGGTTTCCACTGCCTGCAGAGAGGTCGCCAGCCCGGCCACATGCATGATACGACCTTGCTCAAGCTGCAACAGTCTGAGCATTTGCGGCTCTGCGGTTAGCACGGTGCCGGTTTTGGGCAGCCTAGTGTTGGCCCACAAGGCGCAAGCATAGGCTTGCACCTGCCATTGCAGGGCATGCGGACGTAACAACGCAGTCCAATCCAGTGTCTGCAACACCGGGATCGCCACCAGCAGGCTATCTTGTGGTTGGCAAACATCCTGTAAGCGGAAAGGCCAGCTACGTGCGGCTTCACCATAAGTTTGCATAAGCATGGCGCGCGCATAGGCTTGCTGATCCTGCCCGCTCCAGTCAAATGCCTGCAGACCTTGGGTCATGGCAGGCAAGCGCATCAGATGCACATGCTGGTCAGCGAGATAGAGTTCTATCTTTTGCCAGCGTGTGGCTGGCAACTGTGCCAGCACTGCCTGTAATGCTGGCTGCAGCGCAAGCGCATCTGCGCCTGACCAGGCAGTCGTCGCAAAGACAGGGGACGAAGCAAAGCCCGCCGGAATATGTTCGGCCTGCAACTGGTCAGACAACACCAGGATCCGCGTCAGGCCAAGTACGCTGAACTCAGGCAACAAACGTGACACGGTTAACCTCCTGCAAACTGGTCATGCCTTCAGCCACGGCGCTGATCGCCGCCTCGCGGATGGTACGCATGCCATTTCTGGCAGCCGCCTCTTTCAACTGGCGGATCGGCTGGCGGGCAATAATCATCTCGCGCAACTCGTCATTAAGCACCAGTATTTCGGCCACCGCTTTACGGCCTTTGTAACCCGTGCCGCGGCAATGGCCACAGCCCTTGGCATGCATAAACTGCATGCTGGCGGCTTGCTCAGCGCTTAAGCCAGAGGCACTGAGCAAGTCAGCATCCGGCACAAACGGCTCGGCACAATGCGGACACAAGGCGCGCACCAGGCGCTGGGCAATAATGCCATTCACTGCTGACACAAAATGGTAAGGGTCTACGCCCATATGCATGAAACGGCCGATGACATCGAGCACACTGTTGGCATGCACGGTAGAAAACACCAGATGGCCAGTCAGCGCCGCTTGCACGGCAATTTGTGCAGTCTCGGCATCGCGGATTTCACCCACCATGATCTTGTCCGGGTCATGCCGCAGAATTGACCGCAGGCCGCGCGCAAAGGTCAGGCCTTTTTTCTCATTGACCGGGATTTGCAACACGCCAGGCAACTGGTACTCAACCGGATCTTCAATGGTGATGATCTTGTCAAACCCCGTATTCACCTCTGAGATGGCGGCATATAAGGAGGTGGTTTTACCACTGCCGGTCGGGCCAGTGACCAGCACCATGCCATACGGCTCGCTGGCTAATTTGCGGAATCTGGCAATCACATCGGCATCAAAGCCCAGCGCTTTCAAACTCAAGCCTTGCGCCTGCTCGGTCAAGGCCTTGCGGTCCAGTACCCGCAGTACGGCATCCTCGCCAAACGCACTGGGCATGATAGAGACACGGAAATCAATCAGGCGGCCCATAGCATGCACTTTAAAGCGGCCATCTTGCGGAATCCGGCGTTCGGCAATATCGAGTTGCGCCATGACCTTGATCCGCGAAATAGCCTGCTCGGCACTGTCCAGACCGGGGCTATTGGCGATACTGGCCATCACCCCGTCAATCCGGTATTTCACGGCCAGCCCCCCTGCATGCGTTTCGAGGTGGATATCGCTGGCGCCTGTTTTGAGGGCATCATATAAGGTGGAGTTAATCAACTTGACGATGGGGTTGGCATCTTCGTGAATGGACTTGAGCGAGAGCTGCATGACCAGCTCGTCCTCGCCTTCTTGCATTTGCTCACTGGGCAAACCTACGCCATCCATGGCGCGCATGGTTTCTTCTTCGCCGGCGAGGTAGGCGCTAATCTCCAGCCGATGTGCCAACTGCCAGACAAACGGCTGTTTTACGGCATGCTGTACCCACAACGGCAATTGGCGGTTAAACGGGTCAGCAAACACCAGAATGAGTGTTTTTTGCGCGTCATAAAACGCCAGACACTCTTTTTGCTGCGCTTCGTTATAACTGATGACCTCAAAAGCCACCTGCCACTCGCGCATATCGCGCATGGTGGCAACCGGGTAATGCAGCAAGTCAGCCAGTTGGCTCACCAGGATTTCAGTGTCCATCGGGAGCAGGTCTTCGAGCACCTCGATCACGCGCCGTTGCTGTTGCAAGGCCTGCGTTTGTGCTTGCGATAATAGTTCTGCAGAGAGCGACTGTATTGGCTCAGCAGGCACGTGCTGATTGGGGAGAGGCTGGTTCATTGAATTTGTCCTGCCAGTTCAAAAATGGGCATATACAGCAACAGCACCACCACGCCGATCACCAGGCCAATAAACAGCATGAGCAAGGGCTCAAACAGCCGGGTAAACCAGTCTATCCAGCGTGCCAGCTCTTCATCATAAAAGCTGGCTATGCGGTCCATCATTTGTGCCACATTACCCCCGCGCTCGCCCACCAGCAACATGCGCTCGCCAATCGGCGTAGTCATGCCGTTGACCTGGAAGGCTTGCGACAGGGGTTGGCCCTGGCTAATCATGGTTTGTGCCTGCTTGAGACTCAGCGCAAGACTGCTATCCAGCAATCCTTCCAGCGAATCAAGCGCCACCATCACTGGGGTCCCTCCCGCCAGCAACATCCCCAACGTGCGGTAAAAGCGTGCCAATTGATAGAGTTGCAGCTTTTCACCGATGGCAGGAATACGCCACAAGGTGCGTAACATCCACTGCCGCATGGCTGGATGTTTCAATAACACGACCAGCATGACCAATACACTGACCAGTAGCGTCAACATGAGCTCGCCATGCTGGGCAATCAGGCTGCCCCATTGCAGCATCAGCTGTGACATCCAGGGCAAGTCTGCACCCGTGCCTTCGTAGACGCTGCTGAATTTAGGCACGACAAAGCCCATCAAAAACGCAATGACCAAGCCGCCAACCACGATGAGCAGCAGCGGGTAAATTGACGCGCTGACGATTTTCTTTTTGAGTAATGACACCTGATTGTCATAAGCGATATAGCGAGACAAGGCATTGCCCAGGTCCCCAGTGCGCTCGGCAGCTTTCACCGTGGCGATATAGAGAGGCGGAAATACAACAGACTGCCGTTCTAGGGCCGCAGAAAAAGACTTACCCTGCTGTAGTGATTGCAAGATGCCTTGCAAAACACCACGCGTGTGATCCTGCCGCAAGGCCAGTGCATCAATGGCTTCGACGAGGTTCAAGCCGGAATCGAGCAAGGCCAGTAACTCCTGGCTGAACAAAGCCAACGGAAACGCCTGGCGCTTGGCTATTTTTCCCTGCTTTTGTGCCTGCAGCGAGACCAGCAACAAGCCTTTCGCCTTTAACTGGGCGTAAGCATCCTGCTCATCATCGGCTTGCAGCTCCACCATGGTCAGGGTGCTGCCATTCAACACTTTTGCCTGATAGTGCATGGCATTTACCAGTTGCTGATATCCTGCGCTTCGTCACTTCCACCCACCTGGCCATCCTTACCCAGGCTGTAGAGATCATACTCGCCGTGCTGGCCGGGCATACGGTATTGGTAAGGCTTGCCCCAAGGGTCGTTGGGCACTTCTTTTTTCAAATAAGGGCCGGCCCAGTTTGGTTGGTTATCTGGGTTATTCATCAGGGCCGTCAAGCCTTGTTCGGTACTCGGATAATGCCCGACATCCAGACGGAACTGATCCAGAGCCTGTTCCAGCGCGGCGATCTGCGCTTTGGCCGTTTTGACTTCTGACTTGCCAATCTGCTGGAAATATTTGGGGCCGACATAGCCGGCCAACAGACCGATAATGACCATCACCACCAATAATTCCAGCAAGGTAAACCCGCGATTACAACGGATAGCAAGACTAGCCATCGAAAATACTCCATGAAAATTTGATGACAATACTAAGCAGATTAGATTGCAGAAAAGTGGCGGCAATATGACAAACCGTCACAATTGTAATAGTTAATCATTTATGCGGGATATTGTGTTAACACTTATCCCAAATCAAGAATAGCATTTAGTCCATTTTTTTTAAATGGACTAAATGCGTTTTTATGTAAGCATGTTGAACGTTATTAAGCTAGTCACCCAGAAAACCACCACTCTGATGCGTCCATAATTTGGCGTAAATCCCATCCTGCGCCAACAAGGCCTGATGGGTGCCGGTTTCGACCACCCGCCCCTGATCGAGCACAATCAACCGGTCCATGGCTGCAATGGTTGACAAGCGGTGCGCAATCGCAATGACGGTTTTACCTTCCATCAACTGCGACAAATGATGTTGAATAGCGACCTCGACTTCAGAATCCAGGGCACTGGTGGCCTCATCCAGCACCAGAATAGGCGCATTTTTAAGCATGACACGGGCAATGGCAATGCGCTGCCGCTGGCCACCAGACAGTTTAACTCCCCGCTCACCGACATGGGCGTCATAGCCGGTACGGCCTTTAGCATCGCGCAAGGTGAGGATAAAGTCATGTGCCTCGGCCCGCTTGGCAGCCGCTATCATCTCTTCATCGCTTGCATCTGGGCGGCCATATAAAATATTTTCCCTGACGGAGCGGTGTAATAGAGAAGTATCCTGCGTCACCATACCAATCTGTTGCCGCAAGGAGTCTTGTTTCACTGAAGCGATCGATTGCCCATCGATACGAATATGCCCGGCCTGAATGTCATAAAAGCGCATCAGCAAATTGACGATGCTGGACTTGCCCGCGCCAGAGCGGCCGACCAGGCCGACACGCTCTCCGGGACGGATATGCAAATCAAACTGCTTCAACAGGGGTGGTTGCTTGTCATAAGCAAACTCCACTTTCTCAAATACGACTTCACCCTTAGGGACGTTTAACGCGACGGCATCTGGCTGATCGAGCACGCGGTTTTCAATCGACAGCGTATTCATGCCATCTTGTACGGTGCCAATTTGCTCGTACAACGAGGTCAGCTCCCACATGACCCAATGTGAAATGCCATTTAAGCGCAAGCTCATCGCCATTACGGCCGCAACCGCACCGGCAGCGACCAGGCTCTGTGACCACAGCCATAGCACCATGCTGCCACTGGCAATGATCAAACACATATTTAAAAAGTGATTGATACTCTCGACACAGCTTACCATGCGCATTTGCCCATGCACGGTATCCAAAAACTCTTGCATGGCCGATTGCGCATAGCTGGCCTCGCGCCCGGCATGCGAAAACAGTTTAACCGTGGAAATATTGGTATAGGCATCCGTAATCCGGCCGGTCATCAGGGAGCGCGCATCTGCCTGATGCTGTGACACTTTGGCCAAACGCGGAATAAAATAAACCAGCGCGCAGGCATACAAGCTTAACCAACCTAAAAACGGCAAAACCATCCAGGGATGAAAGCTGCCCACCACCGTGACGATGGTAGTGAAATACAGCAACACATACACCATGATATCGGCCAGAATAAACCACACCTCGCGCACAGCCAATGCAGTCTGCATCACTTTCGCCGACACGCGGCCAGCAAACTCGTCCTGATAAAACCCCATGCTTTGATTCAGCATATGCTGATGAAACTGCCAGCGCAAACGCATTGGGAAGTTACCAGCCAATGTCTGATGCTTGAGTAAGGTCTGGAACAGAATGACCACGGTACTGCCAACCAATACCGCCGCCACTAGCCATAATGTAGATTGATGCGTCGTCCATAATTGTGACGGTTGGGTGGCTGTCAACTTATCGACCACCTTGCCCATCAAGGCAAACAGCAAAGCCTCAAACGAGCCGATACAGGCTGTCAGCAGCGTCATGATTAAAATATAACGGCGCATCCCATACGAACAGGCCCACATAAAAGGCCAGAAACGGGTAGGTAAACGCGTCAGGATTTCGGCAGGAAAAGGCGAAACCAGTGCTTCAAAACGGCTAAACAATCGCATCATCAACTACTTGGAATACACAGTACAAACGGCTTCTGCCGCAATACCTTCACTGCGGCCAGTGAAGCCCAGCTTTTCAGTCGTCGTCGCTTTGACGTTGACCTGTTCAATCGCCACATCGCAATCACTGGCAATATTCATACACATCTGCGAAGTATGCTTGCCCAATCGTGGCGCCTCACATATCACCGTGGCATCAATGTTACCAACCAGATAACCCTTGTCATGCAGCAAGCGCACCACATGCCGCAGAAGCTCGCGTGAATCTATGCCTTTAAAGCGCATATCTGTTGGTGGAAAATGCTTACCGATATCTCCCAACGCGACAGCCCCTAACAAGGCATCACAAATAGCGTGTAACAGGACATCTGCATCCGAATGCCCATCCAGTCCATGACTGTGCGGGATGTTCACGCCACCGATAATGCAATCCCGCCCGGTTACCAGGGCGTGCACGTCAAAACCGTGCCCAATTCTCACAGGAATCATACTTTCTTGCTTTCTATGACTGGCTCATCTGCATCAACGCAGCAACCACTTGCAGGTCGTCAGAATAAGTGACTTTCATGTTTTTAAGGCTACCTAGGACTAGTTTTGGGTGATGTCCCATCCACTCCATGGCTTGCGCTTCATCGGTAGGTTGTTTTTCGATCGAGTGACTGAGCGCAGATTGCAACTCCGCATATCTGAACATTTGTGGCGTTTGAGCCTGCCATAAATGATTACGCGGGATGGTCTCTGCAATCGTGGTCTGCGTCCCGGCACGCTTTAGCGTATCGGCCAGCGGCAAAGCCAGAATTGCTCCAGTATCGTCATCACCCACGCTGTCTATTAACCGTAATAGCATCTCATGATCTATGCCAGGCCGCGCGGCATCATGCACCAGAATCCAGTCTCGCGCCTGAACTTGAGTATTCAGGGCACGCAATCCGTTTAGCACACTTTCAGCGCGGGTCGCGCCACCACACAGCAGCACGCGTGTTTTCTGGCATCCCGCAAGTAAAGCCGGTTGCCAGTCCTGATCATCCTCTGCGATAACCACCGAAATGCTAGCGATGGCTGCAAACGACTCAAATGTCTGGATTACATGCTTCAACAGCGGCTCACCATGTAATGGTAAATACTGTTTCGGTCGTGATGATTGCATACGCGAACCACGACCAGCACTGGGGATTAAGACATGGTATTTAGACATCGTGTCATTTTAACATGTCTCTTTTAAGGCTTTATGCTCACACGTCTATTCCGCTGAAACTCTTGCCGAGATTTCTTGATAGCCCACCTGGGTCAATGACATACGCCTGTGTATTTTTTAAGATGTGTGTAAAAGAGGGAGAAGCAGCAGATCAACAACCGCTTGAGCGGTGTCAATTATATTTCACGCTGCAGTGCAACGCTTAAGTTTTC
>JABLTH010013228.1_pt1 | contig 50320 bp, 46 predicted proteins | sample 7875711 | NCBI WGS metagenome assembly JABLTH01 (sample SAMN14941262, study PRJNA633318) | bioreactor metagenome | isolation source: bioreactor | place: China | collected 2019-03-05 | reverse complement strand
CGTTCGACATCGGCACGGGCACCGGCGTGCTCGCGGCCGTGCTGGCGTCGCGCGGCGTCGAGCGCATCGTCGCGACCGATCAGGATCCGCGGGCGCTCGCCTGTGCGCGCGAGAACGTCGAGCGGCTGGGCCACGCGGGCCGCGTCGAGGTCGTCGAGGCGGATCTGTTTCCGGCCGGCCGCGCGCCGCTCGTCGTCTGCAACCCGCCATGGGTGCCGGCCCGTCCGAGTGCACCGATCGAATACGCGGTCTACGATCCGGACAGCCGCATGCTGCGCGGTTTCCTCGCGGGGCTCACCGACCATCTCGAGCCAGGCGGCGAAGGCTGGCTGATCCTGTCCGATTTCGCCGAGCATCTCGGCCTGCGGCCGCGCGACACCCTGCTGCAGTGGATCGACGAAGCCGGCCTCGTCGTGCTCGGCCGCGAAGACATCCGCCCCGCACACCCGAAGTCCACCGACGCCGACGATCCGCTGCATGCGGCACGCCGCGCCGAGGTCACGTCGCTCTGGCGGCTCGGCGCACGAGCCTGACCGCGCATTTTCGGTAAACTAGCGCCATTCCTCACGAATTCCCGCCGCCGGGCCGTGGTCTGCCGACCGTGGCCCGGCGCCGCATCACGATGTCGAACAAGACCCACGAAATCCGCCCGGAGCAGTCCGTCGAGCTGCTGAAGGAACTGCACATCCTCACCCGCGACGGGAAGCTGAACCAGGACAGCCGCCGCAAGCTGAAACAGGTCTATCACCTGTTCCAGTTCATCGAGCCGCTGCTTGCCGGCGTGCAGGCCGACCGTGGCGGCGTGACGCTCGTCGACCATGGCGCCGGCAAGTCGTATCTCGGCTTCATCCTGTACGACCTGTTCTTCAAGCAGCAGCCGGGGCACGGCACGGCGGCATTTGCGTCGCACGTGTACGGGATCGAGACCCGCGAGGAGCTGGTCACGCGTTCGGCCGAGCTGGCCGCGCGGCTCGGGTTCGGCGGCATGTCGTTCCTGAACCTGTCGGTCGCCGATTCGATCACATCGCCGAAGCTGCCCGAAACGGTCGACGTCGTCACCGCGCTGCATGCGTGCGACACGGCGACCGACGACGCGATCCGCTTCGCGCTCGCGAAGCGCGCGCAGCACATCGTGCTCGTGCCGTGCTGCCAGGCGGAAGTCGCGGGCGTGCTGCGCAAGAACAAGGGCAAATCGCTCGCGAACGCGCTGACGGAAGTGTGGCGGCATCCGCTGCATACGCGCGAATTCGGCAGCCAGATCACCAACGTGCTGCGCTGCCTGCAGCTCGAAGCGCACGGCTACCAGGTCAGCGTGACCGAGCTGGTCGGCTGGGAGCATTCGATGAAGAACGAGCTGATCATCGCGCAGTACAAGAACCTGCCGCGTCGGCGGCCCGGCGAGCGGCTGAACGAGATCCTGGGGATGTTCGGGCTTGCCGAGCTGAACGCACGTTTCTTCGTGCCGGAAGCCGCGGCGGCGGGCGGCGAGGTCGCGGAGCCGGCTGAAGGCTGACGCGCGGGCGGGCGGCGGCGCGCGGCGCGGCGCACGTTGCACGCCGCACGTTGCACGCCGCGTCAGACGTCGTCGCCCGGCCGGCGCATCCATTCGCGCCAGCCGTCGTGGCCGAGGCGGCGCAGAGTTTCCTGATTTCTTTCGTAGATCGCGGACGCGTCCGGGAACGCGTCGACCGCGCGCGCGATGCTGTCTTCGCGCAGCAGGTGCAGGATCGGATACGGCGCGCGGTTCGTGTAGTTCTCGATGTCGTCGGGCTCGCTGCCTTCGAACCGGTAGTGCGGATGGAAGCTCGCGATCTGCAGCACGCCGTCGAGCCGCAGTTGCCGCACCAGGCGGTCGGCAAAGAACAGCGCATCGTTGTAGTCGACGAAATCGGCGAACGCATGCGGGAAGATCAATAGCGTCGTGTCGACCTGCTGCGGGTCGGCCGCGTCGAGCGCGCGCAGTTCCGTTTCGAGTTCGGCGAGCACGTCTTCGAGCGTCGTCGCTTCGCTGATCGCGTAGCGCACCTGTTCCTTCACGTAGACGCTTTTCGCGAACGGGCACAGATTGAGCCCGATCACCGCGCGCGCGAGCCAGTGCCGCGTGGCGGCGAGGATGTCGTCGTGCGATTCGGGGCGGGTGTCGGTCATCGTGAAACCAGTCGGGCGGAAGGGCGGCGAGGGCCGCATTGTAGCGGGCGCGCAGGGTGCGGACGCGCGCGGCCCGTCACGCGCACGCGGCTTCGATCAATTGCGTGACGAGCGCGGGTGCGGTGCCGATCGGCGTTTCGCCGTGCCGGTAGGTCTGGCTCGCCGCGTAGATACCCTCGATCACCAGCGCGAGCGCATCGGCGAGCGCCTGCGGTTGCCGCGCGCCGGCGCCTTCGCATAGCGCGACGAGCCGCTTCATCAACTGTTCCTTGTTCTGCGCGACGCGCTCGCGCGCCGGGTGCGATGCATCCGGAAACTCCGCCGCGACGTTGACGAACGGGCAGCCGCGATAGTCCTTCTGCGTCGCGCGCTCGGCAAGGTCGACGAAATACTGGATCAGTTGCGCCTTCGGCTGGCCCGGATGCTTCGCGGTGCTTGTGTCGAGACGCTCGAAGAAACACGCATCCATCCGCTCCAGATACGCGAGGATCAGGTCGTCCTTCGACGAGAACTGCCGATACAGGCTCATCTTGTTGACGCCCGCGCGTTCCACGACCGCCTCGACGCCCACCGTCCGAACGCCTTCCCTGTAAAACAGCTCCTCGGCGGCGCGCAGCAGGTGCTCCTGCGCGGTGGCGCCGTCGATCGGCCGGCGCGTACGGCGCGCCGGCGGCTTGGCGATCTCGATGCCCGACATGATGACCCTCGACTGCATATTGGATTGCTTGACATGTTACCGATTGGTCACTACGATCGCAACACACTTGTGACCGGTCGGTAACAATGCCGACCGGATCGACAGACAAATGCCAAGCGTCGGCCCGGGTCAGCCGATGCAGCGTGCGGCGGAGGTGGCCTGGCTGGGTGGGGCGGAGCGGGCGCGGAGGTGCCGGCGCCGCCAACTGGAGAACGCGAAGATGAACTGGGCGGTGACACGAATCGGCGGGCGCTTCCACTACGGATGGCTCGCGGCGGCGGTGGTATTCCTGATCCTGCTGGCGGCCGCCGGCACGCGCGCGACGCCGAGCGTGCTGATGGTGCCGCTCGAACGCGAGCTCGGCTGGAGCCGCGCGGCGATTTCGCTGGCGATCTCGGTGAACATCGCGCTGTATGGCCTGACCGGCCCGTTCGCGGCCGCCGCGATGCAGCGCTTCGGGCTGCGCCCGACCATCCTCACCGCGCTCGTGACGATGAGCGCGGGCGTCGCGCTGTCGTCGATGATGACGCAGAGCTGGCAGATGGTGGTGATCTGGGGCCTGATGGTCGGCTGCTCGACGGGGGTCGTCGCGCTGACGCTGTCCGCGACCTTCGTCACGCGCTGGTTCCATGCGCGGCGCGGCCTCGTGATGGGGATCCTGACCGCGAGCACGGCCACCGGCCAGCTCGTGTTCCTGCCGATGCTCGCGGCGATCGCGCAGCGCCATGGCTGGCGGCCGGTCGTGCTGGTCGTCGCGGTGGCGGCCGCGATCGTGATTCCGCTCGTTGCGTTCCTGTTGCCCGAGCGGCCGGCCGACGTGCAGCTGCGTCCGTACGGCGAGCCGGCCGATGCGCCGCCCGCGCCCGATGCGACCAAGGAGAACCCGCTCGCGGTCGCGTTCCGTACGCTGCTGACCGCGAGCCGCTCGCGCGATTTCTGGCTGCTGTTCTTCAGCTTCTTCATTTGCGGCGCAAGCACCAACGGTTACGTCGGCACGCACCTGATCGCGATGTGCAGCGACTACGGGATGACGGAAGTGCAGGGCGCATCGCTGCTCGCGGCGATGGGCGTGTTCGACCTGTTCGGCACGACGCTGTCGGGCTGGCTGTCCGACCGCTACGACAATCGCGTGCTGCTATTCTGGTACTACGGGCTGCGCGGGCTGTCGCTGATCTACCTGCCGCACGCGTTCGGGATCGATTTCTTCGGGCTGCCGCTGTTCGCGATGTTCTACGGGCTCGACTGGATCGCGACCGTGCCGCCGACCGTGCGCCTCGCGACCGACGTGTTCGGCAAGGCCGCGGCGCCGGTCGTGTTCGGCTGGATCGTCGCCGGCCACCAGCTCGGCGCGGCGTTCGCGGCGCTCGGCGCGGGGCTGCTGCGCGCGAGCCTCGGCACCTACACGATCGCGTCGATGATTTCGGGCGGGCTCTGCATCGTCGGCGCGCTGATCGTGCTGCGCATCAACCGCGGCCCGTCGCGCGCGGCTGCGCAGGCGGCCTGATCGCGGCAAGCCGGCAGTCCGGCCGGCCCGCGCGGCGGGCGATCGGCCATTGCACGCACGGAGATTTGCATAGCGCGGCAGGATCGGGCGCGGATCGGCTCAAGCGGGTATGCTTGCGGTTCGCCAGGCGTTCGCGCCCCTTCATCGATGTCAGCGAGGATCCGCATGTCCGTCAAACCTGCTCCCACCACTGTTTCGATTCACGATCTGATCGCGGGCCGCTGGAGCCCGCGCGCGTATTCGGATGAACCCGTCAGCGCCGGCGATCTGCACGCGGTGCTCGAAGCTGCCCGCTGGGCACCGTCTGCGTACAACGCGCAGCCGTGGCGCTTCATCGTATTCGACCGCACGCAGGACGAAGACGCATTCAAGCGCGCGTTCGCGACGCTGGTGCCGTTCAACCAGGGCTGGAATGCGCCGGCGCCCGTGCTGATCGCCGTGACCGCGCATACGCTCACGCCGAAGGGGGAGCCGGCACCGACCGCGCTGTACGACGCGGGCGCCGCCGCGATGTCGCTGGTGCTGCAGGCGCACGCGCTGGGCCTGGCCGCCCACCAGATGAGCGGCTTCGACGCGAAGGCGTTCCGGGACGCGTTTGCGATCCCGGCCGACGTCGCGATTCCCGCGATCATCTCGCTCGGTCACTACGGCAACGTCGACAAGCTCGATCCCGTGCTGCGCGATCGCGAGAAGGCGCCGCGCACGCGTCATGCGATCGGCGAGGTCGTTTATGCGGGCGCGTGGAAGAAGGGCTTCGACGCGGCGGCCTGACCTGCCCGGAGGGGGCTGCGTCGCGCGTCCCGTCCGCCTGTCTTCCCGGCGCGCCCGTCTGCGCGCCGTCGCCACCGGGGCCCGCTGCGCGGCACCGGTGGCCGGCCCCGGTTGTGATCCCGCGGGCTTCATGTTAAAAAGCCCGTCCTTTCCGTTTTCGCGCCGGCCCTGCTGCGGCAATTTCCCATGACTTACTGCGCGATCGATTTCGGCACGTCCAATTCCGCCGTGGCGCTGCCCGACGGCGATGGCATGCGCCTCGCGCCCGTCGAGGGCGACCACCTGACGCTGCCCACCGCGATCTTCTTCAACAACGACGAGGAGACGGTCGAATACGGCCGTGCGGCGCTGGCTTCCTACATCGACGGTTTCGACGGCCGGCTGATGCGCTCGATGAAGAGCATTCTCGGTTCGCCGCTCGCGGAAACGACGACCGATCTCGGCGACGGCAGCGCGATCGCGTACACCGACATCATCGCGCGCTTCCTGACGCACCTGAAGCGCAAGGCCGAAACCCGCGCGGCTGCGCCGATCGGTCGTGCGGTGCTCGGCCGGCCCGTGTTCTTCGTCGACGACGATCCGCGCGCCGACCGCCTTGCACAGGACCAGCTCGAGGCTGCCGCGCGATCGGTCGGCTTCACGGACGTTCAGTTCCAGTACGAACCGATCGCGGCCGCGTTCGACTACGAATCGCGTCAGCAGGCGGAGCGCCTCGTGCTCGTTGCCGACATCGGCGGCGGCACGTCCGACTTCTCGCTGGTGCGCGTCGGGCCCGAGCGGATGGCGCGGCTCGAGCGCAAGGACGACGTGCTGGCCCACCACGGCGTGCACGTCGCGGGTACCGACTACGACCGGCGTGTCGAGCTGGCCGCGATCCTGCCCGCATTCGGCTACCGTTCGCTCGACCCCGAAGGACGCGAGCTGCCGAACAAGATCTACTTCGATCTCGCGACCTGGCACCTGATCAACACGGTCTACACGCCGAAGCGGCTCGGCGAGCTGAAGCTGATGAAGCACCTGTACCGCGATGTGCAGCAGTACGACCGGCTCACGACCGTGGTCGAGCAGCGGCTCGGGCATGCGTTGATGGCGCGCGCGGAGGAAGCGAAGATCGGCGTCGCGGCGGGCGGGGAGACGATGATCGACCTGAACGACGTGGAAGAGGATCTGCAGATCGCGTTCGATGCCGAGCGCCTCGTCGATGCGAGCCACGACGACACCGCCCGCATCGTCGATGCCGCGCGCGAGACGGTGCGGCTCGCGGGTGTCGCGCCGCGCGATGTCGGCGCACTGTATTTCACCGGCGGCTCGACGGGGCTCGCATTCCTGTCGGGGGCGCTCGCAGGTGCATTCCCGGATGCGCAGCCGGTGTTCGGCGACCGCCTCGCGAGTGTCGCGACGGGGCTCGGCATTCACGCGCAGCGATTGTTCGGCTGAATGCGGGCGGCTGAAAGGCCGTCATGCCGGGCGACCGGCGCCGAAAAACAAAAAGCCCCGCCGAAGCGGGGCTTTTTTACACGAATTATCGCGCCAAGCTTAGACCGGACGGATGTTCGCAGCTTGCAGACCCTTCGGGCCCGTCTTCACTTCGAATTCAACCTTCTGGTTTTCTTGCAGCGTCTTGAAGCCTTCGACGCGGATTTCCGAGAAGTGCGCGAACAGATCGTCGCCGCCGCCTTCCGGGGTGATGAAGCCGAAGCCCTTTGCGTCATTGAACCACTTGACGGTACCGGTTGCCATGTTACTTGTTCCTAAAAAGATAAAACGGGGCCGAAGCCCATGGTGTGCGGAAAATCAAGGAAGGGGTAATAGGACCAACCGGAGTACCGTTGATGGGCGAACTACGAAAGAACCAATTCACTCGCCACTTGAAATCCTGCGAAGTCCTTTATACGGCTTATCACCCGCGTGGTCAACCGTATTTCCATGGACTCAGGGTTATTGCGGAGATCAGGTTTACAAAGCTTGCAAACGATGCGAATTTTTTGTAGGGGCCGAACGATTTTGGCGCCACGCCCGAGGTGCAACCGTTAAACTACGCGCCGCGCGGACGGGTTGCCCTGATCGGGTGACGCGTCCCCCCAAGAATGCGTGCGCGGTGCAGTCCGAGCCGATCCCGGACCGCGGGCCGACCATGCTTTTTGAGACACAGGAGAGGATGTGAAGAGTTCTATTCAACGGAACATCGGCCCGTTTGCATTGATGCTGACGGGGCTGGGTTCGATTATCGGCTCGGGCTGGCTGTTCGGCGCCTGGAAAGCCGCAAAGATCGCCGGTCCGGCAGCGATCTGCGCATGGATCATCGGCGCGGTCGTGATTCTCGCGATTGCACTGACGTACGCGGAACTGGGTGCGATGTTCCCCGAGTCGGGCGGCATGGTGCGCTACGCGCGCTACTCGCATGGCTCGCTGGTCGGTTTCATCAGCGCGTGGGCGAACTGGATCGCGATCGTATCCGTGATCCCGATCGAGGCTGAAGCGTCGATCCAGTACATGAGCACGTGGCCGTATCCGTGGGCGCATGCGCTGTTCGTGAACGGCGAGCTGACGACACCCGGCCTGCTGTTGTCGGCCGTGCTGGTGGTTATCTACTTCTTGCTGAACTACTGGGGCGTGAAGGCGTTTGCCCGGGCGAACACCACGATCACGATCTTCAAGTTCCTGATCCCCGGCCTCACGATCCTCGGCCTGATGCTGACGAGCTACCATCCGGAAAACCTCGGCACCGCATCCAATGCAAGCTTTGCGCCGTACGGCTGGTCGGCAGTGCTGACCGCGGTCGCGACGAGCGGCATCGTGTTCGCGTTCAACGGCTTCCAGAGCCCGGTGAACCTCGCGGGCGAGGCGCGCAACCCGTCGCGCAGCGTGCCGTTCGCGGTGATCACGTCGATCCTGATCGCGCTCGTGATCTACGTACTGCTGCAGATGGCGTACATCGGCTCGGTGAATCCGGCTGACGTCGCGCAGGGCTGGTCGCACTTCAACTTCAAGTCGCCGTTCGCCGAACTGGCGATCGCGCTGAACCTGAACTGGCTCGCGATCCTGCTGTACGTCGACGCGTTCGTCAGCCCGAGCGGCACCGGCACGACGTACATGGCGACCACCACCCGCATGATCTACGCGATGGAGCGCAACAACACGATGCCGAAGATGTTCGGCAACGTGCACCCGCTCTACGGCGTGCCGCGCCAGGCGATGTGGTTCAACCTGCTGGTCTCGTTCATCTTCCTGTTCTTCTTCCGCGGCTGGAGCTCGCTCGCGGCGGTGATCTCGGTCGCGACGGTGATCTCGTACCTGACCGGCCCGATCAGCCTGATGGCGCTGCGCCGCTCGGCGACCGACATCGAGCGTCCGCTGTCGATTCCGCTGATGAAGCTGATCGCGCCGTTCGCGTTCGTCTGCGCGTCGCTGATCCTCTACTGGGCGAAGTGGCCGCTGACGGGCGAGATCATCCTGCTGATGATCGTTGCGCTGCCGGTGTACTTCTACTTCCAGGCGAAGTCGGGCTGGACCGGCTGGGGTGCCGACCTGAAGGCCGCATGGTGGCTGGTCGCGTACCTGCCGACGATGGCCGTGCTGTCGCTGATCGGCAGCAAGGAGTTCGGCGGTTACGGCGTGCTGCCGTACGGCTGGGACATGCTGATCGTCGCCGCAATCTCGCTGGTGTTCTACTTCTGGGGCGTGAATACCGGCTACCGGACCCAGTATCTCGACGAGCGTGAATCGCACGACGAGATCCTCGAGGGGGTCGGTGCCTGACGCGTGACCTGTCGCCGGATTCGGCGGCGGCAGCCAGCAGCGGAAAAAAAGCCCGCCCGAGCATCGCTCGGGCGGGCTTTTTATTGGCGGTCGACGGTTGTCGCGCGACGCTCAGGCGGCCGCGCTCGCGAACACGTAGTTCGTCATCGCGAGCACGCGCTGGTACGTGCCGAGCGACTGGATGCCAAGCTGGTAGTCGTCGTCCGCCGCGCCGAGTGCCGTGAACACCGGCAGCAGATGCTCGTCGGTCGGATGCATCAGCGCGGCATGCGGCGCCTGCCGACGGTAGTCGAGCAACGCGTCGACGTCGCGCGCGGCCAGCTTCGCCTCGAACCAGTCGGTGAATTCCGCGACGCGCGGGTCCGCATCTTCCGGTGCCGCACCGAAATCGGCGGCGCGCAGGTTGTGCGTGATCTGGCCGGAGCCGATCACCATCACGCCTTCGTCGCGCAGCGGTCGCAGCGCGCGGCCGAGCGCGAAGTGGTGCGCCGCATCCGCGCGCGGCTGGATCGACAGCTGGGCCACCGGCACGTCGGCTTCCGGAAACATCAGCAGCATCGGTACCCACGCGCCATGGTCGAGGCCGTGCTCGGTCGTCGCGGTGGCGATGCCGGCCGCATTCAGCAGTCCGGCCGCGCGCTCGGCGACGTCGGGCGCGCCGGGCGCCGGGTAGCGGATGTCGTACAGCGCCTGCGGAAAGCCGTAGAAGTCGTGGATCGTTTCGGGATGCGCGGCGACGCTGGCGACGGGACGCTGCGTGCCCCAGTGCGCGGACAGCATCAGTACCGCGCGCGGGCGCGGCAATTCGGCGCCAAGGTGGGTGAACGCGCCGGACGGCAGCGTCGGGTCGATCGGCAGCGTCGGGGCGCCGTGGGACAGGTAGAGCGAAGGCAAGCGGTTCATGGTGGTGGCCTGCAAAGGGATTTGCCTGTGACTATAGGCGCGCACCGGGCATTGATAAATCCGTCGCGCGGAATTTGATTGAGTCGTATTGGTTGATAATCGGGCCGATTTCACGAACGCGAGGGCGGACGGGGGCTCGAGATGGCCGAATCAGGCCGGAAGGCAGGTGAATCGACGAAGATGCCCGAAGAACGGCACAGAAGCGCCGCGGCGAGCGGCTTACTGCGCCGGCCGGATGCCGGCCCACGGCGCCGTCATCGGTGCACTGAGCGCGAACAGGTCGAGCACGCGGGTGACGGTCTGGTCGACGAGTTCCTCGATCGTCTTCGGCATCGCGTAGAACGCGGGTAGCGGCGGGAAGACGATGCCGCCCATTTCGGTCACGGCGGTCATGTTGCGCAGATGCGCGAGGTTGAACGGCGTTTCGCGCACCATCAGCACGAGGCGGCGGCGCTCCTTCAACGTGACGTCGGCCGCGCGCGTGATCAGGTTGTCGGACAGCCCGTGCGCGACGCTCGCGAGCGTCTTCATCGAGCAGGGCGCGATCACCATCCCGTCGGTCGCGAACGACCCCGATGCGATCGTCGCGCCGACGTCGCGCACCGAGTGCACGACGTCCGCACGGCTTTCGATTTCGGCCTTCGACAGCTTCAGTTCGTGCTGGATGTTGAGCCAGCCGGCGTTCGAAATCAGCAGGTGCGTTTCGACGCCGCCGGCGGCGCGCAGCAGGTCGAGCAGCCGTACGCCGTAGATCGCGCCGGTGGCGCCGGTGATCGCGACGATCAGCCGGCGTGGCGGCGCGCTGGGAGATGCCATCGAAAAGGGTGCAGGGCGTATTACGCGGCGGCGAACAGTTGCTGCAGTTCGCCCGACTGGTACATCTCCATCATGATGTCCGAGCCGCCGATGAATTCGCCCTTCACGTAGAGCTGCGGGATGGTCGGCCAGTTCGAGAATTCCTTGATGCCCTGGCGGATCTCGTCGTCTTCGAGCACGTTGACCGTCTTGAACTGATCGACGCCGCAGGCCTTCAGCACCTGGATGGCGCGGCCCGAAAAGCCGCACATCGGGAATTGCGCGTTGCCCTTCATGAAGAGCACGACCTGGTTTTCGTCGACGATTTGCTTGATACGTTGTTGGGTGTCCATGACTGACCTTGCGTTTGCGGGGCGTTAGATCGAAATGATAGCGGATTTCAACCGGACGGGCCGGGCATCAGCCCGGCAGGCGGCCGCCTGTCGTGCGTTCGATTGCGGCCAGATCGGCGAGCGATTCGACCGCGACGAAGCCGTGCGATGCGAGTATGGCGCGCACGGCCTCGGCCTGGTCGTAACCGTGCTCGATCCAGAGCGTGCCGCCCGGTTTCAGGTAAGTGCCGGCGCCCGCGACGATCGTTCGGATCGCGCTGAGGCCGTCGGCATCGTCGGTGAGTGCGCCGCGCGGCTCGAAACGCAGGTCGCCCTGCGTGAGGTGCGGATCGTGCTGCGCGATGTACGGCGGATTGCTGACGATCGCGTCGAAGGCGAGCGCAGGATCGAGCGCCGCGTACCAGTCGCTCTGCAGCCAGTGCAGCGGGCCGCCGGGGCGGTGCGCGTCGAGCAGCTTGCTTGCGTTGCGTTGCGCGACCTCGAGTGCGGCCGGCGAACGGTCGAGCGCCCACACGCGGGCGTCGGGCCGCTCGGCGGCGATGGAGACGGCAATCGCGCCGCTGCCCGTGCCGAGATCGAGCACCGCCGGATGCGGCAGCCCGTCGATCGCATCGAGTGCGGCTTCGACGAGCAGTTCGGTTTCAGGGCGCGGGATCAGCACATCGGGCGTCACGTCGAACGGCCGGCCGAAGAATTCGCGCATCCCGACGAGCTGCGCGACCGGCTCGCCGGCCATGCGGCGTGCCTCGAGCGTGCGGTAGCGTTCGACCGCGGCCGCGTCGAGCGGCGCGTCGCCGCGCGTGATCAGTTGCGTGCGGGTCCAGCCAAGCGCGTGCGCGAGCAGCACGCGCGCATCGACCGCGTCGAGCGCGGACGCGCGCAGCAGTTCGTCGGCGGTCGTGTCGGGCATCGTGACCTCAGTCGGCGTCGCCGAGCGACGCGAGCAGTTCGGCCTGGTGCTCGCTGACCAGCGCGCTGATCAGTTCGTCGAGGTCGCCGTCCATGATCGCCTCGAGCCGGTACAGCGTCAGGTTGATCCGGTGGTCGGTCATCCGGCCCTGCGGGAAGTTGTACGTGCGGATCCGTTCCGAGCGGTCGCCGGAGCCGATCAGGCTCTTGCGCGTCGCGGCTTCCTTCGCGTGCTGCTCGTGATACTGCTTGTCCTTGATGCGCGCGGCGAGCACCTTCAGCGCGCGATCCTTGTTCTTGTGCTGCGAACGGTCGTCCTGGCACTCGACGACGATCCCGGTCGGGATGTGCGTGACGCGCACCGCCGAATCGGTCTTGTTGATGTGCTGGCCGCCCGCGCCGGACGCGCGGAACGTGTCGATCCGCAGGTCGGCCGGATTGATCTCGACCTCGCCGATTTCGTCGGCTTCCGGCATCACCGCGACCGTGCACGCGGACGTGTGGATGCGCCCTTGCGTCTCGGTTGCCGGCACGCGCTGCACGCGATGGCCGCCCGATTCGAACTTCAGGCGCGAGTACGCGCCCTGGCCCGCGATCCGCACGATCACTTCCTTGTAGCCGCCGAGATCCGATGCGCTCTCCGACATCATTTCGACCTGCCAGCGCTGGCGTTCCGCGAAGCGCAGGTACATGCGCAGCAGGTCGCCGGCGAACAGCGCGGATTCGTCGCCGCCCGTGCCCGCACGGATTTCGAGGAAGATGTTGCGGTCGTCGTTCGGATCCTTCGGCAGCAGCATCTTCTGCAGCTCGGTCTCGAGGCGGGTCATGCTCTCGCGCGCGCTGCGGATTTCGTCTTCCGCGAAGTCGCGCATCGACAGATCGCCGAGCAGCTCCTGCGCGGCCGTCTCGTCGCTGCGCGACTGGCGCCATAACGCGTATTGCTCGACGACCGGGCCGAGTTCCGCATGTTCGCGTGTCAGCTTGCGGTACTGGTCGAGGTCGGCCGTGACGTTTTCGCGGCTCAGCAGGTCGTTCAGTTCGGCCAGCCGTGTGGAAAGCTGGTCGAGCTTGCGTTGCATGCTCGTCTTCATGGTGTGGAGCGGCGCTCCCGGGCAAGGGGTATTCGGAAAGGATAGGCCGGCGGCGGGACAACGACCGGCCGGCGCTAGTGGCCGGACTGGTCGTTCGAGCGCGGCGCGTGCTGGTAGAAGCCGCGCATCAGGTCGATCAGCGAATCGCGATCGGCGCCGTTGACGCGGTTGAGCGCGCTCGTCGGGCCGTGGATCAGCTTGTTGGTCAGCGCTTGCGACAGTGCTTCGAGCACGGCAGCCGGATCGTCACCGCGCGCGAGCAGCTTCTGCGCTTTCTCGACTTCGGCCCGGCGCAGCGCGTCGGCCTGCGTATGCATGTGACGGATCACCGGCACGACGCTGCGCGTGTCGAGCCATTGCATGAAATTCTGCACGCGCGTTTCGATGATCGATTCGGCCTGCGCAACCGCAGCCTGGCGCGATGCGTTGCCTTCGCGCACGATCGCGCCGAGATCGTCGACGGTATAGAGGAACACGTCCTTCAGCTTGCCGACTTCGGGCTCGATGTCGCGCGGCACCGCGAGGTCGACCATGAAGATCGGCCGGTGGCGGCGTGCCTTCACCGCGCGCTCGACTGCGCCGAGGCCGATGATCGGCAGCGTCGACGCCGTGCACGACACGATGATGTCGAATTCGTGCATGCGGGTCGGCAGATCCGAGAGCGGCATCGCGCGGCCGCTGAAGCGTTCGGCCAGGCGCTGACCGCGTTCGGCCGTGCGGTTCGCGACGACGAGTTCGCGCGGGCCTTGTGCGGCGAAGTGCGTCGCGCACAGCTCGATCATCTCGCCGGCGCCGATGAACAGCACGCGCTGATCGGACACTTTTTCGAAGATCCGCTGCGCGAGGCGCACCGCGGCGGCGGCCATCGACACCGACTGCGTGCCGATTTCGGTCGTGCCGCGCACTTCCTTCGCGACCGCGAACGTGCGCTGGAACAGCTGGTTCAGGTAGGTGCCGAGCGCGCCGGCTTCCGTCGCAGTGCGGACGGCATCCTTCATCTGGCCCAGAATCTGGGTTTCGCCCAGCACCATCGAATCGAGGCCGGATGCGACGCGGAACGCGTGCCGGACTGCTTCCGACTGCGGCAGCGCATAGACGTGCGGCGCGAGCTCGTCGACCGGAATCCGGTGATACTCCGACAGCCAGCGGACCGCGCCTTCGCGTGCGGCGCGATCATCGGTCGCGCAATACAGTTCGGTGCGGTTGCAGGTGGAGAGGATCGCCGCTTCGGGCGTATTGGGCGCCTGGGGGCCGAGAAACACGTTCTTGAACGTGACGAGAGCCGGCTTGATCTGCTCGAGCGGAAACGCCACGCGTTCGCGCAAGGCGACAGGCGCAGTGTGGTGATTGATTCCGATCGTGAGGAGTTGCATATCGAGGGCTATCGTTTAGCCCCATATTATAGCGTTTCAGCGATTTCCTCACTCGCGGCATACCGGGCATCGGCGTGGCGGGGCCGGGAATTTGGGGGTTCGATCGGCACGCGGTCGAGCTGATAGCCATAGCCGTAGAGCGGCAGCAGCCGGTAGCCGCGCTCCGGAAGCAGGTGCAGCTTGCTGCGCAGCCGGGACGCGTGGGTATCGAGCGTGCGCGACTTCGTGTCGCGGCGGCGCGCCCACACCGTTTCGAGAATATGGGCGCGCGACACGGGCCGCGACAGGTTCGCGAACAGCAACTGCGCAAAACGGAACTCCTTCGGCGTGAGTGAAACGATTGCGTTGCCGAAGCGAACGAGGCAGTGCGTGGCGTCGAAAGCGTATTCGCCATACATTTCGCGCGAGCGGGCCGGCGGCCGGCGCACGCCGGCGCGCCGGCTCAGCGCGTTGACGCGCGCAAGCAGCTCGGGCCCGCTCACCGGGCGCACGAGGCAATCGTCGGCGCCCGCGTGCAGGCACGATACGATCTCGCTTTCGCGCGGCATCTGCATCACGGCGATCGCCGGCAGCCCGGGCAGGACTGCCTGCGCGCGCGGAATGACTTCCTCGGCCGGCTGGTCGCCGGCCCAGTGGCCGGTGATCAGCATGTCGCAGGTATTGGCGGCGAGCCACTCGAAGAACGCCGTACTGGACGGAAACGCGTGGCATACGTGACCGCCAGCAAAGAGCAGGCGGTTCAGGAGCGCGGCATGGCGCGCGTCCGGATCGATCAGAGCGATTCGCATGAGAATTTCTTCAATACGGCAGCTGGTGCGCGCTTGCCATAACGTCGAGTCGGCCCCTACACTCGAACGTTCGCGGCACCCGGCTGGTCTCGGGTTCGATGGATGAATCGATGCTAGCCGCTGGCAACGTTCACGCCTATGGGACGAATCCGAATTTATCGAAGGCGTTGAATGAACTGGTTTGGAATCCTTGTCCTGGGAGCGGCCGTCGGGCTGTTCGGCCGATGGCTGCATCCGATGCGGCGCACGGCCCGGCCGGCGTGGTGGATCGCGGTGCTCGCCGGTATCGTCGGCGCGGCCGCGGCCCGCATGGCCGGCAATCTCTCTGGACTGTTTTACGATGGCGAGACGCTCGAATGGCCGGTCTGCACCGGCGTCGCGTTCCTCGCAGTAGCCGTGACGGTTGCGCTGTCGGCCCGTCGCTGAATGCTCTCAGGTGAAATCATGAATGCCCGTCTTCCCGAAGTCTCGCCGGTGCCGGCCCGTCTCGCGCTGCTGCGTGGCGCGATGGTCCGCGAGAACCTGGCCGCCTATCTCGTGCCGTCCGCCGATCCCCATCTGTCCGAGTATCTGCCGGAGCGCTGGCAGGCCCGCCGCTGGCTGTCCGGCTTCACGGGCTCGGTCGGCACGCTGGTCGTAACCGCGGATTTCGCGGGGCTGTGGGTCGACAGCCGCTACTGGGTGCAGGCCGACGCCGAACTGGCCGGCACGGGCGTGCAACTGATGAAGATGACGGGCGGGCAGCAGAGCGCGCCGCACGTCGACTGGCTCGCGCAGAACGTGGCGGCAGGTGCAACCGTCGGCGTCGACGGCGCCGTGCTCGGCGTCGCGGCCGCACGCGGGCTGACGGCCGCGCTGAACGCGCGCGGCATCGCGCTGCGCACCGATCTCGACCTGCTCGACGCGATCTGGCCCGAGCGGCCGGGGCTACCCGGCGATGCGGTGTTCGAGCACGCGGCGCCGCAGGCCGACACGACGCGCGCGAGCAAGCTGGCCGAAGTGCGCCGCGCGATGCGTGCGCAGGGCGCGCAGTGGCATTTCGTCTCGACGCTCGACGATCTCGCATGGCTGTTCAACCTGCGCGGCGCCGACGTCAACTTCAATCCCGTATTCGTTGCGCACGCAATGATCGGCGCCGATCGCGCGACGCTGTTCGTCGCCGACGGCAAGGTGTCGCCGGCACTGGCCGCGTCGCTCGCGCAGGACGGCGTCGACGTTCGCGCCTACGACGCCGCGCGCGCCGCGCTCGCGGCACTGCCCGACGGCGCGACGCTGCTGATCGATCCGCGCCGCGTGACGTTCGGCACGCTCGAGGCCGTGCCGGCTGGCGTGAAGCTCGTCGAGGCCGTGAATCCGTCGACGTTCGCGAAGTCGCGCAAGACATCCACCGAGATCGAGCACGTGCGCGTGACGATGGAGCACGACGGCGCCGCGCTCGCGGAATTCTTCACCTGGTTCGAACAGGCCGTGAACCGCGAGACGATCACCGAGCTGACGATCGACGAGAAGCTCACTGCCGCGCGCGCGCGGCGCCCCGGCTATGTGTCGCCGAGCTTCGCGACGATCGCGGGCTTCAACGCGAACGGCGCGATGCCGCATTACCGCGCGACGCCGGAGTCGCACGCGACGATCGCCGGCGACGGGCTGCTGCTGATCGATTCGGGCGGCCAGTACGTGACGGGTACGACCGACATCACGCGCGTCGTGCCGGTCGGCACCGTCAGCGACCTGCAGCGGCGCGATTTCACGATCGTGTTGAAATCGATGATGGCGCTGTCGCGTGCCCGATTCCCGCGCGGTATCCGCTCGCCGATGCTCGACGCGATCGCGCGCGCGCCGATGTGGGCGGCCGGGCTCGACTACGGGCACGGCACGGGGCACGGCGTCGGCTACTTCCTGAACGTGCACGAAGGCCCGCAGGTGATCTCGCACTACGCGCCGGCCGAGCCGTACACGGCGATGGAAGAGGGCATGATCACGTCGATCGAGCCGGGCGTGTACCGTCCCGGCCAGTGGGGCATCCGCATCGAGAACCTGGTCGTGAACCGCGCGGCCGGGCAGACCGAGTTCGGCGATTTCCTCGCGTTCGAGACGCTGACGCTGTGCCCGATCGACACGCGCTGCGTGCTGATCGAGATGCTGCATGAAGAAGAACGCGCGTGGCTGAACGCATATCACGCAACGGTGCGCGAGCGCGTCGGCCGGCACCTGAGCGGCGACGCGAAGGCGTGGCTCGACGCGCGCACGCAGCCGATCTGATGCAACGCGCGGTAGCGGCCGAGTAACGATTGGATAGCGGTCGAACGACGGCCGGACAATAGCGACGAGGGCAAGCAATGGCGGACACTGCAGTGATCGTGGTCGACATGCAGCACGGGCTGGTGGAGCGGGCGAGGCCCGCGTACCGGCTCGATGACGTGGTGTCGGGCATCAACCGGTTGACGGCGGCGGCGCGTGCGGCGAACGCGCCCGTGTGCTTCGTGCAGCACGACGGCGACGCGGACGACGACGTCGTGCCCGGCACGCCGGGTTGGGAGCTGCACGCGGGGCTGGTCGTCGGGAACGGCGACTGGCGGGTGCGCAAGCAGATGAGCGATTCGTTTCACGATACGCCGCTCGCGGCGCAACTCGAGCGCCACGGCATCCGTTCGGTGCTGATCTGCGGTTATGCGACCGAGTTCTGTGTCGATTCGGCCGCGCGCCGCGCAGCGCTGCTCGGCTACCGGACGACCGTCGTGTCCGACCTGCACACCACGAACGAGCGCACGCACCTGTCGGCCGCGCAGATCGTCGCGCATCATCACTTCGTATGGGAAAACAATTCGCTGTCGGGCAACCCGGTGACGCCGCGCCCGCTCGCGGACGTCCTTGCGACGGAGTTCGCATGACGATCAAGGCCGTGGTATTCGATTTCGGCGGTGTGCTGATCGACTGGAGCCCCGAGTACCTTTACCGGGAACTGATTCCCGACGACGCCGAGCGTCGCTGGTTCTTCACGCATGTGTGCACGATGGACTGGGTGGTCCGCCAGGACGGCGGGCAGACGATCGAAGAGGGGACGGCCGAGCTCGTCGCGAAGTTTCCGGCGCACGAGGGGCTGATCCGCGCGTTCTATGCGCGCTGGCACGAGATGATCGGCGGCGTGCTCGACGAAGGCGCCGCGCTCGTCGACCGGCTCGACGCGCAGGGGATGCCGCTGTTCGGGCTGACGAACTGGTCCGCGCAGACGTTTCCGTATGCGTGGGACAACTTCCCGGTGCTGCGGCGTTTCAGGGACATCGTCGTGTCGGGCCGTGTGAAGCTCGTGAAACCCGATCCGGCGATCTACCGCGAGATGCATGCGCGGATCGAGCCGCACTTGCCGGGCATCGCGCCGCACGAACTCGTGTTCATCGACGACAATGCGAAGAACGCCGCGGCCGCGACGGCGCTCGGCTGGCACGGCATTCATCACACGAGTGCGGCGGCGACCGAGGCACGGCTGCGCGACCTGGGCGCGCTGGCGTAAGCGGCAAGCGGGCAGCCAGCCGCCGGATAAAAAAACGGGCCAGCGGCCCGTTTTTTGTTGTTCCGCTTCCGGAGCGAGACCAGCCTCGGTGCCCGTTCCTGCGTTGCCGCAGTGCCGGGCGCCGGGGCCGCGCCGCTCAGCGGCTGATCGGCTTGTAGCGCAGACGCTTCGGCTTCGCGGCTTCCTCGCCGAGGCGCGCACGCTTGTCGGCTTCGTATTCCTGGTAGTTGCCGTCGAAGAACGTGACCTGCGAATCGCCTTCGAATGCGAGGATGTGCGTCGCGATCCGGTCGAGGAACCAGCGATCGTGCGAGATCACCATCACCGAGCCCGCGAATTCGAGCAGCGCGTCTTCCAGCGCGCGCAGCGTTTCGACGTCGAGGTCGTTCGACGGTTCGTCCAGCAGCAGCACGTTGCCGCCCGAGATCAGCGTCTTCGCGAGGTGCAGGCGGCCGCGTTCACCGCCGGACAGGTTGCCGACGATCTTCTGCTGGTCGCCGCCCTTGAAGTTGAAGCGGCCGATGTACGCGCGCGACGGCGTTTCGTACTTGCCGACCGTCAGCACGTCGGCGCCGCCCGAGATTTCCTCGAACACCGTCTTCGAACCGTCGAGCGCGTCGCGGCTCTGGTCGACGTACGCGAGCTTCACCGTCGGGCCCATCACGACTTCGCCCGAATCCGGCTGTTCCTTGCCGGTCAGCATCTTGAACAGCGTCGACTTGCCGGCGCCGTTCGGGCCGATGATGCCGACGATCGCGCCGGCCGGGATCTTGAAGCTCAGGTTGTCGATCAGCAGGCGGTCGCCGAACGACTTGCTGACGTTCTTGAACTCGATCACTTCATTGCCGAGGCGTTCGCCGGCCGGAATGAAGATTTCCTGCGTTTCGTTGCGCTTCTGGTATTCCTGGCTGCTCAGTTCCTCGAAGCGCGCGATACGCGCCTTCGACTTCGCCTGGCGGCCCTTCGGGTTCTGGCGCACCCACTCCAGTTCCTTCTTGATCGCCTTCTGACGCGCCGATTCCGACGCTTCTTCCTGCTTCAGCCGCTCTTCCTTCTGGTCGAGCCAGCTGCTGTAGTTGCCCTTCCACGGAATGCCGTGGCCGCGGTCGAGTTCGAGAATCCATTCGGCCGCGTTGTCGAGGAAGTAGCGATCGTGGGTGACCGCGACGACGGTGCCCGGGAAGCGCACCAGGAACTGCTCGAGCCAGTCGACCGATTCCGCGTCGAGGTGGTTGGTCGGTTCGTCGAGCAGCAGCATGTCGGGTTTTTCGAGCAGCAGCTTGCACAGCGCGACGCGGCGCTTCTCACCGCCCGACAGGTGCTCGATCTTTGCGTCCCACGACGGCAGGCGCAGTGCGTCGGCGGCCACTTCGAGCTGCTGCTCGGGGCTGCCGCCGTCGCTCGACGCGAGGATCGCTTCGTACTTTGCCTGCTCGGCGGCGAGCGCGTCGAAGTCGGCGTCCGGCTCCGCGTACGCCGCGTAGATTTCCTCGAGCTTCTTGTTGGCCTGGAACAGGTCGCCGAGGCCTTCCTCGACGGCTTCGCGCACCGTCTTCGTCGGATCGAGCTGCGGCTCCTGCGGCAGATAGCCGATGTTCAGGTTCGGCATCGGCGTCGCTTCGCCTTCGATGTCCTTGTCGACGCCCGCCATGATGCGGATCAGCGTCGACTTGCCCGAGCCGTTCAGGCCGAGCACGCCGATCTTCGCGCCGGGAAAGAACGACAGCGAGATGTCCTTCAGGATCTGGCGCTTGGGCGGCACGATCTTGCCGACCCGGTTCATCGTGAAAACGTATTGGGCCATTTCGGTGTGAAAGTCAGAAGTGGTTGAGACTGCCGCGCAGCGCGCGCGGGCGTGGCGGCGTCGGGATTCGGTACGGAGCGTGCCGCGCGGGGCGCGGCGGCGTCGCCGCGTGTCGGCGGCGCGGACGGCTATTGTACTTCGCCGCCGGCCGCCGCTGGCGCGACACCTGGCCTTTTGGCCGGGGCCGCGCTCACAGCCACGCGGCGACGCCGCCGTGCCCCGAGCACGTGCCGCGCCGGTGACGGCTGAAGCTGTAGGTGCCGTCGCGGCAGCGCGCGCTCGCGCCTTCGGGCACGCGGCCCGATTTCGAATGCGCGGGTGCGTGCACGGTTTCGCCGTCGCGGTTGCGATACGTGTCGTGACGGTCGAGATCGGCTTCGTTGCCGTAGCCGGGCGGTGCGCGGTACGCGTGTGCGGGTTGGTGCAACGCGGCGCAGGCGACGAAGAAGACGGCGGACAGTGCCGCGATGCGTGTCGCGCGGCAGAACAGGGCAGGCATGGTCTCTCCCGGTCGGTTTGTTGTTATCGATGTCGGGCGGACGGCCCGCGCCGCATGTTAGCGGATCGGCGCCCGACCGGCGCCGGTGCCGGCGCCGCGCGGCGGCGTGACGCTACGCCGCGCCCGACATCGAGGCCGCGCCGTCGGCCTGCGCGGCCTCGAGGATCCACCGGCGAAAAGCGGCGACCTTCGGCCGCTCGGCGTGATGCGGCGGATAGACGAGGTAGTACGCGAAATCGTCGAGCCATGCGACGTCGGCGAGCTGCACGAGCCGGCCGCTTGCCAGCTCGCCGCGCACCATCGCGGCCGGCAGCAGCCCGGCGCCCTGGCCGGCGACGATCGCCTGCAGCAACAGGCCCGAGTCGTCGAACGCGGGGCCGCGCGGCGGGCCGATATCGTCGATCCGCTGCGCGCCGAACCAGATGTGCCAGCCCTTGCGCTCGGCGTCGTGCAGCTGCGGCCAGCCGACGAGATCGGCTGGCGTCGCCGGCATGCCGAGCCGCGCGACGAGGTCGGGCGACGCGAGCGCGACGATCTCCACCGTCAGCAGGCGCTCGCTGCACAGGCCGATGTAGCGCCCGAGGCCGTGACGGATTGCAACGTCGACGCCGTCGCGCGAAAAATTCGCGAGCGCGTGGCTCGTGACGACCTGCAGGTCGACGTCAGGGCACGCGTGCCGGAATTGCGCGAGGCGCGGGACGAGCCACGCGGATGCGAAGAAAGGGGTGACGCTCACCGTCAGCACGCCGCTGTCGGCGGCGCCCGACACGCGCTGCGACGCGTCGGCGATCTGCCGGAACGCATTGCGCACCGGCGGCAGGTAGTCGCGGCCGGCGGCCGTCAACAGGATGCCGCGGTTGACGCGCTCGAACAGCTGCACGCCGAGGTGCGTCTCGAGCGTGCGGATCATCTGGCTCACCGCGCCGGGCGTGACCGACAGCTCCTCGGCCGCCGATTTCACCGACAGGTGGCGGGCGGCTGCTTCGAATGCACGCAGCGCGTTGAGCGGCGGCAGGCGGGAACGATTCATTGAGTTTTTCTAAAGCGAATGACCGATGAAATATCGTTTGAGGCGGCGCGTGTGCACGAGTACCGTTGTCGCATCCGATTGCGTGCTATGTGGCTGCATTGCGGCAGCCAATGCGATCAACATAGTTCAACTATATCCACGAGGCAAACCGGACGCCGCGCGGTGTCCGGCGGGACCTGAGAGGAGCATCGTCATGAACCGCCCGGGCGCATCGCGCCATTTCTTCTATGGCTGGTACGTGGTCGCGGCCGCGTTCGCCGTCACGTTCGTGGGGTTCGGCAACGCCTATACGTTCAGTGCGTTCGTCGAGTCGCTGCAGCGGGATTTCGCCGCGTCGCGCGGCCAGATCTCGCTCGTGTTCTCGCTCGCCGGCTTCCTGTATTTCGGTTTCGGCATCGTCAGCGGGCCGCTGGCCGACCGCTTCGGTTCACGGCGGCTCGCCGTCGCCGGGATGTTGCTGACGGCCGCCGGGCTCGCGGCTGCAGGCGCCGCGCACACGCTGCTGCAGGTCTATGTCGCGTATGGGCTCGGTGTCGGTTTCGGCGTCGGCTGCGCATACGTACCGGCGGTCGGCGCCGTGCAGCGCTGGTTCGTACGCCGGCGCGGCTTCGCATCGGGGCTCGCGGTCGCGGGCATCGGTGTCGGCACGCTGGTGATGCCGCCGCTCGCGTCCACGCTGATCGCGCAGGTCGGCTGGCGCGGCGCGTATTTCACGCTGGCCGTGATCGCGGTCGTGATCGGCGCGGGGATGTCGCTGCTGATCGAGAACGACCCGCGCGGGCGGGGGCTGCTGCCGGACGGGGAGGCTGCGCATGAGCCCGGCGGCGGGGCGCACGTCACCGGGCACGGTGCGGGGGCCTCGGTGTCCGCCGCCGCCGCGAGGCGTCAGCCGGTCGCCGCTTCGGCGCCTGCCGGCGCGACGGTGCGCGAAGCCGTCATGTCGCGGCCGTTCGCGAGCCTGTACGCCGCATGCCTCGCCTGCTCGTTCGGCGTGTTCGTTCCGTTCGTTCACCTCGTGCCGTACGCGCTCGATCATGGCGTCGCGCCGTCGACGGCCGTGCTGCTGCTCGGCGCGATCGGCGTCGGCAGCACGGCCGGCCGCTTCTTCCTCGGCGGCCTCGCCGACCGCTTCGGACGCCGTGCGTCGCTGCTCGCGATGTTCGCGGGCATGGCCGTCGCGCTCGTCGCGTGGGCCGGTGCCGGCACCGTCGCGACGCTTGCCGCGTTCGCGCTCGTGTTCGGCGTGTTCTACGGCGGCTGGGTCGCCGTGCTGCCGGCGGTCGTGATGGACTACTTCGGCGGGCGCAACGTGAGCGGGATCATCGGCGTGCTTTATACGAGCGTCGCATTCGGCACGCTGATCGGGCCGGCCGCGGCCGGTTTCATCTACGACGCGGGCGGCGGTTATCTCGTGCCGATCCTGGCCAGCGCCGCCGTGAATGCGATCGCCTTCGCGATCGTCGCGACGACGGGGCGTGCGCCGGTGGCCGCACGTGCGGCGCGCGGATAGGCGCACATTCCGCGGCGTGCCTTCGCGAATTCCGGTAGGGTGGCCGGATCGTGAACCGAAGAAGTGCAACCGGGAGGCCTCATGACATTCGACGAAGTCCGCCAGATCGCGCTGGCATGGCGCGGCGTCGAGGAAGGTACGTCGTACGGCACGCCTGCGCTCAAGGTGAGGGGCAAGATGCTCGCGCGGTTGCGCGAGGACGGCGACACGCTCGTCGTGAAAGGTGTCGGCCCCGACGAGCGAGCGTGGCTGATCGAATCGGAACCGGACGTGTATTACGTGACGGATCACTACGTCGGCTGGCCCATCGTGCTGGTGCGGCTGTCGGCGGCTCGTCCGGACGCCGTGAAAAAACTGCTTCTGCGAGAATGGCAGGCCGTCGTCCCCGCCAAATGGCGCGACGAGAGGGCGCACGGCGCGAACTGACACGCCGGTTGCGGCCTGCTGCCCGGCGTCGCCGGGCGCTTTCGGCGCGGCTCGCGCGCCGGCACGAACGGGCACAAGCGTTGCATCGATCGATGTCGATGCAACGAGTGGTTCCATCGAAATTCTTCAATTGGTTCTTAGTGAAGAACCGTTTGGTGCTTACACTCCTTCGCTTCGAAGGCAGCTGACGAAAGCCGACGGAAACGACGCACGCGATGCGTCGGCGCACCGCGCGCCGCATCGCACCCGCAGCTTCGCAGACTGCGCGGCGCGCCGATCCGAACGGTCCCATCCGGCCGCATGCCCGCGTGCGATGCACGCGCGCTCGCAGCCGGATTCAAGAACGACAACTCCCCCTGCTGCCTTCACGCGACACCCGGCCATACCGGAACCGTTTTTTGGAGAGAGACAGATGAGTGGAAGCAACACAGGCCTCGGTACGGGCCTGAAGCAGCGGCACGTGACGATGATGTCGATTGCCGGCGTGATCGGCGCGGGCCTGTTCGTCGGCTCCGGCCACGCGATCGCGGAAGCCGGCCCGGCGTCGATCCTCGCGTATGCGATCGCGGGCGTGCTGGTCGTGCTGGTGATGCGCATGCTCGGCGAGATGGCCGTCGCGCATCCGGACAGCGGTTCGTTCTCCACCTATGCCGATCGCGCGATCGGCCACTGGGCCGGTTTCTCGATCGGTTGGCTGTACTGGTGGTTCTGGGTGCTCGTGATCCCGATCGAGGCGACCGCCGCCGCGACCATCCTCAATGCGTGGTTCCCCGGCGTTGCAACCTGGGTCTTCGCGCTCGGCATCACGCTGGTGCTGACGGTGACCAACCTCTTCTCGGTCAAGAACTACGGCGAATTCGAATTCTGGTTCGCGCTGATCAAGGTCGTCGCGATCGTCGTGTTCCTGTGCATCGGCGGCGCGGCGATCGTCGGCATCATTCCCGCGCCTGCCGTGTCGGGCGTATCGAACCTGTTCGTGCACGGCGGCTTCATGCCGCACGGTGCCGGTGCGGTGCTCGCGGCGATGCTGACGACGATGTTCTCGTTCCTCGGCACGGAGATCGTGACGATCGCGGCCGCCGAATCGGACAACCCGCAACGCCAGATCGTGCGCGCGACCAATTCGGTGATCTGGCGCATCACGCTGTTCTATCTCGGCTCGATCCTGATCGTCGCGGCCATCGTGCCGTGGAACGATCCGTTGCTGCCGAAGCACGGTTCGTATCAGCGCGCGATGGAGCTGATCGGCATCCCGAACGCGAAGGCGATCATCGACGTGATCGTGCTCGTGTCGGTCGCGAGCTGCCTGAATTCGGCGCTGTACACCGCGTCGCGGATGCTGTTCTCGCTGTCGAAGCGCAAGGACGCGCCCGCGTTTCTGCACCGCACGGATTCGACCGGCACGCCGCGCGCGGCCGTGCTCGCATCGACCGCATTCGGTTTCCTGACCGTGATCGCGAACTACCTGATGCCGGAACAGGTGTTCGGCTTCCTGCTCGCGACGTCGGGCGCGATCGCGCTGCTCGTGTATCTCGTGATCGCGATCTCGCAGCTGCGGATGCGCAAGACGCTCGAAGCGACCGGCGCCGACCTGACGCTGCGGATGTGGCTGTTCCCCTGGCTCACGTGGCTGGTGATCCTGTTCATCTGCGGCACGCTGACCGTGATGCTCGTGAGCGAGGATCACAGGATGGAAGTGGGTGCGACGGCCGTGCTGGCGCTGATCGTGCTGCTGGCATCGTGGCTGAACAAGCGCGGCCGCGATGCGCAGGCGAGCGCGGGGCGGCGGGTGTCGGCGATGTGAGGTGACGACGAAGCGGCGGCGGACCGAGTGTTTGCCGTCGGCTGGTGAGGAGATTACCGGCGTGAAAAATGGCCCGATCGGCGAAAGCCGGTCGGGCCATTTGCTTTTCGGGACAAACGGGTACCGCTTTCCGGTGTCGACGCGAGTTGTTCGGTAACAGCATGCGGCATTGAAATTTGTTGTCAAAAATCGAACTCGTCTGATTTTACTGGCGGCAAAAAATTAATACATTGATCACCTCGATAAACGGGGCGAATCGATTTTGAATCCTTTTTTACACGACCAAATTCAGAAATCGAGCCGTATGTTCGTTCCGGAATGCCGGGCACATCCTTGCGTGATTATCGTATCGGGACCCGAGCGATGAACCGGCCGTCGTTATCTCGTGTATGCGTTGCATTTCAAGCCCGCGATGGATTTCCGTTGAAGGGCACGTATTTTCCGGTGGCCTCGGCCACTTGCTTTCCCGTTCTCATTTGCCCCGCGACGGGCGTTCGCCAATCCTTTTATTTTCCATTCTCGGATTGGCTGAATGCAATCGGGTATCCAGTATTCGTATTCGATTACCGGGGGATGGGGGCGTCGCTCGGCATGCGCCATGTTCGCCAGTCGCGCGCACGCAAACAGGACTGGGGCCAGCTCGACATGCCCGCCGCGCTTGACTGGCTTCTTCGTGAAACCGGCGCGAGCGAAGCTCACCTGATCGGTCACAGTGCGGGCGGGCAACTGGTCGGACTGATGCCGAATCACGCGTCGATCCGTTCGTTATGCGCGATTTCCGCGTCATCCGGATACGTCGGCAACATCCGGTGGCCGAAGCGAATCGCTGCGTTGTTGCTGGCGAATCTCTATGTTCCGGTTACCGCACGCCTACTCGGCTATGTGCCTGCGAGGGTGCTCGGTTGGGGCGACGATTTGCCGGCACGCGTCGGGCTTCAGTGGGCCCGATGGTGCCGCCGCCCCGGATATATGGCGAACGAGTTCGGGGTCGGCGTTACGCAGCACCACTACAACGAATTCTCCGCTCCCGTCACGGTAGTTGCTGCGACCGACGACCCACTCGCGACACCGGCCAACATCGAAGACTGGCTGCGATGGTTGCCGCGGGCCAAAAGCAATATCCATTTCATCAGTCCGGAAAACTGCGATGGCCGAGCAATCGGTCACGTCGGCATGTTTCGTCGCCAGTATTCGTCGTTGTGGCCAGAACTCATCAGAGGATTGCGGGGTTGACGTTCAGGCGAGCTTCCATCCTCGTATCAGGAGACCAAGATGGACGATTCAAAAGATATGAAGGCGCGCTTCAAAGCAGTCAGAAACGAAGCGAGTGAAACGCGCGCATCGCTTTACCATCTCACGAATCGATGCAACTTGCGATGCAAGGGGTGCTGGTTCTTCGAAAACGAATTCGACGTCGCATCGGATGAGTTAAACGATACGTCGCGTCTTGAGGCGCGCGTGAAGGACGAGGCCGGGCGCGGGGTCAACGCACCATTGCTGATCGGCGGCGAGCCTGCGTTGCATCTCGACCGGATAAGAATATTCCGGAAACACATGCCGAAGGTGTCCGTCTCGACAAACGGCCTTCGGCGCATTCCAATCGAGGGCTTCGAAGATATCACCATCGCGATCTCTGTATTCGGTGGCGGGCCGCTCGATGACGAACTGCGCGCGATCGGTCCGAATGGGAAGCGTTTCGCGGGCTTGTTTGACAAGGCGCTACTCAACTATCGCAATGACGAGCGGGCGGGTTTCGTCTATGCGGTGTCGATCGACGGAATTGCCTATATCGAAGATACGGTGCGCAAGATTCAAGATAACGGAAATCGACTGCTGTTCAACTACTACAGTCCATACGACGTTGCCGGCCCGCTTCGCCGACGTGGTGAGGAGCAGCTCCTGGATGTGTTGCTCGAATTGAAGGCGAAATATCCGGAAACAGTGGCGAGCCATCCCTATTATCTGGCTGCTCTCATGCGCGGGGAGACCGCATGGGGGATATTCGACCATACTAGTTGCCCGAGCGTCAGCGAGGCTCATCCGCAGAACGCCACGCGTTTCACGTCGGGGTGGCCCGCGTTGCCGAAATTCAACGCGTATCGTGCAGACATGCATACGCTAGCGCGCTGCTGCACATCAGGAGAATGTGCGAAGTGTCGAGACAGCCAGGCCGTGATGTCGTGGTTGCTGGTCAATGCCAAGCAAGTTATGCAGGAAGACGACGGGCTCAGAACGTGGACGGAAGTGGCGGAGAGCTATTTCAGTCAGTTCGTCTGGTCGAGATACCATCCGCGCAGTCGTCTTGAGCGTATCTCGAGTCGCACGCTGCAATGACACAACGGGCCGCTCGCCCGGAAAATGAAAAGCCCGCTGCAGCGGGCTTTTCATTGAGATCTTGATGTAACGCTCAGACGTTGAACAGGAAGTTCATCACGTCGCCGTCGTGCACGACATATTCCTTTCCTTCCGCGCGCATCTTGCCGGCTTCCTTCGCGCCCTGTTCACCCTTGTACGTGATGAAGTCGTCGAACGCGATCGTCTGCGCGCGGATGAAGCCGCGCTCGAAGTCGGTGTGGATCACGCCGGCCGCCTGCGGCGCCGTGTCGCCGATATGGATCGTCCACGCGCGCACTTCCTTCACGCCCGCGGTGAAGTAGGTCTGCAGGCCGAGCAGCTTGAAGCCCGCGCGGATCACGCGGTCGAGGCCCGGTTCTTCCATGCCCATGTCGGCGAGGAATGCTTCCTTGTCGGCATCGTCGAGATCGGCGATTTCCGCCTCGATCGCCGCGCACACGGCGACCACCGGCGCATTTTCGCTTTCCGCGTACTTGCGCACGGCATCCAGGTGCGGGTTGCTCTCGAAACCGTCGTCCTTCACGTTGGCCACGTACATGGCCGGCTTCGCGGTGATCAGGCAGAACGGCTTGAGCAGCGCCTCTTCGTCGTCCGACAGCGCGAGGCCGCGCACGGCCTTGCCCTGGTCGAGCTGCGCGCGCACCTTCTCGAGCACGGCGACGAGCTTCGCCGCTTCCTTGTCGTTGCCCGACTTCGCGGCCTTCGAATAGCGCGTGAGCGCCTTCTCGACGGTGCCGAGGTCGGCGAGCGCGAGTTCGGTATTGATCACTTCGATGTCGTCGATCGGGCTGACCTTGCCGGCGACGTGAATGACGTTCTCGTCCTCGAAGCAGCGCACGACGTGCGTGATTGCATCGGTTTCGCGAATGTTGGCGAGGAACTGGTTGCCGAGGCCTTCACCCTTGCTCGCGCCTGCGACGAGGCCCGCGATGTCGACGAACTCGACGACGGCCGGCACGACACGCTCCGGCTTGACGATCTCGGAGAGTGCCTTCAGGCGCGTATCGGGCACTTCGACGATGCCGACGTTCGGCTCGATCGTGCAGAACGGGTAGTTCTCGGCGGCGATGCCGGCCTTGGTCAGCGCATTGAACAGGGTGGACTTGCCGACGTTGGGCAAGCCGACGATGCCGCATTTGAGACTCATGGAATCCTTCGGACGGGTAAGGCGGCGCGGCCGGACAGGGCACGGCGGCGCGGGAAAAAAGGGCGGCCGGCGCTTGGGGCGCGGCGGGCCGACGGTCAAAGACGCTATTGTACCGTGCCGGCGCCCCCGGATTGCGAGCCGGCGCAGCACGGCCGATGCGGCGGGCCGCCGCGCTGCATCGGCCGCCTGCGATTCTGCTGATTTCCCGCAAAGTCCGGCCGCGTAAGGGTTTGGCCCCGCGGCTATAATGCCCGCCATGACTGCCCACCACTCCTTCGACGTCGCCGTGGTCGGCGGCGGGCTCGTCGGCAAGACTGCCGCGCTCGCGCTGACCCAGTCCGGCTACAAGACTGCCTTGCTCGCGCAGCCGGCCGCGCCGCGCCCCGCCGATCTCGTATTCGACACGCGCGTCTACGCGCTGTCTTCCAGTTCGCAGGCGTTGCTCGAGCGGCTGCGGGTCTGGCAGGCGCTCGACCATGGCCGCCTCGCACCGGTCTACGACATGCGCGTGTACGGCGATGCCCACGCGGAACTGCATTTCTCCGCGTACCAGGCATCCGTGCCGCAGCTCGCGTGGATCGCCGAATCGTCGCTGGTCGAGGCGTCGCTCGACGCCGCGCTGCGGTTCCAGCCGAACCTCACGTGGTTCGAGGCGCGCGCGCAGGGCTTCGACGTACACGACGACGCAGCCGTGCTCACGCTGTCGTCGGGGCAGGTGCTGGAAGCGGATCTCGTCGTCGGCGCGGACGGCGCGCATTCGTGGGTGCGCTCGCAAATGGGGGCCAAAGTCGAACGGCGCGACTACCGGCAAACCGGTGTCGTCGCGAACTTCAAGGCGTCGCTGCCGCATCGCGAGACGGCCTACCAGTGGTTCCACGAAGGCGAGATCGTCGCGCTGCTGCCGCTGCCGGACGGCCATGTGTCGCTCGTCTGGTCCGCGCACACCGCGCATGCGGATGAATTGCTCGCACTCGATCCGGCGCAGCTGGCGGCCGAGGTCGAGCGCGTGTCTCATGGCCAGGTCGGCACGCTCGACTGCGTGACGCCGGCCGCCGGCTTCCCGCTGGCGCTGCAGACGGTCGACAAGCTGATCGCGCCGCGCGTCGCGCTGGTCGGCGATGCCGCGCACTTGATCCACCCGCTCGCGGGACAGGGGATGAACCTCGGCCTGCGCGACGTGGCGGCGCTTGCCGATGCGATCGCCGGCAAGGAAAGCTTCCGCAACCTCGGCGATACGGTGCTGCTGCGCCGCTACGAGCGTTCGCGCCGCGAGGACATCCGCGCGCTGATGGTCGCAACCGACGGCCTGCAGCGGCTGTTCGCGGTGCCGGGCTCGCTCGCGAAGGCCGTGCGCAATGCGGGCATGGCCTTCGTCGGTGCGCAGCCGCTCGTGAAGCGCTGGCTCGTGTCGGCCGCGCTCGGCTGATCGAACCTTCGGCCGCTTCGCCGGTCGGACACGGTTCCGTTACGGCGTACACTGTGCCGTGAACACCGATTGAGCTGAAGGAAGATTTCGATGAAAAAAACGATCCGCATCGCGTCGCTGGCGCTGGCCGTCACGATGGCGACGCTTGGCTGCACCGCGCAGGCCGACCAGACCACCGACAAGCTGAAAGCCACGCTGCAGGCCCGCCTCGGCAACGATGCGCCGATCAAGAGCGTATCGAAATCGCCGGTCGCGGGCCTGTACGAAGTGAACCTCGGCTCGCAGATCATCTATAGCGATGCGGCGGGCGACTACGTGCTGCTCGGCGATCTCGTCGACACCAAGACGCACAAGAACCTGACCGACGCCCGCCTGTCCGAAATCAACAAGATCGACTTCGCGAGCCTGCCGTTCGCGAATGCGATCAAGGTCGTCAAGGGCAACGGCGCGCGCAAGATCGCGGTGTTCTCCGATCCGAACTGCCCGTACTGCAAGAAGCTCGAGACGACGCTGCAGTCGGTCGACAACGTAACGGTCTACACGTTCCTGTACCCGGTGCTGTCGCCGGATTCGACCGCGAAGTCGAAGGCGATCTGGTGTGCGGCCGACCGCGCGAAAACGTGGGAGAGCTGGATGCTCGACCATCGCGCACCGACCGGCGCCGGTACCTGCGATACCGCCGCACTCGACAAGAACCTCGCGCTCGGCCGCGGGATGAACGTCACGGGTACACCGACGATCTTCCTGCCGGACGGCCGCCGCCTGCCGGGCGCCGTATCGGCCGACCAGCTCAACCAGGCGCTCGCGTCGAGCAAGTAACCGACCATCCGCCGGGCCGCATGGCCCGGCCAGCGAGGGGCGCCCGCGTGACCTGCCGGCGCCTCTCTTCGTTTCCGCCGCCGTATCCGACCGTCCGATTGCCACGATGACCCAGCCGATCCGCTATTCGATTGTCCCGAAAGATCTTGCCGCGCACCTGTTCGAAGTGTCGGTGACGGTCACCGATCCCGACCCCGAAGGCCAGCGCTTTTCGCTGCCGGTGTGGATTCCGGGCAGCTACCTCGTGCGCGAGTTCGCGCGCAACATCGTGACGCTCGGCGCATTCAACGACGCGGGCCGCAAGGTGCGGATCGCAAAGACCGACAAGCACACGTGGCAGGCCGCACCCGTGAACGGCACGCTGACGCTGCGTTACGACGTGTACGCGTGGGACCTGTCGGTGCGCTCCGCGTATCTCGACGAATCGGGCGGCTTCTTCAACGCGACGGCCGTGTTCCTGAGCGTTGCCGGCCGCGAGGACGCGCCGTGTGAAGTCGACATCGGGAAGCCGGCCGGCGCGGCGTTCCGCGCGTGGTGCGTCGGCACCGCGTTGCCCGAGGCGCGCGGCACGAAGCGCTACGGGTTCGGCGCGTACCGCGCGTCGAACTACGACGAGCTTTCCGATCATCCGGTGACGATCGGCGAATTCGCGCTGGCGACGTTCGACGCGCACGGCGTGCCGCACGACATCGTGATCGCGGGGCGAGTGGCGCAGCTCGACATGGAGCGCCTGCGCACCGACCTGAAGCGCGTGTGCGAAGCACAGATCGCGCTGTTCGAGCCGAAATCGAAGAAGGCGCCGATGGACCGCTACGTGTTCATGACGCTTGCGGTCAGCGACGGTTACGGCGGCCTCGAGCATCGCGCGTCGACCGCGCTGATCTGCAACCGCACCGACCTGCCGGTGAAGGGGCGGCCCGAAACGACGGAAGGCTATCGCACGTACCTCGGTCTCTGCAGTCACGAGTACTTCCATACCTGGAACGTGAAGCGCATCAAGCCGGCGGCGTTCGTGCCGTACGACCTGACGCGCGAGAATTACACGTCGCTGCTGTGGCTGTTCGAAGGCTTCACGTCGTATTACGACGACCTGATGCTGGTGCGCAGCGGGCTGATGTCGCAGGACGAATATTTCGCGGCGCTCGGCCGCACGGTCGGCGGCGTGCTGCGCGGCACGGGCCGGCTCAAGCAAAGCGTCGCGGAAAGCTCGTTCGACGCTTGGATCAAGTACTACCGCCAGGACGAGAACGCAACCAACGCGATCGTCAGCTATTACACGAAGGGTTCGCTGGTCGCGCTCGCGTTCGATCTCGCGATCCGCGCGCAGACGCGCAACCGGAAGTCGCTCGACGACGTGATGCGCCTGCTGTGGCAGCGCTACGGCCGCGATTTCTACCGCGGCAAGCAGGCGGGTGTCGAGGAGAACGAAGTCGAGACGCTGATCGAGGAAGCGACGGGCGTCGCGCTCGGCCGCCTGTTCACCGATGCCGTGCACGGCACGCGCGACCTGCCGCTCGCCGAGCTGCTCGCACCGTTCGGCGTGATGCTCACGCCGGATGTCGCGAACGGCGCGGCCGCGAAACCGACGATCGGCGCACGCCTGCGCGGCGGCGCGGACTGCACGTTCGCGGCGGTCTACGAAGGCGGCGCCGCGCATCGCGCGGGGCTGTCGGCCGGCGACACGCTGATCGCGGTCGACGGGCTGCGCGTCACGGGCACCAACCTCGACGCGCTGCTCGCGCGCTACCGGCCGGGCGACAAGGTCGAGGTTCACGCATTCCGTCGCGACGAGCTGCGCACCGCGAAACTGAAGCTCGACGGCCCCGAAGTCACGCGCTACCGGCTGACGGCGGCCGCGAAGCCGGCGGCGGTATCGAAGGCCCGGGAAGCCTGGCTGAAGGGCTGAGCCTACGAAGGCGGGTATCGGGGCGCGATCGAGGATTGTTCTGTTGTTGCAACAATCCGTCGCCCTGAACCCGCTTTTTCGCGGTCATGCGGCCACGCACAATGGCGTCACTCGCGCTACCGAAGCGCAACCCTACTGGAGCCTGACATGACGACCATTCTGCAAATCAATTCCGCGGCGCGTTCGCAAGGTGCGCAATCCACGCTGCTGGCCAACGAACTGACGGCAAAGCTGCAACAATCGAACCCCGGCGCGAATGTCGTGGTTCGCGACCTGCTGGCCGATGCGCTGCCGCACCTCGACGAATCGGTGCTCGGCGCGTTCTTCACGCCGGCCGACAAGCGCACTGCGGAACAGAATGCGATCGTCGCGAAGAGCGATGCACTGATCGCCGAACTGCAAGCGGCCGACATCATCGTGATCGGCGCACCGATGTACAACTTCGGCGTGTCGTCGCAACTGAAGGCGTATTTCGACTGGATCGCCCGTGCAGGCGTCACGTTCCGCTACACCGAGAACGGTCCGGAAGGCCTGATCAAGGGCAAGAAGGTTCACGTGGTGACGGCCCGCGGCGGCAAGTACCTGGGTACGCCGAACGACAGCCAGACGCCGTACCTGCGCTCGTTCCTCGGCTTCATCGGCCTGACCGACGTGAACTTCATTCACGCTGAAGGCCTGAACCTCGGGCCGGACGCGCAGAGCGCCGCGCTCGCCAGCGCACGCGAAGCGATCGCCGCCGCGTAAGGAAGGCCGAAGCGGGTGCGACGCACCCGCTGCATCGCCCGATAAAAAAACGCCGCGTTCCCGAAAGGGACGCGGCGTTTTTGCATGCTTGCCGGCTCGAAGGAACCGGCAGCGCGTTACGCGAGCGTTTCGGCCACTTCCGGCAGGCGCCAGTCGATCGGCTCGCGGCCGGCGTCGACCAGATAATCGTTCGCGAGCGCGAAATGGCGGCAACCGAGGAAACCGCGGTGCGCGGACAGCGGCGACGGATGCGGCGCCTCGAGCACGCAATGCGCGCTTGCGTCGAACAGTGCGCGCTTCGCCTGCGCGTGTGCGCCCCACAGCATGAACACGAGCCCGCGATGGCGGCCGGCGAGTTCGCGGATCAGCGTGTCCGTGCACTGCTCCCAGCCGCGCTTCGCATGGCTCGCGGCCGCGCCGCGCTCGACAGTCAGCACCGTGTTGAGCAGCAGCACGCCCTGGCGCGCCCAAGTGTCGAGGCAGCCGTGGCGCGGCGTGTCATGACCGAAGTTCGCGGCGATTTCCTTGAAGATGTTGCGCAGCGACGGCGGCGTGCGCACGGCGGGCGGCACCGAGAACGCGAGCCCGTGCGCCTGCGGCGTGCCGCGATCGTCGCCGTGATACGGATCCTGGCCGAGGATCACGACTTTCACGTCGTCCGGGCTCGTCAGGCGCAGCGCGCGGAACACGTCGGTCGGGTAGACGGTCTTGCCGGCCGCACGCTCGTCGTCGACGAAGCGGCACAGCGGCGCATACGCGTCGCTGTCGGTAAAGGGCTTCAGCACGTCGCGCCAGACGGCAGGCAGCGCGTCGAATTGCGCGGCGAGGTGCGGAACGTTGGCGGCGGCAGGCTGCGGTGCCGCCGGTGCCGCAGCCGATGCGCCGGTTTTCTTGGCGGGCTTGCGCCCGGCCGCGGGTGGCTCGGAAGGCGGGGACGGAAGATCGGCCGGTGCCGTTTCCGGCACGGGATCGTCGAACAGCGACGCCTGTTGCGGCGCGCGGGAAGTCTTGCGGGTTGCCATGCGTGATGCGTGTTATTGCGCGCGCAGCCGGTAGCCGCGCTGCGCCTTGCTGATATTTTCGGGAGCGAGGCCCGGCAGCGCCTGCTGCAGTTCGGCGGCGAGCGTTGCGAGCGCCGCTTCCGGGCCGTCGATCAGTTCGAGTTCGATTTCGCTGATCGGTTCGCGGCGCGTTTCGTGTTCCGCCTGGACGACGATCTCGCCGATGTCCACCGCGGCTTCGACGGTTGCGCCGCCGATTGCGATGCGCCACAGCGTACGCGAAAAATCCGTGCGGAACAGCGCACGCAGCGCGCCGGCCGCGTCATTCAGCGCGGCGGCGGCCTCCGGTACGTCGCAGGCCGCGACGAGCGCATCGATCTCGAGCGCGTCGCCGGCGACCGGCAGCTCCCATTCGTGGCGGCGGTGCAGGCCGCCTTCCGCGCTGCCGACCGTCTTGAACGTCTGCAGCCAGCCCTGCGGCGCGCGGCGCACGCGCACCGCGCTCTTCGAGCGGGCCAGCGCGAGATCGGGCGTGTCGTAGTAGACGTTCGCGAGCGTGATGTCGTGGCCGGGTTCGCCGGTCAGCGTCTCGAAGAAGCGTCGCGCGGCCTCGGCCTGGCCGGCCGGCAGCGCGAGCTTGATTTCCTTTTCGATCGCCATCAGAAGAACATCCGTGCGAGTTCCTCGCCCGGCTGGTCGGCACGCATGAACGCTTCTCCGACGAGGAACGTGTTCACGTTCGCCGCGCGCATCGTGTCGACATCGGTGCGCGACAGGATCCCCGACTCGGTCACGACGATGCGGTCCGCCGGAATCATGTCGAGCATGTCGAGCGTGGTCTGGATCGACGTCTCGAACGTGCGCAGGTTGCGGTTGTTGATGCCGAGCAGCGGCGTCTTGAGCGTCAGCGCCTGTTCCATCTCGTTGCGGTCGTGCACTTCGACCAGCACCGCGAGGCCGAGCGAGTGCGCATACGCTTCGAGATCCTGCATCAGCGGCGTGTCGAGCGCGGCGGCGATCAGCAGGATCGCGTCCGCGCCCATCGCGCGCGCTTCCACGATCTGGTACGCGTCGACGATGAAGTCCTTGCGCAGCACCGGCAGCGTGCAGGCCGCGCGTGCTTCCTCGAGATAGCGGACGCTGCCCTGGAAGAACTGCTCGTCGGTCAGCACCGACAGGCACGCGGCGCCGTGCTCCGCGTACGAACGGGCGATGTCGGCCGGCACGAAATGCTCGCGCAGCACGCCCTTCGACGGGCTGGCCTTCTTGATTTCGGAAATCACGGCCGCGTGGCCGGCTGCGTGCTTCGCGCGCAGTGCGCCGACGAAGTCGCGCAGGTCGCGCGCGGAGGCTTCCAGTTTCAGTGCCTCGAGCGGCGCGCTGCGCATGGCCGCCGCGACTTCTTCGCGCTTGACGGCGATGATTCGGTCGAGAATGTCGCTCATTTGGGTTCCTGCTTGATTCGTAAGGGGAGTCAGCGCTTGAACTGCTGCGTGAAGCGCACGAGTTCGTCGACTTTCGCGCGGGCCTTGCCGCTCGCGATCGCTTCGCGGGCGAGCTGGATGCCGTCCGCGATCGATTCGGCGACGTTCGCCGCATAGAGTGCGGTGCCCGCGTTCAGCGTGACGATCTCGCGCGCGACGCCCGGCTGGTTGTCCAGCGCGCCGAGCAGCATCGTGCGCGATTCGTCGGCATTTTCCACCTTCAGCGTGCGGTTCGACACCATCTGCAGGCCGAAATCTTCCGGATGGATCTCGTATTCGTGCACCTTGCCGTCGCGCAATTCGCCGACGAGCGTCGCGGCGCCGAGCGACACCTCGTCCATCCCGTCCTTGCCGTACACGACGAGCACGTGCTGCGCGCCGAGACGCTGCATCACGCGCACCTGGATGCCGACGAGGTCCGGGTGGAACACGCCCATCAGCTGGTTCGGCGCGCCGGCCGGATTGGTCAGCGGGCCGAGGATGTTGAAGATCGTGCGCACGCCGAGCTCGCGGCGCACGGCCGCGATGTTCTTCATCGCCGGGTGATGGTTCGGCGCGAACATGAAGCCCATGCCCGTCTCGGCGATCGACGCGGCGACCTGCTCCGACTGCAGGTCGATGTTCACGCCGAGCGCTTCGAGCACGTCGGCGCTGCCGGACTTGCTCGACACGCCGCGGTTGCCGTGCTTCGCGACCTTCGCGCCGGCCGCGGCCGTGACGAACATCGACGCGGTCGAGATGTTGAACGTGTGCGAGCCGTCGCCGCCGGTGCCGACGATGTCGACGAAGTTCGAGTTGTCCTGCACCTCGACGTGATTCGCGAATTCGCGCATCACGGTCGCGGCGGCGGCGATCTCGCCGATCGTCTCCTTCTTCACGCGCAGCCCGGTGATGATCGCGGCCGCCATCACGGGCGACATGTCGCCGCGCATGATGAGCCGCATCAGGTGCAGCATCTCGTCGTGGAAGATCTCGCGGTGTTCGATCGTGCGCTGCAGCGCTTCCTGCGGGGTAATCGTCATCGTGAGGCTCCCGTCAGGCGGCTTGCGCGGCTGCGGCGCGTGCCTGTTTCAGGAAATTCTCGAGCAGTGCATGGCCATGCTCGGACAGGATCGATTCCGGGTGGAACTGTACGCCTTCGACCGGCAGCGTCTTGTGGCGCACGCCCATGATCTCGCCGTCGTCGGTCCACGCGGACACCTCGAGGCAGTCAGGCAGCGATTCGCGCTCGATCGCGAGCGAGTGGTAGCGCGTGACGTCGAAATGCTTCGGCAGGTCGGCGAACACACCGCGGCAGTCGGTTTCGATCTTGCTCACCTTGCCGTGCATGATGGTCTTCGCGCGCACGACGCGGCCGCCGAATGCCTCGCCGATCGCCTGATGGCCGAGGCAGACGCCGAGGATCGGCTTCTTGCCCGAAAATTCACGCAGCACGTCGAGCGTGATGCCCGCGTGTTGCGGGTTGCTCGGGCCGGGCGACAGGCAGATCGCGTCGGGATTCAGGCGCGCGATCTCGTCGAGCGTGATTTCGTCGTTGCGGTAGGTGCGTACGTCCTCGCCGAGTTCGCCGAAGTACTGGACCAGGTTGTAGGTAAACGAATCGTAGTTGTCGATCATGAGCAGCATGGTCAGTCTCCGGTCAGAAGTCGCTATCGAGGCCGTCCTGGACCTGTTCGGCCGCACGCAGCACCGCGCGCGCCTTGTTCTCGGTCTCTTGCCATTCGGATTCGGGCACCGAATCCGCGACGACGCCGGCCGCCGCTTGCACGTACAGGTTGCCGTTGTGGATCAGGCCCGTGCGGATCGCGATCGCGAGATCCATCTCGCCCGAGAAAGACAGGTAGCCGACCGCACCGCCATACAGCCCGCGCTTGACCGGCTCGAGCTCGTCGATCAGTTCCATCGCGCGCACCTTCGGCGCGCCGGACAACGTGCCCGCCGGGAACGTCGCGCGCAGCACGTCGTAGTTCGTCATCCCGGGTTTCAGCTTGCCTTCGACCGAGCTGACGATGTGCTGCACGTGCGAGTATTTCTCGATGACCATCTTGTCGGTCACCTGCACCGAGCCGATCTCCGCGATGCGGCCGACGTCGTTGCGCGCGAGGTCGATCAGCATCACGTGCTCGGCGATTTCCTTCGGATCGTTGAGCAGTTCGGTCGCGAGTTCCGCATCGCGCTCGGGCGTGTTGCCGCGCGGGCGCGTGCCGGCGAGCGGACGGATCGTGACGATCTGGTCTTCGCCGCGCTTCTCCTGGCGCACGAGGATTTCCGGCGACGCGCCGACCACGTGGAAATCGCCGAAGTTGTAGTAGTACATGTACGGCGACGGGTTCAGCGAACGCAGCGCACGATACAGCGACAGCGGATTGTCGCGGTACGGCTTCGTCAGCCGCTGGCCGACCTGGATCTGCATCAGCTCGCCGGCCGCGATGTATTCCTTCGCCTGGCGCACGGCGGCCAGATAGTCGTCTTTCTTGAACTCGCGGAAGGTTTCGGTGCGCACGCTCGCCGACGTGACGGGCGGCTGCACGGTCGTGCGCAGCCGCTGTTTCAGTTCGCGCAGGCGCTGTTTCGCCTTCGTGTAGGCTTCGGCCTGGCTCGGGTCCGCGTAGATGATCAGGTACAGCTTGCCGGCGAGGTTGTCGATGACCGCGACTTCCTCGGTCAGCAGCAACTGGATGTCGGGCAGGCCGAGATCGTCGCGCGGCGCGGTGTTCGCGAGCTTCTTCTCGATGTAGCGCACCGCGTCGTAGCCGAAGTAGCCCGCGAGACCGCCGCAGAAGCGCGGCAGGCCCGGGCGCTGCGCCACCTTGAAGCGCGCCTGGAACGATTCGATGAACTGGAACGGGTCACCGTCATGCGTCTCGACGACCTGGCCGTCGCGCACGACTTCCGACACGCCGTTACGGGTGCGGACGAGCGTGCGGGCCGGCAGGCCGATGAACGAGTAGCGGCCGAAGCGTTCGCCGCCGACCACCGATTCCAGCAGGAACGAGTTGGCGCCCGCGCGTTCGGGCTGCGCCAGCTTCAGGTAGAGGGACAGCGGCGTTTCGAGATCGGCGAGGGCTTCCGCGATCAGCGGGATGCGGTTGTAGCCTTCGTTCGCGAGCGATTGGAATTCGAGTTCGGTCATGTTCCGGTCCTGTTCGGGACGAGCGGCGCGTGCGCCAGGGATCACTTGACGCTGCGCGGGTTGCCGTCGGCGAAAGGGCGGTCGATCGAGAAGTGCCTGTTGCCGGCCGGCACTCCGGGCGTGAACGTCGCGAGCCTGCGGCCGATCCTGAACGCAAGCGTTCGGACGCGGTGGAACTCGAGGTGGTGCGACGGTCGGCGCGCGGATGCGCAGCGAGATAAAAAACGGCGCTGAAGACGTGCTTCAGCGTACCTCATCGAAGAGGTTAGCGCGACCAGCGACGCCAGGGCCAGGCTCCCCGGTCGATGCTGCTCAGACTCCGTTTTTTATTCAGAAACATGCAGATGGAAGAAATAATCAGATGGTTGGCCGGCCGGTGTTGTGCGCGGTAATTGCGCGAGCTGCGACCAGCAACGAATCGACTATACCATCCGAATTTATCGTTTGTATAGCTTTGCCGTGGTTGTAGCCGTACGGCACGGTCAGCGTCGCCATCCCGGCCGCGCGGCCGGCCAGCGCATCGTTTTCCGAGTCGCCGATCGCGACTGCCGCATCCGGAGCGACGCCGAGCGCGCTGCAGGCCGTCAGCATCGGCAGCGGATCGGGCTTCTTGCGCGCGACGCTGTCGCCGCCGAGCACGACGCCGAAGCATTCGGCCAGCCCGTATTGCTCGAGCAGTTCGACGGCGAAGCGATGCGGCTTGTTCGTCACGCACGCGAGCCGGATGCCGGCCGCACGCAACGCGTCGAGGCCGGCGGCTACGTCCGGATAAAGGCGCGTGTGGCGGCCGTTGATCTTCGCGTATTCGGTCTGGTAGATCGCCAGTGCATCGTCGAAGCGCGCGTGCGCTTCGTCGGCCGGGAAGCGCGGTTTCAGCACGCTCTGGATCAGGTGTTCGGAGCCCTTGCCGACGTAGCCGATCACCTCGTCACGCGACGTGGCCGGCGCGCCGAGCTGCGCGAGCATCCCGTTCAGGCCGGCCGTGAAATCGTCGGCCGTGTCGACCATCGTGCCGTCGAGATCGATCAGCGCCGCGTCGATGCGCGGCGCGGCGAAGCGGATCGGGGCGGCTTCAGCTGCGGCCCCGGCCGGCGCCTGGCCGGCGAGCGACGAATCGGCCACGGCGTCAGCTCCGCTCGACGGTAGCGAGCGCGGCGCGCATCTCGTCGATCACCTTGCGGTAGTCGGGCTTGCCGAAGATCGCCGAACCCGCGACGAAGGTGTCGGCCCCGGCCGCCGCGATTTCCGCGATGTTGTCGGTCTTCACGCCGCCGTCGACTTCGAGCAGGATCTCGCGGCCGGTGCGCTCGGTGTACGCGTCGATGCGTGCGCGTGCTTCGCGCAGCTTGTTCAGCGTTTCCGGGATGAACGACTGGCCGCCGAAGCCCGGGTTGACCGACATCAGCAGCACGAAGTCGAGGCGATCCATCACGTGATCGAGGTAGTTCAGCGGCGTCGCTGGATTGAACACGAGACCGGCCTTGCAGCCGTGGTCACGGATCAGCGACAGCGTGCGGTCGATGTGATCGGAGCCTTCCGGGTGGAAGCTGATCAGGTTGGCACCGGCCTTCGCAAAATCGGGCACGATCCGGTCGACCGGGCGCACCATCAGGTGCACGTCGATCGGCACCTGCACGTGCGGGCGGATCGCTTCGCACACGAGCGGGCCGATCGTCAGGTTCGGCACATAATGGTTGTCCATCACGTCGAAGTGGATCCAGTCGGCGCCGGCAGCGACGACGTTGCGGACTTCTTCGCCGAGCCGTGCGAAATCGGCCGACAGGATGCTGGGAGCGATACGGAATTGGGTCATGGCAGGGGAGCGGGGACGTTGCGGCGCAAAACCGTCATTCTACCGTCCGGCGACCCGGTGCGCGGCGGCGGGCCGTGCGGCCGAGGCCCGATTGCGCATAGAATGCCGAACCAATGCGGCGCGCCCGCGGCCCCGTTGCCCATGCCGGCACGGACAGTCACCTTCCACCGGAAACATCATGAGTCAGTATCAGTTCACCGTTTCGGTGAAAACCAGCTACTTGCCGGAACAATCCGACCCCGATCGCCGTCAATACGCATTCGCGTACACGCTGACGATCCGCAACACGGGACAAGTCGCGGCGCAGCTGATCGCGCGTCACTGGATCATCACGGACAGCGAGAACCACGTGCAGGAAGTGAAGGGGCTCGGCGTCGTCGGGCACCAGCCGCTGCTGCAGCCGGGCGAGCACTTCGAATACACGAGCTGGGCCGTGATCGCGACGCCGGTCGGCACGATGCGGGGCGCGTACTTCTGCGTGGCGGAAGACGGCGAGCGTTTCGAGGCGCCGGTCGACGAGTTCGCACTCCACATGCCGCGCACGCTGCATTGAGCGTGCGAAGCGCGTCAGCGCGGCTGGCGGTCGTTGTTGCCGCGGGCGTGCTTCTTTCTGCCCGACGACGTCCACACGACGATGAAGATCAGCAGGGCAAGCGCTACGAAGGCTTCGAGCGCAAAGATGAGCATCGGATATTGGTCGAGAAAATCTGACATGGCGGTTTCCATCAAGAACGGACATTGTATGTGGTTTGGGCCCCGGTTGGCCGGGTGGGCGGCAGCGGTCGCGGCGGCGGCGCTGCTCGCGGCGTGCGGCGGCACGCCGACGCGGACTTCGTCGCTGAAGCCGCCGACCGGCGCGGCGATCATGCCGGGGCAGGTCGCCGCGAAGCGACTCACGCCGGTCGCGTGGCAGCAGGTGCCGGGTTGGCAGGATGATTCGCTGATCGGCGCGACGGCCGCATTGCGGCAGAACTGCGTGCGGCTCGCGCGCCAGCCGGCCTGGCAGCGTGCGTGTGCGGCTGCCGACCGGCTCGACGAGCTTGACGTCAGCAGTGCGCGGGCATTCTTCGAAACGTATTTCACGCCGTTCCAGTTCGCGAACACCGACGGTACGCTCGACGGGCTGGTGACCGGCTATTACGAGCCGCTGCTGCATGGTTCGCGCGTGCGTCGTGGCCCGTATCAGTACGCGCTGTACCGCTGGCCGGCCGGTTATCGCGCGGGCGCCGCGCTGCCGGCACGCGCGCAGCTCGAACGCGCCGGCATCCTGAACGGCAACGAACTCGTGTGGGTCGACGACCCGATCGAGGCGTTCTTCCTGCAGGTGCAGGGCTCGGGGCGCGTGTTGCTCGACGACGGTTCGGTGATGCGGGTCGGCTTCGGCGGCACCAACAACCAGCCGTACCGTTCGATTGGCAAGTGGCTGCTCGATCGCGGCGAACTGACACCCGCCCAGGCGACGATGCAGGGCATCAAGGCGTGGGCGAAGGCGAACCCGAATCGCGTCGACGCGTTGCTCGACACGAACCCGCGGTTCGTGTTCTTCCGCGACATGCCGACCAAGGAGGATGCGCCGCACGGCGGCGCGGACGGCCCGATCGGCGCGCTCGGCGTGCCGCTGACGCCGGAACGCTCGATCGCGGTCGACCCGTCGTCGATCCCGCTCGGCACGCCGGTGTTCCTGCAGACCACGCGCCCGCTGACGAATACGCCGATGAACCGGCTCGTGTTCGCGCAGGATACGGGCTCCGCGATCAAGGGCGGCGTGCGGGCCGACTATTTCTGGGGGCTCGGCGACGACGCAGGCGATCAGGCCGGCCGGATGAAGCAGGTCGGCCGGATGTGGCTGCTGTTCCCGAACTCGTGACTTGAGGCGGCCCGGGTTGTCCGGGCCGCCGCTGCCGATGCATCGGAGGGTGCATTCGTGGGCGCGATGGAGTGTGTCGGGCGTGTCGTGATGATCGCGAGGGCGCCACGCGCGGCGTCAGTTTTCGTGACGCGCCTTTCGCCTCGACGGATGCTCCAGAGGCGGCCCGGAATGAAACAGCCCGATCGGCGTTGGCCGATCGGGCTGTTTCATTTGCAACCGCAGATTCACCGCACGTCGTGCACGCGCGGCGATTGCCGTCAGCCCTTGCGCTTGTCGACGACGCGTCGCGCCTTGCCGACCGAACGCTCGATCCCGTTCACGGGCAGCACGTTGATTACGGCCGTCACGCCGATCAGCGACTTGATGTCGTGCGCGAGCGCCTGTTTGGCCGCATGAATCGCCGTCGTATCGGGCGCAGTCTCCGGACAGGGCTCGACATTGAGCGTCAGCACGTCGAGCGGGCCTTCCTTCGTCAGTACGATCTGATAGTGCGGTGCGAGCGCGCGCTGCTTGAGCAACTGCTCCTCGATTTGCGTCGGGAACACGTTGACACCGCGCACGATCATCATGTCGTCCGAACGCCCCGTGATCTTCTCCATCCGGCGCATCGTGCGGGCAGTGCCAGGCAGCAGCCGCGTGAGGTCGCGGGTGCGGTAGCGGACGATCGGCAGTGCCTCCTTCGTCAGCGACGTGAACACGAGCTCGCCGAGTTCGCCGTCCGGAAGCACTTCGCCGGTTTCAGGGTCGATGATTTCCGGATAGAAGTGGTCTTCCCAGATGGTCGGGCCGTCCTTGGTCTCGACGCATTCGGACGCGACGCCGGGGCCCATTACTTCGGAAAGTCCGTAGATATCGACCGCGTCGATGCCCATCCGCTGCTCGATCGCGACGCGCATGTCGTTGGTCCACGGTTCCGCGCCGAAGATGCCGATGCGCAGCGAACTCTGCACGGGATCGAGACCCTGGCGCTCGATTTCATCGGCGATCGACAGCATGTAGCTCGGCGTCACCATGATGATGTCGGGCCGGAAATCCTGGATCAGCTGCACCTGCTTTTCGGTCTGGCCGCCGCCGAACGGGATCACGGTCAGCCCAGCGCGTTCAGCGCCGTAGTGCGCACCGAGCCCGCCTGTGAACAGGCCGTAGCCGTAGCTCACGTGCACCTTGTCGCCGCGGCGCGCACCGGCGGCGCGGATCGAGCGCGCGACGAGATTCGCCCATGTGTCGATGTCGCCGGCCGTATAGCCGACGACCGTCGGCTTGCCGGTCGTGCCAGACGACGCATGAATGCGCGAGATCTGGTCCTGCGGCACCGCGAACATCCCGAACGGGTAACTGTCGCGCAGGTCGCTCTTCGTCGTGAACGGGAAGCGCGACAGGTCGGCGAGCGTCTTCAGGTCGTCCGGATGGACGCCCGCGTCGTCGAACTTGCGACGATAGACGGGAGAGTGGTCATACGCATGCCGGAGCGACCACTTGAGGCGTTCGAGCTGCAGCGCGGTCAGCTCGTCGCGTGAGGCGGTCTCGATCGGCTCGAGCGGTAGCGGGGTAGTCATGCATGTCTCCAGTGTTTGTTATGTGCGAGCCGTCGACGTCAGCGGTCTTCCGGGATGACCGTACCCTTGATCTGGGCGGATTTGCCGCGAAACATCGCGACGGTTTCTCCGGTCTGGTTCGTGACGCGGATGTCATAGATCCCTTGGCGGCCGGCGCGTGCCTGCTCGATCGCCTCGGCCGTCAGCACGTCGTCGCCGTGCACGGGGCGCAGGAATTCGATCGAGCAGCCGGCCGCGACTGCGTTCACGTTGTACGAGTTGCATGCGAACGCGAACGTAGAATCGGCCAGCGTGAAGATGATCCCGCCATGGCAGGTCTGATGCCCGTTCAGGAATTCGGGCCGCACGCGCATTTGCAGGCGCGTGTAGCCGGCGCGTACTTCGGCGATTTCCATCCCGAACGCGCGGCTGCATGCGTCGGCGTCGTACATGGCTCGTGCGGCGGCACGGGCGAGCGAGTCGGGGTCGAGCGTGGCGGTGGCGTCTGTCATGTCAACGCCCCTCGAAGCGCGGTGCGCGCTTCTCGATGAACGCCTTCACGCCTTCCGCATAGTCGTACGACTGACCGAGCTTGCGCTGCAGGTCGCGTTCCTGGTCGAGTTGCTGGTCGAGCGTGTTCGTGACGCTGTCGCGCATCGATTGCTTGATCGATGCGATCGCGAGCGTCGGCTGTTGCGCAAGCTGGGTGGCGAGCTGGCGGACTGACGCAGCGAGGGTGTCGTCGTCGACGGCGCGCCAGATCAAGCCCCATTGCTCGGCCTGTTCGGCGCCGAGCTTGTCGCCGGTCAGCGCGAGCCCCAGCGCGCGTGCCATGCCGACGCGTTGCGGCAGGAACCATGTGCCGCCCGAATCGGGTACGAGCCCGATCTTGACGAAGGCCTGGATGAAACTGCTCGATCGGGCGGCGAACACGAGATCGCACGCGAGCGCGAGGTTCGCGCCGGCGCCGGCCGCGGTGCCGTTGACGGCGGCGATGACCGGAATCGGCAGACGCTGCAGGCGGCGGATCAGCGGATTGAAGTGCTCGTCGATCAGCGCGCCGAGGTCGGTGGACGCGCCCGGCGTGAAGTCGAGATCGGCCAGGTCCTGGCCCGCGCAGAAGCCGCGCCCCGCGCCAGTCAGGATCAGCGCGCGCGCACCGGCCGCTTCGACATCATCGAGTGCCGACTGCAGTTCGCGATGCATCGCCCGCGTAAAGCTGTTCAGCTTGTCGGGGCGGTTGAGGGTAATCGTGGCCACGTTCGAGGCGCGATCGATATCCAGCTGAATCGCCTGATAGGACATGCAGTGTCTCCTTCATGACTTCGTTATAGGCGCGCGGTGCGTGGGTTACACGCGTTCGATCGCGATCGCGATACCCTGGCCGACGCCGATGCACATCGTACAGAGCGCAAAGCGGCCGCCCGTACGCTCGAGATGGTGAAGGGCCGTGGTCACGAGCCGGGCGCCCGATGCGCCGAGCGGATGGCCCAGTGCGATTGCGCCGCCGTTCGGGTTCACACGCGGATCGTCGTCGGCGACGCCGAGCATGCGCAGCACCGTCAGACCTTGCGACGCAAACGCCTCGTTCAGCTCGATCACGTCGAACTGGTCGATGGTCATGCCGAGCTGGCGCAGCAGTTTCTGCGTGGCCGGTGCGGGCCCGATGCCCATCACGCGCGGCGCGACGCCGGCCGTCGCCATTCCGACGACCCGTGCGCGGCGGCGCAGGCCGTACTGGTCCGCTGCCTGTGCATTGGCGAGCAGCAGCGCGCACGCACCGTCGTTGACGCCCGATGCGTTGCCTGCCGTTACCGAACCGTCCGGGCGCACGACGCCTTTCAGCTTCGCGAGCGCTTCGAGCGACGTTTCGCGCGGATGCTCGTCGCGCGAGACGACCACCGGATCGCCTTTCTTCTGCTGAATCGTGACCGCGACGATTTCCTCGGCGAGCGTGCCGTCCTGCTGCGCACGCGCGGCCTTCTGCTGGCTGCGCAGCGCGAACAGGTCCTGGTCGGCACGGCTGATGTTGTAGTCGACCGCGACGTTCTCGGCCGTCTCCGGCATCGAATCGACGCCATACAGCTGTTTCATCAACGGATTGACGAAGCGCCAGCCGATCGTCGTGTCGTAGATGTCGGCCTGGCGCGTGAATGCGCTCGCGGCCTTGCCCATCACGAACGGCGCGCGCGTCATGCTCTCGACGCCGCCCGCGATCATCAGGCGCGCCTCCCCGGCCTTGATCGCGCGCGCAGCAGTGCCGACCGCGTCCATCCCGGAGCCGCACAGGCGGTTCAGCGTCGTGCCGGGCACGTCGGTCGGCAGCCCCGCGAGCAGCGCGGACATGCGGGCGACGTTGCGGTTGTCCTCACCGGCCTGGTTCGCGCAGCCGTAGATCACGTCGTCGATCGCCGTCCAGTCGACGTCGCGGTTGCGCTCCACGAGCGCCTTGAGCGGTACCGCCCCGAGGTCGTCGGCGCGGACATCTTTCAGGGCGCCGCCGTAGCGGCCGATGGGGGTGCGAATCGCGTCGCAGATATAGGCGTCTGTCATGGGCGTATCGATGAGCAACGAACCCGCCGGGTAGCGGATTCGTTCATGGTAGAGAACGTGGCGGCGTTTGCACGTCGACCATTCGGGTTATGCAGGTTGACCGGCTTCCGCGGGTGCCGCTTTCGGTGCAACATGGACACGGCTTTGCACGACGCGGAACCGGTTGGCGACGAATGCCGGATCCGCGAGCGCCGCGTTGGCTGCCGGGTTCGCGCCCGTGCCGTGGAAATCCGAGAACGCTGCCGACTGGTTCACGAACACGCCGCCGGTCAGGTTGATCGACAGCGCGACGCCGCCGCGCACCGCCGCGTCGTGTGCGGCGTCGACGACGGTTTCGTCGGTACTGTAGACGGAGAGCGTCAGCGCGCCATGTTCTGCTGCGATTTCACCGGCGAGATCGAGCGACTGCGCGGTCGAGTCGGTTGCGATCACGAACGAGATCGGGCCGAACCACTCCTGCGTGAATTTTTCGCGATCGGCTACGTCGAGTTGCAGCACGAGCGGTGTGCGCACGCGGGCATCGGGGAACGCGGGGTGCTGGAGGGTCAGGCTGTCGGCGAGCACGCGGCCGAGCTGGCGGGCGTTGTCGATGCGTGCGGTCACGCCTTCGTTCTGGATCGCGCCGATCAGTTCGACCGAGCGTGCCGGATCGCCGGTGAGTTTTTGTACCGCAACGGCGATTGCCTGTGCGACTTCGTCGAAGCTCGCATGGCCGTCCGCCGTCCGGATACCGTCGCGCGGCACATAGATGTTCTGCGGTGCCGTGCACATCTGGCCGGAGTACAGCGCCAGCGAGAACGCGATGTTCTTGGCGGTGGCCTTCAGGTCGTCGGTCGAGTCGATCACGATCTGGTTGACGCCTGCCTTCTCCGTATAGACCTGTGCCTGGTGGGCATGGCGCTCGAGCCACGTGCCGTTTTGCGTGCTGCCGGTGAAGTCGATCAGTTTGATCTCGGGGCGCAGCGCGAGATCCTGAACGAGTGCGCCGTCGTTGGGTTCGGTCGCGAGGAGCGTGACGACGTTCGGATCGAAGCCGGCTTCGCGCAGCACGTCGCGAGCGATCCGGACCGTGATCGCGAGAGGCAGGATCGCGCCCGGATGCGGTTTGACGATCACGGTGTTGCCGGTGGCCAGATCGGCGAACAATCCCGGGTAACCGTTCCAGGTCGGGAACGTGCAGCAGCCGAGTACCAGGCCGGTGCCGCGCGGGACGATCGTGTAGCGCTTGTGCATCGCGAGCGGCGGGTTCTTGCCTTGCGGCTTCTCCCAGTGCGCGTCGGCCGGAATGCGGCGCAGTTCGTCCCACGCATAGGCAACGGCCTCGAGCGCGCGATCCTGCGCGTGCGGGCCGCCGGCCTGGAACGCCATCATGAATGCCTGCCCCGTGGTGTGCATCACGCTGTAGGCGATCTCGAAGCTCGCACGATTCAGGCGCGCGAGGATTTCGAGGCTTACGCCGATCCAGGCGCTCGGGCCGGCTTCACGCCATGAACGCTGCGCGGCGGCAGCGGCGGCGATCAGTTCGTCGGGCGTCGACTTCGGATACCGGATGCCCAATGCGATGCCGTACGGCGACCGTTCCGCGCCGACCGTTTCTCCGGACGCCGGCTGGTCGAGCGCGAACGTCTTGCCGAGGTAGGACTTGAACGCGGCCTCGCCATCTGCGTTCGCGCTTTCCCCGTACACTTTGGGGCTCGGCATTTCGGCGAACGGGCTCCAGTACCCGCGGCTCTCGATGGCGGCGAGTGCGTGCTTCAGCGTGTCTTCGTGCTTCGTGAACAGTGCATGGGTCATGGCGGCAGCCTGATGGACGATGAGAGGGGTTGGATCGATTAATTAACCGACCGGTTGGTCGGAGAATGGTAGCATCAAACTATTCGCATGTGCGAGGCGTTTCTCATTTCATTGATCGAGGAGAAATAGATGGCTTACGAGAACATCCTGGTGGAGACCCGGGGGCGTGTCGGGCTGGTTACGCTGAACCGTCCGAAGGCGCTGAATGCGCTGAACGATGCGCTGATGGATGAACTGGGTGATGCGCTGAAGGCATTCGATGCGGACGATGGCATCGGCGCGATCGTCGTGACCGGGAGCGAGAAGGCGTTCGCGGCTGGCGCGGACATCGGCATGATGGCGACCTATTCCTATATGGATGCCTACCGGGGCGACTACATCACACGTAACTGGGAGACGGTTCGCGAAATTCGCAAGCCGATCATTGCGGCGGTGTCGGGCTTTGCGCTGGGCGGTGGCTGCGAGCTGGCCATGATGTGCGACATCATCTTCGCGGCGGACACGGCCAAGTTCGGCCAGCCGGAAATCAAGCTGGGCGTCATGCCGGGGGCGGGCGGTACGCAGCGTCTGCCGCGCGCGGTGTCGAAGGCTAAGGCGATGGACATGTGCCTGACGGCCCGCTTCATGGATGCAGCCGAAGCGGAGCGTGCGGGGCTCGTGTCGCGTGTGCTGCCGGCCGACACGCTGCTCGACGAGGCGATTGCCGCCGCGGCGACGATCGCCGAGTTTTCGCTGCCGGCGGTCATGATGGTCAAGGAGTCGGTGAACCGTGCGTACGAGACGACGCTGGCCGAGGGCGTTCACTTCGAGCGCCGGCTGTTCCATTCGCTGTTCGCGACCGAAGACCAGAAGGAGGGGATGGCGGCATTCGTTGAAAAGCGGAAGCCGGTGTTCAAGCACCGCTGATTGAGCTGCCCGAGTTAGGTGGCCGGTGCCTGGCTGGTATCGGTTGTCGAACCCGGTCCACTGAGCCCCAGCCCTCGTGCGCGCCAGCGCACGAGGGCTTTTCAAAATATTTTCACAAAGGGCTTGCGTGGATGAGGGCCGGTGCTTAGAATCACGCCTCTT
>JABLTH010023353.1_pt1 | contig 50481 bp, 41 predicted proteins | sample 7875711 | NCBI WGS metagenome assembly JABLTH01 (sample SAMN14941262, study PRJNA633318) | bioreactor metagenome | isolation source: bioreactor | place: China | collected 2019-03-05 | reverse complement strand
GCGATCATGCGGGTGTGGGCCCGGTCGTAGACCATGCCCACCAGGAGGAACAGGGCGCCGGTGCTGATGCCGTGGTTGAGCATCTGGAGCATCGCCCCCTGCACGCCGATGGTGGTGAAGCTGGCGATGCCGAGGATGACGAAGCCCATGTGCGACACGGAGCTGTAGGCCACGAGCTTCTTCATGTCCCGCTGGACCATGGCCACCAGGGCGCCGTAGATGATGGCGATGACGCTGAGCACCGCCAGGGGTTTGGCGTAGTGCAGGGCCGCGGCGGGGAACATCGGGATGGCGAAGCGGAGCAGGCCGTACCCGCCCAGCTTCAGCAGCACGCCCGCCAGGATGACGGAGCCGGCGGTGGGCGCCTGGACGTGGGCGTCCGGCAGCCAGGTGTGGAGCGGGAAGAGGGGCACCTTGATGGCGAAGGCCACGGCGAAGGCCAGGAAGAGCCAGCACTGGGTCTTGAAGGGCATGGCCAGGGCGGCCTGGGCCATCACCGCCGGGGCGAAGGAGCCCGCCGCCGCGGCCAGGTAGAGGAGCGCCACCAGCCACAGGAGGGAGCCCGCCAGGGTGTAGAGGAAGAACTTGTTGGCGGCGTAGCGCCGCTCGTCGCCCCCCCAGACGCCGATCATGAGGTACATCGGGATCAGCATCGCTTCCCAGAAGAGGTAGAAGAACAGCAGGTCCTGGGCCAGCAGGGCCCCGAGCATGCCGCTCTCCAGGAGCAGGAAGAGGGCGAAGAAGGTCCCGGCGCGGGATTTCAGGCTCTCCCAGGTCCCCATCATGGTCAGGGGCACCAGGAAGGTGGTGAGCAGGACCAGCCAGAGGTTGAGGCCGTCGGCGGCCAGGTGGTAGTCCACGGGGAGCCCGACCACCGTGAACCACGGGGCGCGCTCCACGAAGAGCATCCCGGCGGCGTCGGGGGCCAGCACGAGGAGGCGGGCCAGGCTGATCACGAAGAGGCCCGTGGCGCCGGCGAAGGACAGCCACTTCACCACCGGGGCCTGGCGGTCCGGGAAGGCGAGGAGCAGCAGGCCCAGGACGGCCGGGGCGAAGACCAGGAAGGACAGGAGGTGGGTGCTCATCCAGGAAGTCACGGCGGGCCTACTTCAGGAAGACGTAGAGGAGCAGGAGGGCGCCGAGGCCCATGGACAGCGCGTAGTTCCGCACCCGGCCGGTCTGCCAGAGGGCGGTGAAGTCCCCCGCGAGGCGGGTCAGGGCGCCGGGGAGGTTCACCCCCAGGCCGTCGATGATGATCACGTCGACCAGCTTCCACATCAGGTTGCCGAACCAGCGCACGGGACGCAGGAGGTAGGCCTCCACGCCCTCGTCCACGAAGTACTTGTTCAGCAGCACCGTGTGCAGCCCCGGCAGCTTGGCGCCAAGGGCCTCGCCCCGGGCCAGGCCGTCCTTGTACATCCACCAGCCGAGGAGGCCGGAGGCGACGCCCAGGGTGGTGGAGACGGCGGCCAGCAGCAAGGCGGGGCCATGGTGCTCGCCATGTCCGCCGGCATGGGCCTGGCCGAAGGTGAGGGCCGGCTCCAGGAAGCGCTCGATGGCGAAGGAGCCCCCGAAGGCCTTGGGGATGCCCCAGAAGCCCGCGAAGACCGAGCCCACCGCCAGCACCGCCAGGGGCGCGGTCATGGTCCAGGGGCTCTCGTGGGCGTGCTCATAGGCGTGGTGGTCCCGGGCCTCGCCCCAGAAGGCGAGGGCCATGAGCCGCCACATGTAGAAGCTGGTGCAGCAGGCGCCGATCACGCCGAGGCCCCAAAGGGCAGGGTTCTTCAGGTAGGCCAGGTAGAGGATCTCGTCCTTGCTGAAGAAGCCGGAGAAGGGCGGGAAGCCCATGATGGCGAAGGTGGCCAGGAACATCGTCCAGAAGGTGAGGGGCATCTTCTCTTTCAGCCCGCCCATCCGGAACAGGTCCTGCTCGTGGTGCATGGCGTGGATCACGCTGCCGGCGCCGAGGAAGAGGAGGGCCTTGAACCAGGCGTGGGTGAAGACGTGGAAGAAGCCCGCGGCGTAGCCCGCCGACCCCAGGCCCAGGAACATGTAGCCGAGCTGGGAGACCGTGGAGTAGGCCAGCACCTTCTTGATGTCCCGCTGCACGAGGCCGATGGTGGCGGCGAAGAGGGCCGTGGCCACGCCCACCCAGGCGATGACGTCCAGGGTGTGGGGCGTGAGGGTGAAGACCGGGGCCAGGCGGCAGATCAGGTAGATGCCCGAGGTCACCATGGTGGCGGCGTGGATCAGGGCGCTGACGGGGGTCGGGCCCGCCATGGCGTCCGGCAGCCAGAGGTAGAGCGGAATCTGCGCGCTCTTGCCCGTGGCCCCGACGAAGAGCATCAGGGTGGCGAAGGTGAGGAGGCCCCAGGCCAGCTCGGGGCGCAGGTGGCCGGCCTGCTCGAGGATGCCGGAGACGGTCAGGGTCCCGAACATGCCGAAGAGGGCCATCATGCCGATGGCCATGCCCAGGTCGCCCACGCGGTTGAAGAGGAAGGCCTTGAGGCCCGCCGCCGGGGCGTAGTCGGTCTCGAAGTAGTAGCCGATGAGGAGGTAGGAGCAGAGGCCCACGCCCTCCCAGCCCACGAAGAGCAGGGGCAGGCTGCTGCCCATGACCAGCATGAGCATGAAGAACACGAAGAGGTTCAGGTAGCAGAAGTACCGGGCGTAGCCCTCCTCCTCGTGCATGTAGCCCACGGAGTAGAGGTGGATCAGGGCGCCGATGCCGGTGATGACGAGCATCATCGCGCCGCTCAGGGGGTCCACCACCAGGCCGAAGGGCACGCTGAGGCCGCCGGTGGCCATCCACTCGAAGTAGGTGGCCTCCAGGCGGTGGCCGGGCGCGCCCTTCATGGCCAGGAAGGCGATGAGGGAGAGCACGAAGGAGATCGCCACCGTGCCCACGGCCACGACGGAGACGACCCCCTTGCCGGCGCGCTTGCCGAGGAGTCCGTTGAAGGCCGACCCCAGCAGGGGCAGGACGGGGATGAGCCAGAAGGGGATCATCGGTGCCTCACTGCTTCATCAGGTCGGCGCGGTCGGCGTCGGTGGTCTCGCGGTGCCGGTGGAAGGCGATCACGAGGGCCAGCCCCACCGCGGCCTCGCAGGCCGCGACGCCGATGATGAAGAGGTAGAAGAGCGTGCCATTGACGTCGTTGCCGTGGGCGCGGGCGAAGGCCAGCAGCACCACGTTGGCCGCGTTGAGCATCAGTTCGATGCCCATGAACTGCATCAGGAGCGTGCGGCGCACCAGCACGGTGGCCAGCCCCGCCACGAAGAGCAGGAGCCCCACCGCGATGTAGCCCTGGAGGTTGCCGGTCATGAGGCCGCCCATCACAGCTCCTTCTTAGTCAGCGCGACCGCGGCGACCATGGCCGCCAGCAGGAGCAGGCCCACGGCCTCGAAGGCCAGGAGGTGGGAGCTGAACATCTCCCGGCCCACCTGCTCGAGGGTCATGGCCTTGACGGCGCCGGCCTTGGCGTCCAGGGCCGCGGCGGCGGGGCTCTTGAGGGCGAGGCGCAGCGCCCCCGCCCCGAGCACCACGCAGAGGGCGACGCCCGCCCAGCGCTGGAAGGGCCGGGCCTGCACCGCCGGCTCCTCCTCGTGGCTGTTGAGGAGCATGATCACGAAGAGCACGAGCACCATGATGGCGCCGCTGTAGACGATGAGCTGCAGCGCCGCCGCCACCGGGTTGGCCAGCAGCAGGAAGAGGCCGGCGACGCCGAAGAAGCTGAGCACCATGCAGAGGCCCGCCGTGATGACGTTCTTCTGGAGGATCATGGCCCCTGCGCCGAGGAGCGTGATGAGCGCGAAGACGACGAACATGCGCCCTCCTACTGGGACACGGGGACGCGCGGCGACGCCGGGGTCGGGTCCTGCCGGACCTCGGGCTTCCCGTCGGCGGCCGCGTAGGTGTTCATGAGGTCCCACTTGCCGAAATTCATGCTCAGCCGGTCGTAGGCCGCGAGCTCGTACTCGCTGCGCAGCCAGATGGCGTCCTTGGGGCAGGCCTCCTCGCACATGCCGCAGTAGATGCACCGCAGCATGTCGATCCTGAAGACCTTCGGCCGCTTCTCCTCGAAGCCCTGGGTGAAGTTCAGGTCGCTGAACTCCTCGGCCTCGATGGTGATGCAGCGGGCCGGGCAGGCCTCGGCGCACATGAAGCAGGCCACGCACTTGATGGCGCCGTCCTCGAAGCGCTTCAGCTCGTGCAGGCCGCGGTAGCCCGCGGGCATGGGCTTCTTCATGTCCGGGTACTGGATGGTGAAGCGCTTCGACGTGGGGGTGAACAGCTGCTTCAGGAAGTGCCGGAACGTGATGCCCATGCCCTTGAGCACGGGCCAGACGTAGCTCCGGTCCAGCCAGGAGAGTTCGACCTGCTTGACGATGACGCCCATGTCAGTGGCTCCGCATCCGGAAGGCGCTCCACAGGAGGTTCGCCATGGAGAGGGGCAGCATCACCTTCCACCCCAGGAACATCAGCTGGTCGTACCGGAAGCGCGGCAGCGTCCAGCGAACCCAGATGAAGACCCAGCACAGGAAGAGCACCTTCAGCGCGAAGGCGGCCACCGTGAGCAGGGTCGAGGCGTGGGGCATGTAGGGCACCTGCCAGCCGCCGAGGAAGAGCGTGGTGAGCAGGGCCGAGGCGGTGATGATGTGGAAGTACTCGGAAAGGGCCAGGAGGGCGAACTTCATGGACCCGTACTCGGTGTGGAAGCCCGCCACGATCTCGGACTCGCCCTCGGCGAAGTCGAAGGGCAGCCGGTTGGCCTCGGCGAACATGCACACGAAGAAGACCAGGCAGCCCAGGGGCTGGCGGAAGAGGTACCAGTTCGGCAGGAACCGCGCGAAGGTGCCCTCCTGGTCGGCGACGATCTGGTGGGGGTCGTACCCGCCCACCGCCATGAAGACCGCCAGCACGGCGAGGGTCAGCCCGATCTCGTAGCTCACCATCTGGGCCGAGGCCCGCATGCCGCCGAGGATGGACCACTTGTTGTTGCTGGACCAGGCGGCCACGAGGATGCCGTAGACCGCCAGGGCGCCGATGGCCATGGGGTAGAGCATCCCCATGCCGTTGTTCGGCTCGAGAAGGCTCAGGTGGTAGGTGTGCCCGCCGGCGGTGAAGCTCCGGCCGAAGGGGATGACCGCGAAGCCCATCAGGGCCGGAACGAAGGCGAGGAGGGGCGCCAGCCAGAAGAGCCGGGCGTTCGCGTGGGGCGGGACCTGGTCCTCCTTGAAGAAGAACTTGATGCCGTCCGCCAGGAGCTGGATGAGGCCCAGGATCCGGACCTTGCCGAAGAGCGCCGCGCGGTTGGGGCCGATGCGGTCCTGGATCATGGCGGATCCGCGGCGCTCCACCCAGGTCAGGGGGGAGGCCAGCCCCATCATCACCGTGACGACGATCAGGACCTTGGCCAGCATCCACAGGGTCGCCACGGACAGTCCGGTCAGATGGGCAAGGGTATCCATGGGCAGCGGTATCCGAAGGGCCGGAACGGCAGGGCTTGGGGAGGGAAATCCGCGGGACGGCGAACCTTAAGAACTTAGCAGAGGGGGGGCGGGCTGGTAAGGGCGCGGGTCCCCCCGCAATGGTCCAAGTGGTCTACCCGGAAATCCATCAACCGGCCCTGTCGAATAGACCATTTCGGCGGGAGTCTTCCAGGAAACCACCCCGGGGCCCTCGCCCCCCAACTTTCCGGAGTCCCCATGTCCCGCCTCCGCGGCCTCGCCCTGTCCGCCCTCCTCGCCCTCGGAGCCGCGCCGGTCCTGCCGGCCCAGACCCCCACGCACCTCGGCGTGCCCCAGTACCGCATGTTCACGATGCTGTTCTACCGGTCCGGCATCGACCCGGCGGGCGGCAACCAGTACAGCGGCCTGAAGATCTGGGACAGCGCCGGGAATCCCATGACCTTCCCAGCCTCGGGCATGGCCATGGTGATCACCGACATCCGCGTCGGCCACCAGGGCATCCCCTTCAGCAACGGCGTGTGGGAGATCTCGGACATGAACCAGAACACCAACGCGATCGTCAACCTGCGCTGGCAGCTCAGCCAGCCCCAGACGAACCTGTCCGGCCTCCACCACGCGCCGATGACCTCCGGCCTTGTGTTCAGCTACCCCGTGAAGCCCGTGCTCAGCACGAACATGGACCAGACCTTGATCGTCAACCAGCTGTACGCCTACGGCTACTTCGTCCCGGTCAAATAGGACGGAGCCCCTGGCCAGGGCCCCCGGCGCGGGGGTCCTGGCCGTTCACTTCCCTTCGGCCTTGGCCCAGGAGTCCTTCAGGGCCACGGTGCGGTTGAACACCGGGGCGCCGGGCCTGGAATCGGGATCGGCGCAGAAGTAGCCCAGGCGCTCGAACTGGAATCGTTCGCCGGGCTTCGCCTCGGCCAGGCTGGGCTCGAGCTTCGCGGCGGCCACCTCGAGGGAACGGGGGTTGAGCGTGTCCCGCCAGTCGCCGCCCTCGGCGATGTCCATGGGGTCTTCGGCGGTGAAGAGCCGGTCATAGAGCCGCGCTTCGGCGTCCAGGGCGTGCTTCGCGCTGACCCAGTGCAGCGTCCCCTTCACCTTCCGGCCGTCGGGGGCGTCCCCGCCGAGGCTGGCGGGATCCCAGGTGCAGCGGAGCTCCACCACCTGGCCGTTCGTGTCCTTGATCACATCCTCGCAGCGGATGAGGCAGGCGCCCTTGAGGCGCACCTCCGCGCCGGGCGCCAGGCGGAACCACTTCTTGGCCGGGACCTCCATGAAGTCGTCGGCCTCGATCCACACCTCCCGGGTCAGCAGGAGCTGGCGCGCGCCGAAGGAGGGATCCGGGTGGTTGGGCACCTCGAGGGCGTGGGCCTCGTCCTCCGCCATGTTGGTGATGACGACCTTGAGGGGGCGCAGCACCGCCATCCGCCGCGGGGCCGCCTTCTCCAGGTCCTCGCGCATGGCGTGCTCCAGCAGGGCCACGTCCGTGAGGCTGTCCCGCTTGGCGACGCCCACCCGCTCGGCGAAGTTCCGCAGGGCGGCGGGGGTGCAGCCGCGCCGGCGCAGGCCGGAGATGGTGCTCATGCGGGGGTCGTCCCAGCCCTTCACGTGGCCCTCCTGCACCAGGAGCAGCAGGCGGCGCTTGCTCATGACGGTGTAGGTGAGGTTCAGGCGGGCGAATTCGATCTGGCGCGGATGGGGGCGGCGGAAGAACTTCCCGTCCACGTCCTGCTCCAGGAACCAGTCGTAGAGGGGACGGTGGTCCTCGAACTCCAGGGTGCAGATGGAGTGGGTGATGCCTTCGATCGCGTCCGAGACCCCGTGGGCGTAGTCGTAGAGCGGGTAGATGCACCAGGCGTCGCCGGTGCGGTGGTGGTGGGCTCGGCGGATGCGGTACATGAGCGGGTCCCGCAGGTTCATGTTGCCGCTCTGCATGTCGATCTTGGCGCGCAGCACGCGGGAGCCGTCGGGGAACTCGCCGGCCTTCATGCGGCGGAAGAGGTCCAGGTTCTCGGCAGCGTCGCGGGTGCGGAAGGGGCTGTCCTGGCCGGGCTTGAAGAAGTTGCCCCGGGTCTCCTTGATCTGCTCGTCGGTCTGGTCGTCGACGTAGGCCTTGCCCTCCTGGATCAGGTACTCGGCGTAGTCATAGAGGGTCTGGAAGTAGTCCGAGGCGTAGAACTCGCCCGCCCACTCGAAGCCCAGCCAGCGCACGTCCTCCTTGATGGCGTCCACGTACTCCTGCTCCTCCTTCGTCGGGTTCGTGTCGTCGAAGCGCAGGTTCGTCGCGCCGCCGTAGCGGGTCCCGAGGCCGAAGTTCAGGCAGATGGACTTCGCGTGGCCTATGTGGAGATACCCGTTCGGCTCCGGCGGGAAGCGCGTCAGCACGCGCCCCTGGTGCTTGTCCGTCACCCGGTCGGCTTCGATGATGTCCTCGATGAAGTTGAGGGCGCGGGGTTCGGGGGTCTCGTTCGTCATGTCGGTTCCGTGTCTCGGGTGTTCCGGATCAGGGTCAGGGCTCAGGCGATCCAGCGCTGGAGGCGGTTCGACACTTCCTCCGCCCCCAGCAGCGCCATGGTGTCGAAGATCGGCGGGCTGACGGGCTTGCCGCAGAGCGCCACGCGCAGGGCCTGGGCGAGGTCCTTGAGCTTGAGGCCGTGCTTCTCGAGGATGCTGTTGAAGGCCGCCTCAAGCGCGTCGTGGCTGTAGTCGGTGAGGGCGAGGACGTCGCGCAGGGCTGGCTTGACGGCCTCGGTCATGAACTTGGCGACGGCCTTCTCGTCGAATTCCGCGGGCGCGGCCCAGCAGAATTCCAGGAAGCCGGCCATGGCCTTGAGGTCCTTGCCCTGCTGGGTGCAGCGGATGGCCCGGGCCTTCCAGTCGTCGGACTTCGCCTTCCAGGCCTCGGGCATGAAGGCCGCGAGATGGGGCTCGATGTCGGTCCAGTCGGCGCGCTGGATGAGCTTGAGGTTCATCCACTCGAGCTTCGCTATGTCGAATCGGGCGGCGCTCTTCTGCACGTCGGCGAGGTCGAAGAGCTGGATCATCTCCGCGTCGGTGAGCAGCTCCTCCTCCGCGGTCTCCACGGCGCGCCCGTCGATCTTGGGCGTCCAGGAAAGCCGCGCCAGGGCCAGCCGGACCGCGCTCGGCAGGAAGCCCATGGCCTGGTATTCCGTGATGCTCGTGGCCCCGTGGCGCTTGCTCAGCTTCGCCCCGTCGGCCCCCAGGATCATGGGCACGTGGGCGAACTCGGGCAGCTCGTGGCCGAAGGCCGCATAGAGCGCGATCTGCTTGGGGGTGTTGTTCACGTGGTCGTCCCCGCGGATCACGTGGGTCACCTCCATGTCCACGTCGTCCACCACCACGCAGAAGTTGTAGGTTGGGACGCCGATCTCGCCCGGCTGATCGGGCGTGCGGGCGATGATCCAGTCGTCCAGGCTCTCCGCCGGGAACGCGATGTCGCCCTTGATGAGGTCCTTCAGGACGATGTCGCCGGTCTCGGGCATCTTCAGGCGCACCGCCGCGGGCACTGACCCGTCGAAGCCCTTGTCCCGGCAGCCCCGGCCCGCGTCCCGGCCGCGGTTGTAGGTGAAGACCTTGCCCGCGCCCTCCACCTCGGCCCGCCGCGCGTCCAGGTCCTCCTTGGTGCAGCGGCAGTGGTAGGCCTTCCCCTCGTCCAAGAGCTTCTTCACGGCCGGCTTGTAGTGGCTCTCCATGCGCATCATCTGGCGGTAGGGGCCGTGGGGGCCGACCCACTTCGAGGGGTCGCCCACCACCGGGCCCTCGTCCCAGGCGAGGCCGCACCATGCCATGCCCTCCTCGATGATGCGGATGTTATCGTCGGTGCTGCGGGACAGGTCCGTGTCCTCGATGCGGAGGATGAAGGAGCCGCCGTGCTTCCGGGCGTAGAGCCAGCAGAAGAGGGCCGTGCGGACCCCGCCGATGTGCAGCATCCCCGTGGGGCTGGGCGCGAAGCGCGTGACGACTTTCCGGGACATGGGGCCTCGAATTCCAAAACTCCAGTGTGCCTGAAACGAAAGGGCGCCCGAAGGCGCCCTTCCCGGCGGCCCGGAAGGGCTACTTGATGTAGAGCTTCAGCTTGATCTCCACCGGGGCCTCTCCGGTGAAGAGGCTGCGGTCCAGGACCACGGGCACCTCCACGCTGCTCACCGTGGGCACGTGGCCCGCCGGCGCGGCGTGGGCGTGGCCGGGGACCTCCTCGGCGGGAGCCAGGTCCTCGATCTCCTCCAGGACCTCGCCGGCGCTGAGCTCCTCCACCTCCAGGGGCTTCTCCATGTGGGCCGGGGCCGGCGGGGGGGCGGGCGCCGGCGCCGCGGGGGCCGGGGCCGCCGTGGCCGCGGCGCCGGGCAGGAGGATGGGGTGCTCCTCGACGGCGCCGCCGCCGTACTTTTCGGCCAGGTGCTTGAGGACGAGCTTGGCGACCCCGGTGAGGGTCTCCCGCACGCCCTCGCCCTTCATGGCGCAGGCCTCGAAGGTGGGGGCCCGGAAGCGGTTCACCGCGGCGTCCAGCTGGTCGGTGGGCAGGGCGTTGGGGGTGTCCCGCTTGTTCCACTGGATGACGTGGGGGATCTTCTCGAGGTCCGCCCCCTGCTCCTTCAGGTTGTCGATGAGGTTCTGGAAGGACTCCTTGTTGCTCTCCAGGGCCGGGGCCTGGGAGTCCGCCACGAAGACCACCGCGTCGGCCCCCCGGAGCACCAGCTTCCGGGTGGCGTCGTAGAAGACCTGCCCCGGCACCGTGTAGAGCTGGATGCGGGTCTTCATGCCCCGGATGGTCCCCAGCTCGATGGGGAGGAAATCGAAGAAGAGGGTGCGGTCGGTCTGGGTGGCCAGGCTGAGCATCTTCCCCCGCCCGTCCTGGGGCAGGGAGTCGTAGATCCACTGCAGGTTCGTGGTCTTCCCGCAGAGACCGGGGCCGTAATACACGATCTTGGCCGTCAGCTCCTTGGTCGCGGCATTGAAGAGCACCATGGGGCCTCCGCTCCGGTTTGGGGGAAATGTGGTGCAAGGGTCGCGCAGGAAATGCACTTAGGTCAAGCCGGGCCGCCTTTTCGCCAATTTGCATTGCCCGCCGGGCCCTTATACACTTCGGCGAGCATCCCACACGGAGTCCAGAGGTCATCATGGCGAAGCTGCTGGTGCAGGAAAGTTCGGGCGTCCGGGAATTCGACCTGGTGGACAACGAGGTCCACATCGGGCGGGAGCTGGACAACACCCTCCGGCTGGCGGATCCCAGCATCTCCCGGCACCACTGCATCATCCGGCGGACCACCACCGGCTTCGAGGTCCAGGACCTCCAGAGCAGCAACGGCGTGCTGCTCAACGGCTCCCGGGTCCAGACCGCCCCCATCCGGGACGGGGACCGCATCACCCTGGGCCAGATGCAGCTCACCTTCGTGGATCCCGACTCCTCCGTGGGCGCCACGGTGGCCGTGCACAAGGACAGCGTGCCGGACAGCCCCCTGGGCACCCTGCGCATGAGCGCCGAGCAGATGGCGGCCATGCAGGGGGCCATGGCCCCGCCCTCGGAGCCCACCCCCATGCCCCCGGTCGCGGCCGTCCAGCCTCCGCCCCCGCCGCCGCCCCCGCGCCCGGTGGACCCGCCGACCACCCCCATCGCCTCCCACGACCTCCCCGGCCGGGCCGCCGCCGCGCCCCCGCCGCCCCCCGCGCCCCGGCCCGAGCCCCCGAAGCCGCCGGAATTCGGCCACTTCACCGATCCCGGCGCCGCGGCCCGGGTCCCTCCCCCGGCCAGCCACGCGGCCCCGGCCGCCCCCGCGGCCACCGCCCCCCACGCCGCGCCGGCCCCCATGGGCGCTCCCAAGGCCGCCGGGATGCTCGGGAAGTTCCTGCCCCCCATCCCCGACGACGCCCAGCCCACGGGCGAGCGGGGGGACTTCGTGACGCGGCTGATCGCGGTGGTCATCGACACGGCGATCTTCATGCCCGTCATCATCGTCATGTTCATCCTCGGCTTCGTCCTGATCCCCCTGGTGGGCCGCGCGGTCCCCGCCCTGGCCCTGGGCATCGGCTGCGTCATGAACCTGCTCTACCTGGTCCTGGCTTTCGGCTACTTCTTCTTCTTCATCCCCAAGTGCGTCTCCAAGCACGGCGCCACCATCGGCAAGAAGATGATGAAGCTGCGCATCGTGCCCGAGGACAACCCCTACGGCCGCCTGACCTTCGGGCAGGCCCTGATCCGCCAGCTCTGCCACATGCTGAACTTCACCATCGGCTACCTGCTGGTCTTCGGCGCCGAGCGCAAGGCCGTGCACGACATGATCACCAAGACGGTGGTCATCAAAGTGGACCGCTAGTTCCCCTCAAACCAGGGCGTCCCGCCCGCCTCCGGAGGTTCCATGAGCACCATCAGCAAGCCCGATGCAAACCCCGTCCTGGCCGCCCTGCTGACCTGGCTCCTGCTGGGCACGGGCCACCTCTTCATCAACGGCCAGCAGCGCAAGTGGCTGTTCACCCTCATCGCCGCCATCGTGGGCAGCATCCTCTGCTTCCTGCCGGGCATCGTGGTCAGCATCCTGAGCATCATCGACGCCTACCAGACCGCCGAGCGCCTGAAGAACGGCGAGGCGATCCCGGAGAACGAGTACTCCCAGCCGATGCTCTTCAAGATCATCAGCATGGTGGACAAGACCGCCACCTGCTCCAAGGCCTGAGCCGCACTCCTCCCCCCCGTCATCCAGCCTGAGGCTCCCCCATGCTCGAGTCCTACCTTCCCCCCATCCCCGACGACGCCGTGCCCACGGGGCAGCGGGGCGAGCTGGGGGAGCGCCTTGTGGCGACGCTCATCGACTTCGTGCCGGCCCTTCTGATCGCGATCGTGTTCTGGCTCATCCAGTTCGTGCTCGCCTTCATCCCCTTCCTGGGCTGCATCGCCGGCTGCGCCCTCAGCCTGATCCACCTGGCCGTTCAGCTGGCCTACACCTTCTATTTCGTCCCCTACTGCGTCTCGAAGCACGGCGCCAGCATCGGGAAGAAGATGCAGAAGCTGCGGGTGGTGCCCCTGGGCGACCCGGCCGGGCGCCTGCCTCTCGGCCCCGCCATCCTCCGCCAGCTGGGCAACTTCTTCGCCCTGAACCTCATCGTCCTGGCCATCAAGGGCGACGAGCGCACCAGCCTCAGCGACATGCTCGCCAAGTCCGAAGTCATCAAGGTGGACCGGTAGGACCGGCCTCCGCCTTCCACGCGCCAACCATCACCCGGAGGGGACCATGAACCAGGACTACATCGGCGGCCCGAACCAGGCCATGGACGCCGTCAAGGGGCCCGCGATGGGCCTGATGGTCACCGCCGGCATCGGCGCGGCCTTCCAGGTGCTCGGGCTCCTCATGAACCTCCTGGGCGCCGGGATGGGCGCGATGGCCCGCGGCAACCAGGGCCTGCCCAACATGCTCTCCGGCGGCATCGGCGCGGTGTTCAATGTGATCGGCCTCGTGATCGCCGTGGTGATCTTCATGGGCGCCGGCAAGATGAAGAACCTGCAGAGCTACGGGTTCGCCATGGCCGCCACCATCCTGGCCATGGTGCCCTGCATCTCCCCCTGCTGCCTCATCGGCCTGCCGGTGGGCATCTGGGCCCTGGTGGTCCTCATGAAGCCCGAAGTGAAGGGCGCCTTCCAGGGCTGATGCACGACACGCCCACCCCGCCCGCCTCCGACGCCGCGGCCGCCTCCCTGAGGTCCGCGGCGTCGGTCTTTGCTGCCTTCGCGGCGGGCGCGCTGCTCCTGAGCTTCTTCGTCTCCCCCGAGGGCCTCCCGGCGGTGGAGGTTTGCAGTTTCAAGGGGCTCACGGGGCTCCCCTGCCCCGGCTGCGGGCTCACCCGGGGCTTCTGCGCCATCTCCCACGGCCGCTTCGGTGAGGCCTGGGCGTTCAACGCCTTCGCCTGGCCCCTCTACGGGCTGAGCCTCGCCCTGCTTCCGGGCCCCTGGCTCGTCCGCCGCTACCCCGCCCTGGCCTCGCGCAACGCCCAGCGCCTCCTCCTCCGCGCCGGGGGCTGGCTCGCCGCCGCCCTCGTGGCCTACGGCCTCGGGCGCATCGCCTTCCTCTGGCAGGTCCCATGACCGGATCCCCCTACGCCCCTCCCGCCGCCCCGGACACCCGGATCCAGCCCCCCAGCGCGAAGCCTGCCAAAGTCTTCGGCATCCTCGGCATCTGCAGCCACCTCCTCTGCCTGCTGGGGGCGCCCTTCGCCATCCTCTTCGGGATCCTGGCCCTGGTGCGCCACGCCCGGGCCAAGCGGGAGCACGCCGCGGAGCCGGACTACTATGCCCCGCCCTTCGCCACCGGCTTGGTGACGGGCATCGTCGCCCTGGGCCTGCTGGTGATGACCCTGCCCATGACCGGCATCGTCTCCGCCATCGCCATCCCGGCCCTGCTGGGGCAGCGGGAGAAGGCGAAGATCCGGGCCGTGGAGGCCCTCATGACCAACGCCGCCGGCGAGGTCGCGCGGACGTCGGACGACATGCGGGCACAGAACCCAGACCGGCCTGTCTCCGCCGCCGCCGTGGTGCAGGCATTCCTCGCCATGCCCCGGTACCGGTATCCCAGCGCCAAGAACCCCTATGGCGGGACCGACACGCCCTACCACACCGGAAGCGGGCCCGCCGGCCTGGGCTCCGTGGCCTTGGAGCCGGTGCAATCCTACCCGGATCCGGTGACCGGGGAGCGCAATCCAGCCGTCGTTCTACGCGGTTCCTACTCCAAAAACGGTAGGCCTACGGTGGTCTCCAAGATCGTCGCCCTGGACTGATCCGGTTTCCCTAGATCGTCACCGTCGCGTCCTGCCAGAGCACCTCGTAGGGCCGCACGGCGTGCTCGATGCCCTTGAGGGTGCAGGCTTCCATCTCCCGCAGGCCCGCGGTGCCGATGAGCTCCGCGGTGCGGGGGCCGACGACCACCATGCCGGATTTGGCCACGGAGCTTTCCAGGCGCGAGGCGAGGTTCACGGTGGAGCCCATGACGGTGTAGTCCATGCGCTTCTCGCACCCGATGTCGCCGGCGAAGGCCTCGCCGCTGTTGATGCCGATGCGCATGTGGAGCTCCGGCCAGCCCTCCGGCCGGTCCCGGTTGAGCTGCAGGAGCACCTGCTGCATGGCGATGGCGGCGTCCACGGCGTGGCGGGCGTGGTCGGGGTCCGGCTGGGGCGCCCCGAAGAAGGCCATGATGGCGTCGCCGATGTACTTGTCCAGCGTCCCGCCGCGGGCGAAGACCTGCTCGGTCATGGCTTCGAAGGCGCGGTTCAGGATGGTGGCGAGGACCAGGGGCTCCATCCCCTCGCTCATGCGGGTGAAGCCGCTGATGTCGGCGAAGAGGACCGAGACCTCGCTGCGCTGGGCTTGCAGCGCCGGGGCCTCCGCGCTCTGGCTGCTCTTGAGGATCTGGTCCACGATCTGGGGGCTGTGGTAGCGCTCCAGGCGCTGGCGGAACTTGGCTTCCCGCTCGCGGGCGATCCCCACCGCGGCGAAGTTGGCCATGGCGCTGAGGAGGTGCTCGTCCTCCCGCTTGAATCCGCCCTTGTTGAGGCTGGTCTCCAGGTAGATCACGCCCAGGCTCTGCTCGTCCACGATGAGCGGCGCGCAGAGCGCCGAGGTGATGCCGTGGATCTTGATGCTGTCGCCGGCCGCGAAGCGGGGGTCCAGGCGCGCGTCGGTGGTGAGGATGGTCACCCGGTCCTTCATGGCCGTGTGGGCGATGGTGCGGCTGATGGGGGCCGCGCTCTGGCCCGGCTTCTCCTCCCAGACCAGCTCGGGCACCAGGGCGCCGCTGGGGTCCGCCAGGAGGATGAAGCCCCGCTGGCAGGGGATCTGGCTGGTCACCAGGTTCATCACCGAGCCCAGCAGCTCCTGGAGCCCCGCGGCGCGGAGCAGGGTGCCCGCCATGGCCGCCAGGCGCTGGAAGAGCTGGGTGGTGCTGCTGGAGGCCGCCTCCCCGGCCTGCTGGGCCAGCATCTTCTCCAGGCTGGCGTGGGGGATCATGATGGAGCCGCTCTGGTCGAAGGCGCGGTCCTCCAGGCTGATCTTGGAGCTGCTGGCCTTGGGGGCCGAGAGCAGGTTCAGGGCCCCGCTGGCCTGGTGGCCGCCGGAGGACCTCGGCGGCGGCTGGGGCGTCGGCGTGGGGGCCTTCTCGTCGAGGATCTCGATGGGGACCTCGCCCAGGAAGACCGTGTCCCCGGGCTTGATGGGGGCCGGCCCCGTGATCGGGTGCCCGCCCACGGTGGTGCCGTTGAGGCTGCGCAGGTCCATCACGTGGGGCTTGCCGTCCTTGAGCAGGAAGCGGGCGTGGACCCGGGACACCGCGTTGGCGGAGAGGCGGAGGTTCGCGGCCTCCCCCCGGCCGACGGTGAACCCCTCCTCGGTCAGTTCGATCGAGTGGCGGGCGCCTTCCACCATCAGGTGCAGTTTCATGGGGTTCCGGTCTTTTCTGGAGTCTACCACGGGGGTTTTTTGAGGAATTGTTAAGACTTGCAAGGTAAGCTCGAGGGTTCGGCCCGGGACCGCCCCGGGCCCTGGGAGGCGGATTGACCACGGTCGGATTCATGTCGCTGGGCTGCCCGAAGAACCTCGTGGACAGCGAGGTCATGCTGGGGCACCTGAGGCTCAAGGGCTTCCGGATCACCCCGAGGGCCGAGGAGGCCGAGGTGCTGGTGGTGAACACCTGCGGGTTCATCGACTCGGCCAAGAAGGAGAGCGTAGAGGCCATCCTCGAGGCCGCCGCCCACAAGCAGACAGGCAGGTGCCGCAAGCTCGTGGTGGCGGGCTGCCTGGTGGAGCGCTACCGGGACGAGCTGCTGGCGGACATCCCCGAGATCGACGCCTGCCTGGGGACGAGGGACATCGAGCAGATCGCCGAGGTCATCGGCGCGGACGACCGCCTCTTCGAGCCTGAGCAGAACCCCTCCTACCTCTACGACGAGCATTCCCCGCGGCTCCTGACCACCCCGAAGGCCACGGCCTACCTCAAGATCAGCGAGGGCTGCGACCACGCGTGCGCCTTCTGCATCATTCCGAAGCTCCGGGGCGGCCAGCGCAGCCGGAGCATCGGAAGCGTGGTTGCCGAGGCCCGCCAGCTCGTGGACCAGGGCATCCTGGAAATCAGCCTCGTGGGCCAGGACACCACCGACTACGGCCGCGACTTCGGCGATCCCGACGCCCTGGAGAAGCTCGTCCGCGCCCTGGGGGCCGTGGAGGGCCTGCGCTGGTTCCGCATCCACTACGCTTACCCCAACCGCCTGACGGAAGGCATGATGCGGGCCATTCAAGAGACGCCGAACTGCGCGAAGTACCTGGACCTGCCCCTCCAGCACGCCGACGCCAAGGTCCTCAAGGAGATGGCCCGGGGCGGCTCGAAGGCCTCCTTCCTCAAGCTCCTGGCCAAGCTGCGGTCCATCGTCCCCGGCATCGCCCTCCGCTCCAACTTCATCGTGGGCTTCCCGAGCGAGACCGAGGAGGCCTTCGAGGCGCTCCGGTCCTTCGTGGAGGAGGCCCGCTTCGACCACGTGGGGGTCTTCACCTACTCCCCGGAGGAGGGCACCCCGGCCTTCGCCCTGGGCGATCCCGTCCCCACGCGCACCAAGAACAGCCGCAAGCGCAAGCTGATGGAGCTCCAGCAGAGGATCGCCAGGGAGAAGAACCGGGAGAAGGTGGGCCAGGTCCTGGACGTGCTCGTCGAGGGCGTCCACGAGGAGACCGAACTCATCCTCAAGGGCCGCCACGCCGGCCAGGCCCCCGAAGTGGACGGCAGCGTCCTCATCGTCGGCGGCGAGCCCGTCATCGGCAGCATCCAGAAGGTCCGCATCACCCAGGCCCACGCCTACGACCTCATCGGCGAGGTCCAGGAGGGCGGCATCGAGGCGAGCACCGCGGCCTACGAGGCGGAGCGGGCCGGGACCGGGCGCGGGCGGTAGAAGAGGCCCGGGCCGGCCGTCAGAGCCGGGTCAGCGGAAGAGGGTCTTCATGCGGTCGAGGAAGGTCCCGGGCTCCTTCGCCTTGAGCAGGACGTCAATCTCGCCGGCGTCGAAGAACATGCCCTGGCAGGAACCGCACTGGTCGATGATGAGGCCCGCGAAATCCCGCTCCACCAGCTCGCTTGAGCACTTGGGGCACTTCATCCAGTGCGGCCCCCGCTCCGCCGCGGCCTGCTCCTGGGCGCGCTCGGCCCGGCGCTTCTCGATGAGTTCCCGGTTGGCCTTGTAGAAGTATTCGTCTTCGTGGCTGTATCCGGTTTTCGTGAGGTCTTCCCGCATCGTCTCCGCCCTTCGATCTGGATGGTGTGGACCGGCCCAGGATATCAGGTGGATGGGAGCGCCTGGTCCCGGCCCGCAGGGGAGACCCGTCCGTCCCGAAAGCTTGAGTTCGGTGTCCAGATTGATGGGAGACCTCAGCCTTCCTCCACCGGGTTTGTGCCCAGGGCCCGCTCCGCGAAGCGCTCCCCGGCCTCGGCGAAGGGGTGGAAGATGAGGGTGGCCCCGGCCTCCTCCAGGAGCGGGTCCTCCTCCCGGTGGTAGCTGGTGGCGCCCACGGTGCCGGCGAAGCCCCGCAGCCGCAGGCCCTGGAGGGCCCGCAACTTGCTTTCCAGGTCCGGCAGCGTCAGCAGCACGCCCCGCAGGCCCGCCAGGTCCAGCCGTTCCCAGAGGGCGGGATCCTCCGCGTCGCCGTAGAGCACGCGCCGGCCCTTGGCACGGTGCTTGTCCAGCTTGCCCTCGTCCGCGTCAAGGCCCAGCACCGCCGTCCCCTGGAGTTCGAGCATCTTGTAGGCGGCGCCGCCGGTGCGGCCCATGCCCACCACCAGCCACTGGGCCCCGCCGAGGGCGGTGGGCTCGTCATCCGCGTGGCGGCCCTTCCTCTCGAATCTGGCGAGGACCGGCTCCAGCCGCTGGTAGAGCCCGTGCACCGACCGGTTGAGGGGGGCCGACAAGGCCAGGGAAAGGGCCACCACGAGCCCCACGAGCTGGCCAGAGGATGCCGGGAGACGCCCGCCCTCCATCGCAGCGAGGAGGGCGATGAGGGCGAACTCGCTGTAGCTCGTCAGCGCGAGGCCCGTGACAAAGGCCGTGCGGGCACGCAGGCCCAACGCCACGAAGAGCGCGAAGAAGAGCGCCCCCTTCAACGGCAGGAGGGTCAGCCAGCCCAGGGCGGCGCCGAGGCTTCCGGCCTCCGGCAGGCCCATCAGGCCGATCTGGAGGAAGAAGGCCACCAGGAAGGCCTCCCGCAGGCCCCAGAGGGTGCCCGAGAGCTCCGTGGTCTGGGGATGGCCCGCGAGGGCCGCCCCCACCAGGAGGGCCCCAAGTTCCGGCGAGACCCCGAGGGCGCGCGCGAGGGCCGCACCCGCCAGGGCAAGGCCCAGGCCGTAGAGGAGCTGCAGCTCCTCGTGGCCGCTGTGCTCCAGGATCCAGGCCACCAGAGGGCGAAGGAAGGGCAACCCCAGCAGCAGCGCGGCCCAGGGGGAGGGCTGCTTCACGCCCGCCCAGGCCAGCAGGCCCACCGCGGCGAGGTCCTGCAGCACCAGGATGCCCACCGCCGCCCGACCGTGGATGGTGCTCAGCTCCCGCCGGTCCTCCAGGAGCTTCACCGCCAGCACGGTGCTGGAGAAGGCCATGGCGAGGCCCACGAAGAACACCATCCCGGGTGCGGTGCCCAGGCCCAGGGCCGCGGCGGCCGCGAGCCCGGCGAACAGCAGCAAATGAAGCCCCCCCGCCCCGAGCACTTCCCAGCGCAGGAGGCTCGCGAAGCGGAGCTTGAGGCCCACGGTGAAGAGAAGGAGGAGGACGCCGAGGTCCGCGATGGCATGGAGGAGGTCCCCGCCCCGGTGTCCGAGCGCCCGGAGCAGGAAGCCCGCACCGAGATAGCCCACGAGGGGCGGCAGGCCCAGGCGGCTGGCCAGCCAGCCGAGCCCATAGGCCGCACCCACCCAGATGGCTTCCATGGCGTTCATGGTACGGCGGCCAGGCGAAATTTCCGGACAGCCCCCTGGGCCCCGGCGGCGCGCTCATGCTCCCGGACCGGCGCCGAAGCCCAGCCTGAAGCCCAGGGGTCCCCGGACGGGGAAGGTCCGCCATCCGCATCATCCCGCAGGTGGCAATCACCCAGGCCCACGCCTACGACCTCATCGGCGAGGTCCAGGAGGGCGGGATCGAGGCGAGCACGGGGGCCTACGAGGCGGCGCGTTCCGGCGCAGGGAGGCGCGCCCCCGCGGTCTAGGCGGCGGTAGCCTGGACGGCATGGCCTGCACCATCGACCACCTCCGGGTGGACCATCGCGTCACCGTGCTCCAGGACTTCACGGACCTGGCCGGCATCACCCTCCGTGCCGGCGAGACCGGCGTGCTGCGGGGCCTCGGGCTGGACACCGCGCGGATGGAGCTCTGGATCGAGCTCGAACGCGGCGATGCCCGCGAGACCCTGCGCTTCGCCCTGCGCGCCGCGGACGGCCCCCGCAACGGGCGCATGCGGGACTACTTCGAACTGGGCGAGGACGTCGCCCCTCCCCGGGCGCTTCCGGCGGCGCGGGATCTCTCGCAGGGGAGGATGTTCGTGCCTCCGCCGGAGCAGGAGGCCGGGGGGCGCGAGGCCCCGGACGGGGCGCAGGGCGCGCCCGGCACGGACGGCGGCCCGGAAGGCCCCGACCGGCTCGAATCCGTCGAGGCGGAGATGCTGCGCACGATCCAGCACATCGGCGCGGCGGCCTCCATCGCCGAGATGTACGCCCAGCGCATGCGGGCCTTCCAGCGCGCCGGCGACGAGGCCCGCGCCGTCGCGGCCTTCAGGCTCGCCGTGGACTGGATGGGCAACTATGCGAGCTCGGCCGCCAGCGGCGGCGAAGGCGCGGCGCTCTCCTACGAGCGCGACCGGTTCCGCGAGGCCCTGGTCCGGGAATTCGGCTACGACCCGGTCAAGGATCCGTGAACTGCACGTCAAGCCCGGCCCCGGCCGCCTGGCTCAGCCCCGATGGCCGGCGCCAAGACAAGGGACACGCGGCGCCGGAAGGGATTTCCTCCCGGCGCCGGGGGCATCCGGCCTGGCCCGCCTCGCGGGGGGCCAACACCCTCAGGCCTGGGCGTGCTCCAGCACGCCGGCGGGCTCGTGGTGGATGGGCAGGTATTCCGGGAACCACATGGCCTCGCGCACGACGTGCTCCAGGTCCTCCAGGGCCTCGGGGTCGGCGTGGCCCTCGGCCACGGCGCGCCGGATGACGGCGCAGGCCACGGCGTGGCTGCAGTCGCGGATGGTCTCCAGGCGCGGGAAGACCGCGGATTCGGCGATGTCGGCCTCGGTCACCATGGAAGCCAGGGCGCGCGCGGCGTCCAGGAACATGCCGTCACTGACGTGGCGGGCCTTGGCCACGCAGACGCCGAGGCCCACGCCGGGGAAGATGAAGGCGTTGTTGCACTGGCCGATGCGGTGGCGCGTGCCGCCATGCACCACGGGATCGAAGGGGCTGCCGGTGGCCACGATGGCCCGGCCGTCCGACCACGCGATGGCGTCGGCTGCGGAGCACTCGCTCTTCGAGGTCGGGTTCGACAGGGGGAAGATGAGGGGCCGGGCGTTGAAGGCCGCCATCTTGCGGACGATGGACTCGCTGAAGGTGCCCGGCGTGGCGGAGACGCCGATGAGGATGGTGGGCTTCGCGTGGTCGAGGGTCTCCTCCAGGGTGATGCGGGAGGGGTCGGCCACCTTCCAGTCCGCCAGCTCGGCGCGGTCCCGGGCGAACTCCTTCTTGAAGCCCTCCAGGCCGGGGCGGTCGGCCACCGCGAGGCCCTTGGTGTCCACGGTCCAGATGCGCCTGCGGGCATCCTCCACGCTCACGCCCTCGTCCACCAGGGCCGACACGAAGAGCTCCGCGATCCCGTGGGCCGAGGCCCCGGCCCCTGCGAAGACCAGCCGCTGGTCCTTCATGGCCCCGCCCGTGAGGCGCAGGCCGCCGAAGATGCCGGCCAGGGTCACGGCGGCCGTGCCCTGGATGTCGTCGTTGAAGGTGCAGAGCTGGTCGCGGAAGCGCTCCAGCTGGAAGATGGCGTTCTCCTTGAGGAAGTCCTCCCACTGGAGCAGGACGTTGGGGAAGACCTTCTTCACAGCGGCCACGAAGCGGTCGATGAAGTCCTGGTAGGCGGCGCCGCGGATGCGCTTGTGGCGCAGGCCCACGTAGAGCGGGTCGGCCAGGCGCTCCTCATTGTCCGTGCCCACGTCCAGCATGATGGGCAGCGTGGAGTAGGGCGAGACGCCGGCGCAGGCGGTGTAGAGGCAGAGCTTGCCGATGGGGATGCCCATGCCGCCGGCCCCCTGGTCCCCCAGGCCCAGGATGCGCTCGCCGTCGGTCACCACGATCACCGAGGGTTCGCTGGTGTGGTAATTGCGCAGCACCTTCTCGATGCGGTCGCGGTCCTCGTAGCTGATGTAGAGGCCCCGGCCCCGGCGGAAGATGTGGGAGAACTTCTGGCAGGCCTCCCCCACCACCGGCGTGTAGACGATGGGCAGCATCTCGTCGATGCGCTCGTGGATGAGGCGGTAGTAGAGGACCTCGTTGCGGTCGTGGAGGCTGGCCAGGTAGATGAACTTCTCCAGGGGCGTCTGCTTGGCGCAGAAGGACTCGTAGACCCTGGAGAGCTGCTGCTCGATGGGGAAGATGGCCGGAGGCAGGAGCCCCAGGATGTCCAGCTCCTCCCGCTCCCGGGCGGTGAAGGCCGTGCCCTTGTTGAGGAAGGAGTCCATGAGCACCGCCTCGCCCTTCTTGGGGGTGGCGATGTAGCGCTGCCAGGTCGAGGGGTTCACCTTGATGGAAAAGTCCATACAGCCTCCAGGGAGCCGGTTCCTGGTCCCCCGCGCCGATCCGGGCTGTGCCGCCCGTGGAACGGATCGTGAGAGGTCCTTCCCGGATCCGCATCCCACCCTAGCGGCCGGACTCCGCGCCCGGGGCCGCCGCGAGCGGTCCTAGATCACAAGTGCCCCGGGCGCGCCGGAGCCCGGGGCCTCAGAACCGAAGGGAGAGGCAGGTGAGGCCGCCGTCCATCTTGCGGGTCTCCCCCATGTCCAGTTCCACGATGGGCAGGCCCAGGGTCTCCAGGAGGGCCCGCGTCCGCGGGAATCCCGAGGGCGTGAGAAGGGTCCCGTTGATCCAGAGGGTGTTGGCGGCGTAGGCCTCGGCCGGATCCACCACGAGGCGCCGGAAGCCCGCCAGTTCCTCCCGGCCCGCGAAGGCCGCCGTGAGCAGGAGGGTGTCGCCGCCCACCCAGTTCACGCTGGACTTGAAGTGCAGGCCCGCCGCCACCGGCACGGGGACCACGGCGTAGCCGTGGGGCGCGAGGAGGCGTGCGAGCTGCGCGGCGCCCTCGGGGTTGGTGCGGTCCGACAGGCCCACGAAGACCTGCCTCCCCACCACCAGCACGTCGCCGCCGTCCAGGGTGGCCGGAGCCTCGAGGCGCGCGAGGGGGCGATGCCGCGCCAGGGACGGCGCCAGGGCCTCCGCCTCGTCCCGGCGGGAGGGGGCGCCGGGCCGCGTGACCACCGCAAGCCCGGGGAAGACGAGGGCCGCGTCCTCCACGAAATAGGCGTCCGGGAAGCCGAGCAGGGCCTCCAGCACCTCCACCTCCAGGCCCAGGGCCCGGAGGGCGGCGACGTAGGCGTCATGCTGGGCGAGCATCCGGTCGAAATCCGGGCGGCCCAGGCCGGCGGTGGTGAGGCCGTCGGCGAAGTCGGGGCCGGGGCGGCGGCAGAGGGCGCGGGCGAAGGTCATGGGCCGGTCCGGGAAAAAGGTCCATGTCCACTCTCCCACGACCCGGGGCCAGCGCCTCCCGGCGTTCCCCCAGCCGTCCCGGAGCGGCCTCAGGCGGGACCGAAGAGCCTGCGGACCGCTTCCCGGTCCACGCCGTCCCGCCCCCGCCAGGCCCCGAAGGGCAGGACGATGTCGGAGCGGGGCGCGCCCTTCATCTTCCGGGAGGCCTCCCAGCGCTCCGGGACCGGGACGAAGCGCTCCCAGGAGGGCGCGAGGCTCCCGTTCGGGAGCACCCCCGCCTCGGCCAGGGCCTCGAGGATGCCCAGGCGCTGGTACTTGTCGGTCCCCGGGAAGAGCTTCCGCCGGCCGGCCTCCTTCTCCAGGAGGGAAGGCGTGGCTTCCGGGGGCAGGTCCAGGGCCGCCTGCAGTAGGGCCTCCAGAACCGCGCGGCCCGCCGCCGGGTCGAAGGCCTCCAGGTCCACCAGGTAGCGGATGGGGCGCTCGTTCCAGGCCCAGCCCAGCCAGAGCCGCAGTTCCACTTCCGTGGGGTCCAGGACCTCCAGGGCGTGGAGGCCGCACACCAGGCACAGGGTCTCCTGCGGACCCTTGCCCTCGACCGCGGGGGCGAAGGCGTGGGCGGGAAGGTGCCGGGCGAAGGCGAAGCTGATGAGGGGCTGGCGCCCCCGGGGGAATCCAGGGGTGAGACCGGCCAGGAAGGCCCGGGCGACGTCCTCGGCCTCCAGGGCGGAGGCCCGGCGCCGGAGGCGGTCCACCGCCTCGTCGTGGGGGATGCGTGCCTCGCGCCCGAGGGGGAAGCCCGCGGCTTCGCAGCGGGCGCGCTCCGCCTCCGAAAGGGGGCCCAGCCGCGCAAGGCGGCCCTTGGCATAGCCGTGGCGCCGGGCCAGGAGGTCGAGCAGCTCGGGAGTCATGGGCACGGCCCCACCCTAGCAGGGGCGGGCCTCCCGCTACACTGGACCCATGCTCCAGCTCCGCCACGTGACCCGCGCCTACGAACTGGGCGGCGAGAAGGCGGGCGTCTTCGACGTGAGCCTCGACGTCCCCGCGGGGCGGCTGGCGGTGCTCGCCGGGCCCTCGGGGTCGGGCAAGACCACCCTCCTGCAGCTCGCGGGGCTGCTGGACGCCCCGGACGAAGGGGAGGTGCTGCTGGACGGGGAGCCCGTCTCGGCCCTGGGGGAGAAGGCGCGCTGCCGCCTCCGCCTCCTCAAGCTCGGCTTCGTGTTCCAGGCCTTCAACCTCGTGCCGGTGCTCGACGCCCTGGAGAACGTCATGCTGCCCCTCCAGCTCCAGGGCCGCCCCGAGGCCGAGGCGCGCCGCAAGGCCCGGGAGGCCCTCGACCGGGTGGGCCTCTCGGACCGGACCGCCCACCTGCCCGGGCAGCTCAGCGGCGGACAGCAGCAGCGTGTGGCCATCGCCCGCGCCCTGGCCCCCGAGCCGCAGCTGGTACTGGCGGACGAGCCCACCGCCAGCCTCGACCACGCCCACGGCGGGCCCCTCATGGCCCTGATGAAGGAGCTCTGCGCCGAGCGCGGCCTCGCCTTCCTGGTGGCCAGCCACGACCCCGCGGTCATCGCCACCGCCGACACCGTGTTCCGGCTCGCCGACGGCCTGCTGGCAGGCGTCGAGGGGCGGGCCTGATGCTGCTGGCCCGCCTCGCCTGGCGCAACGTGCGCCGCAACCGCCGGCGCACGGCCCTCACCCTGCTGGTGGTCATCGCGGGGACGATGGCGCTGTGCCTCTCCGGGGGCTTCATGGCCCAGACCTTCCGCGGCCTGGCGGACGCCGCCATCCGCGGCGGCCTGGGCCACGTGCAGCTCATGCACCCGAAGGCCCTGGAGGGCGACGAGGGCCAGAGCCTGGAATTCGCCCTGGCCGACGGCGAGGCCCTGGCCGCGAGGCTGCGCCAGGACCCCGCCGTGGCGGAGGCCCTGCCCCGCATCCAGGTCATGGGCCTCCTGAGCAACGGACCCAAGAGCGTCGCCTTCCTGGGCACGGCGGTGGACCCCGCCCGGGAGGCCCGGCACATGGCCGTGCTGGACCAGGTGAAGGACGGCGCCAAGGCCCCGGGGGGCGCCGGCTCGCGGTGGCTGTCCGGGGATCCCGCCGCCCGGGAGGTGCTGCTGGGCGCGGGCCTCGCCCGCAGCCTGGGCGCCGCCGTGGGCTCGGGGCTGACGCTGATGAGCACCACCCGGGACGGCGCCCTCAACGCCGTGGACGTGGAGGTCGTCGGCATCCAGGACTTCGGCTTCAAGGAACTCAACGACCGCTTCCTCACCCTGAGCCTCGCCACGGCGGAGACGCTGGTGGACGCGGGCGGGGCCCGGTCCCGCATCTCGGTGGTGCTGAAGGACCCGGGCCGCGCGGAGGCCGAGGCACCGCGGCTGGCGCGCCTGGCGGGCGGCGGCGCGGCCGCCAGCCCCTGGATGGCCCTGGCCAGCTTCTACCAGCAGGTGAAGCTGCTCTACCTCGCCATCTTCGGGTTCATGGGGCTGGTGCTCTTCCTCGTTGTGCTGCTGGCCACCGCGAACACCCTGCTCATGAGCGTGATGGAGCGCCTGCGGGAGTTCGGGACGCTGCGGGCCGTGGGCCTGCAGCCCGGTCAGCTCCTGGTCCTGCTCCAGTGGGAGGGGGCCATCCTCGGCGCCGCCGGGAGCCTGCTGGGCATTCTGCTCACCCTCCTGCTCCGGGCCGGCGTCAACGCCCTGCACCTCCAGCTCCCGCCGCCCCCGGGCACCAGCCACGGCTACGAGCTGAACATCCACTTCGTGCCCTGGGTGTACCTCGGCGTCTTCCTCGGGCTCCAGCTCACCCTGCAGCTCAGCGCCCTTTTCCCGGGATGGAAGGCCGCGCGGCTGCGCATCGTGGAGGCCCTGCGGCATGTCTAGACCTTCCCTTCTCATCGCGTTCGTGCTGATCGGATCGGGTGCCAACCTCCACGGTCAGGGGACCCCGCCGCCGGCGGGACACCGGCCAGGGCGCGATTATGGTGTGGAGGTGAGCCTGGGGTATTCGGACCAGTCCGTGCCGAACGCACCGGAGCGGGCCTCGGGCGTCTCGTTCCGGGCCGGATGGGATCTGGCGGGATCCGGGCCCTTCCGGCTCCAGGCCCAGGCGGGCTTCCAGCGCGCGGCCGATGCCGCCGCGACCCGGAACAGCACGCTGGCGGGGTTGCAGGGCACAGTGTGGAGCCCCGAAAGTACGGTTCACGGCCTGGCCGCGCTCGAGTGGCGGGCCGAGCACGTCTCAGGCCCCGGCACGGCCGGAGGCACGGTGGGCCGAGGCTGGTTCCGGGCCGGATTCGGCTTCCGCGGCATCGTCATCCCCTTCCGGGGTTGGCACACCTGGGAGGGGGGCCGGGCCTTCGTGCCCTTCACCCGCGTCTCCTTCGGCACCGCCATCACAGGGCCCACGGGGCCGTCGGCGCCCGCGGCCCGGCGGGCTGACCGCGATGTCGCCGTCGAAATCGGGTTCCGCCTCTTCCTGGATTCCGCCCACCTGGATCCGAGGTAGGTTCCCGGACATCCGCCACCCTCCACGGAGACCTGCCCATGGACGATGCCAGCGCTTCCCGCCCCGGCGCCCCCCGCTGGGCCTGGCTCGTGGCCACGGGCTTCGGGAGCGGGCGGCTGAAGCCCGCCTCGGGCACCTGGGGCAGCGCGGCGGCCATCCTGGTGTGGATCGTCTTCGCGCACGTGGCGGTGGTCCTGCCGCGCTGGGCCGGGGAGCTGTGGCACCTCGCCCTGCCCGTGGCCATGACCTGGCTGGCGGTGAAGGCCTCGGACCTCGTGTCGCGGGAGACCGGCGCCAAGGACCCCGGCTACATCGTGGCCGACGAGTTCGCCGGCCAGTGGCTCGCCCTGTGGCCCCTGCGCTGGGAGCTGCTGCGCGCCCTGCACGAGGCCCACGACCACCACCGCTGGCAGGCCCTCGGCCTCTACGCCCTGCCCTTCGTGCTGTTCAGGATCCTCGACGTGTGGAAGCCCTGGCCCGCCCGGCAGATCCAGAGCCTGCCCGGCGGCGAGGGCATCGTGGCGGACGACGTGGTGGCGGGGCTGTACGCCATCCCGGTGGCGATCCTGCTCGCCCCGTGGGTGGCGCGGCTGACCGGATAGTTCTCCTTCCCGGTCCCCACCAGCTCCGGGAAGGTATCGGTCTCGCCGCCCTGGTGGGTGGTCTTTCCTGCGAGCACCTCGATCTGGTTCGAGCAGCGGGGTATGCGGCTTGAGCCAGATCGAGGTGCCAGACGCGCGCCGCGCGTCGTGGCCGGGACGGCCGGGAGTCATGTCCGGATTGCCTCCCGGCCGGGTCCGCGGCCGGCGTTCCGGCCCTGTCCGTCCCTGCGCCGCCCTCGTCCGGGCTCGCTCCGCTCGCTTGCGCCTTCGCAAACCGCGGCCACACTTCGGCCGGGGTTTACTCAGCCGCTCCTGTGAAAACCTCGGGGCATCGACCCATGCTGGCTCTCGCGCCAGCCCAGGCCGCATCGCGAACCGGAGCCTATCCCCCCGTCTCCGCCAGCAGCTCCCGCCACACCACGGGCTCGCTGAGCCTGCCGGTGCTGTCGAAGCTGCGGCTCTCGATCATGTAGCGGTAGCCCTGCTCGGTGAGGAAGAGCTGGCGGTTCCTCGCGAACTCCTGCTCGGTGCTGTCCTTGCTGATGAGGGAGTAGAAGTAGCTCACGTTCCGGTCGCCCTTGGGGCGGAGGATGCGGCCGAGGCGCTGGGCCTCCTCCTGCCGGCTCCCGAAGGTCCCGCTCACCTGGATCGCCACGCTGGCGTCGGGCAGGTCGATGGCGAAGTTGGCCACCTTGCTGACGATGAGCACCCTCAGCTCGCCGGTGCGGAACTGGCGGAACAGCTCCTCCCGCTCCTTCTCCGGCGTCTGGCCCGTGAGCACCGGGGCCTTGAGGCGCTTCCCGATGACGCGGAGCTGCTCCAGGTACTGGCCAATGATGAGGATGCTGTCGTTGGGATGCCCGGCCAGCAGCTCGTCCATCACCACGAGCTTGAGGCTGTTCTCCGAGGCGATGCGGAAGCGCTGGCGCTGGTCGGCCACCGCGTAGTCCATGCGCTCGTCGCTGGGGAGCGGCACGCGGATCTCGAGGCAGTGGGCCGTGGCGATGAAGCCCTCCTTCTCGAGCATCTTCCAGGGGACGTCCACCCGCTTGGGGCCGATGAGGGAGAAGACGTCCTCCTCCTTGCCGTCCTCGCGGACCAGGGTCGCCGTGAGGCCCAGCCGCCGCTTGGCCTGGAGTTCCGCGACCGCCCGGAAGACCGGGGCGGGCAGCATGTGCACCTCGTCGTAGATCACCAGGCCCCAGTTGGCCGCCTCGAAGAGCTTGAAGTGCTCGAAGGGGGCTTCCTTGCTCCGGCGGTAAGTGAGGATCTGGTAGGTGGCGATGGTGACCGGGCGGATCTCCTTGGTGTCCCCGGTGTAGAGCCCGATCTGGTCCTCGGTGAGGGTCGTCTTGTCCAGCAGCTCTTGCTTCCACTGCTTCACCGCCGTGCCGTTGGTGGTGAGCACCAGCGTGTGGGTCTGCAGCGACTGGATGCATCCGATGCCGATGACGGTCTTGCCCGCGCCGCAGGGCAGCACCAGCACCCCCGCGCCGCCCTCGGGGCCGCCGCCCGCGTGGAAGACGTCCACGGCGGCCTTCTGGTAGGCCCGCAGGCCGAAGGGCTTGCCGCTGGACTTCAGGGCCGGGGAAAGGGTGAGCTCCAGCGGATCGCCGGGCTTGTAGCCCGCCATGTCCTGCACGGGGTGGCCCAGGCGGATGAGCTGCAGCTTCACCTCGCCCCGCATGCCCTCGTTCAGGTAGACGCCCCGCTCGTCCGGGTAGGGCTCCGCCAGCAGGCCCTGGAGGCTGCGCTGGTTCTCGATCTCCCAGAAGAGGCCGCGGTCGTCCATCTCCAGGGCGAGGCGGTCCCCCTTCTTCACGAGCTTCAGCTTGCCGTAGCGCGTGCCGTGATCCTGGATCTCCTGGATGAGGTTCTGGGGCACCGGGTACTTGGACCAGGTGTTCAGGGTCTCCAGCATCTGGTCGCAGGTGACCCCCGACGCCGAGGCGTTCCACAAGGACAGGGGCGTGATGCGGTAGGTGTGGATGTGTTCGGGGCTCTTCACCAGTTCGGCGAAGCGGGCGAGTTCGTCGCGCACTTGTTCGAAAGCGGGATGCGCGACTTCCAACAAGAGCGTCCGGTCGCTCTGGACGATCAAGGGGTTGTCGGGTCGCATCGCGATCATACTGTTGAAATTACAGATTCAAGGACAACGACCCGGGTATTCCGCCACCTGCATGCATTACGATATTCATCACTTCGATCTGGTTCTTTGAGTCCATTCCAATGAAGCAGAACCAGATAGACGAGTCTGGCATCAGAATTGACAAGATGTTTATTATTAGCACTTATCATCAAGAACCGGTTTCGAATGAATCACCCCTATCCTTTAGGAATAGCATCTTAAAGACCCGAACGAAGTCCGCACTGCACTTTTCTATCGATTCTTCGTCAGATATTACAAATAATTCTCCATTTTCATCGCATGATATGACAGGAAAATCATCGTAACGGTGTTTTGCTAGAATCAAATAGAACCCTTCAAGCATTTGAATTTCTATGGTTTCTTGCAAACCGTTTATTTTCCCGGTTCCCAACTCGAACCCATTGGAATACTGAATGATCCTATTATATAGTTGAGGAAGTTGAAACCCATTATGCATTGAGATGGGGGGGCCATCCTCCTGGAAGCTGCTCAGCCCTTTGCTAAGCATGGAAAACTTATCCGAAGATATAGAAAACATTTTGCTCAAACCTGCAAGATCGAAGGAGACTGTTTGAATTCCCTTTTTCGCTTCTGTCATAAGTTTAATCGAGTCGATTTCCAAATTATCGTGTAGATTAAAATTTGAATTCAAAGAGAATAATCTTCCATTAACCAACCATACTTGTGTCTTATAATTTGATTTCATTTTGTTTGCATTAAACCATGTTATCTCTGCCAATTTAAATTCTTGCCCAGTATCTCTGACTGTCAAAAGTGGTGGTGAATTGACCTGGTCCTTATAATAAAAATCAATTTCTTGATTTTTCAAAATTCTTTGAATTTGATGAATATTCTCTATTTGCATTTTTAGGATCCGGCAAGTCTCGTTATTAACAATCCCAAGTACTGCATTGAGCGACTTTTTTTCGCTCTCATGGAGTTTGTTCGAATTAAACCACCGGCCCAGCAGATTCATCACAACTAATCCTCTCTATTGCCGTTAAACTCAAATCCACCTATTCCCCAAGCAGTTCCAGTTGAGAGACCGTAATATACAAAAGGCACCCTACCGATTTGGCGTAAAGCTGGGTGATAAATTTGATTACCCAGGTTTGACTTCCAGACCTTCGACATGAATTGATATCTGAATGGATCTGTTAATGCGTGGAATTCCTTTGTAACAAAATTGCCATTGAACACTGTTTTTGATTTTGCCAAGTTGTTAAACACTGTTTGTTTCAATATTCTTCTTGGAACCCAATGAGAGAATTCAATACCTTTTCCAGCTACACCAGCAGCCTTCAACCCACCAGAGCCCCCTAGCAACATGCTGTGTACAATCCCAGCGGCTTCACCTGCAACGTACCCGGCCGAGTTCCGATCGACTACTCCATCGGTGTCCATCCATTGTCTTATTTTCCTGGTAGCCCCCCAACTAATCGTGTCACCAAAGCCAGCGCTTACGTTCGCAGCGTCCTGCAAAAAATCATCGAATGTGTAAGTAACTTTATTTGCAGACGGAATCGTAATATCTTCTCTAGGTAAAGCATCTGTGATATCGGCTGTTGTTATGCCTTCACTCCCTCTCACCAACCCAATAAATGATTGCTTATCATCTAAATCAAGATAAATCATATCCCCTACTTGGGTGTTAATTGGAACCAAATAGAACACTCCTTCATCAGTTTTAAATACCCAATATTTAGACGAGTCGTATGGATCTCCAATATTGGTAGGAATACCTATAACGTCAGATAATCCTGTCGGGTCAAAATGTGATATAGGATTTTGACTACCGTAGAGATACAAATTCGAACTGTCGTAAACAGGATCCGGCTGAGCAAACCTGCCATAGAACGACAGATAAGTGCGAGCCTGCATGTACGTGTTTCGATCATCCGGTGCGTCCTCGTGCCCTGCGAACCGCTCGAAGGACGGAGTAACTCCTGTCTGAACGAATCGCTCGCCGTAGGGAAGATTCTTCATCCGTGTCTGAACCACGCCTGCCGTGTCGGTGATGATGTTGGCGCTGTTGACCTGGTCGGACTGGATGTAGACGGTCCGCACGCCTCCTGTGAGCTTCGCTTGATCCTCGCTGATGAGCTGACCGAATCCGTAAATACGATCGCCCTTCCAGGTCAACGCCGCTTTTACATTGACCTGGACTGATTTCTGCACGCCACCGGAGGCGTTGGACGCCGTGAGGACATAGGAGGTGGTGGCCGCGGGAGTCACGATGTAACTCGTCCCGGTCACGGCACCGATGCCGGAGAGGCTCAAGGCCGTGGCGCCGGTGACATCCCAGGCCAACGTGGCTGGGTCTCCTGGATTGATCGGTGTTGTTGGAGTGACCGTGAACGCGTTGATCTTGGGGAGCGGAACGGTGACCGTGTATGTGGCGGTGTCCCATGCCAGAGGCTCAACCGCACTGATCGCAGTGACGGTGTACGTCCCGGGCGTGCTTGGCGCAGTCCATGTCAAGGTGGCCGGATTTGAGTTGGTGCTCGTCGCGCTGAGCGTGCCTCCAGTGCAGCTCCAGTTGGCGAGCGTCCCGCTCACACCCTTGAGGGTGGCTGTGATCGACAGGATCTGCTCCCCCGGGAGCGTCTTTGTGCGGGGAGTCAGGGATAGCTTCGGGAGTGGAGGCGCGACCTGGGACTCGGTCAGGACTGCATATGCGCTTGGAATACTCCCAAAGCTGTTGCTTACGAGAACGGAGAATCGGACACCGAAATCAGCCCCCGTCACGCTTGAGATTCGATAGATCGGGGCCGTTGCACCCGTGATGTTGACGCCATCCCTGCGCCATTGATATTGGAGCGGTCCAGGTCCAGTTGCGAAAACCGTGAAATCGACTTGATCGCCAATACGGACGATTTGATTCGCTGGCTGAGTCAGGATATTCGGGAGATTTGGGTCATAAGGGATGACTGTAATTGAAATCCAAGCATAAGAACTTTCACTTTGAGCCACGACTGAATAATTGCCGGGGAATAAATAAGAATGGGTTACACACCCACCATCACCGCCGAACGCAGTACTGCCATCACCGAAATCCCAGGTGAAAGACCCACCGCTTGAAACAGCACAGAAATTCAAGGGCGTGTTGGTCATGTAGGTCCCACCGTCACGCGGCGAGGTGATCTCCATGGTCGAAGGCAGGATAGGTTGGGCCGATCCTACCTTGGTGGTTGCCCGGGCTGCTTCCAACGGAGGGCCCTGCGCCATAGACCAGCGCTGAATAACACCAACCAGCAAAACCAGGCTGACCAGTATCCGAAGCATGAACTGCCAGTAACGGCCAACGGTGGGTTTGAGGAAACCAGGCATCAGGATCATCGGGGTCATCACTTGGCCCTTTCAGACGAGAGGCCACCCGGTCGGTGATCCTTGGGGGAAGATGCATCCCCCGGCGTTACGGATCGGCCCTGTGGGAGAACATTCATGATCTCGAACGTGGACAATGGATCCCGGTCGAACCCGTAAACGACATATTGCGTTAGTCCACTCGGCAGTGCCCTACGAAACCGGAGCCCCGAAGCGTCCAAGAGGAACTTAGTCCCATTTTCAGAGACAACTCTTCCAAATAGGTCATATGTCCATTTAATCAGCGCATTGCTCTGAAACCCGCCAGCTTCCGCAGATGAGGGCTGAGGAAGGATTTCGAGCAGCCGACCAAAATCGTCATAAGTTGCACCACTTGGTACTGGGGTTCCACCCAGTGTGACCTGACCGGGGACCTGATTCGACGTCGGGAAAGTCGCAGACCACTGTGGGACCACGGTGGAAGGGAGCAATGTGCCCGAGGCAGTCGCGGTCTGGGAAGTACGATTCCCGTAGGCGTCGTAGTCAAAGGTTTGTGCAATGGACTCACTGTTGAAACCAAAGGTGGTGGCTGAATTCAACCGCCCAAGTTCGTCGTATCCATAGATGTCTGAACCTCGACTCGTCAGGAGACCTCCTGCAGTCCAAGAAAGCAGGCTGTCTTCGATCGCGGTGAGTGCGGCACCCTGTGAAGGCCTGATCGAGTGCGTGATCCGCTTCAGTTCACCCTTATCAATCACAATTTGGGAAGTAGCGCCATTCCCGAACGTCAACTTGTTCGTGGAAGTGCTGCTGCCGATGGATTGGTCATAGTCCATGTGCGCGCGATTCCCGCCGAGGGTCAGGTCAGTCAATCGATTCAGCCCGTCGTAGGCATAGACCAGGGTCCGCGTCGGTTTCCCCCCCCCAGCAGGGTAAGTGAGCGTGGCGACATTCCCCCATGCGTCCAGTTCGCGGCTTACAGTGAAGGACTGTCCTGCTTCGTCCGTGATGGTTTTGCTGGCGAGTCGAGCAAGGTCGTCGTAGCCATAGGTCTCTGTCACAACTCCGTTCGGCTGGGTATCCGTCACCTGCTCGACCAGGTCGGGAATCGTGGCGTGATAGCCATAGCCCCTCAGCCGGACTCCAGTCACGTTGTTCAGGATCTCGGAGGGACGGCCCGTGCCATCGAGAACAAGCTTCGTCGCCAAAGTACTCGCACCGCTCCGTCCCTTTTGGGTGCGAACGGTATGAGCACCCCACGCGGTAAAGCCGCTGAAATTGACGAGGCCCTCCTCGGGTTCATTGCTGGAGAGCAGCCAGCCGAGGTCCGTGTAGGTGTAGGAGCGCGTTTGGGAGCCGATGCTGGCCCCTGCAAGATGCCCGAACTTGTTGTACGTGTAGGTGGTGGTTTGAGCCTTCTGGTCAACGTGATGTGTCTTCTGCCCGAGGAGGTCGTAGCGCTGGGTAATGTTCCGGCCTCGATCATCAGAGACCACCGCGGCCACGCGGGACTGGCCAGAAACCCAAGCAGGATCACTCGGCATGCTCCAGATCGTGCGTCCCTGCGGATCTGTCTGGGAGGTAGGCCGGCCTTTCGCGTCGTAATTCCACGTGTAGCTGCCGTAGACGGTCTGGCCGACCTTGATCCAGGGTGATTCGGTTCTCTTTTCCCCAAACCCTGTGTATGTGATGAACTTCCTGCTGCCGTCTGGATTGGTGACCTTGACGAGGCGGCCAAAATCATCGAAATCCTTCCTGGTATTCAGGGTGGTGGATCCACTGACGACCTTTTCATTGGACCAGGCACCTGTAGCTTCATAGGTAAAGGTGGTCGTAACGGCTGGCACCAAACCTTTAGCGTGTCGTTTGACCACGTACACCCTGCCCCAATCGTCGTACTCGGTGGTGGTGATCACTCCATGCGGATCCGTCACTTGGGTCACTCGGCCAAGAGAATCGGGTTCGTATCCGACCGTTTGTCCCGTCAGCTTGTCCGTTTCACTTTTGACCCAGTAGTGAGGAGCTGGCCCGAATCCAATGGCCTTCCCAATGTTCCCCGAGAAGGGCAAGGTCGAGCCATCCGTGACCGCAAACGAAACATCATCCGGTTGGGGATTTGTCCCGGAGTAGTGCCGGCTCTCCTGCACAGTGGCCGAGCCGATGGTGCGCCGGATAGACGTCGTTCTTCCCAGGGGATCATTGAACTCGTAGATGGATGTGTCCAGAGCTTGCGGGGACGCCGCGCCTTGGCGCAATGCAGAGACTTGGCTTCCATTGAGTTCGGTCGTCGTCTGAGTCGTCTGAAGTACTAGCAGGCTGGAATTCCAGCTTCGAGACGATTTGGTCGTGAGGTTGATGTTGGAAGCCGGCGTGACGCTTCCACCCCCCCAGGTCCCGGTATTGAGCCCTGACAACCCGATGACCAGGCTTGGCGGGTTCGACCCGGCGTCCGCCTGTTTTGGACCGTAGGCATCCCAGCCAGCGCTGCCGCCTCGCCCGAGCACCCTGACCCGCGTGGGCAGGTTCGGAGCGTAGGTAATGATTCCTGTGGGCATTGCAATGATCGGGAGGGTGGTTGCGACCGTTCCCTGCGGATTCCCCCAGGAACGGAGATCCCACCCCTGTGTGGTAATGGTCCGGTCAACAGTGCCACCAGCTTGTTCAGTCCACAGTTCACACCCCGCCCCCGATGGACCGGATGCCCCCCCCCCCGAGAAGAATTCGGCCTGGACCACCGCCGAGGTCGCGAAGAGGTAAGCAGCCCGCTGATCTGTCTCTGATGAAGTTGGCCCACCCCATGTACCAGACGAGGGCCCGTTGTACGCCGGGTGAATCAGCCTCACCCCCCGCGGCGTTCCTGTGGTCGATGGGGCTGGATACATAATGATCGTGGTCGAATGGTTCTTCTGGGACCAGCTGACCGTGCCGGAACTATTCACCCACTCTGGCGTGGTCCGGGCGAAAATCGTCTGATTGCCATTGGTTCCGGCGGCATCCTTCATCACCATCCGGCTCACCATGGTTGCGGGGAGGGCAGGGGGTGGCCATTGGCCCTGGAATGTCGGCGTGAACCCCATCCACACACCGGTCAAGGGATTGAAGGCATATTTCCCAAGTTGTTTACGCTCTAAACACTCGTAATAGAAGAGGTCCTTGGAGCCATTCGGATATTGCACTTCGCTGAGTTGCCGCCGTGTCGTGAGGGGAACGGTGCTCCAGGTGAAGCGTGTGGTGACCGATTCTCCGCCAGCTGAAACCGTCGCCGTATCCAGGCGGAAGCCGACATCCCAGATGTTTTCAGCGACCTGATAGCCCTGATCATAGGAGGAGCGCCGTTGGAAAGCCCAGGCCCCGGTCGCTGAGACGGACGGGAGACGGATGCCCTGTGAAGGTGTGACGGTCAGCGTGGCTGTGCTTCCAGAACCCGTGATGGCGAGGGTAAGATACTGGTCTGTTACCCTCTCGTTCCTGATGATGATCGAGCCATTGATGCTGCCCGAGGCAGGGGATAGGTACCCGGGCGGCTGCGGATACGTCAGGTTGTTCTCGGTGACCGTCAGATGGTCGCCCCACAGGGTCTGGAAATGAGTGACTCCTCGCCTTGTTGCCGTGAACTGGTCATCTGGCATTGAGGACCAGATCGTGTTTGGTCCATCAATGATTGAATACCGGCGCCCACCCTTCGCAGTACCAATGGTTTGAGTGGAGTTGTTTCTCATTCTCCACCAGGAGATCAGGAGGAATTTAGTGCCATCCCCCGAGGGGAAATAGGTCGATTGAAAGTCGACCGGGGATAATCCTAAGGGCTGGCCCTCATCAATCGCGTCCTGGTACCCGTCACTCGCCTCCCGACTCTGCAGAACGCTCTGCCAGTTCACACTCAGAGGTGTGGTCGGCTGATAATTGGCCGAGAAGTTCCAAGGCTCGCCATTGATCAACACGGTGTACATCAATCGCTTGGATGCGTAGCCAGTCCAAACGACAGGGCGGAAGTCCCCTGAGTTGTAGATATGAAGCGGGTCCAGACTGTCATAGGAGTAGATGAATCCAAGCGGAATTCGTCCGGGTAGTTTCGGTCCGAGTGGCATGCGCACATTCAATTCACCGGATGGACCGTCCACACGGCCCAATCGAAATGGGACGGCCCTGTGCACATTCGGCGCTTCCTCTCCTGGGTCCGCTGCTGACTGCTGCCCGAAGACAGCCTGCGAAGAAAGGATGACTGCGGTTCCGATGATGCTCCTGACCCAAGTGCGCATCCGTTCTCCACCTTTTGTTAAACCTCAATCTTCTTGGCCATTCAGAAGGAATGCAATCGAGAAGGGCCAAGTGGCTGGAGTCCCTGATCAGACCCCCAAAACCGCGGGCGTTGAGGAGAGTTTGGACCCCTCGAATGCCGGAAGGTCCCCGAAGGAATACCTCGTGTTAAGAAAGCGTCAGGGTCCCCTATGCGCAGCGATGCCTATACTGTCCGGTGATCAACTCTCGACGCGCAACCGCGCCATTCCGTTCAGGAGTTCCCATGCCGGTCTCCCGCCGCGTGATCTACCTCAGTTCCCTGGCATGCTGCATGGCAAGCGCACTGGCCGGCCAGGGCCAGAATCCAGGCGAACGTAGGTTGAACCTGCCCTACAACCGGACTGCACATGGGTTCAAGGGCGCCGATCGCGCCGACCTCCGCCTGGACTGGAACCGCTACGTCTTCGGAGGCGATCCCAGCCCCGAGTACCTCGAATTCAAAGCTCGCCTGGCCGCTCAGGAAATGGCCAAGTGGGCCAATGAACTTCAGTTGCCCGCCATTCCAGGGACCTCCAACACTTGGGTAAATCTGGGGCCTACCTCGGAGCCAACCACCGCGGAATTCCCCGACATCGACAGTGGCCGACCCGTGGACATCGCCACCCACCCTACCAACCCTCAGATCCTCTACGTGGCCACCAGCGGCGGCGGCGTTTTCAAGTGCACCAATGCGGATCTGAATGCCTCCGGGGACTGGACCTGGACGCCCGTCACCGACAGCCTCCCCGCCAGCGGCTCCTCGGGCAACGTGTCTCTCGGCGCCATGGCCCTCGACCAGGCAGACGGAACCGGGAACACGCTTTATGTCGGCCTCGGCGATGCGTTTGATGCCACCGGCCTTGGGCTCTACAAGACCACCAATGGCGGCACGAGCTGGACGCCGGCCACAGGCATGGGCAGCGCCACCCGAACCTACGAAATTCTCCCGGTCAGCGCCTCCGTCGTTCTCGTCGGTACAAACGACGGGCTAAAGCGCTCAACGGATGGAGGCGCGACCTTCAGCGCTGTCAGCCTGGGCGGCAGCGCGACAGGCCTGATCTGGTCGATCCAGAAATTCAATGCCACCGAGTTGATTTGCACGAGAGAGAACTCATCCGGCGCCGGTACGATCTGGTATTCATCAGACGCCGGTGCCTCCTGGACCCAGGCCAGCGTCACCGGCGCCACCAGCCCGAAGCGGATCACAGTCGCAACCAGCGCAGCCAGCGCCAGCCAAGCCTGGGGAATCTACGAGAATAGCAGCACCGGAAAGATTGGACGTGGGCTTCTTTCCACTTCCGACAAGGGGCATACCTGGACCTTCGTCACGGCGCCAACCGTCTCAGGTGGACTCTTCCAAGGCATCGGCAATCAGATGGGATCGGATGGCAGCCAGGCGTTCTACAACCATGGCCTGGCCGTGGACCCCACCAATGCCAATCGGGTATTCGTTGGCTCCAACCTCGCCCTCTACCGCACCGAGAACGGGGGCGCCACCTGGGACCAGCTCACGCACTGGTACGCCAACCGGCATGTCTACGCCCACGCGGACTTCCACACCGCCGCTTGGTCCAAGACGGGGCCAAACACTCTATTCATTGGCAGCGATGGAGGTCTGTGCATCGTTCGAGACCCCGCCATCCCCTCCGGCTCGATTCCAACCTCCGGCTCCGGCAGCGTCAACAGCCTCGTGACTTTCATCGACAACCGCCGGACCCGCGGTCTCGCCACCCACCTCGTCTACAACATCGGATCCACGACCGCCCCCTCCCCCGCCGACAGCCGGTACCGGATATCGCTCGGCCTTCAGGACAATGGGACACGCGTCCGGCAACCCGAGGCCGGAGTCCTCCAGAACAGCGGCCAATTCAGGGATGGTATCGGTGGTGACGGATTCGGCACCGTCTTCCATCAGGCCGATGGCACCAAGGTGCTCGGTTCCCTCTACTACACCCAGATACTCAAGAGCGTGAATGGCGGGACAGATTTCGATCTGTCCAGCAGTGGCATTGTCGAATCCGGCGACAACGGCGCCGCCACCCCCTTCGCCCCCACCATCTCGCTCGGGGATGCTGCCAGCCCGAACACGGTCTACACATGGGTATTAAAAAAGGTCTATAAAAGCACGGATTTCGGGACGACCTGGACTGCCATGAACATGACTGGCTTTGACACGGCTCGAAGCATCCGGAACGTCCGTGCCTCCGCCAGTGACCCCAACGCCGTGGCGGTGGTCACCTCCGGCGGCACGGGCTTCGTCACCTACAACGGCGGTTCCACCTGGACCCAGTTCGGCGCCATCCCCAACAACGGGCTGAACATGAGCTACGTCTGGTTCGACACCTCGAACCCGGCCACCCTCTACGCCGCCTCCACCGCCCCCACGGCCGCCAACAGCCACCTCTGGAAGAGCACCAACAGCGGGTCCACCTGGAACGCCATCGACGTCAGCAACGGCTTCCCCTTCGGCATCCCCGTCTACGTCGTCCAGAACGACCCCGCGAATCCCAGCACCGTGCTGGCGGGCACGGATTTCGGCGTCTACCGCAGCGACAACGGCGGCACCACCTGGAGCCGCTACGGCCAGGGCCTGCCCCTGGTGGCCGTCCGCGACCTCTACATCGCCTCGGACGGCAGCTTCGTCCGCGCCGCCACCTACGGCCGGGGCGCCTGGGAGATCACGCCCTCCGCGGCCCCGGCCCCGACCCTGACCTCCTTCACTCCCACCAGCGGCACGTACGCGACGCCGGTCACGCTCACCGGCACGAACTTCACCGGCGCCACCAGCGTGAAGTTCAACGGCACCTCCGCCACCTTCAGCGTCACCAACAGCACGACCATCGCCACCTCCGTGCCCGTGGGCGCCACCACCGGCACGATCTCGGTGACGACGCCGGGCGGGACGGCCACCTCGGCGGGGAGCTTCACCGTCACGGTGCCGGCCCCGACCCTGACCAGCCTCAACCCCACGAGCGGGCCTGCGGGGACCTCGGTGGCCGTGACCGGCACCAACCTCGCCGGCGCCACGGCGCTGACCTTCAACGGGACGGCCTCCACCTTCACGGTGAACTCCCCCACGTCCATCACGGCGACGGTCCCCAACGGGGCCACCACCGGGCCCGTGTCCGTCACCACGGCGGGGGGCACCGCCGTCGGACCCACCTTCACCGTGACCATCCCGCCCCCGCCCTCCATCACCAGCTTCACCGCCACTCCCGCCACCATCCTGGTGGGCGGCAGTTCGACCCTGGCCTGGACGACGACCAACGCCACCTCGCTTTCCATCAGCGGCATCGGGTCCGTCACGGGCACCTCCACGTCCGTGAGCCCCGCCACCACCACCACCTACGTCCTCACCGCCAGCAACGCCCAAGGCAACGTCACCGCCAACGCCACTGTGACGGTGCGGACCCGCGACCTGGACGGCAGCGGCGGCGCCGCGGACGTGCTGGACATGGCGGTCATGTCCCGGGCCTACAGCGGCTCCGGCGTGCCCACCACGATCGCCGCCGCCGACCTGGACGGCGACGGCGACGTGGACGACAACGACATCGCCCTCTTCCTCGCGGGCCTCTGAGACAGGAAACGACCATGAACACCCTCCAGCGTTCCCTCACCGGCGGCTCCCTCGTTCTGCTCCTCGCCTGCGGCGGGGGGGGCGGCGGGTCCACCACGACCCCGAACCCGGCCCCGGTCATCAGCGCCGTGACCCCGGCCAGCGCCCCCGCCGGCGCCACCGTGACCCTCTCGGGATCGAACCTCAACGGGGCCACCGCCGTCTCCTTCAACGGCACCCCGGCGGCCTCCTTCACCGCCACCGCCTCGTCCATCAGCGCCGTGGTCCCTGCCGGGGCCACCGCCGGACCCATCACGGTGACCACCCCGGGCGGCACCGCGTCCTCCCCGGTCTTCACCCGCCTGGCCAGCGCCCTGGCCTACACCGACCCCACGTCGGGCACCTACCGCCTGGTGAAGAACACGGCCCTGTCGACGGGCACCCACCTGGTGCTCGACCTCCTGGGCCCCGCGGGCACCCAGGGCCGGGGCGTCGGCTTCTACCTCACCGCCGACACCGCCAAGGTCACCTGGGCGAAGGTCTCCGGCTCCGACGCGGACCTCGTCCAGAACGGCGCCTTCAGCCTGGGCTCGGCGCCCCAGCTCCTCAAGGCCAAGGTCGCGGGCGACGAGCTCCAGGCCGGCGTCTACCAGAAGGGCAGCGGGACGCCCGCGGTGACCTTCACCGCCACGGGGGCCCTGGCCCGGGTGGCCCTGGACCTCAAGGGGAACCCCTCCCTCGGGACCGTCTCCTTCTCCGCCGTGACCAACAAGGCGGTGGTGCTCCCGGCCTCCGGGGCCCAGACCACGATCCAGGTCTCCGTCGGGGCCCTGGCCGCCCAGTAGCCCGGTTCCTTCCCCCGCACCGAGGGCCCGCGCCGCGGGCCCTCGCCTTGCCTGCCCCCGGGAACTTCGGCGTGTGCCCGGGGTGTTTTCGTGAGAAGCTGGAGGGTCCTGCGTCCTCCGAGGTTCCATGCCGACGTCGCACTTCCAGCTGCTCACCACCTGCTCGGACGAACAGCTCCAGCGCATCTGCGAACGCCGGCGCCTGCCGATCCCCACCCGGTGGGAGGATGGCCCCGAGGGGCGCAAGCGCCTGCTCAAGACCATGGCCTTCCACCTGGAGGACAACCGCCACCTCACCGACGTTCTCGCGGACCTCGGCAGCTCCAGCCTCCTGGCCCTCAAGCAGCTGGCGGTGGACGGCCTCCAGCCCGCCCCGGCCCTCGCCCAGGACCTCATGGACCTCGGCCTCGCCCTGCCCCTGGACGGGAAGCTGGTGGTCCCCGAGCGCGTGGCGGACGCCCTGGAGGACTTCGACGAAGGCGCCCTCAGCTTCCAGGAGGCCGGCGACGTCTCCCTCCAGGAGGCCCAGCCCTTCGGCTTCTCCCTGGCCCTGACCTCCGTCCTGCTGCGCTGCGTCGGGGGGATCCGCGTGCTCAAGGGCGGGCTCCCGGCGAAGAAGGAGCTCCACCAGCTCCTCCACCGCAACGCCCTCCTGAAGGAGGACCAGGACGCCACCCTGCTCTTCACCCTCCTGCACCGCCTGGGCCTGCTCTGGAGCCGGGACGGCCGGGTGGACACCCTGCTGCCGGCGGTGCTCTCGCACCCGCCCCGGTGGGTCGCCGAGCGCGCCTTCGCCTCCCTCCTGGAGCACGACCTCAAGGCCTGGGGCATGCCCCCGGCGGAGGACCGCCACTTCCTGATGCAGCACCTCCTGGAGCGCCGGGGCCAGATCCTGACGGTCCAGCCCTTCCTGGCCTTCCTCAAGACCCTGCACCCCCTGGACGAGGCCCGCACCGCGGAGGTCTTCCTCCCCTTCCTGAAGCGCATGGGGCTCATCGCCATGGACGCGGGCGCCCGGCACCTGGCCCTGACCCCCCACGGCGAGGCCCTGGCCCACGAGTACCTCCTGCGCGACCACGCCGGCACCGAGGCCCACTGGCGCCCCATGGACGCCGAGTCGCCCCTCGTGATCCAGCCGAACCTGGAGGTGCTCACCCCCCTGCTCCAGAACCCCCCCCGCCTGCTGCAGCTCGCCCAGGTGGCCGAGATCGAGGCCCTGGACACCATGGCCACCTTCCGGGTGGGCCACGACACGCTGGTGCGCGCCCTGGACATGGGCGTCGGCCTGGAGGACCTGCGGCACCGCCTGAGCGACCGCGCCTCGGGCCCCCTGCCCCAGCCCCTGGTGCAGCTCTTCGACGACCTCTCCGCCCGGGTGGGCGAGGTGGAGGTGGAGCAGGGCGCGCGGCTGGTGCGGGCCCGCAGCGCCGCCCTGGCCGAGGAGCTCCGCCTCCGCCCCGAGCTGGCCCAGCTCCGGCTGACGCCGATTTCCGACACCGTCATGGAGGTCCGGGGTCCCGGGAACGCCTTCGCCCTCCTCAAGGCCGCGGGCTTCCTCCCCAAGCCCGCGCGCTTCCTGCCCGTGAGCCTGGACGGGGACGAGGACCTCTACCTGTGGGCCCTGGCGGCCCTGGCCTTCGTGGACGAGAAGGGCATGGACCACCACCTCGAGCCCGTGCGCACGATGGTGCGGGCCGCCCTCCAGAAGCTGCACGACGAGGACGCCAACCTCTACCAGGAGGTCCAGAAGCGCATCCCCATTCTGCATCTCGGCGCCGCCCAGGGCCCCGAGGAAACCCAGCGGATCCTGGAATACGCGGGCGCCCACACCCTCATGGTGGAGCTCACCTACCTGCCCCCGGCCGCCCACCGCACGCAGCTGCGGCGGGTCACGCCCCGGGACGTGGAAGGTGACCACCTCCACGCCTTCTGCCACCTCCACCAGGAGGAGATGGCCTTCCGGCTCTCCCGCATCCAGGGCGTGCGGCTCCTCAACGAGCGGGGCTGGACCCCCGGCGCCCACAGCGCCGCGGGCTGAACGGGCGGGAAGCGAATAAGGAAACGGCCGGCGATGCCGGCCGTTTCCTTATTCGCTCGGGAAGGTCAGCGCTGGGGGGCCTTCACCTGGGTCGTGCCCGACGGGCTGGGCGCCACCCCCCGCTCCACGGGGATGACCGGGTAGGGATCGAGGCGCTTCTTCCCCTTCCGGGCGGCGTCCTTGGCCTGGGCTTCCGTGGCGGGCCGGCCGGTCTCCGGGGCGGCGGCGTGCTGCAGGGAACCCCCCTGCTGGACGACACCGTGCTCCCGGCCGCGCTGGATCTCGGCCTCGGAGGCCTCCTTGGCGTGGCGCACGCGCTCCTCCATCGCCCGGACCGCGGCCGCGGCGGCCTCGGCCTTGCGCTGCTGGTGGAAGCCCCAGGTGCCCAGGCCGGTGAGGGCCAGGGCGATGGGCAGCCCGGCGGCCACCAGCAGCCAGCCCGGACGCCTCCGGGCGGTGTTGCGGCGGCGCTGGGCTTCGAGCCGGAGCTTTTCCGCCAGGGCGATGAGCTCCGGGGTGGGCTTGGCCCCGAAGAAGTTGGCCGGACCGGCCCCCTGGCCGGGGTGGTATCCGAGGAGCTCCGCGAGCTCGGCCCGGAGCTCCTTGTCCTCGGGGGACTCGAAGCGGCGGACGGGTTCAGGCCAGGGCATGGACGCCTCCGGGGTTGAGCTGGTCGCGGAGCTGGAGTTTGGCGCGGTGGATTCGGGTCTTCACGGTGGCTTCGGGGATGCTGAGGATTTCGGCGATTTCCTTGATGGATAGGCCTTCCACGACGAAGAGCCAGAGGGCTTCGCGGAAGGTGGGGCTCAGGAGCTGCATCCGCTCCCGGACCTCCCGGTTCAGCATGGCGTCGTCGGCGTCGGCCCCCCGTCCGGGCTCCATGACCGCCTCGAGGCTGAGGTTCTGGTTCTTCATGGGCCGGCGTTCGGTGAGGGCCAGGGTCCGCACCGTGCCGTACACGAAGGCCGTCGGGTGCTCCGGGGGGACTTCGCGCTGCATCAGGATGACGAAGGCCTCCTGGGCGATGTCCTCGGGGTAGACGGCCCCGTAGCGGCGGGCATAGCTCACCAGGCGCGGATAGAGCTCCGCGAAGGCGGCGTGGAAGTCCGCCGGGGCGCCGAAGGGGGTTGTTTCCAAGGATCTCGGGGGCTGCATGCGTGCCTCGTCGCACCTGGGATGCCCGGGCGCGAGGGAAGGTTCCCCAGTAGTCTAGGTCAATGCACGACCCGCGGCAGGCCTGGCGCGACACCCTCCGGGACCTGGGGGTCCTGGGCCTCGTGCCGGAGCCGCGGGCGGCCGCGGCGATCCCCGTCCCCGAATCCCCCGCCGCCCCGCCCCCCGGCCTGCCGCCCCGGCCCCGGGACCGGTCCGCCGCCGCGCCTCCGCCCCCTCGGGACGCCGGCCCGGCGCAGGCGCCCTATGTGCCGCCCGCGGATCCTGCGGCCTGTCCGTCCCCCGACACGGTGGCCGCGGCCTCGACCCTGGCGGAGCTGGAGGCCCGGATCCAGGGTTGCCTGGCCTGCCCCCTGGGCCCCGGACGCCTCCGCTTCGTGTTCGGCGAAGGGGACCCCGCCGCCCGGCTCATGTTCGTGGGGGAGGGCCCGGGACGGGACGAGGACCTCCAGGGGCGGCCCTTCGTGGGCAAGGCCGGGGAGCTGCTGGACAAGATGATCGGGGCCATCGGCCTCGCCCGGGGCCAGGTCTACATCGCCAACGTGGTGAAGTGCCGCCCCCCCGACAACCGCGTGCCCACCGCCCCCGAGGCCGCCGCCTGCCTGGGCTACCTGCGCCGCCAGATCGAGCTCATCCGCCCCGGCGTCATTGTCACCCTGGGCGCCACCCCCCTGCGGGAGCTGGTGGGCGAAAGCGCCGGGATCACCCGCATCCGCGGCCAGTGGCGGCGGGTGAGGGTCGGGGACCGGGAGATCCCCGTCATGCCCACCTTCCACCCCGCCTACGTCCTCCGCCAGTACACCCAGGAGGTCCGCAAGGCGGTGTGGGAGGACCTGAAGGCCGCCAAGGCCTGGCTGGAGCGTCCGGAAGCCTGAACGCGGAGCCGGATAGACTTCCCTTACCCGAAGTGCCCCCGCGGAGTCCCCATGTCCGGCGTGAAGCTCATCAATTTCCTCGTCGTCCTGCTGATGGTGGGCGTCCTGATCCTGCTCGGGGACCTCTACCTCACCAACTACGACCTCTTCAACCGCCAGGTGGTGCTCTACGGCGACCGCCACATGAAGGTGTGGGCCTTCGTCCTCGTGGCGGTCTGCATCGGCTTCCTGGTGAACCTCATCTACAACAGCGTCATGGCCGTCCGCGGCCTGGTGACGGGCCTCAACGCCTCCGCCGCCACCCGGGTCGGCAAGCGCGTGAGCAACCACATGGCCGAGGCCCGGGAGCTGATGTCCCACGGCCTCTACGCCGAGGCCAAGGGCGTCCTCGACGCCGTCCTGGAGGAGCGGGCGGACCATCAGGGGGCCAACATCCTCCTGGGCGAAGTGCTCCTGAAGACCGGGGACACGGACGGCGCCGTGAAGCACCTGGAGGCCTGGTGCCTGGCGCGGCCCGACAATCTCGAGGCGCGCTACCTGCTGGCGGAGGCCCTGCTCGCGAACCGGAATTCCGACGCCGCCACGGCGGTGCTGAAGAAGATCGCCGCGGACAAGCCCAAGCAGGCCCTGCGGGCCTGGCGCCGCCTGCGGGCCCTGCACATGGACGCCCAGCGCTGGGAGGAGGCCCTGGAGGCCCACCGGAAGCTGAACCAGCACTTCAGCGGCGAGATGGGCACCGGGGAGAAGGCCCAGGGCTCGGCCCTGCTCTACCAGGTGGGCCTCGCCAAGGTGGAGGCCGACCAGTACAAGGAGGCCATCCAGGCCTTCCAGCAGGTGCTCAAGGACGATCCCGGCTTCCTCCCCGCGCAGCTCTCCCTGGGCCGCTGCATGGTCCTCCAGGACCAGGAGCAGCAGGGGGTGGAGATCTGGCTCGAAGGCTTCCGCAAGTCCGGCGAGGGCGCCTTCCTCCAGGAGATCGAGGACTACTTCATCCAGCTCGGCCGCCCCGACGACGGGCTCGCGGTGCTGGAGCGGGTGGCCGCCAGCAGCGAGCACGCCACCACCGCCAAGTTCTTCCTCGGCAAGATGCTCTACCGCCTCGAGATCCTCGACCGGGCCCTGGACCAGTTCCAGGAGGTCCGCAGCCAGGTGGTCTTCTCGCCCATCCTCTTCTTCTTCATGGCGAAGATCCACGCCCGGCGCGGCCGCAACGACCAGGCCATGAACGAGTACCGCCAGCTCCTGCGCAACCTCGGCGTCCTCAAGCTGCGCTTCGAGTGCAGCGTCTGCGGCCACCGCAGCGCGGACTACGTGGACCGCTGCGAGGGCTGCGCGTCCTGGAACAGCGTGCACTTCATGTTCAAGGAGAGCGACCTGCCCGAGATGCCCCGGCCCACCGAGACCGGCAGTTGGATGGCCATGGCCTGACCCTGGCGGGCCCTCAGCCCTCCGCGGCCGGCCAGCGGGGCGCGAAGACCATCCGGTCCAGGGCGCGGCTGTAGGGGCTCCAGCGGCCCGAGCCAGCATCCTGGGCCGCCCGGGCCATGGCCTCGAGCTTCCCGTCCAGGTCGTCGAGCATGTGCACCAGCAGCGCCTCGGGGGTCTTGGGCACCACCGGCGAACCGTACTCCAGGCGCCCGTGGTGGCTGAGGACGATGTGGAGGAGGTGGAGGCGCAGGTCCTCGGGGAAGCCGGGGATCCCCTCGGCGGCCCGCTGGATCCACTGGGCCTCGATCGCGATGTGCCCCAGCAGGTTGCCGGCGTCGGTGTAGCCGAAGGCGCGCTCGTAGCTCAGCTCGGCGGTCTTCCCGAGGTCGTGCAGCAAAACCCCTGCGAGCACCAGGTCCCGGTTGAGGTGGCGGTAGTGCCCGCAGGCCCGGTCCGCCACCGCCGCCACCGACAGCGTGTGCTCCAGGAGCCCGCCCAGGAAGGCATGGTGCATGGACTTGGCCGCCGGGGCCCGGGCGAAGGCGGCCCGCAGCGCGGCGTCCTCCTGGAAGAGGGCCGCCAGGAGCCGGGCGACCCAGGGGTCCTTCACGGAGGCCAGGAGGGCGTCCAGCTCCGCCAGCATCTCGGGGACCGGGCGGGCGCTGGTCGGGAAGAATCGGCCCAGGTCGCCCACCTCGGCGTCCAGGGCCGGGCGCACCTTGTCGAGGCGGAGCTGCAGGCGCCCGTTGTAGGCGGAGGCGGCGCCCTTCACCCACAGGAAGGCGTCCGGCGCCACGCGGTCCAGGTCCCCCTCCACCGCCCGCAGGTCCCACAGGAAGGCTTTGAGGTCCCCGCTGGCGTCCGCCAGCCGGAGCTCGAGGTACTCGCTGCCCTTGGCGCTGGTGCGCCAGGCCACCTCCTGGGCCAGCAGGTGGCCGCTGAAGGGGTCGCCCTCCTTGAGGGCCTTCAGGCTCGGCTGGTCGGCCATGGCCGCCTCCTGGGATTGTCGGAACCGGACGGTGGACCTGGGCTCCGCCCGGATCCACCGTGGGGGAGCACGAGGGGGGACGCAGAGGCGGCGGAGCAGCCGGGCGGTCCCCCCTCGTTCACGTCAGTGGTCCAGGGGCTTCTTCGCGACGCCGAAGGAAGGCTCCTCCCAGCCGTCGTCCACCAGGAGCTTGCGCTCCTCCAGGAGCTCCACGTAGGACCACTGCTCGGCCTTGGGGACGTTGCCCTCCGGCATCCCGAGCACCTTGACCCGGAGCATCCGGTTGTAGACGGGGAACTGCAGCTCGTCTCCCGCAGAGACCTCCCAGGAGGCCTTCTTGGGGGATCCGTTGACCCGCACCATGCCCGCGTCGCAGAGCTCGCGGGCCAGCTCGCGGCGCTTCAGCAGGTGGGTCTTCTTGAGGAACGCGTCGAGGCGCACGGGACTCCCGGGGATCGGCTCAGCCCTGGAGGATCTTGTCCTTCGCCACCTGGTAGCGGATGTTGGCGCGGACCCTCAGGGACTGCATGTACTGCTCGATGGCGTTCTGGGCCTTGGGCTCCTGGAGCTTCTCCAGGATCTTGTCCTTCACCTCGGCGAAGGGGCGCGCGGCGTCGATCTGGGCCTCGATGAGCTGGATGAAGGAGGTGTCCTTGTCGGAGGCGAGGGGTCCCGCCGTCTGGCCGGGCTTCAGCGCGAGGGCCGCCTTCTCCAGGTCCGGCCTCAGCAGGCCCTTTTCCATCCAGCCGAGGTCGCCCCCCGTGGCCCGGCTGATGCCTTCGGAGTGCTCCTTGACCAGCGCCTCGAAGCTGGCGCCCTTGGCTAGGGCCCCTTGGACCAGGGCCACCTTGGCCCGCGCGGCTTCCTGCTCCTGGGGCGTGGCGCCGTTGGGGATGACCAGCTCCCGGATGCGGAGGCGGCTCGGGATCCTGAACTCGTCCTTGTGGTCCTCGTAGTAGGCCCGCAGCTCCTGGTCCTCGATGGCGACCTTGGAGAAGACCTCCCGCCGCAGGACCTCCTGCTGGAGGATGTTCTGCTTCTGGCGCTTGGTGTAGTCGGCGAGGCTGATGCCGAGGGAGCCGCGGAGGGCGCGCTCCAGGTCCGCGTCGGTGGGCAGGTTGTTCTGCTTCTTGATGTCCTCGATGACGGACTTGATGTAGTCGTCGGGCACCTGGATGCCGAGGTCGGAGGCCTTGTCCTGGACCAGGAAGGCGTCCACGAGCCCCTGCAGCGTCTTCTCCCGCGCCTCCTTGAGCTTGGCGTCGAGCTCGGCCCCGGAGAACTGCCGGTAGAGGGCCGCGTGCTCCTGCTCCACCGACTGCTGGAACTGCCGCCGGGTGATGATGTGGGCGTTGACGATGACCAGGACCTCCTCCCGCACCTCCCCGGCCGCGGGCGCGGCGGGGAGCGCGGCCGGGACGAGGAGGACGGCGGCGGGGAGGAGGGTCCGGATCGTCATGGGGTGAAGCCTATCAGCCCTTCTTGGCGGCGGGCTTGGCGGCCGGCTTGGCGGCCGGCTTGCCCGCGGGCTTGGCGGCGGCGCCGAGCTTCTTGGGGTCGGGGTTCAGCTCCACGGGGATCTCGTCCTTGATGGCCTTGATGAAGCCGCCCCAGACCTGCTCGCGGCGGGCCTCGGTGGCCTTCTGGCGGGCCTGCTCCTTGGCCTGGTCGAAGCCCATCTGGTCGCCGGGGGTGATCTTCTCCACCTGGATGAGGTGGTAGCCGAAGTCGGTCTTCACGGGATCGCCGACCTTGCCGATCTCCTGGCTCTTCACGGCCGCCTCGAACTGCGGCACGAACTGGCCGAAGCTGATGTTCTCGTAGAGGCCGCCCTTCTCCTTGCTGCCCGGATCGTCGGACCACTCCTTGGTGAGGTCCTCGAGCTTCTTGCCGGAACGGAGGAGGTCCTGGATCTTGGCGAGGCGCTCGCGGGCCTCCTGGTCCGTGAAGCCCTGGCCCTGGGTCCGCTCGCTCTTCACCGACACCAGGATGTGGCGGACGCTGAACTTGCCGGGGGTCGTGAACTGGGCCTTGTTGGCCTCGTAGTAGGCCTTGATGTCCTCGTCGCCGACCACCATCCGCTTGTTCAGGCCCTCGCCCTCCTTCTTGAGGAGCTCCTGGGCGAGGAGCTGCGCCTGCACCAGGTTCTGGCTGCGCTGGAAGCTCTCGGTGGCGTCGAGGCCGAGCTTCTTCGCCTTGGAGGCGAGGAGGAACATCTCCACGAGGCGGTTCACGTACTGGTCGCGGGCGCCCTGGATCACGTTCAGCTGCTGGCGCTCGGTGGGGTTCATGCCGGCGAGGGCGGTCTCCAGGTCGGATTCCCGGATCAGCGAGGTGCCGACCTTCGCCAGCACGCGGTCCTCGGCCTTCTTCTCCTCGGCCTGGGCGCCCATGGTCACGCCCGCGGCGGCCTTCGGGGCCTCGGCAGGCTTCGCGGCGGCGGCGGGCTTCGGAGCCTGGGCCGGGGCAGCCGGCTTCGGAGCCTCGGCGGCGGGTGCGGCGGGCT
>JABLTH010076414.1_pt1 | contig 50778 bp, 40 predicted proteins | sample 7875711 | NCBI WGS metagenome assembly JABLTH01 (sample SAMN14941262, study PRJNA633318) | bioreactor metagenome | isolation source: bioreactor | place: China | collected 2019-03-05 | reverse complement strand
TCAAGTCGCCCCCACGCTCGCCCGCTTTGCGTGGTTCGCTGCCCCCCGAGGGGGCCTTCGCGCCTGGGGACGGCCCGGCGGCGCTCATGGCACAACCCATCCCAGTTCGCGGTGGCGGGCCAGGTGGCGCGGCGTCCACGAGGCCGGCGACTTGCGCACGAAGTGGTGGCGCGCCACGTGGTAGCTCGGGTCGAAGCCGTAGAAGTTGCGCCGCATCTGCGCCAGTTCCTCCTCGCGGTAGGCCGCCAGCGGCTTGACCGCTTCGTCGTGGGCGCGGGTCTGGCGCTTGGCGTCGAGCTGCACCGACAAGTCGTGCGCCGCGGCCAGCGCCGCCGCGCGCCGGCGCACTTCGGCCCGAAAGCTCGGCACGTCGCCCGTCAGGCAGGCGTCGGTCAGGCCCAGGGCCAGAGCGCGTCGCGCGGTCAGGGGCTGGCGGCTGTGCATGAGGGCGCGCGCCGCCTCCTCGCCCACGCGCCGGGGCAGCAGGTAGGTCCAGTACTCGGAGCCATACAGGTTGCCCATGTTCTTGTAGTGCGGGTTCAGCAGCACGGCCTCGCGCACCCAGACCTGGTCGGCCGCGCGGGCCAGGAAGCAGCCGCCCGCGCCGGCGTTGCCGCCCAGCGCGGCCACGGTGATCTGCCCATCGGTACGGATCAACTCCAGCGCCAGGTCGTTCATGGCGTTGATGTTGCGCCAGGATTCGTCGGCGGCGGAACCATCCGACAGGCTGGCCGCCTCGATCACGTTCAGGTGGATGCCGTTGGACCAGAAATCCTCACCGCCCATGAGCACCAGCACGCGCACCGGGCGCGTCCGTGCCCAGGCCAGGGCCGCGCGCAGGCGCTCGCACTGTGTCGTGGACATGGCCCCGTTGTAGAACTCGAAATGCAGGGTGCCCACGCCTTCTTCTTCTTCGTAGGCAATGTCCTGCCACGTGGGCTGCGCACGGCGCCACCAGCCGTCCAGCGGCGCCGGTGCGAGGGATGCCGCTTCGCTGGCAAACGCCAGCGAAGCGGGCAGCTTGATGCTGCCGGGGCGCTTCACGTGGCCGATCCACACCGCGCCGTCCACCGTGGCCCGCAGCACGGCGGTTTCGCGCCGCGCGATCTCGACGCCGGGCGCACCGCGCAGCGTGGTCTCGGGCCAGGCGTCGAACAGGTGACAGGGCTGGCCGAACAGGGTGTCCGCCACGCCCGGAAAGCCATCGGCCGCGCGGATCTTGCGCAGCACCGTGGCCGTGTCGTCGCGCGCCCAGTCCAGGCGTCGGTCGTCCTGCGTCATCAGCGGCCGCGCACGCCCGTGCGGGCCGGCCACGCTGGCCGCGGGCAACGCTTGGGCACCGGACGCGAACGCCTGCACGGCCTGCAGCACCGCCGCGGTGGCGGCCTGCGTGACCTCGTGGCGGTAGACGCTGGATTTGCTGGCGTCGCGCAGCGGGAACGTGGCGTAGGCCCACACCGGGCCGGCGTCCAGCTCGGCTTCGGCCTGCAGCACCGTCACGCCCCAGGTGCGTGTGCCGTCCTGCAGCGCCCAGTCCAGCGCCGACGGACCGCGATCACCCACGATGCCCGGGTGCACGATCAGGCACACATGGCGCGACCACACGGACTCGGGAATGGCGCGGCGCAGGTAGGGCGCCACGATGAGGTCCGGGCGGAACAGCGCCACGGCCTCCTCGGTCACGCTGTCCGCGATGTCGAACTCCACCGAAATCTCGTGCCCATGCAACGCCAGCTCAGCGCCCAGGCGCTGGGTCAGGCTGTTGAAGGCATGGGTGAGCAGCAGGATGCGCATGGCTTCAATGAACAAGCGAGCGCCGAATCAGCCGTGCCAGACCCGAGGCATCGCCGTTGTAGGCGGCAATCGACGCATCGACCATTTCGGTTTGGCTGATGCCAGTCCAGTCAACCGGATGCCCCGCCTCCAACGCGAGCTGCGCAATGAATTCCCGCTGCGCTCGGCCGTTGCCCTCCCGGAATGGATGCAGCACATTGATTTCGCCCAGGTAGTGCCCGGCTCGCTGGCTGAACTGGTCCGCATCCAGTCCGCGTAAATGCTGCTCCTTGGCAAGTTGCCCAAACAATTGCCTGGCCGCGCTTTCAATGACCATGTGACGGGCAAAGTCGGTATGGCCCTTCTGGATTTCAACCAGACGAAGCTGTCCCGCCCAGTCGTACACGTCGCAGAATATCCGTTGGTGAATGGCCTGCAGGTGCGGTAGATCGAAGCTGCCTTGCACCGGCAGCTCGCGCAATTCACTGGTTCGCAAGAAAGTCAAGCTGGATTCGGCTTCATCCAGCGCGGCCTGGTGTTTGATGCCCAGCAAATTTCGCAGCACACCCGTGTCCTTGTCCAGATACGGGTCGCCTCGATCACCGGCGTACTTCATGCAGGCGCGCGTTGAAGTCGGGCTTTGAAATCGGCAATAGCCTGACTGATGGTCTTTTCGCCACGCACCCACTTTTGCGCATCTTCCAGTACCTGAGTCTCGGGCTCCAAGCCTTCCATGCGCTGGCTGGCAAGTGCGTTCTGCACCGCTGCCAAGCGTGCGGCCTGCTCTTGTTCTGCAATCATGGTGATCTCCTCTTCGGATAACGGGCAGTTTATCGGTTTCGACTCACTAACAGATGCGCGGCAACTGGTCGCCGCTGAGCCAGTCCACGATGCGCCGCCCGCCAAACGCCGTCGCGAGTTGCACGAAGTGGTGTTCGTCGGCAATGACCTCGCCAATGAGCGCGGCGTCCGCACCCAGGGGATGGGCGCGCATGGCCGCCAGCAGCGCGGGCGCGTCGGCGCCGGCGCAGATGGCGATCAGCTTGCCTTCGTTGGCCACGTTCAGCGGGTCCAGGCCCAGCAGCTCGCAGGCGGCGTTGACCACGGGCTTGACGGGGATGGCCTTCTCCTGCAGCAACATGCCCACGCCGGACTGCTCGGCGATCTCGTTGAGCGTGGCCGCCAGGCCGCCGCGCGTGGGGTCGCGCAGGCAGCGGATGTCGCAGCCGCTGGCCAGCAGGGTTGCCACCAGGCCGTGCAGGGCCGCGCTGTCGGACACGATGGGGGCGTCAAAGCTCAGGTTCTCGCGCTGGCTCATGATGGCCACGCCGTGGTCGCCGATGGAGCCGGACACGAGCACGGCGTCGCCGGGGCGCACGCGCGCGCCGCCCAGCTCCAGGCCCGGCGGGAGCACGCCCACGCCGGTGGTGGTGATGAAGACGCCGTCGCCCTTGCCGCGCTGCACCACCTTGGTGTCGCCGGTCACCACGGGCACGCCCGCGGCCCGTGCGGCCTGCGCCATGGATTCGACGATGCGCGCCAGCTCGGCCAGCGCAAAACCTTCCTCGAGGATGAAACCCGCCGCGAGATACAGCGGCGTGGCGCCCATCACGGCCACGTCGTTGAGGGTGCCGTGCACCGACAGGCTGCCGATGTCGCCCCCGGGAAAGAACAGCGGCGACACCACGTGGCAGTCGGTGGACATCACCAGCCGGCCCGGTTGACCGCCGACCGTGGGCGCGGGCAGCACGGCACCGTCGTTGCCCTGGCCGAGATAGTCGTTGCCCAGATGCCGGGCGAACAATTCGGAGATGAGCTGCACCATGGCGCGCCCGCCGGCGCCGTGCGTCAGATCGACCCTGCCGTGTTTCAGGTCCAGAGGCCGAACATAGCCTCGCTTGACTTCACCCATCAGTGCATGTCCTTGTAGCGTCCGTAACTGTAATGCGCGGCGCAGGCGCCCTCGCTGCTGACCATGCACGATCCGACCGGGTTCTCCGGGGTGCACACCGTGCCGAAGATCTTGCAGTCCTGGGGGCGTTTCACGCCGCGCAGGATGGCGCCGCATTCGCAGGCCTTGTTGTCGGGCACGGGCCGGTACTCCAGCGCAAAGCGGCGCTCGGCGTCGAAGGCGTGGTAGGGCGCGCGCAGCCGCAGCGCCGAGTACGGCACGACCGACAGGCCGCGCCACTCGAACTCGCGGCGCAGCTCGAACACCTCGGCCACGCGGTCCTGCGCCTTGAGGTTGCCCTCGCGCGAGACGGCGCGGGAAAACTCGTTTTCCACCTCGGCGCGGCCCTCGTTCACCTGGCGCACGAGCATCAGGATGGCCTGCATCACGTCCAGCGGTTCGAAGCCGGCGATCACCACGGGCTTGCGGTATTCCTCGGCAAAGAACTCATAGGGACGGCTGCCGATCACGGTGGACACGTGCGCCGGGCCGATGAATCCGTCGATGGGCACCGTGCCCCACTGGCGCACTTCCGGGGATTCGAGAATGTGGCTGATGGCCGCGGGCGTGAGCACGTGGCAGCACAGCACGCTGAAGTTGGCCAGTTGCTCGCGTTGCGCCTGCTGCACGGCCAGGGCCGTGGGGGGCGTCGTGGTCTCGAAGCCGATGGCGAAGAACACGACCTCGCGTTGCGGGTTGTCGCGCGCGATCTGCAGCGCATCCAGCGTGGAATACACCATCCGGATGTCGCCGCCGCGCGCCTTGGCCTTCATCAGCGACAGGCCGTTGGAGGCGGGCACGCGCAAGGTGTCGCCGTAGGTGCACAGGATCACGTCGTGTTCCAGCGCCAGACGGATCGCCATGTCCACGCGCCCGATGGGCAGCACGCACACGGGGCAGCCCGGTCCGTGCACCATGCGCACCGTGGAGGGCAGCAGGTCGGTCAGGCCGTAGCGCGAGATGGCGTGCGTGTGGCCGCCGCAGAACTCCATGAAACTGTAGCGGCGTCCGGCCTCCACCTGCGCGGCGATCCGGTCCGCCAGGGTGCGGGCCACTTCGCCGTCGCGGAATTCATCGATGTATTTCACAGGCGCGCTTTCAGGTGGCGACGGGCAGCGTGTCGCCCAGCTGCGAGAACAGCGCCAAGGTGCGCTCGGCCTCCTCGGGGTCCAGGCGCGACAGGGCGTAGCCGACATGCAGGATGACGTAGTCGCCGACCTGCACGTCGTCGAGCAGGGCCAGTGAGACTTCTTTCTTGACGCCGCCCAGGTCGACGATGGCGAAATCGCCGTCCGGGCCGATGCCGATCTCTACGACTTTGACGGGGAGTGCTAGGCACATATCATTGCTCCAGGGATGTGATGGCCGCCCAGGCTTGGCCGACGGCCAAGCCGCCGTCTCCGGGGGAGAGCTGCCTGGGTGCCAGCACGGTCAGGCCGCGTTGCTCCAGATTTTGCCGCAGTCCGCTCGACAGCAAGGTGTTGAAGAAGCAGCCACCCCCCCACGCCACCGTGGTCAGCGTCGTGGACCGCACCGCCTGCATCACCCAGTCGGTCAGGGCGGCGATCAGGGCGGCATGGAAGCGCGCCGCGCCGTGGTCGACTTCGGGGTCCGCATCCAGCGACACCAGCAGGGGCAGCAGGTCGAGCACGCCGTCGGGTTCCACGGTCCAGCCGCCCTCCAGGGGCCGCGGCCAGCCGTGTGCTTCGATGTGGCGGGTGGCGGCCTGCTCCAGCAGGACGGCGGCCTGCGCCTCGTAGCGCATGTGCGCGCACAGACCCAGCAGGCCGGCCGCGGCGTCGAACACGCGGCCCATGCTGGAACTGCGCGGGCAGTGCAGGCCGCGCTGCAGCATGCCTGCCAGCGTGGCCGCGCCCTGCTGGGCAAACCGTGTGCCGATGGCGGCGTTGCGCCCGGCTTCGTGCAGCACCGCCGCGGCCATGCGCCAGGGCTCGCGCGCCGCCCGGTCGCCGCCGGGCAGGGGCAGGGGGCGCAGATGCCCCAGACGCTGGCAGTGCGCGCCCTCTACCCGAAGCAGCTCGCCACCCCAGGCCGTGCCGTCGTTTCCCAGGCCCACGCCGTCCAGCGCCAGCCCGAGCACGGGCGCGCGCTGGCCGTGTTCGGCGCAGACCGCGGCGATGTGGGCGTGGTGATGTTGCACAGCCACGGTGGGCAGACCGTGGCGCGCGGCGTAGGCCAGGGCGGCGCGGGTGCTGTAGTCGTCCGGGTGCAGGTCGTGGGCCACGACTTCGGGCTGTACCTCCAGCAGATCCACCATGCGTTGCACGGTTTCGTCCTGGAAGGCGCAGGTGGCGGCGTTGTCCAGGTCGCCCACGTGCGGGGACAGGAAGGCCTCGGCGCCACGCGTGACACACACGCCGTTCTTCAGGTGCGCGCCGAAGGCCAGCACCGAAGGGCCTGCGGCCGGCAGGGCGATGGCCGCTGGCGCATAGCCCCGGCTGCGCCGGATGAACTGGAAGCCCGCGCCCAGGGGGCGCAGCACGGAATCGTCGCAGCGCGCCACGATGTCGCGGTCGTGGTCCAGGAAGGCGTCGGCAATGCCGTCCAGGCGTGCGCGCGCTTCGTCCAGGTGACGGACGATGGGCTCGCCGCCGGGGTTGGCGCTGGTCATCACCAGCACCATGTCCTGTGGCTGCGCCAGCCACGCGCGCCCGGCCGGGCGCCCCGCCGCTTCGTGGAACAGCAGGAAGTGGATGGGCGTGGTGGGCAGCATCACGCCCAGGCTGTGCAGGCCCGGTGCCACGCCGGGCAGGGCCACGTCGGCGTCCTGGCGCAGGCGCAGCAGCACGACCGGGCGCTCGCGGCCCTCCAGCAGGACGCGCTCGGTGTCGGACACGTGCGCGATGGGCGCCAGACTCTGGGCATTGGCGGTCATCACGGCAAAGGGCTTGGCTTCGCGGTTCTTGCGCTCGCGCAGCCGCGCCACCGTGTCCGCGTTGCGCGCGTCGCAGGCGAGATGAAAACCGCCCAGGCCCTTGATGGCGACGATGGCGCCCGCGCGCAGCAGCGCCAGGGTTTGCGCCAACGCATCGCCCTCAATGCCCTGGCCCCGCGTGTCCAGCAGCGTCAGCCGCGGACCGCACACGGGGCAGCAGGTGGTTTCGGCATGAAAACGCCGGTTGGCGGGGTGGCCGTATTCCGCCGAACAGGCCGGGCACAGGGGAAAGGGCGCCAGGCTGGTCTGAGGCCGGTCGTAGGGCAGGGCACGCGTCACGGTGTAGCGCGGGCCGCAGTGCGTGCAGGTGATGAAGGCATGGCGCCAGCGCCGGTTGGCCGGGTCCAGCAGTTCGTCCAGGCAGTCCGTGCACACGCCCACGTCCGGGCCGATGGCAGTGCGGGCGGTGTCGCCCCGCACCGTGGCCGTGATGTCGAAAGCCGGGAAGCCGGTGGGCGCCACCTCCCGCGCCGCCACGGTGTCCACTCGCGCCAGGGCCGGCGCGTCGCGACGCAGGCGCGCCACCAGGGCGTCCAGCGCCGCGGCCTTGCCCTCGGCGACGATCTCCACGCCCAGGGCGTCGTTGCGCACCCAGCCGGTCAGTCCCAGTTCCTGCGCCAGACGCCACACGAACGGGCGAAAGCCGACCCCCTGGACGATGCCCGTCACCCGGATGCGGCGCGCGGCGGCAGTCAAGGCAGGGTCAGGGCAGCGGCCGTTGCAGCTGCGCCTCCAGCTGGGCGATCCGCGCCTTCAGGCCGTCCACGGTTTCCTGCCGCGTGGTGCGTGCGTGCGCTACACCGCTGTGCAGGAAGTCCAGCCACTCGTCCATGCCTTCGCCCGTGGTGGCGGACACGCGGATGACGCGGATGTGCGGGTTCACGCGGCGCGCGTAGGCAATGGCCGCGTCCACGTCGAAGTTCAGGTAGGGCAGCAGGTCCACCTTGTTGAGCAGCATGATGCTGGCGGCGCGGAACATGTCGGGGTATTTGATGGGCTTGTCCTCGCCCTCGGTCACGGAGAGGATCACCACCTTGTGCGCCTCGCCCAGGTCGAAGGCCGCGGGGCACACCAGGTTGCCCACGTTCTCGATCATCATCAGCGAGCCCTCGGCCAGCGGCAACTGCTCCATGGCGTGGCCCACCATGTGGGCGTCCAGGTGGCAGCCCTTGCCGGTGTTGATCTGGATGGCCGGCGCCCCGGTGGCGCGGATGCGCTGCGCATCCTGGCTGGTCTGCTGGTCGCCCTCGATGACGGCGACCGGTTGCTCGCCCAGCATCGTGATGGTCTTGCACAGCAGCGTGGTCTTGCCCGAGCCGGGGCTGGAGACGAGGTTCAAAGTGAAGATGCCGTGCTCGGCCAGGCGCTGGCGGTTGGCCTGCGCGTAGGCGTTGTTCTTGGCCAGGATGTCCTGCTCGATCTGCACCATGCGTTTGCTGCTCACGCCGGGGGCGTGGGAATGTGTCGCGGCCAACTCGTCGTCATGGGCGTGGTGGTGTTCTTGTCCGTGATCGTGACCATGCTCGTGCGCATGGTCATGGCTCGTGCCATCGGCATGCACGTGTCCGTGTTCGTGGGTCGCGGCGACTCCGCCGACCGTCACCTCGCCAGAGCCGCAGCCGCAAGTGATGCACATGGGAATTCTCCTGTCTTGTTGGGGGTCAGGCCACTTCGAGTTCCTTGACCCGCATTTCCGTTCCGCCCGTGACCTGCATCTGGTAGCCGCCGCACGTCGGGCAAGCGCCAAAGACTTCGTTCATGGGCACCGTGGTCGCGCAGGCCATGCACCAGCCAGTGCCGGGCACCGCGATGATTTCCAGCCGCGCCCCGTGCGCGAGGGTGTCGCGCGTGACGGCGTCGAAGCAGAACTTCATGGCGTCGACTTCCACGCCCGCAAGCTGGCCGATTTCCAGCCAGACGGCGACCACCTTTTCAAATTGCTGCTGGTGCGCGGCATCCTCGATCAACTGCAGCACACCCTCGGCAAGCGACATTTCATGCATGGGCCCCAGTTTAGCGCCCGGCACGCAGCGCAAGAAACCCTCGGCGCGACAGGGCGGGTTCCCGAGGAGCTCGGGACATGTCTGGCGCCGCGGGCGCGGGTGGGTGCGTGAGCAAGCCGCGCAACACGGCGCTTGCGGTCTGTGCGGCATCGTCATGACAGGCGAACTGCGCCATCGGCGAGAACAGGGCGCAGCTCTGGTACTCGCCCAGTTCCGCCTCCTCGCCCCCGAGAAAGGCGAAGTCGCCCGCGGGAAACTTCACGAAGCGGCGCTGGTTGCCGCCGGTGGAGCTCCAGTGCCCGGTGCCGCCGGGCAGCAGCAGCAGGCTCATGCACCAGGGTGTGATGACCACGCCCAGCCAGTGTCCCTGCCAGCGCTGGAAGTCCACCGCCTCCACGGCCAGCGTGGGGTTGAGGATGGGCACGTCCACCATGCGTTCCTGCTGGATGCGAAGGTAGGCGCGTTCCACCGCGTCGCTGGGGTTGAGGCTGGCGAACCTCATGCCGCTTCGCCCCAGCGCCGGGCGTCATCATCCCCTTGCGCCATCAGGTCCTGCATCAAGGCCAGGGCTTCGCGGGCGCGCTCGGGTTCGACGCGCTCGAACGCAAAGTCGCCGGCCTGAATCAGCAGGTAGTCGCCCACGGCCACGTCCTCGCCCAGGAGCAGCAGACTCACCTCGCGCCGCTGGCCGAAGCATTCGGTCAGGGCCATGCCGTCGCGCACTTGCAGCACCAGGGAGGGGGCGGCCAGGCACATGCGCGCACCTCAGGGCAGGGTGGTCACCAGGGGTTCGAGCAGGTAGCCGCGCGCACCCAGTTCGGCCACGGCGCGCTCGACCAGTTCGGGCACCTTGCCCGCGACGAGCGGCGTCATCTCCATGCCCAGTTCGAGCGACGCCGGCTCCACGCCCAGCACCACGATTTCGCGGGGCATGGTGCCCAACAGCTCCAGGCTGGCCAGCACATCGGGCAGGGCAATCTGGTGCGGCGAGAGCTTTTTGCGGAAGAACACCGGGATCTCGTCGCCGGCGATCCTTACCACCGTGCCCGGCGCGGCGCCGGTCTTGACCACGTCCAGCACCACCAGGAAGTCCAGATTGGAGAGATCCTCGATCATCTCCATGCCGGAGGTGCCGCCGTCGATCACCAGCACGTCGTCCGGGACCCGGTAAGCCTGCTCCAGCATTTCCGCGGCGCGCACACCCGCAGCCTCGTCGGTGAGGATGGTGTTGCCGATGCCCAGGACCACGGCACGCATGTGATCACACCGCTTTCACGGTAATCGCCGTATCGCTTCGCGTATCGGTCAGGTGGATGGCGCAGGCGATGCAGGGGTCGAAGGAGTGGATGGTGCGCAGCACTTCCAGAGGTTTCTCCGGCTCGGCCATCGGGGTGTTGAGCAGCGAGGCCTCGTACGGCCCGGGCTCGTCCTTCTCGTTGCGGGGGCAGGCGTTCCAGGTGGAGGGTACGACGCACTGGTAGTTCTTGATCTTGCCGTCGTTGATGACGACCCAGTGCGACAGCGCGCCGCGCGGTGCCTCGTGAAAGCCCACGCCCATGACCTCGCCCTTGGGGAACACCGGCTTGTTGAACGTGGCCAGGTCGCCCTTGCCCATGTTGGTGAGCAGGGCGGTCCACTGCTGGGCGAGCAGGTCCACGTTCACGCAGCAGGAGATGGCGCGCGCCGCGTGCCGGCCGATGGTGGAGTGCATGGCGTCCAGGCCGATCTTGGTCTTGGCCAGCGCGGACACGGTGTCCAGCGCGGCGGTGGCGTACTGCTTGGTTGGCTCGTGGCCGGCAGCCAGACCATTGAGCACGCGCGCCAGCGGACCCACCTGCGCGCCCTTGCCGTAGAAAGTGGGCGACTTGAGCCAGGAGTACTTGGCGTCGTCCTTGAAGTCGGTGTAGGCGGGGGTGGTCTAGCCCTGGTAGGGATGCAGCGCGCCTTCCTTGGCGTAGTTGTACCAGGAGTGCTTGACCGACTCTTCCACGCCCTTTTGCCAGTACTCGTCGTTGAACGTGCCGATGGCGCGGCGCTTGCCCAGGTCGCCGCCTTCGATGTAGCCACCGGGGAAGGCAAACTGCGTGCCCTTGCCGTCCAGCGGAATGTCCGGCACCGACAGGTAGTTGGTGACGCCGCGGCCGATCTTGGTCCACTCGGGATAGAAGGCGCCCACGGCGGCCACGTCGATCAGGTACACGTTCTTCACGAAGTCGGCCAGCTCGTCGATCCAGCCCTTGATGGCCATCAGGCGCTCCACCGTCAGCACGGCCTGCGAGTCGGTGGCCAGCGGATTGGCCACGCCGCCCACGGCCACGTTCTGGATGTGCGGGGTCTTGGAGCCCAGGATGGAGACGATCTTGTTCGCCTTGCGCTGCACTTCCAGGGCCTGCAGGTAGTGCGCCACGGCCAGCAGGTTGACCTCGGGCGGCAGCTTCATGGCCGGGTGGCCCCAATAGCCGTTGGTGAAGATGCCGAGCTGCCCGCCGTTGACGAAGTGCTGCAGCCGTTCGTGCACGCGCCGCATTTCAGGCTTGCTGTTCAGGTGCCAGGAGGACAGGCTTTCGCCCAGGGCCGAGGTCTTGTCCGGATCGGCCTTGAGCGCCGAGGTCACGTCCACCCAGTCCAGCGCCGACAGGTGGTAGAAGTGCACGATGAAGTCGTGCACCGAGTGCGCCAGGATGATGAGGTTGCGGATGTACTGCGCGTTCAGCGGGATTTCCATCTTGAGCGCGTTCTCCACGGCCCGCACCGAGGTGATGGCGTGCACTGTGGTGCACACGCCGCAGATGCGCTGTGTGATGGCCCAGGCGTCGCGCGGGTCGCGGCCCAGCAGGATCAGCTCCACGCCGCGCCACATCTGGCCCGAGGACCAGGCCTTCTGCACGCGGCCGCCATCGACGTCGACATCAATGCGCAGGTGGCCTTCGATGCGGGTGATCGGATCAATTGTGATGCGCTTGGACATGGTCTGTCTCCATTAACTCTGGGTGGCCAACTGGGCGTCTTCCCGGGGCAGGACCGGGAAGCGGCGGGTGATGACGATGTAGCCGAGAACCTCGACGGCGAACATGCCGACGGTGACCATCACCTCGGCCAGGGACGGGAAATACGTCCAGCCCGTGCCGGTGAAGTGGCCGTAGCCGATCAGGAATCCGTTCAGGCGCAGCAGGATGCCGCCCAGCATGATGGCCAGCCCGCCCAGGAACAGGCGCGCCGGGTTGCGCCGGTCCTCGGTCTTGCCGATGATGAAAAAGGGCGCGGCGAAGCACAGGTTTTCCAGCCAGAACCACAGCGCCAACCAGCTGGGCGTGACGGCCTCGCCCAGGGCGCCACGCAGCACCAGGTCGCCCACGCGCACCACGAGGTAGACGGCGAGCACGCCCAGCATGACCTTGGACATGGGGTTGAGCAAGTGCGTCTCGATGCGGCGCCGGTAGGCCGTGGCGGCGACGCAGGACTCGAACAGCACTACGCCGTAGCCGATGATGATGGCGGTGAGCAGGTACAGCAGCGGCACCGCTGATGTCTGCCACAACGGGTGCACCTGGCCGCCCATGACCACGAGCATGGTGCCCAGGGAGGACTGGTGCATCATGGGCAGCACGATGCCCAGGGCGATGAAGAAGAACAGCCACTTGCTGAGCTTCTTCTTCGTGTCATGCAGGCCGAGCCTTTCCAGGAACACGGGCGAGAACTCGATCCACATCACGAGGATGTAGGCGGTGACGCAGGCCGCCACCTCGAACATCACGGAGTTGGGGTTGGCGTAGCTGGGCCAGAAGATGTGCCAGAAGTTCCACCAGCGCCCCAGGTCGAAGAAGATGCCAGCGCCAGCCAGTGTGTAGCCGAAGAGACTGGCCAGCAGGGCCGGGCGCACCAGCGGGTGGTATTCGCCCTTGTTGAAGATGTAGACCAGCAGGGCCACGGAAAAGCCGCCGCAGGCCAGGGCCGAGCCGATCATTACGTCGACCACCACCCAGATGCCCCAGGAGAAGCCGTCGTTCACGTGCGTGACCGCGCCCAACCCGAAGAAGAAGCGCACCAGCAGGATGGTGGCCATGATGGCGATGAGCACGCCGCACACCAGGGTGGCGGCGTTGAGCAGGCTGCCGCCCACGGGCGCGGGGCGGGCGTGTGAAGTCTGGGCCATGGTCATTTCTCCCCCGTCCCGCCGCCTTCGGCATCGTCCTCGTCACGGACGTTGCGCTTGGCGACAAAACTCAAGGCGCCGAGCACGGCGATGGGCATCACCAGCCCGCCGTAGAGCGAGTGCTGGAGGGTTTCGGACGTCGAGGCCGACGACGTGGGTGGCAGCTTGGGCATGCCGACCTTCTCGAAGGTCACGGCCGACAGCTTGAGCACCTGCGTGCCGCCGTACTCGGTCTCGCCGTACACGTGCTGCAGGTAGTGGCCCACCGGCCCTTCCCAGCTCTGGTCCGCTGCGCCGACCCGGCCGCGCGGGTAGCGCGTGGTGCTGCCGGGCTTGAGCGCCAGGCGGCGCTTGGCCTCGATCAGCAGGTCGGAGGTCTTGCCGTAAAGTGTGGCGCCCGTGGGGCAGACCTCGGCGCAGGCCGAGTAGTGGCCGTCCTTGTAGCGGTGCCGGCACAGCTCGCACTTGCCGATCTTGCCCGTGGGCGAGTCGTACTGGTACTTCGGAATGCCGAACGGGCAGGCCACGACGCAGTAGCGGCAGCCGACGCAGGCCTGCGGGTCGTATGACACGATGCCCGTCACCGGGTCCTTGGTCATGGCCGACACCGGGCAGGCCGACACGCACGACGGGTCGGCGCAGTGCATGCACGAGGTCTTCATGAAGGCGTAGCCGTTGACCTCGGCGTCCTTCGTCTCCATCGTGCCGTTGCGGTACATCTTGATGAGGTTGAAGGTGTAGCCCGAGGTGTCCAGCGGCGTGTCCCACAAGTGGTCCTCGGTGGAGAACTCGGGCGGGTTGTCGTTGGCCTCCTTGCATGCGGCCACGCAGGCCTTGCAGCCCACGCACAGCGTGGCGTCGTACAGCAGGCCCAGCGCCTCGGCGGGGCGCTGGTGGGTGTCGCGGGCGCAGGCAGGCATGGCCACCAGGGCCGTGCCCACCGCGGCGCCGCCAGCGAGAACCCCCTTGAGGAATTCGCGACGGGTGTCCATGGCTACACCTGCGCCTTGTCTTGGGCCTGGCCTTCGGCCTGCGCCTGGGCACGTTCGGCCTCGGCGGCTGCGTGCGATCGGCCCAGGTTGCGCGTGAGCATCGCCGCGGCACCCGCGGCGGCGCCTGCCAGCGCGGCCAGCGCCGCGGCCGAGGCAAAGGTGGCGCCCTTGCCCTGTTCCTCGACGATGCGCGCGTACTGCAGGGGTGGCGCCACGTTGGCCATTTTGGCCACCTGGTGGATGGGCTTAGTGAAGCCCACGCCCTTCTCGGTGCAGCCGATGCAGGGGTGGCCACAGCCTACCGGCCAGTTGTTCTCGCCGGCATCGCCAAAGCCCAGGGTGGAGCAGTTGGCGTAGGTCTCGGGTCCCTTGCAGCCCAGCTTGTACAGGCAATAGCCCTGACGGTGGCCGGCGTCGCCGAACTCCATGGCGAAGCGGCCGGCGTCGAAGTGCGCGCGGCGTTCGCAGTTCTCGTGGATCAGGCGCGAATAGGCGAACTTGGGCCGGCCCAGCTTGTCCACGTCCGGCAGCTTGCCGAAGGTGAGGAAGTGCACGACGGTGGCCAGGAAGTTGTATGGATTGGGCGGGCAGCCAGGGATCGTCACCACCGGCTTGCCCAGCACCTCGGCCACGCTGGAGGCGCCGGAGGGGTTGGGCGCGGTGGAGGGCATGCCGCCCCAGGAGGCGCACGAGCCGATGGCGATCACCGCCGCCGCATCCGCCGCGCATTCCTTGAGCAGGTCGACGGCAGTTTGCCCGCCGATCTTGCAGTAGATGCCGTTGTCCTTGACCGGAATGGCGCCTTCGACCACGAGCACGTACTTGCCCTTGTTGGCCTTGATCGCGTCCTTGCGCGCGGCCTCGGCCTGGTGCCCGGCGGCGGCCATCAGTGTCTCGTGGTAGTCGAGGGAGATGACGTCCAGGATCAACTTCTCCAGCGTCGGGTGCTCGGCCCGCAGCAGTGATTCGGAGCAGCCCGTGCACTCCTGGAAGTGCAGCCAGATCACCGAGGGTCGCTTGGCCGCTTCGATGGCTTTGGCCACCGCCGCCTCGGCGCCCGTGGGCAGGCCCATGGTGACCGCCAGCGTGGCGCAAAACTGCAGATAGTCACGTCGTGACATACCGAGGCGTTGCTCGATATCGCGTAGGCTGCTGCGTCCGAGGTCGAAAATCTCGTTCATGTCGCCCATGTCATCTCCTCAGTGGCAGGCCGGGTCCGGACCTGATGGAGAGCCCCGAAAGCATATTGCGGGCCACGCGCAACCCAGCCCTGAAAGCCTTGAAATTCCACGGCAAACCGCCGACACGCCCAGGATTCGACGCCTGAAATGGTTAATGGATAATCAGCTGACTAACCACTCGGACGGTTGGCGTGGTCATGGAAGTGGCTACCGTCGACCCGCCTGCGACGTATAGTCAAGGCGGTGGTTCGGGCACGAATCTTGTATGGCCGAACATGGCGTCATCGCCTCGACCCACCCTACATTGCCCTGACACGAATCGAAGCCCATGGAAATGCCCCACGACTGGTTCGCCTTGCTGGCCCTGGTGTTTGTGCTGGGGGCCAAGCACGGGCTGGACGCCGATCACCTGGCCACCATCGATGGCCTGACGCGCTACAACCTGCGGCACGCGCCGACGCGCGCGCGCTGGTGCGGCTCACTGTTTTCGCTGGGGCATGGCAGCATCGTCATCCTCATCGCCCTGGCCGTGGGACTGGCCGCGGCGCGCTGGCAGGTGCCGCCCTGGATGGAGGGTGTGGGTACGTGGATCTCCATCGGGTTCCTGACGCTGCTGGGCCTGCTCAACCTGCATGCCGTGCTCACCACCTCGGTCGATGCGATGGTCGCGCCCGTCGGCGTGAAGGCCGGTTGGCTGGCGCGTCTGCAGGCCACGTCGCATCCGCTGGCCATTGCCGCCGTGGGAGCGCTGTTTGCCCTGTCGTTCGACACCATGAGCCAGGCGGCGCTGTTTGCCGTCACCGCCACCGGGCATGGCGGCGTGGTTCACGTTCTGTTGCTGGGAGTGGCGTTCATGACGGGCATGCTGGTCATGGACGGCATCAACGGCCTGTGGATTGCCCGCCTGCTGACCCGCGCCGACTACCGGGCGCGGATTGTCTCGCGGGTGATGGGGCTGACGGTGGCGGTCATCAGCCTGGGCGTGGCGGGCTTTGGCCTGCTGCGCTGGCTGCGCGCCGACGTGGCTTCCTGGTACGAGGGCAAGGAGCTGGGCGTGGGGATGGGTGTCATCGCGTTGTTGGCCCTGAGCTTCGTGCTGGCGCGCTTGCTGGCCCGCGACCGCCTGGCCGCGCCCACGCCCCGCTGAGACTTCAGGCGTCCAAGCCCAGCACCAGCCACCTGCCCGTCTCGAAGTGGTAGGCCGGAATCACCAGATTCGCGGTGGCCGGGCCCGTGCGGTACACGCGGCCCGCCAGGTCGTACCTGGATGCGTGGCAGGGGCACAGGAAGGTGTCGGCCCGTAGTGCCGGTGTGCAGCCCTGGTGGGTGCACAGGCCAACGGCGACAAAGATGTCCGGGCGCAGCGAGCGCTGCCGATTGCGACAGGTGGCGGGCTGCAGGGATTGTCGGGATTCAGGGTCGGCCAGTTCGGCTTCGTGCGCCGCCAGGGCCGCAACTTCCACCGCGTTGCGCCGCATCACCCACACCGGCAGACCACGCCACTCGACTGTGCGCAGCCTGCCCTCGGGCAAGTCTCCAATGTCCAGCCGCAGCGGCGATCCGTGGGGGTAGGCGCTGAAGAGACCCCAGCGCCACGCCAGCGTGGCGCCGCCGGTCATCGCACCCAGCCCTGCCGCCAGCATGATGCGGCGGCGCGGTTTGCGGGAGGCATCGGTCATGACGGAAGTCCTCGGACGGCAAGGCACCAGAGGTGCGTCGGCGGATCATAGGACTTTCGCCCTCGGGCGTCGACGGGACGCAACGCTGCGGACGAGCATGGGAAAGTGGTGCGGCTGGCGGGGATCGAACCCACGACCCTTGGCTTCGGAGGCCAATACTCTATCCACTGAGCTACAGCCGCACTCCTGCCAGCAAGGGCAGGGTGCGTATTCTCGCACACGAGGCACCGTGAGTGGCGCCGGCGAGATCGACACGCGAACCTGGCACTCCAGGATGCCGACGCGCGTCGATGGTGTTGTGACTTTGCATGGTTTTCCCGCTATATCGCCCATAGACGCGTCGGTCGTGCTAGAGTGGTTTTGGTATGTCTGTGCGTTGGCGGGGCGTGGGCGTCGTGATCCGCATTTCTCGGTTGCCGCGGAAGTGGGTTCCGAAGGAACTGGTGGCAAGTTGGTGTCTTTTTTGGGAATACACATATGCGAAACAACCAACCCGTGACTGGAAAGGTGTATGCATTTCCGGGCGATCAGACACTCATTTCAGTGACGGATCTCAAAGGTCGCATCACCTACTGCAATACGAACTTCGTATCGGTCAGCGGTTACAACCGCGAGGAACTTCTGGGGCAGCCGCACAACATCGTGCGACACCCCGACATGCCGGAGGAGGCGTTCCGTGACCTCTGGGAAACGATCGAGGGCGGCCGGCCGTGGTCGGCCATCGTCAAGAATCGTCGCAAAAGCGGTGATCATTACTGGGTACGCGCCAACGCCACGCCGGTGCGCAGTGGCGACCGGATCGTTGGCTACCTGTCGGTGCGCACGCAACCCAGCGAGGCCGAAGTTGCCGCCGCTGACGAGCTGTATGCGCTCATGCGATCCGAACTTGCGGCGGGGCGCTTGATCCACCGTCTGAAGAACGGCGAGGTGTATCGCGACACGTTCCTGGGGCGCCTGATTTTCCGCCTTCGCCCGGGCATCACGTCCATGCTGGGCATCCTGTTCCTGCTGGCGACCTTGATGCCAGTCGCGGTGTCCGCCATGGGTGCGTCGGTGGCGGCGACGGTGCTGGCCGCGCTGGTGGCCTCGGGTCTGGCCACATTCCTGGCGTGGCGTTCCACGATCCAGCCCCTGGATGGCGTGCTTGAAGAGGCCAATCGCCTTGCAGCGGGTGACTTGGCGAAGGGTGTTGATGTGACCCGTTCCGGAATGATCGGGCGCCTGCAACTGGCGCTGGCCCAGATGGCCGTCAGCGTTCGCACGGTGGTGCGCGATGTGCGCCACGAAGTCGCCAATCTCCGGGGGGGCTCGCAGGAGATCGCCACGGGCAACCAGGACATGTCTTCGCGCACGGAATCCCAAGCGACCAGCCTGGAGCAAACGGCGCTGTCCATGGAACGGATCAACGAAGCGATCAGGGAGACGACGCAACTGACCCAGCAGGGAGCGAACCTGGCCGTGGACGCCGCGGACATATCCAGGCGCAGTCACGAAGCCGTGCAGGCCGTGGCTGAGACCATGGAGGGCATCGCCCGCTCGTCGGACAAGATCGGCAACATCATCCAGGTCATTGATGGTTTGGCGTTCCAGACGAATATCCTGGCGCTCAACGCGGCGGTGGAGGCGGCCCACGCGGGGGACCAGGGGCGGGGCTTTGCCGTCGTCGCGTCGGAGGTCAGGGCGCTGGCCGGGCGCACGTCGACCGCCGCCCGGGAGATCAAGGAGCTGATCGAGGAGTCCATCGAACGCGTGAAGACCGGGTCGCGTCAGACGTCGCACGCGCAAGCGCGCATGGAGGAGGCCAAGGTTTCCGTCGAGCGGACCGCCGCCCTGCTGGAGCAGATCCGCACCGCCACGGTGGCGCAGGAGGTCAGCGTGGCCCAGATCAACGACGCGGTGACGAACCTCGATTCGCTCACGCAGCAGAACGCCGCGATGGTGGAGGAACTCGCGGCGGCGGCCAAGTCCATGGACGATCAGGTGGGCATGGTGCATGGCTCCATCCGCGTATTCAGGCTCACCAGCCGCGATGTCACCCTGGCGGAGGCCGACGCGGTGGCACTGCGCAAGCAGTATCACCGGGACGACGGTGAAATCATGGAAATCAACTACGACGAGGCGATCGCGGCCCACCAGCAGTGGCGCGTCACCTTGCGCAATGCCGTTCTCAAGGGCACTCGGCTCAACGTGGCTGAACTGCGGCGTGACGACTGCTGCACCCTGGGTCGGTGGATTCATGGCAGGGGCGGAAGTCGATGGGGACATGCGCCTACATTCAGGCACCTCGTGGACACCCATCGAACGTTTCACATCGAGGCCGCGAAGGTGGCCGAAGTGGCCAATCAGGGGCGGGCGGACCAGGCCGCCAAGATGCTGGATTCCGGATCATCGTTCAACGAGGCTGGCAAGGGGGTCACACTGGCACTACGCGCCATGCGACTTGAGCAGGATGCCGCCGCGTCCCCCTCGTTGCCAGCGCCGGCGGCCAGCGTTTCGGGGGGAGGTTCCGAGAACGACGATTGGGCCTCATTCTGAGGGCCCATTCAGGCTTCGCTCATGCTGAAACGTCACTCCCTGAGCCACTGGGCCGTTCTGCCCGCTGTGACCCTGGTCGTGGCGTTCCTGGCCGAGATCCTGGTCATGCTGGTGCTGGACCGCTGGCTGCCGGGGGATACGAGCGTCTGGCTGCGTTCCATCGTCGACGCGGCTCTGCTCACCGCCATCGTGAGTTCGGTCGTTCTGCCCATCGTGCTCAAGTGGCGCAGCGAGTGGCGTCATGCCAGGCGCATGCTTGATGCCGTCAACCAGCACGCCATTACGAGTGTGGCCGACAGGTCAGGCAGCATCATCGATGCGAACGACAGGTTTCTGAGGGTTACCGGTTACAACCGAGAGGAGTTGGTCGGAAAGAACCACCGCATGCTCAAGTCGGGGCGCCACTCGGCCGAGTTTTACCAGCGCATGTGGAGTCAACTGGTCCAAGGCAAGGTGTGGCAGGGAGAGTTCAGCAACGTCGACAGAAATGGCGGCGTGTACTGGGTCAACGCCACGATTGTCCCCTTCATGGATGAAAAGGGTGAGCCCGAGGAATACTTCTCCATTCTCACGGAGACCACGGCGCAGAAGGTGTTGGAGGAAGAACTCCAGAGCCGGGAGACGTGGCTTCACACGACGCTGGACAACCTCGGTGAGGGGGTCTACACGACGGACGACCTGGGCCGCCTGACCTACCTCAACACCGAAGGGGAAAGGATGCTGGGATGGCGCTTCGAGCAAATCGAGGGCCAGGACATGCACAGCACCATCCACCACCACCGGGATGATGGTCAGCCGCTGTCAAAGGAGGAGTGTCCGATCTACCGCGCGGCGCACGAGAGCAAGATCTACCGTTCGGGCAACGAAACCTTCTTTCGGCAGGACGGAAGCGTCCTGTCGGTCAAGGTGACCAGCGCTCCCCTGGCGCACGAGGGGGGCACCCTGGGCTCGGTGGTGGTGTTTTCCGACGTCACCAAGGAAAGGCTGCTGCAGGAAACCCTGCTTCGGGCGAAGCAGGCGGCCGAGGAATCCGTGCAGGCGAAGGCCCAGTTCCTGGCTGTCATGAGCCATGAAATTCGAACACCGCTGAACGGCGTGATTGGCATGGCCGATCTCCTGCTCGATACGTCTCTCGATTCGGAGCAGACGGAGTTCGCGAGCATCATCAAGACGTCGGCGGACACACTGCTCACGCTGATCAACGACATCCTCGACTACTCGAAGATCGAGGCGGGGGCTTTGGAGCTGGAGCATACGGCCTTCTCCCTGCGCACCCTGGTGGAGGACGCGGTGGACGTGGTGTCCGGCCGGGCGCGGGAAAAGGAATTGACGCTGGTCAGCTTTGTGCGCCCCAACGTGCCGGACGCGCTCTTGGGAGACCCCAATCGTATCCGCCAGATTCTGTTGAACTTTCTCTCCAACGCCCTGAAGTTCACAACCTGTGGGGAGATTGTTGCCGAGGTGACGGTATCGGACATGACGGACGATCGGTGTTGCGTGACCTTTTCCGTGCGCGATTCAGGCATCGGTCTGGACGAGGTTTCCCGCGCACGGCTGTTCCAGCCGTTCACGCAGGCCGACAGCTCCACCACGCGCAAGTACGGGGGCACGGGACTGGGATTGGCGATCTGCAAGCGTCTGGCCGAGGCTATGGGAGGAGACATCGGGGTGGAGAGCGTGCCTGGGCACGGCAGCACGTTCTGGATCAGACTGCTCCTGGAACGCGGGCCATCCGCTGCAACGCTTTCTTCCACGGATGGCCTTGCGGGAAAGCGGGGTCTGTTGGTTGGCGAAACCTCCGGGGGGAAGGTGCTTTGGCGGGAACTGCTTCAGTCGTGGCGCCTGGAGTGTGACGCCGTGAGCGATGTCGCGGCACTGCGCCAGCGGTTGAGTGGGTCACTCCCCGAACCTGCCGTGGATTTCATCGTGCTGGTCGAACCCCTGCGTGACGCCAGCATGGTCGAAGCGCTGCATGCGATCAGGTCCATCCGCGCCCTGCCTGTGGTCTGTTGTCTTGCGCGACCCGACAAAGAGGCCAAGGAACGGATCAGTGCCATGGGCGTGGGCGTGATGCACAAGCCCATCAAGCAGTCGTCCTTGTTCGATGCCATGACCGCCGCCTTCCAGGCCGATGCCGTTCCGATGGGGCAGGCGGGCTCCACCGCGCAGGGGAACAAGGCTCAGGGCAAATCCACGCGTTCCACCGAGCCACACGGGGGGGTCATCCTGGTTGCCGAGGACAACGCCATCAACCAACGCATCGCCGCGCACATGCTGGGCAAGCTGGGCTATGAAGTGGAACTGGTCGAAAACGGCGCCCAGGCGGTTGAGGCCGTGGCCCGCAGGCGGTACATGTTGGTGCTCATGGATTGTCAGATGCCGGAAATGGATGGCTTCGCCGCCACGCGGGAGATACGGGCTGCAGAAGCCAATGGCCAGCCACGCACCCCGATCGTCGCCATGACGGCCAACGCATTGCAGGGCGATCGCGAGGCCTGTCTGGCCGCGGGGATGGATGGGTACCTGTCCAAACCGATCGTGACCGAACGCCTGGCGGAAGAACTATCGAAATGGACGACCCGGCAGGTTGTCCACACCGGCAGCGGATCGGTCCCGGGCACCTCCAGTGTCGAATCGCTCATCGATCTGGAGCGCCTGTCGGAACTGGTGGGAGGCGACGAAGAGATTCTGGACGAACTCCTCGAACTCTTTCAGCAGTCGTCCATGGAGCTCAGCGAAAGACTGCAACAGGCCGTTCTGACGCAGGCACCCGGGGTCAAGGCGATTGCACACGAACTGAAGGGCAGTGCCGCCAACATCGGCGCCAAATCGTTGGCACAGGTGGCGAGTGTCCTGGATCAAGCGGCCATCGCGGGCGACATGGCGCGAGTTTCCGAATTGGCGACGCAGGTTTGCGAAGAGTGCCAAAAGGTCGATACCGCCATTCGCCAGCACCTCGAACGCCGGCAGCGCTGACGCCGGGCCCAGCCTGCGCGGGCGGCGCGCGACGGGTTGGTGCACGTGAACGTAATCAGAAGTAACATCGGGGTCATGTTGGATCTTGCCAAATTGATCGAACTCAAAGCCGGGGGCAAATTGCCATCACCCCCTGCTTCGGCACTCCGTGCACTCGAACTGTGCCAGCGAGAGTCCAGCACCATCCCTGAAATCATCCGCGCACTGCAGACCGATCCGGCCATGGTCGGACGGATCCTGAAGCTGGCCAATTCCGCCGTGTACGGCAGGCCGCGTCCTGCGGTGGAGCTCAGCCCGGGCATTCTGATGTCCATCGGCATCAAGGCCGTCCGCCAGGTGGTGCTCGCCTTTTCCCTGGTCGCCAACAATCGCAGCGGGGGTTGCAAGCAATTTGACTACGACCACTTCTGGTCCCGTTCCATCGCGACCGCGGTGGCCGCGCGAATCGTCGGCAGCACGGTGCGCGTAGCGCCCGCGTCGGAGTTGTTCACCGTGGGCTTGCTGGCCCATATCGGCTTGTTGGCTCTGGCTTCGGTCTATCCGGAGCGCCTGGGCCCCTTGCTGCAGGAGTCAGGCGACCCGTTTGCGCCCAGGCTGCTGGAGTTGGAACAGGCGAGCTTCGGGTTTACGCACTTCGAGCTTGGGGCAGCCATGATGCACGACTGGGGACTGCCCCAGTTGTTCGTCGAGGCCGCGCAGTTTCAGGGCGCGCTGGATCAGGCGCCTTTTCCATCGGGTTCGCGCGCGGCGGCCATTGCGCATTGCCTGGCGCTGGCCGTGCGCATGGCTGCAGCGTGTTTCATGCCCAAGGGGGCACGCCGGAAGGAATTCGTGGAACTCAGGAAACTGGCGGGTGCGCAGGACATTTCTGAGGGCGACTTTGATGCCTGCTGGGATCAGATGCTGGACGAGTGGAAGGACTGGAGCAAAGAGCTGTCCACACCGTATCCGGAGGTACTGCCATCGGCATCGCTGCTGGAGTCGACGGGAGACGCTGAAGCCACGCCGCCAGCAACAACCGAGGAGGCGGTGACCATCCTCGTGGTGGATGATGATCCCAGCATGAGACTCATACTGCAGCGGCAACTTTCTGCAATGGGGCACCAGGTTCATCTGGCTCGGGACGGGGCCGAGGGATTGGCGTTGGCCGTGAAGTGTCAGCCGCACATTGTCATCACGGATCTCTTGATGCCAAACGTCGACGGATTCGCGCTGATACGGGGCTTGCGCAGCAGCCAGCAGGGCCAACAGATGTACCTGATTGTTCTGACCGTGCACGGCGAGCAGGAAAATCTGGTCAAGGCCTTTGAGCTTGGCGTCGACGACTTCATGATGAAGCCGGTGGAGATCAAGGTGATAGAGGCCCGGCTCAAAGCGGCGATTCGCGTGGTTCGCAAGCAGGAAGTTCACCAACATGAACGCTCCGATCTGGAGCAGCGACTGTTCGAAATGGCGATCGTCAATCATCGCTCACAACTGGCCGCGCGCGTTGATACGTTGACTGGCTTGTACAACCGTCGCTATGCGATGGAGCGGCTCACGCAGGCCTGGTCGGAATCGGAGCGCAACGGGAACCCGGTTTCGGTGCTGATGCTGGACATCGACCACTTCAAGCAGATCAATGATCGCCACGGTCACGACGCCGGGGACGCCGTGCTGCAGCAGTTCGCGTCAGTGCTGCGCTCGTTTTCCCGCGTCGAGGATATCTCGTGCCGCTTTGGCGGGGAAGAGTTCCTGATGATCACGCCGGGCACCAGGCTGGCAGGAGCCAGACATCTGGCGGAGCGGATTCGTGACGCGGTGGACAAGCGAAGTTTTGACACCGGTGGTGCTGCCTTGCACATTACCGTCAGTATCGGGGTGGCGCAGAAGGAGCCCGATCAACGGACACTTGAAGCATTGGTCAAGGCCGCAGACAATGCCATGTATCAAGCCAAACACTCCGGGCGCAACACAGTCTGCTGACCAGCCTTGAGCTGCAGTGGGCGGCGCTGGTCCGAAGACGGCGAACTGCTGCAGAAATCCATGAACATGTCATCACTGTGCATTCTGGTCGCGGATGACCAGCCCCTCAATTTGCGTCTCGCATCATCGGTTCTGCGCAGGCTCGGACATTCCGGCGTGCTGGTTGGCGATGGGCAGCAGGCGTTGCGCGCGTTGGAGCAGCGTCAATTCGATGTGGTTCTGATGGATGTGTCGATGCCCGTCATGGATGGGCTGACAGCCCTGCAGTCCATTCGGGAAGCCGAGCGACGGGGGCAGCCTCGCACGCCCGTGATTATGGTTTCGGGGCATGATCTTCCCGAAGATCGTGAGCGGTTTTTGCAGGCCGGCGCCGACGGGTTCATCGCCAAGCCAATGGAGTTGGACACCATTCGAAGCGAACTGCAGCGTGTGCTCCGCCACTGAGCCGGGGTCGATCCGCCGCCCCGGCGCCTGCCCCGCTCAGTCCACGGTGCGCCGCGCGGCCACCCAGCTCTGGAACTCGGGGTCCTCGAAACGGTAGGCACCGTGGTCCACGCGGGCCATGAGTTGCAGCCTGGGGCCGGTCAGGCGGCGAATGGATGCGCGCGGGGCGTTCACCGTCACGTCCTCGGAGTTCAGCAGTTCACGCATCTGCCTAAGGGCAGATGCGCCGTACAGGTCCTGCACACCGCGAGCGGCCAGCAGCAGCACGGCACGGTCGGCGCGGTTGAGTTCCTTCCAGGCCTTGGCATAGCTGCGGTCGTCGTGCACCCGGGTCAGCGTGTATTGCAGGGCTTGCTCGGACCCCAGTTGCTGGTACATCAGGTAGCGCTCGACATACCAGCGGAAGAACTCCGGCGTCTCCTTCAGGGCCGTGAATGCTGTCAGCGCGTCATCCAGACTCAGGGGATGTCTGGCGACGGTAGCCAGTTGCGCGACCGTGGCCGCCACGAATTCGCGACCCAGCAGCGGGAACGGCTCCAGCGGCGCCCAGTTGTAGAACGGGGCCGCCGGTCGTGAGAACATCTCGCGCAGCGACGCCTCGGATGAGCCAGCGAACAGCACCTTGATGCCGGCTTTGCGGATGTCCAGGCCCGCACGCAGGGAGTGCGCTACGGCCTTGTGTTCGGGCGCGGCCAGCACCTGCGCCTCGTCGATGACCAGCAGCAAGCGCTTCTTGGATTTGTCGGCTACGTGCAGCGCGGCCTGGATCGCGGGCACGGCGGCCTTTTCCTTCTGCTCCAGGTCGAGTTCGAACGACGCATCGACGCCCAGAGGCAGCTTGCCGCCGCCCTTGAGCTTGTTGATGGGGGTGTTGAGTTCTTCCCAGAATCGGCCCAGACCCTTGGGTTGACAGGCCAGCAGGATGGCTGTGGCCAGGGCCTGCCCTGGATGGTCGGTGTCGTCCCAGAGGTTGGTGTAGGCGCCCAGGTAGCCGGCGCGTTTGGCGGCGGGGAGCAGGTCGTGCTTGAGAAACTCGCTCTTGCCCATGCGGCGGCGCGCAAACAGACCGCGCGCCGAAGTCAGACCCAGGTCAAAGCCCTGCAGGTAGGCCTGCGCCAGATCCGGGCGGGCAAAGTGCCAAGGGTCAGTGAAGTCACTCATCCGACATATTTTGACAGATTGTCGTCAATTGACGGGAATCTGTCGAACGGCGTCGGCTCCGACAGCGTCGGTCAAGCGCCGCACAGTTCCTGATGGATGCGCAGCACCGCTTGATCGGCCTGACGTTCCAGCAGATCCCTGAGCACGGGGGCCACATTGTCGGCGGTGTAGCCTTCCTCGAACAGCAACATGTCGCTGCCTTTGCCGGCCCTGTCGGACAGCCGCAGCGAGGACGATACGTAGATCTCGCCCAGCTTGAGCAGTCGGTTGTTTCCCACCCGCATGGTGATGGTTCCGGACAATTGATAGGCTCCCGAACTGCCGACCATGAAGCCCGCGCTGCGCAGACGCTGCGTCAGGGAGTCGGCAAAAGCGGCATGGGCAAACTGTCGCGCGGAATCCGAAACGGATTCGGACAATTGGATGCGCACGCCCTGCTTGCGCTTGTTGCCTGGACAAGGCGTGCTGGCCAGGCGCCGGATATTCTCCTCCTGCCCGGCGATCGCGGCTTTGTCTTCCGCGTCCAATGCGGCCATGGACTTGTGGGTCACGCTCGCGCCGAACGCGCGCGTCACGGGCAGAGGCAAATCGGGATTGACCGCCGCCGCGGCCACTTGCTGCGAGCGCTGCAGTTCGGCCGCCTTGACCTTGGCCAGCGGGGCAAACTCACCGTTCGGGTAGCGCTCGAGGTAGGCGCGGTAGCTGGCCGGGCTACCGCTTTCCTTCACCGTGGTCCAGAATTCGAGTTCCACCGCGCGGCTGTCGGTTGCGGGTGCCGTCGCAGGCGTATTGGCGGGTGCGCGGACCGGTTCGCTGCGCGGCGCACGTGCCCCGGCGCTGCCCGGGCCGGCGAAGTACAGATCGCCTTCGAGAGAACTGTTCTCCCAGGGGATCTGCTGGTTCTTGGTTTCCTGCCGCACGCCCGAGCGCACGCGCTTGAACACGTCCTCGGCCTTGAGGCCGGGCTGGTCGATGTTGGCCAGCAGGTGCTTGGTGTACGTGCCATGGTCACCCGAGGCACCGTCGGCCGCCACCGCGCCGGGCGAAGTGGCGAAAGCGATCATGGTGCCCACGGGGGCATCCACCAGCGCCAGTCCACCCGATGCGGCGGATGAGCGTTTGCGGGCGCCCTTGAACGGATCGTCGCGGCAGGCGTCCAGGATGATGATGTTGGTGGTGCTCTTGTTCGCCTGCAGCTTTTCCATCAGGGCGTTCAGGTCCACGGATTGGTAGGGCAGGTCTTCCTCGGACTTCATGACGAAGTCCGTGGGAATCAGGTAGTTGTTGCCCTTGACCTGCATGCCGTGTCCGGCGTAGAAGAACAGGGCCGCATCCGCGCGCGATGCCGCGATGCGCTCACCAAACTTGCTGAAAGCTCCATACATCTTGTCGCGTGAGCCGTTTTCCACCAAGATGGTTTCCCACCCCAGTTTCTTGAGCTTGTCAGACATGGCCCTGGCATCATTCACCGGGTTCTCCAGGGCCGCGCGCTGGTATTCGTTGTTGCCGATGAGCAGCGCGACACGCGCCGCGCTGGCTATTTGGGCGACCGTCATGCCTGCCAATACCAACGCCCAGCGAACAACGTTCCGACGATCAGGAAGTTTCATGGAATGACTCCGGGGCGCGCGGCATTCAGGTCGCGCGCAGGTGGGTTGTGAACTATTTGTTGTTGGCGTCGATCTCCGAGACGCATTTCTGCACAAGCCGTTGCACCAAGGTGTCCAGACCCACGCCCCCCGAGGCGGAACTCTTGACACCCATGACCGCGGTGCTGGTCGCGCCGACTTCCATCTTTTCCTCCATGTAGCCGGTGCCGATCTGCTCGGAAGTCTTGGCGTCCATGATCTTGTAGCGCATGCCCACCAGCCAGACGCCGCTGCGCTCATCGGTCTTGACGGTGCCCACGGTAGAGCCCACCAGCGCGGTGCCTTGCGTGCGCCCGAAGCGATTGATCAGGTTACCGACGGCGGAACCGTCAAAGCCTTGCTGTGCTTCACCGATCTTTTCGGCCTTGAGGATGTCAAAGCGCAGCACGAAGCGTGTGGTCTTGAGGCTGCCACGCTGGAACACACGGCTGGCCGCCTTGGCGTCGCCCATGTTGTAGGCCAGTTCGACCTCGCGTGCCAGACTGCCCAGGTTGGTGCGTTCGAGCACCGGGAAATTGGCGCGTCCCATCTCCAGTTCTGCGAAGTCCGCGATGTTATTGCTGCTGATGGTCTGCAGGAACGTGGCGTTGTTGCTCTTGATCTGTCCGGGCAGGATCACGACGCCCGGGCCCTTGCGCGAGGCGTTGCGGTAGCTGACGGCCTGGTAAGCCGCGTTGTCCGCCATCTGGTTCACTTGCTGGGAGGTGGAACCGCCCGCGACCGGCGACGGGTTGCCAGGTCTGCCGCCGGACGTCTGGCAACCGCTCAGGGCCCCCAACAACACAACGGCCGAAATTGCGGCGCCGTGGCGACGCAGACAGGTATTGAGAAATTCGTTGACCACAGAAACCCCCGCAAAAAATGACGAAAGACGAACACGCGCCCGGCCAAGGGTATCACTGTGCGAGGGCCGTGAGGACCCGTCCACGAACATTGGAGCGCGAACACCGTGAAAAACCGGACATATGTAACGATAAGTCATCTTTTTCGCGGGACTCTGTACCAAAAGGTATAGCTCACACCGAGGACCACGCACTACCATCGTTCGCACTCCATCGGGCATCCCATCATGAACATGGAAGTGCGTGGTGTGGCATTCCCCGCCACCTGAGCACTCCCCAGGTGCCCGGTGCGTGAGCCCATTCACAGAGGAATCAGATGAGCTGGCGAAACAAGGTCGTATGGAGCGAAGGCATGCTGTTGCAGCCGCAGCACATGCAGCAGCAGGAGCGGCACGGGGACCACATGCGGCATCTGATGCTGCGTGCCACCACGCCCTACGCGTGGGGCTTTGTGGAGCTTGAGCTGGACGCGGCTGCCCTGGCGCTGGGCAAGGTGGCGCTGGTGCGGGCGACGGGACTCTTTGCCGACGGCACACCGTTTGACATGCCCGGCACCGACCCGCTGCCGGAGCCCATCGACGTGGCTGCCGACATGCGCGAGGAAGACATCGTTTTGTCCTTGCCGCTGCGCCGGGCCGGTGCACGCGAGGCCGACGTGGAGGCCTTTGACGACCTGGTGCGGCACCGCGTGCAGGAGGTGGAGGTGGTCGATTCCAACACCGCGGGCGAACGCACGGCTCTGCTGCAGGTGGGGAGCCTGCATACGCGGCTGCTGCGCAGTAGCGATGTGACCGATGCATGGACGGTGCTGCGCGTGGCACGCGTGGTGGAACGGCGTGCCGACAACCAGGTGACGTTGGACCGGCAACGCTTGCCGCCGGTGCTGGACGCCACGACCCATCCCGTGCTCAAGTCCTACCTGGACGAACTGCTGGGCCTGCTGCGCCAGCGTGGTGATGCCCTGGCCGCGCGCATGACACAGACCGGCAACGGCGGCGTCGCAGAGATCGCGGACTTCCTCCTGCTGCAGACGGTCAATCGTTACGAGCCCTTGTTGTCGCACCTGGTGCGTACCTCGGGGCTGCACCCGCAGCGTTTCTACGAATATGCGCTGGCGCTGGCCGGCGACCTGTCCACGTTCCGCGACACGCGCCGCGTGAACACCCTGGGCAACTACGTGCACGACGACCTGGCCGTGAGCTTCCGTCCGCTGATGGAAGACCTGCGTCGCAGCCTGTCCATGGTGCTGGAACAGTCGGCCATCCGCATCGAGCTGCACGACCGCAAGTTCGGCGTGCGCGTGGCTGTCATCAGCGATGTGGAGTTGCAGCGCAACGCCGTCTTCGTGCTCGCGGTCACGGCCAACATCCCGGGTGAGGCCTTGCGTGCCAGATTCCCCACGCAGGTCAAGATCGGCCCGGTCGAGCGCATCCGGGATCTGGTCAACCTGCAACTGCCCGGTGTCGCCCTGCAGCCTCTGCAGGTCGCTCCCCGGCAGATTCCCTTCCACACGGGCGCCTGCTATTTCGAGCTGGAGACGCGCAACAGTGAGCTGTGGCGCCAACTGGAGCAATCCGGCGGGCTGGCCATGCACATTGCTGGAGATTTTCCTGGCCTTGAACTTGCCTTCTGGGCGATTCGTCCCTGAGGTCCTTGACTGCATCCAAGGGTTCCACCATGAGCAATCCAGATCCCTTTGCCGCCTTCGAGTCCGAGCGCACGGTCATCAAGCCGCGGCCCAAGGTGGCGGGCGGCACGCCTGCCGCGCCTTCGTCCGCGTATGCGCCGCCGCCCCAGGCTCCGTTGAACAGCGAGCCCGTCGATGTGACCGCGCTGGGCGCGCTCAATCCGCTGGTCGCCAGTGCCTCGGCCCTGCTCAGCCTCGTGGGCTATCTGCGCACCCTGACCCAAAGCCCCGACCTGACCGCCCTGCGCGGGTCCATGACCGCCGCCATCCAGAAGTTCGAAGCTGGGGCCACCCGCGGCGGCGCGTCCAACGAAAGCATCGTGGCGGCGCGCTATGTGCTGTGCACGGCGCTGGACGAGTCCGTGGCCAACACTCCCTGGGGCGTGCAGGCCGGCTGGAGCAAGCAAAGCCTGCTCGTGCAGTTCCACAACGAGACCTGGGGTGGGGAGAAGGTGTTCCAGCTGCTGGCCAAGCTGGCACAGGATGTGCCGGGCAACCGCGCCTTGCTGGAGCTGATCTACTGTGTGCTGGCCTTGGGTTTTGAAGGCCGTTACCGCGTGCTGGACAACGGCAAGGCGCAGCTGGACGCCGTGCGCCAGCGCCTCGCGGACCTGATCCGCAAGCACCGCCCGGCGCCGGAGGCCGATCTGTCGCCGCACTGGCGCAGCCAGGTCGAGGGCGGAGCACAAACGCGCCAGAGCGTACCGCTGTGGTTGATCGGCAGCGGCGTGGCCGCCTTGCTGGCCATTCTCTACGTGGTGTTGCACCTGAGCATGAACAACCGTTCCGACGCCACCTACACCGCTTTGACCAATCTGCGCGTGCCTGGGGTACAGATCACGGCGCCGCCGACCCAGCCCGCACGCAAACCGCGTCTGGCGGGCCTGCTGGAACCTGAGGTGAGGGAGGGTCTGGTCACGGTGCTGGAGGAAGCCGACCGCAGCGTGATCCGTCTGCGGGGCGACAAGTTCTTTGCCTCCGGCAGCGCCGATCCCATGGCTCAGGTGCAACCGGTGCTGCAGCGCATCGGGCAGGCCCTGGGCCAGGTCAAGGGCGATGTGCTGATCACCGGGCACTCGGACAACCAGCCCATCCGCTCGCTGCGCTTCCCGTCCAACTGGCACCTGTCCACGGCAAGGGCTGAAAACGTGAAGACCGCATTGGCAGGCATGGTGGCGCCCACACGGCTGAAGTCCAGTGGCAAGGCCGATGCCGAACCGCTGGCGCCGAACGACAGCGCCGAGAACCGCGCTCGCAACCGTCGCGTCGATATCACCTTGTTCCCTGAGACGGAGCAGTCGCAAACCAGGGAGGCCGGGAAATGAAGAGCTTGCTTCGCGCTTTGCTGCACCCGGTGTTCTTGACGGTGCTGGCCCTGCTGGTGCTCGCCGTGCTGGTGTGGTGGATCGGTCCCCTGATTGCCATCGGCCGCTGGGTGCCGCTGGAGTCCGAACTCGCCCGCATCATCACGCTGGGCGTGATCGTGGCGCTGGTCCTGTTGCGCTGGGCCTTTGCGCGCTGGCGTGCGCGCCGGGCCAGCCAGTACCTGACCGACGGCCTTACGAAGTCGGCGCCCGCCGAGGCCGGCCAACCCGTCAACGCGGAGCAGCAGGTGCTCAACACCCGTTTCGCGGAAGCCGTGGCCACGCTCAAGAAGATGCGTCTGCATGCGGCCGGCAAGAAGCCCGGCTGGCGCGACTGGCTGTCGCTGTCGGGTGGCGCCTACTTGTACGAACTGCCCTGGTACGTGTTTATCGGTGCGCCGGGGGCCGGCAAGACCACGGCGCTGGTGAACTCCGGGCTCTCGTTCCCGCTGGCCGACAAGTTCGGTCCCGGCGCGATCCGCGGCGTGGGCGGCACGCGCAACTGCGACTGGTGGTTCACCGACGAGGCCGTGCTCATCGACACCGCCGGGCGCTACACCACGCAGGACAGCCACCAGAGCGAGGACAAGGCGGCCTGGGACGGATTCCTGCAACTGCTCAAGAAATCCCGCCCGCGCCGCCCGCTCAACGGCGTGTTCCTCACGGTCAGCACCGGGGACCTGTTGCAGCAGGGGCCGGCCGAGCGCAGCGCTCTGGCCCATTCCATCCGCGCCCGTCTGCAGGAGATCGACACGACCCTGGGCACGCGGCTGCCAGTCTACGTGCTGGTGACCAAGACCGATCTGTTGCACGGCTTCACGGAGTACTTTGCCGACTTGGGCAAGGAGCAACGCGCGCAGGTCTGGGGCTTCACCCTGCCTGCGGACGAAGCCGCGCAGGGGGCTGCCATTTCCGCCCCCGTGACGCGCGAGTTCGGCCTGCTGGTGGACCGCATCAACAACGGCCTGGTGGACAGGCTGCAGCAGGAGACCGATGGTGTGCGACGTGCCGCGATTTTCGGTTTTCCCACGCAATTTGCCTCCGTGGGGCCTTTGCTGACGGATTTGCTGGACCAGGTGTTTCTCGATTCCCGCTTCTCGCAGCATCCCTGGGTGCGCGGCGTGTATTTCACCAGCGGCACGCAGGAGGGCAGTCCCATTGACCGCGTGTTGGGCAGCCTGGCGCGCAGCTTCGGACTGGCGCGTTCGGTGTTGCCGGCGCAGGCCAACAGCGGGCGCAGCTACTTCCTGACCTCCCTGCTGCGCAACGTGGTGTTCCCGGAGCAGCGCCTGGCCGGCGCCGACCTCAAGTGGGAGCGGCGTCACCACACGCTGCGCCTGACCGGCCTTTCCGCCCTGGGCCTGGCGAGCCTGGCGTTGATCGCCGGCTGGGGCGTAAGCGCGTACCGCAACCTCGACTACTTGCGCGCTGTGGAAGCCGGGGCCGAACCCGTGCGTCAGCGACTTGCGGCGGCACCGGCCACCGCCAGCAATCTGGTCGAGCTGGCGCCTGTTCTGCAGACGCTGCGCGACAGCTGGATCGCCGCCAGCGTCACGCCCGACGGCGCACCGTGGTCCATGCACCTGGGCCTGTACCAGGGCGAAAAGCTCGATGCCGCGGCGCAGCTGGCACACCAGCGCGCGCTGAACGACGTGCTGTTGCCCCAGGTGGCGCGGCGACTGGAGGACCAGTTGCGCAATGCCCAGAAGGACAACCTGGAGTTCAGCTACGAGGCGCTCAAGACCTACCTCATGCTGCACCAGAGCGAGCACTACGATGCCGATGCGCTCAAGGCCTGGATCACGCTGGACTGGGCACGCAGCCTGGATCGCGGTCTGACGGACGCACAGCGCAATGTGCTGGAGAGTCAGCTGGACGCCCTGATTGCCCAGGGTCCTGTGCGCTCCCCCATCCCCATGGACGACAACCTGGTGCGCAGCGTGCGTGCCATGCTGGCCAGTTATCCGCTGGAGCAGCGCATTTTCAGCCGGCTCAAGCGCCAGCGCATGAGCCGCGACATCGCGCCGTTCAGCTTGGCCACGGCCGCCGGTCCTTCCGCGCCGCTGGTGTTCGAGCGCGCCAGCGGCAAGCCGCTGACCGAGGGTGTCTCGGGCTGGTTCACCTACGACGGCTACTACAAGCGCTTCCAGTCCGAAGTGGCGGCCCTGACCGCGACCATGGCCAAGGAAGAACCCTGGGTGCTTGGGCAGGACCGCAACCTCAAGGAGCGCATGCGCGACGCGGCGGCGGTGTCGGCCCTCACGGACCGCGTGCGCCGCATCTACCTCGAAAACTACAACAAGGAGTGGGATGCGTTCCTGGCGGACATCCGTCTGGTGCGCGCTGACAGCATCGAGAAGAACATCCAGGTGGCGCGCATCCTGTCGGGTGCCGATTCCCCCCTGGCCAATCTGCTGCGCAAGGTCGTGAAGGAGGTCACGCTGGTCAAGAGCGATGCGGAAAAGGACGTGGTCACCAAGGCCACCGAATCCGTGCGCAACACGCGCAAGGGTCTGGAAGACCTGTTCGGTGTGGACACGGCCAAGCCGGTGGCCGAGGGCAAGCGCATCGAGAGTCTGGTGGACGATCACTTCGAGTCCCTGCGCCGCCTTGTCGTGGCCGGCGCGCCCAACCAGCCCGCGCCACTGGACGACGCACTCAAGCTGTTCAACGAAGTCTATGTCTACCTGACAGCGGTGGACACGGCCGTGAAGAACCGCGCCGCGCCGCCGCCCACCGATGTGGCCGGCAAGCTCAAGTCCGATGCCGGGCGTCTGCCCGAACCCGTGCGTTCCATGATCGAGAACCTCAGCAGCGCCGGATCGGCCCAGGCGCGTACCGCCGAGCGCGGCAATCTGAGCCAGGATCTTCGGCCGATCGCGGAGTTCTGCACCCGCGCCATCGCGGGGCGCTATCCCCTGGTGCCCAGCAGCCCGCGCGACGTGCTGCCCGAGGACTTCGGGCAATTTTTCGCGCCCGGCGGCATGATGGACGACTTCTTCCAGAAACGCCTGGCGTCCCTGGTCGATACGAGCACCAAGCCCTGGCGTTACAAGCCCGTGGGCGAACAGGGTGGCGTGTCGGTGGCGGCTCTGGCGCAGTTCGAGCGCGCGGCCCGTATCCGTGACGTGTTCTTCCGCTCCGGCGGACGCACGCCGGCCATGCGGCTGGATTTTCTGCCCAAGGAACTGGACGACACCGTCACCCAGTTCATCCTGGATGTGGATGGCCAGTTGGTGAAGTACGCGCACGGCCCGGCTGTGCCCATGGCCGTGCAGTGGCCGGGCCCCAAGGGCAGCAATCAGGTGCGCATCCAGATCAGCCCGCCGTCGGCCTCTGGTACATCGGGTCAATCGGTGGACGGGCCGTGGGCTCTGTTCCGCCTGCTCGACAAGTCGCAAATGGAGCGCGGCGCAGCGCCGGAGAAGTTTCTGGTGACCTTTGCCGTGGACAACCGCCGTGCCAAATTCGAAGTAACGACCAACAGCGTGCAGCACCCGATCCGCATGGCCGAGCTGCAGTCGTTCTCATGTCCGGAGGGTTTGTGAGTCTGGCGCACAGTGCTTTTGCTTCCGGTACGCCCCTGCCGGCCTGGTACGGCAAGCTGCCTGGCATGGGAGATTTCGCCCATCGCCGCATGCCGGAACATTTCCTGTCCACCTGGGACGCCTGGCTGCAGGGTGGTCTGCATGGTCTGCGCAGTCGCGATCCCGGCTGGGTGGACCACTATCTGGAGGGACCGCTGTGGTGCTTTGCCCTGGGCTCGGGCATTGCGGGGTTGCGGCCCTGGGTGGGCGTCATGATGCCGTCCGTGGACAGCGCGGGGCGCTACTTTCCCCTGACGCTGGCGGCCGAACTGGTTCGGGGACCGGCCGGGTTGGAGGGGGCTGCGGCTGCGGCATGCCGGCAGTTCTGGACACTGAGCGCCGAGGCCGCGATGCAGGGGTTGGAGCAGGACATGGATGCCGCGCGTTTTGACGGCATGCTGCGGGAACGTTTTGACACAGCCGCCAGTGTGCCGCCGCCAATGTCCCACGACGTGCTGCGCTTGCCCCAGGGCAGGCAGACGGCCTGGTTCCAGAGCCCGCACCAGGCCCAGCACGGGGACTTCGAGCAGACAGGCCTGCCTCAGGGAGCCGCCTTCGACGCGCTGTTTGGCGGTGCTCAGGTCTGCGCCGTAGCCGCGGTGGAGGTGAGCCCATGAACCAGCCGCAAGCGTTCGGAGGAACCGAGTTGAGCCGGGATTCCGAGCCTGTGTCGCTTCCCGATGCCATGGACGAAGCCACGCGTGTGATCCCCAGGCAGATGCCAGCGAGTAGCCCACCTGACGATGGCGCCACCGTCGTGCTGCCCCGACCCGCCACCGCGCGCCCGGTGCCGACGATACCGGGAATGTCCGCAGGAATTGCGGTGCCCATGACCAGCGCGCCCGCCACCGGTTCAGGCGCCGCCAGCGCGGGCGCAGCCCATGAGTCCATCCTGCTCCCCATCGGCGCGCGTCTGGCCGACTTCGAAATTACCGGTGTGGTGGGGCAGGGCGGGTTTGGCGTTGTGTACCGGGCATGGGACCATGCGCTGGAGCGTGAGGTGGCCATCAAGGAGTACCTGCCCTCGTCCCTGGCGAGCCGTCAGGCCGACGGGACCGTGGCGCCTCTGTCTCAGCAGAACCAGGAGACGTTTGACGCCGGCATGCGCAGTTTCTTCAACGAAGCTCGCCTGCTGGCTCAGTTCGATCACCCGTCCCTGCTCAAGGTGTACCGCTTCTGGCAGGAGCGTGGCACCACCTACATGGTGATGCCGCTGTACAAGGGACAAACCCTCAAGAATGCGCTGGCGGCCATGGGGTCGGAGGTGGACGAAGCCTGGCTGCTCTCCATCATGGACGGGGTGACCCAGGCCTTGGCCGTGATGCACCAGGCGAATTGCTATCACCGCGACATTGCTCCGGACAACATTCTCCTGCTGGAGGGTTCGGGCCGTCCCGTGGTGCTGGATTTTGGCGCGGCACGCAAGGTGATCACCGATATGGCGCAAGCCATCACCGTCATTCTCAAGCCGGGCTACGCACCCATCGAACAATACGCCGAGGTGCCGGACATGACCCAGGGGGCCTGGACTGATGTGTACGCGCTCGGTGCGGTGATGCATGTGGCCGTATGTGGCCGCCCGCCGCCGCCGTCCGTGGCGCGCATGCTCAACGACCGTTATGTGCCGCTGGCAACCAACGAGGTCATCAGCGCGCGCTACAGCCAGCGCCTGCTCCAGTCCATCGACGCCGCGTTGTCTGTGCGCCCGGAGAATCGGCCGCAATCCATGGCGGCACTGCGCGACAGCCTGGGCCTGAGCCAGGGCGGCGTGTCGATTCCCGTCACGTTGCCCGGCGCCGCGCCCCAGGTTGCGGCCAGCGCGTCCACTGGCCCGGCCACGGCGACCCAGGGCGCCAAGGACCGCAAGGGCGGCCAACTCAAGCTGGTGGGCGGTTTGGCGTTGCTGGCCGTTGTCGTCCTCGCGGGAGGGGGCTGGTGGATGACGCGCGCGCCAGAGGCCACCACCCCGGTGGCGGCGACCTCGGGCAGCGCCACGGCACCCGCCGGTGCCACGTCCGCGGCAGTGGCCGCGCCCACGCCCGCCGCACCGTTTGACCCGGTACGGGCGTTGCAGGAGCTGGGAACGTCCCCTCCCGGTGGATTCGAGGTGGTGGCCACGCCCGCCAAGACCCAGGTGCGCATCGGCAAGGATCAGCTTGCCTTCAGCGTGCGCAGCAGTCATGCGGGCTACGTCTATGTCTACATGTTCTCGACCACCGGCGAGCTGTTCCAGTTGTTCCCCAACCAACTGGATGGGCACAACCAGATCAAGGCCGGCGAGACGCTGCAACTGCCCAGGAAGTCCTGGCTGATGGATGTCGGCGGGCCGGCGGGCACGGACCAGTTTGCCGTGGTGGTGAGTGAGCGCGAGCGCGACCTGTCGGGCTCCGGCATCCAGCGCGACGGGGTCTTTGGCCAATTCCCGATCCAGGTGCTGGCCGCCCTGGAAACGGCGCGAGGCGGCCGGGGGGCCTCTTCCCTGCTGGGCAAGGCCGTGTGTGAACCCAACGCGCCGTGCAGCGAGGCGTATGGCGCCACGGCATTCAGGATCGTCGAGGAGTAGACATTTCTTGACCACACCGTTTCGACAGTTTTTGCAGGAGATCGCTATGAACACGTCACTCAATTCCCCGATGCACCGCAGCCTGCGGTGGTGCGTGCTTGGCGCTGCCCTGGGGCTGTTGGCCTGCGCCGGCCCCAAGAAGGACATCGTGGTACCGGGCGAAGTGGTCGCGACTCCCGCGGCGGTGCCCGCTTCCGCGCCGGTGTCGGAGGCTGACGGCGAGGTGGTGGGAGAAGCCGTCTCATTCTCCACGCAACTGGCCACCTACACGGCGGTGAACTTCGCCCATCTGCCCGGCTGGACCAACGACAACCAACTGGAAAGCTGGCCCGCCCTGCTCAGCAGTTGCGAGAAACTCGCCACCCGCTCACCCCAGTGGGATGGTCTGTGCGCGCGTGCCAAAACGGCCGACCACAGCAGCAACGAGGCCGTGCGGGCGTTCTTCGAGCGCGAGTTCGTGGCCTACCAGTTGCGCGACGACACGCGCAAGGCCGACGGAGTGGTGACCGGGTACTACGAGCCGGAGTTGCGCGGCAGCCGACAGTACCGGGCGCCCTACATTTATCCGGTGTATGGGACCCCCGATGACATGGTCTTCCTGGATGCCCGCAAGGTCGACAGGAAGAGCGGGCTGCAGGCGGTGGTGGCGCGCGTGGAGAACCGCAACGTCGTCATTCAGCGTGGCGTGAGCACGCGCGAGATGAACGCCGCGGGGCTGTACCTGCTGAACCTGCCTGAACTGACCTTGGACACGGTGGACCGCAAGGTGCGTCTGCGCATCGACGGCAAGAAGCTGGTGCCCTACTACACGCGCGAGGAGATCGAACGCCTGGGTGCTCCGAACGCCAAGGTGCTGGCCTTCGTGGACAACCTGCTGGCCTTGTACGAAATGCAGATCCAGGGCACCGGCCGCATCCGGCTGACAGACGGCAAGACCTTGTACCTGTCGTACGGCGAGCAGAACGGGCACCCCTTCCGGCCACCGCCGCCACCGCCTGGCACCAAGGTGGCGGGCAAGACGCGCGGCGGCCTGGCCGAGCTGGATACCGAGGATGAGGACGAAGACGACGGCAGCACGATCCGCACGCGGGGTTTCAAGCTGGCCGCGCCGGCCAAGGGAGCCAGCGTGGCCGTGCCTGGGCGCAAGGCGGCCAAGCCCGTGAGCGGCTCGGGCATCAAGGACCCCAGCTACGTCTTCTTCCGCGAGTACCCACCCAACGGCACCGGTCCCATCGGGGCATTGAATGTGCCCCTGAGGGCTGGGCGCTCGATCGCGGTCGATCCACGCAGCACGCCTCTGGGCTACCCGGTGTTTGTGTCCACGCGTGACCCCGCGAGCGGCAAACCCATGCGTCGTCTGACCGTGGCTCAGGATACCGGTGGCGCGATACGGGGTGCGGTCCGGGCCGACTATTTCCTGGGCAATGGAGCGGTCGCCGCCAAGCAGGCGCGACGCATGAAGGAAAACGGCCAGTTGTGGCTGCTCCTGCCGCGCGGCCTCAAGGTGTCCGCCGGGGCGGGCCTGATGAAGACCCGTGGTGGACCATCGCGTGAGCTGCCGCAGTGTCTGGTGGAGACCGAAGACTTCTGCGTGGACGACGAGTGACTTGCCAGACGGAACGCACGTACTGACCCGGAACCCACATGCGTGAAGTATTGACGCCCCAAGAGTGCGATGAGCTGGTGTCCCTGTGGCGCCGCCGCCAGCGCCTGAGCGAGCGCGACGTGGGGCGCATCTATCGATTGGTCGAAAGCGCCCTGCGTGGCTACGCCCCACCCGAACTGCAGGCCCTGGGCGAAGGGCGGGAGGAACTGGTCGCGCAGTTCATCTTCTCCAAGGTTCTGCGCCTGGACGCGCCGGGCGACGAGTCCGAGGCCACCGACGACGGGCACAGCGCCCCGTCCAGCTCGTACGCGCTGTGCGCCTACTTCCGGCGCTACCTGATTGATTGCACCCGTGCCAGCGCCTTCCGGCGCCGCGTCTCGCTGGCCGACGAGTCGATCGAGAACCACGCCGAGGAGCGGGTGGAGCCGGGCGACGACCTGGACAGTTCTCTGGCCGAACATGGCCTGAACCAGCAGCACGTGGCGGCTCAGGCCAAGGCATTTATCGCCAACCTGCCGGAGCCGGAAAAACTGCTGCTGTGCGAGAGTTTCGGTCGCGAAGCCGCTGGCGGTCTCTCCGGAGTCGCGGCCCGCCACGCCATCGCCTCGTACCATTACCGCGCCGGCCGGCTGGGGCTGGTGCATCGGCGTGAGAACCTGCCGGCGGACTATGCCAGGACCACCCTGGGCGGGTGGATCCAGGATTCCCTGGGCATTCCGATCGATCCGGAAAACATGGGTGCCATCTTGTCGGTTTTTAAAATCCTGGGGGTGGAAGCGTCTTATGCTTGACCTTTCGGGAAAACACTTTGAAACAAACAGACCTTTGGCCCCCTCTGAGTCAGATTCAGAGAGAGATCCAATGCAGCAAGGAGCCGGCCGATCCGTCGGACCTCGCAGACAGTCTGTTGCCTTCATCAGCGCCCAAGGCAGAGTCAGCGCTTGCTGACACTGGGCGGTTGCTGTCCCCCTTGGTGGACTGGCTGCGCCGACGAGAAAGCGCAGATCAGGCCAGGTTTTCAGTCGCCTGGTCCCCGGGTGTTCTGGTCGGTGTTCCCGCGCGTGGCAAGCTGTTTGGCGTGTTGCTGGATGCGATGGGCGCCGACGGCGCCTGGGAGGGTTGGATGACCGCGCCCGAGGCCGATTGGGCGGGCTACTACGACGTGCTGCTCGAACCCGAAGACGAACCCTGGGATCCCCTGTGTGGTGTGGTGCAGGCATGGAATCGGGTAACGGTGCAACATGACGCCAAGCGCCCCGTCCTGGGGGTACTGTCCGGCCCCCGACTGGAGGCCGTGCGCTGCGTGTACAAGGCGTTCGGGCTGGATCAGACGCCAAGGGTTGCGCCGCGGCCGGGGCACGTCGCACTGCGTCCTGCGGGGGACACGCAATGGGTCCTGACCGGAACTCCCTTGTCCCCTGACGATGTACGTCTGGCCTACCAGGCCCTTTATCGCGAGGTGGCCCGGCACATCCGCTGACCCGCCTCACGACGGGCGCAGATCACTGTCCACCTTTGAATTGTCCACCGCAGCATCGTCTTAATACGGTGGAGCAATGACTTCAAAGGAATGGCAATGGCTTTGAACTTCGACGGGCTGATGATCGAGGAGTCCTTGCGCACGCTGGATCTTGTCAAGGATGGCAACAGTTCGCTGGACATCGTGATGCAAGTCAAAGGCAAGCGCTCGGGAGACGTGGTGGGGGAATCGGACCGGGTCTTTGCCGACAACAAGCCCAGGATGGACGTGCTGGGTTACCACCTGGCTGCGGCCAGCCCCACCGACCAGCTCACCGGAATGGCCATGGGCCGGCGTCAGTATTCGTCCCTGCGCGTGGTGCGCAACAGCGACGCCGCCACGGCCACCATGTTGTCCATGTTCGCCACCAACGACGACGGCATCCAAGTGGACATTTCGGTGTTCAAGGCCGGTGGGGATGCGCAGGCCAAGGACACGCAGCCCATCTTGCGCATGGTCTTGAAGGCGGTGCGCATCAAGACCTACACCCTGCTCGCCGGCGGCTTGGGCGGCGGTGGCGCGCTGGAAATCATCGACTTCGCGTTCCGGGAAATCCAACTGGAATCGGCGCCGCAACAGCACACGGGCAAACGCGGCGCGGTGCGTTCGTTCTCAGACAAGATGGGAGGTGACGTATGACGACACCCGAAGAACTTCTGCGCGATGCCGACACGGTGGGCGCGCTGCACGCACTGGCCGAGCAGGTGCGATCCCGGCCCTCGGACGTCAAGTTGCGCGTATTCCTGGCTCAGCTTCTGTGCGTGCTCGGGCAGTGGGAGCGGGCCCTGAACCAGTTGTCGGTGGCGGCCGAACTGGATGCGTTGGCCATTCCCATGAAGCAGGTGTACGGCGACGCGATTCACTGCGAGGGCCTGCGCGCGGATGTGTTCAGTGGCAAGCGCTCACCCATGGTGTTCGGCCAGCCCGACGAGTGGCTGGCGCTGCTGATCGAATCCCTGTTGCGGCGCGGGCGGGGCGAACTGCAGCTGGCCTCCAGCCTGCGGGCGCGCGCCTTTGACGAGGCTCCGGCCAGCGCCGGCGTGATCGACGGTACCGCCTTCGACTGGCTGGCCGATGCCGACATGCGTCTGGGGCCTGTGCTCGAGGCCTACATCAACGGCCGCTACTACTGGGTGCCCTTCTCGCGGCTGGCTCACATCAAGATGGATGCGCCAGAGGATCTGCGTGACTGCGTCTGGATGCCGTCGCACCTGCAGTTTGAAAACGGGGGCGAGACCCTGGCGCTGATACCCACCCGCTACCACGACTCCCAATCGAACACGGACGGACAGTTGCAGCTCGCCCGCAAGACGGAATGGACCGAGATGGAGGCCGACGTCTGGCGCGGCTTGGGGCAGCGTGTGCTGGCCAGCAGCGCTGGTGAGCACGCTCTCATGGACGTGCGGGAGATCGTGTTTCAACCATCGGCCGCGTCACAGGTCGGGTGAGAGATGGCGGAACTGACGTCGCAGGAGCGTTTGCAGCCGTCCTTGCTGGACCGGCTGGTGGACCACGCGCCGGGGGAATCCCGCGAAAGCGACGACCAGCGAGTCCTGACCAAGCAGGCGCTACGCCAGGCGGTGCTGCGCGACCTGACCTGGCTGTTCAATGCCACGGGCATGAGTCCGGCGCTGGACGACAAGCGGTACCCGAATGTCGCGACCTCGGTGCTCAACTACGGTCTGCCCACCATGTCAGGCCAGTTTGCCTCGTCAGTGCAGCGCACCAGCATCGAGAAAGCCATCCGCCAGTCCATTCTCGCTTTCGAACCTCGCATACTCGCGCATACCCTGGAGGTGGAGATCGTGCTGGACGGCCCGGTGCTGGACGTGCACAACCGCGTGGGCCTGGTGATACGGGGTATGCTGTGGGCGCAGCCCGTGCCTCTGGAATTCCTCATGCGCAGCAAGATCGATCTGGAAGAGGGGCGTTTCATGCTGGAGGACATGTCCGCCTGAAGGCGACTTTGCACACCATCACGGCACCTGATCATGGATCCCCGCTTACTTGGCATGTACGAGCAGGAGTTGCGCTACTTCCGCGAGAACTCCGCGGAATTCGCGCGCGCCTTTCCGAAGATCGCGCACCGTCTGGGCATCGAGGGCCAGGAGGTCGCCGATCCGTACGTCGAGCGGTTGATCGAGGCGACGGCCTTTCTGTCGGCGCGCGTCGGACTCAAGCTGGACGCCGAATATCCCCGCTTCACCGGTCAGTTGCTGGACATCGTCTATCCCAACTACCTCGCCCCCACGCCTTCCATGGTGGTGGTGCAGGCCACGCCGCAACTGGACGACGCCAACCTGGCGCTGGGTCCCGTCATGCCCCGTGGCAGCGGACTGCGCGCGCGCCAGACCGTGGGCCAGAACACCGCGTGCGAGTTCCGCACGGCGCAGGCCTTGTCGTTGTGGCCGCTGGAGGTCAAACGAGCCCAGTATTTCACCTATGCGCCGGACCTGCCGCTGAACCAGCACCCGCAGGCCCGTGACATCCGTGGGGGGTTGCGCATCGTCCTGCGCACCACGGCCGGGCTGACGCTTCGGCAACTGGCTCTGGACGATCTGCTGATCCACTTTGGTGGCGGCGAAGACATCGCCTGGCAGTTGCATGAATGCGTGCTGGGGCAACCCGTGGGCATGCTGGTGCAGGGCCTGTCGGCGAGCGGGCGCGTGGAGGGCGCGGTGCACCGCCTGGGGGGCGAGTCCATCGAAGCGGTGGGCTTTGCCGAGGACGAGGCTCTGTTGCCCACCACGGCCACCGGGTTCTCGGGTTTTCGTCTGGTGCAGGAGTACTTCGCGTTTCCCCAACGTTTCCAGTTCGCGCGACTCAAAGGCTTGCGCGCGGCGCTGTCGACCATGCCGGGTACGGAGGTGGAACTCGTGCTGCTGTTTTCCCGGGGCGACGCCGCGTTGGAGAAACTCGTGTCGACCGACAATGTGCTGCTGCACTGCGTGCCCGCCATCAACCTGTTCAGCAAACGGCTGGATCGCATCGTCATCAACGAGGGCGTGAACGAATTCCACCTGGTGGCCGATCGCACCCGCCCCCAGGATTTCGAAGTGCACAGCGTCATCGAAGTTGTGGGGCACGGCAACGCGGCGGGCGCGGGCACCCGGACGGGGGCACTGGAGCAGGCTTTTCTGCCGTTCTACTCGGCGTTTCACGGCAGCCGCTACAGCCACCCCGCGTATTTCACCACCAGTCGCGAACCGCGCGTGTGGTCGGAGCGGCAGCGCACCCAGGGGCACCGCAGCAGCCACATCGGGTCCGAGCTGTTCCTGCAACTGGTGGATCCGCAGCAGGCTCCGTTTTCCACCGCGTTGCGGCAACTGGCGGTCACCGCGCTGTGCACCAACCGCGATCTGCCCCTGATCCTGCCCGCCGGTCGGGGGCAGGACTTTGACTGCATCGACTCCCATCCCGTGGCCAGCGTTCGCATGGTGCGCGGCCCGTCGCGGCCGGTGTCTCCCGTGGTCAACCAGGGTCTGGGGTGGCGTGTCATCGACCATCTGGCACTGAACTACCTGTCCCTGTCGGACAGCAGTCCGGCCCAGGGTGCGGCTGCGCTGCGCGAGATGCTCATGCTCTATGCCGTGCACACGGACGAGGCGCGGCAGGGACAGGTCCGCGGCCTGGCCTCCGTGAGCAGCAGACCCCTCGTGCGTCGCCTGCCTCTGCCCGGCCCCATCGCTTTTGGCCGGGGTCTCGAGGTCACGCTCGAAGTCGAGGAAATGGCCTTCCACGGGCACAGCGCATTCTTGTTCGGTGCGGTGCTGGCGCACTATCTCGCGCGCCATGTGGGCGTGAACCACTTTGTCGAAACCGTTCTGCGCCTGTCCGGCAAGGGTGAGCGCATGCGCTGGAGGCCGCAATGCGGGACACGCCCGATTCTGTAGCGTCGCGCGTGCACGTTGCCCTGCAAGCGTGGTCGGACGAACCCTGGAAGTACGACTACTTCGCCGTGATGCGCCGCCTGGAGGCCACGGCGGCGTCCACGCCGCGTTGGGGGCGGGCCCTGCTGCCCAGTGCCGAGCCGGTGCGCGTGGGGCAAGAGCCCTCGATGGCGTTCGCGCCCGCAGGTCTGAGCCGGATCGAGTTTTCCACCGAATACTCCGCCGCGCGCGTGCGGCAACGCTTCTTCGGCTACATCGGACCGAACGGTCCCCTGCCGGTGCACCTGAGCGAGTTCATCCAGGAACGCGCCCACAACCACGCGGACCCCACGTGGCTGGCTTTCCTGGATAGCCTCACGCACCGATTTGCCTTGCATTTCTACCGCGCCTGGACCCAGGCGCGGCCCGCAGTGGCACTGGACCGGCCGCAGGAAGACACGTTTCGCAATCAGGTGGGCGCTCTCATCGGATTGGGAACGGTTGCGCGCCAGCAGCGCGATGCCATCCACGACGATGCGCGACTGCACTTTGCCGGCCGTCTGATCCGACAGGTGCGCAATGTCGAGAGCGCGCAGGCCATCGTGCAGGCGTATTTCCATGTCCCAGTCCGCGTGGAGCCATGGGTCGGGCGCTGGATGCCGCTGCCGGATACGGAGACCACCCGGCTGGGGCGCGGCGGCGTATCCCGCAAGCTCGGCGTGGGGGCGGTTCTGGGCCGCTCCATCTGGGACCGGCAGCATCAGGTGCGGCTGGTACTCGGACCCATGACCCTGGAGCGCTATCGGCAGGTCCTGCCCGACGGTTCGGCACCGCCGGTGCTGCGCGCGTGGATGCACCAGTTGCTGGGTGACGAGTTTCACTGGGACGCCGAACTTGTCCTGCGCAAGGAAGAAGTTCCCGCGACCCGTCTGGGCCAGGTGCAGGGCAACGGGCCCCGTCTGGGCTGGTGTTCATGGTTGGGTCGGCAGGCCAGGGCCAGGGATGCCGCCGATGTGCGCCTGCCCAGTCGATCGGTGTCGTCCGTGGCCCGCGCTTGAGGAATTCGCGTACGACGCGCATCCCCCTGAACCCGGGGTGAGCCCTCCCTTGGCGGTTTTGAATGTGAGGTTTCGAATTCGTCTTCGATGGGGAAGAATTCTGGAGCCTTCAATATGAGCGAGATCAGTCGTGCCGCCCTGTTCGGCAAACTCAATGCCCTGGGCTACAAGGCGGTGGAAGGTGCCACGGTCTTCTGCAAACTGCGGGGAAATCCCTATGTGGAACTGGAGCACTGGTTCGCGCAACTGCTGCAAAACCCGGATTCGGACCTGCACCGCATCGTGCAGCACTACGGGCTCGACAGTTCCGTTCTGGCGCGCGACCTCACGGCGGCCCTGGACCGCCTGCCTCGCGGAGCCACCGCCATCAGCGACTTCTCGCCCCACATCGAAAACGCCATCGAACGCGCGTGGACCTATGCCACGCTGCAGTTCGGCGAGGCCCAGGTGCGCACAGGCTACCTCATGGTGGCGATGTGCAAGGTGCCCAGCCTGCGCAACCCGTTGCTGAACATCTCACGCCAGTTCGAAAAGGTCAAACCCGAGGACCTGTCGGACAACTTCGTCCGGATTTGCGACGCTTCGCCCGAGGCGCACATGGGGGCGCAGGACGGCACGGGGTTGGGATCGGGCACGCCCGGGGTGGACAGCGGTGCCATGGCGCCCGCAGCCATGGGCCGGGGCGACGGCCTCAAGAAATTCACCGTGGACCTGACGGCCAAGGCGCGCAAGGGCGAGATGGACCCCGTCAGCGGTCGGGACGAGGAGATCCGCCAGATCATCGACATCCTGATGCGCCGCCGTCAGAACAACCCGCTGCTCACCGGCGAGGCGGGCGTGGGCAAGACGGCGGTGGTCGAAGGCTTCGCCCAGCGCTTGGCGCGCGGCGACGTGCCACCCCAGCTCAAGGACGTGAAACTGCTGTCGTTGGACCTGGGCCTGTTGCAGGCCGGGGCCAGCATGAAGGGCGAGTTCGAGCAGCGCCTGCGTCAGGTCATTGATGAGGTGCAGGCCTCGCCCACGCCCATCATCCTGTTCATCGACGAGATTCACACCCTGGTGGGCGCGGGCGGAGCTGCCGGCACGGGGGATGCGGCCAATCTGCTCAAGCCGGCGCTGGCGCGAGGCGACCTGCGCACCATCGGCGCCACCACCTGGGCCGAGTACAAGAAGTACATCGAGAAGGATCCTGCGCTCACGCGGCGCTTCCAGGTGGTGCAGGTTCCCGAACCGGACGAAGCCAAGGCCATCCTGATGTTGCGCGGAGTGGCCACGGTGCTGGAAAAACACCATCGCGTGCAGTTGCTCGACGAAGCCATCGAGGCCGCGGTGCGCCTGTCCCACCGCTACATTCCCGCGCGCCAATTGCCCGACAAGGCGGTGAGCCTGCTGGACACGGCCTGCGCGCGGGTGGCGGTGTCGCAGCACGCCACACCCGCCGAGGTGGAGGACTGCCAGCGGCGCATCGAGGCGTTGACCACCGAGGAACAGATCATCGAGCGCGAGACGGCCATCGGCATCGATACCGCCAAGCGCGCGGATCAGGTCGCCGTGCAACTGGCGGCGGCGCGCGAGCAGCTGGCGGCGCTGAATGCGCGCTGGCAGCAGGAAAAGGGCCTGGTGGATCGATTGCTGGAGATCCGGGGTCGTCTGCGCACCGGGGGCAAGCCGGTGGATGAAGCGGCCCGGATCGCTGGCGGTATCCCTGAGGCACAGCCCGTCGCGGCCCCAGGGGATGCGTCCGCGGCCGCATCGCAGGTGGCCCAGGCGGCGGATGCGCCACGCCTGACCAGCCCGCAGGACGAGCGTGCCGCCTTGCTGGCTGAGCTGCAGACCCTGCAGCACGCCATCGCCGACGTGCAGGGCGAGGACCCGCTGATCCTGCCCTCGGTGGACGCGCAGGCCGTGGCCTCTGTGGTGGCCGACTGGACCGGCATCCCCGTCGGGCGCATGGTGAAGAACGAGGTCGAGGCCGTGCTGCGCCTGGCCGACACGCTCAATGAACGCGTGATCGGACAGAAGCACGGCCTGGAGATGATCGCGCGGCGCATCCAGACCTCGCGCGCCCGACTGGACAACCCGGGCAAGCCCATCGGCGTGTTCATGCTGTGCGGCACGTCAGGCGTGGGCAAGACCGAGACTGCGCTGGCGCTGGCCGAGGCCCTGTACGGCGGTGAACAGAACGTCATCACCATCAACATGAGTGAGTTCCAGGAGGCGCACACCGTCTCCACGCTCAAGGGCGCGCCGCCCGGCTACGTGGGCTATGGCGAGGGCGGCATCCTGACCGAGGCCGTACGTCGCCGCCCCTATTCGGTGGTGTTGTTGGACGAGGTCGAGAAAGCGCACCCGGACGTGCACGAGATCTTCTTCCAGGTCTTCGACAAGGGCTGGATGGAAGACGGCGAAGGCCGCGTCATCGACTTCAAGAACACCATCATCCTGCTCACCACCAACGCCGGCAGCGAACTGGTCATGAGCATGTGCCGCGACCCGGACCTGTTGCCCGACCCCGAGAGTCTGGCGACCGCGCTCAAGGCGCCGCTGCTCAAGGTGTTTCCCCCGGCCCTGCTGGGGCGCATCGTTTCCATTCCGTATTACCCGCTGAGCCAGGACATGCTGGCCAAGATCGTGCGGCTGCAACTCAACCGCATTCAGAAACGGGTGCTACAGAACCACGGCGTGCCCTTCGAGTACACCGATGCCGTGGTGCAAGCGGTGGTGGCGCGCTGCAACGATGCCGAGTCCGGCGGACGAGCCATAGACGCCATTCTCACGAACTCCGTGCTGCCCACGATTTCGATCGAATACCTCAAGCGGCTGGCCAGTGGAGGCGAGATTCATCGCGTCGCGCTGGACGTGGCGAACGCCGAGTTCACTTACGCGTTCGACTGACGGGGTGCGCCATGGCCGACCAGAACTACGAGATCCAAAGCGAATCACCCGTGGTGGACGACCTCCTGTTCTGGAGCGTGGTCGGGCACGAGTCCCTGTCGCGGCCATCGGTGTACGAGCTCACGGTCCTGTCGCGCAAGCAGGCCATCGATGCCAAGGACGTCCTGGGCAAGAGCTTCGACGTGGTCATCCACTTCCTGGATCATGATCAGAACGCGCACACGCGTCACTGCCAGGGTTTTGCCGTGCGCTTCGTTCGCATGTCGCAATCGGGCCGCTACTACGAATACCGCATCACGCTGCGCTCGTGGTTCTGGCTGCTCACGCGGCGCGTCAATGCCCGCATCTTCCAGGATGCCAAGGCCGTGGACGTTCTCAATCAGGTGTTTGACGACAGCCCCATCAGCGGTCACAAGAAGACGCAAGACCATCTGGTGGGGCAGCACGATCCGCGCAGCTACTGCGTGCAGTACATGGAGAGCGACTACGACTTTCTCTCGCGCCTGATGGAGGACGAAGGCATCTACTATTGGTTCGACGCGCATGATCAACCTGGCACCATGATGCTGGCCGACAACAGCAGTTCGGCGCACGATGCCCTACCTGCGGCGCCGAACCTGCGCTGGTCGGGAGCCGGCACCAGCGAGGCCCGCTACAACGAGATCACGCAGTGGGTTGGCGCGCGCCGGCTCGACAGCGGCAAGTACGCCTCGCGCGACAGCGATTTCAAGGCCATACGCAAGAAGCTGGGCGCGGAGATCGACACCGCTGACGAGCACGATCTGGCCGACTTCGAGGTGTTCGAGTTTGCCGGCGGCTACTTCGACGCCAGCGCGGGGGACAACCTGGCGCGAACTCGCGGCGACGAGCTCATCGCGTTGCGCGACCGTTACTGGGCGGTCACGCGCTGGCCGGACGTGGCGGTGGGCAGGCGCTTCAAGTTCGAGAACCACGACACGGGCGACGGGGAGTACCTCATTGGCGGCTGTACGTTGTCGGTCACGCATCCGGGCTACGAAGGCGTGGGTGCTCACGCCAGTGGCCGCTCGGGCGTGGAGGCGTTACGCCGCCTGTTGGCGGACGACGCGGTGGATGCCCACACGGCGGACGCCCTGGAGGACATGGCACGCAGCACCCCGGCATTCGCGTCGGGGGCGCGCGGTCAGAGCGCGTTTGTCCTGACGGCCCTGCCTGCGGAACTGCCGTTTCGGACGCCGCGCCTGACACCGCGCAAGCTCATGCCGGGGCCGCAGTCCGCCATCGTCGTGGGCGCCAGCGGCAAGGAGATCGACGCCGACAAGTACGGCCGCGTCAAGGTCCACTTTCATTGGGACCGCTACGACCAGAGCAACGAAAAGTCCAGTTGCTGGTTGCGCGTGTCCCAGCCCTGGGCCGGCAAGGGTTGGGGCGGGTACTTCACGCCCCGCATCGGCCAGGAAGTGATCGTCGACTTTCTCAACGGCGACCCGGACCGCCCCCTTATCGTGGGCCGCGTGTACAACGACGAGCAGACGATTCCGTACGCTTCACCGACCGAAAGCGGTTTCAAGACGCGATCAACGCCGGGCGGGGACTCGACGAACTACAACGAGATCAAGTTCGAGGACAAGAAGGGTGCCGAGGTCCTGAGCATCCACGCCGAACGCAACATGAGCACCAGCGTGGAGAACGACGACAGCACCACCGTCGATCATGACCAGAGCCTGACGGTGCGCAACAACCGCACTTCGCTGGTCAAGGGCAATGAAACCACCGCGGTCGAAAAGAACCAGACCAACAGCGTGCTCCTGAACCAGAGCAACACCATCAATGTGGCACAGACCACGGTCGTGGGGGCCGCGCAAACGACCGTCGTGGGGGCCGCGCAGTTCACGCAGGTGGGCGCGGCGCAGACCATCGTGGTGGGCGGCGCCCAGTCGACCACGGTGGGCGGCGCGCAAACGGTCGCGGTCGGCGGTGCCCAATCGATCACCGCAGGGGGAGGCCAGACCACCACGGTCAGCGGCGACATGTCCGTGGATGCGTCGGGCGAGATGAAGATCCACGCCGCCTCGCGCAAGGACCTTGCCAACGGTGCGTTTGCCATCATGGCCAACGAGATCAAGGTGGTGAGCAACACCAACCTGGCGATGATGGCGGTCGGCAACATCGATGCCACGTCCATCGGCTCGAACACCACGGTGCTGGGTTCCAACAGCAGTGGCTACATCGGCATCAACAGCGAAGCCAACCTGGGCATGGCGCGGTCCACCTTCATGGGCATGAGCATAGGCAACTCGCTGGGCATGGACATCTCGAACTTTGGGGGGCTGCAGATCGAAAACGCCGTGGCGTTGAAGATGGTGGGAATTGGCGCGCTGGAGCTCACCG
>JABLTH010003026.1_pt1 | contig 50929 bp, 48 predicted proteins | sample 7875711 | NCBI WGS metagenome assembly JABLTH01 (sample SAMN14941262, study PRJNA633318) | bioreactor metagenome | isolation source: bioreactor | place: China | collected 2019-03-05 | reverse complement strand
TGGTAGCAACGGTGGATTTGCTGATAGTGATGTGTTTCGAGACAGCGTAGCGACGGTTGAAGGTATCCGCCAGTTTGCGCGTGCTGAGGTTGGTGAGCGCCTTGAGCCGGATGATTTCCCTGACGACCCACTGCGGTTTGTTGCGCTTGCGGTGGACAGCCGCCTGGGGGCGAATTCGGGCTTTGAAACGGGAGAGGCGGACAGCGCGGAGCGAGTGAAACAGGCAGCGCAGCATTTGAATGATGCAGAGGAGGAGGTACATGGGTGGGTGTTGGCAATGCCGAGGCTATGATAGTTATTGTCGCACCGGCGGCCATTGTTGGGCGGTATGGATGATCGCCAGCACCCAGAGCGATTCACCACTGATTTCATAGAGCAGATGATAGCTGGCATGCAGGATGAGTTCGCGGGTAGCCGTCTGCATTAGAATACAGGCGATGTCACACTTCAAGCGCAATTTCATGCTGCTGCCTGCGTTGCTCGGCGCCGGGGCGGCCTTGGCCGATGCCACGCATGTGGATGCGGAGTTTTCCGTACGCCGTGACGACAACGTCAGCCGTGCGGAATCCAGCGCCGACATCCAGGCCGACACCATTGCCGGGCTGGATGTGAACGCCAGCCGCAGCATGATGCTGGACGCCAACAGCGGCGTGTTGTGGCGTGGCGGCCTGAAACTTGCCGAATACCGCCGGTTTGACGACCTGAGTCATCTGGATGCAAGTGCCGGCGCCACTTACCGCATCCAGCCGGTGGCGGCCTATACCGCGCCATGGTTCGAGCTTGGCGTGGGGGTGGAGCTGCAGCAGTTCATGGGCAGCAACATCCGTGACGGCAACGTGCTGACGCTGGATCTGGGGATGGGGAAACGGTTCACCGACCGGTTGCGCGGGCGTGTGGGTGCGGGGTGGGAGCGCAGGTACGCAGACGATAACGAGGTGTTCGACTGGCAGCGGCTCAAAATACAAGTCACGGCGGATTTCAAGCTCACGCCGGCGCTGGTGATCTATGGCAACGCTACCCGCGCGTATGGCGACCAGGTGTTCACCGCAACCCCAGCCCCGGCGTTCCGCGCGGCGGCCAAGGCGATCGTGGATGATCCGGCTTTTGGCGCGCGCCGCGCTTATCGGCTCAATGCGGCGGCGGATGTGTTGGAACTGGGCGGTAGTTTCAGCGTGAATTCGCGCAACACGCTGGATGTCGGCTACCGGTACTTCCGGATTGACGCAGACGGCGACCATCACTACGACGGCAGCGAAATCAGGGCCAGTTGGCTGTACCGCTTCCAGTGATGGAAATGACGGATTTCCTGCTGCGCCATGGTGGCATCCTCTGCGCCAGTTATACCCGGCTGACCGGGCGTGAATTGGTGCCTGCCCAACTCACGCCGCAGCAGCGGGTCGAGGCGCTGGATACCGCGCCTTTTGCCGTGGTTTCGCACGGGACACAACCCGACCCGATGTTTAATTATGCCAACCGGACCGCGCTGGCCTTGTTCGAAATGGACTGGGCGGCGTTCACCCGGCTGCCGTCCCGGCTTTCTGCCGAGCCGCTGGAGCGGGGTGAGCGCGAGAGGTTGCTGGCTTGTGTGGCACAGGACGGTTTTGTTGATGATTACAGCGGGGTGCGCATTTCAGCCAGCGGCCGGCGTTTCCGCATAGACGGCGCCACGGTGTGGAACCTGCATGACGAACACGGGCGGTTCTACGGGCAGGCGGCGTTACTCAGGCAGTGGCGGTTTTTGTGAGGGCGAACGTTATTTGTACGGGCAGGGATTTTTCACGCAATCGGCGTAGATGTACAGCGAATGCTCGTGAATGCTGAAGCCGCGCTCTTCCGCTGCTTTTCTTTGCCGCTTCTCGATTTCCTCATCGCAAAACTCTTCCACCCGGCCGCATTGCAGGCAGACGATGTGGTCGTGGTGCCCGCCCTGGTTTAATTCAAACACCGCCTTGTCGCTCTCGAAATGGTGGCGCACCAGCAGCCCGGCCTGTTCGAACTGCGTCAGCACCCGGTACACGGTCGCCAGGCCGACATCTTCGCCGGTGGTCAGCAACATGCGGTAAACATCCTCGGCCGACAAGTGGCGGCGATCGCTGGATTCGAACAGCGACAGCACTTTTAATCGGGGCAGGGTTGCCTTGAGGCCTGCATTTTTGAGTTCTTGTGGTTCGCTCATGGGATGTCCGCTCGGATGAGGTTGTTGATGCTGTGCTAATATTAACGACATTTTTTTGCACAATATACATCATGCGCTATTACTTTTTACTGTTGGCCCTGCTGGTGTCGGGCTGCGGGCAGCACACGGCGGCATTGCCAACCATCAAGCCGTACAAGATGGATATTCAGCAGGGCAATGCGGTCACCCCCAAAATGATGATGCAATTGCGCCCCGGCATGAGCAAGTCCCAGGTGCGCTTCATCATGGGCACGCCCTTGCTGGTGGATTCCTTCCATGCCGACCGTTGGGATTACTTCTACCAGATGCGCAAGGAAGGCAAGATTATCGAACAGCGCCGCGTGATCCTGGAGTTCGAGGGCGATGAACTCAAGCGCGTGCGCGGCGATGTGATTCCTGCCGGCAGCGACCCGAGTGCGGTCACGGTTGAACCGCTGAAAGTACCGACGAAAGCGAAAGAGGATGACAAGGGGTTGTTGGACCGGCTCAAGTTCTGGGAAAGTGATGAAAAGCCCAAGGCCCAGCCTGCGCCGGAGCAAAAGGCCGCGCCTGTTGTCGATACGCCTGCCGCCAAGGACGCGGTGCAGCCGGTGACGGAAGAAGTTGCGCCATCGGCCAGGTTGCCGGAAATTGCACCGCAGCCGATCCCGGAAACTTTGCCGCCGTTGACCGAAGATGCGCCTGCGGTGGCTGCACCGGTGGAGCAAAAAGCGGCGCCCGCGCCAGTGACCAAGCCGGCTGAAGTAAAACCGGTGGCTCAACCGGCGCCGGCTCCTGCGCCGGTTGAGCCCGCCAAGCCCGCCCCGGCGAAGGTTGCGCCGGCGGAAGAGCCACGGCCTGAAGCCAGGCCGAAGCCGGCGCCCAAGCCGGTTGAAGCTAAAACCCCGCCCAAGCCGGCCAAGGATTTGCCGCCGGAAGATGCGCCGGATTTTTTTGAAAAGATGCTGGAGAAAATAGGGTTTTAATTTTCTCCGACATCTTTCAGTGGAGACTAATGCGGCGCAGCCGCGTTATGTCGGAGCTAAAAATGTTAGAAAAAATTGGTTTTTAATTTTTCAGTGAAGGCTAATGCGACAACGTCGCATTATGCCGGAGCTACAAGATAGGGTTCTAAGCATGGTGAAGGTGGTGATTGCCGGATGTTCCGGGCGCATGGGGCATGCGCTGCTGCAGGGCGTGGTTGAGGATGCCGAGCTGACGTTGCATGGCGCGCTGGATCGTGCGGGAAGCCCCGCCATTGGCCGCGATGCGGGCGAGCTGTTTGGTGCCCCGTGCGGTGTCAAGGTAACGGATAACCTGGCGGCAGCGCTGGCTGGTGCCGATGTGCTGGTGGATTTCACCCGCCCCGAGGCGAGCATGGAATATATCGCCGCCTGTCGCAAGGCAGGGGTGGCGCTGGTGATCGGCACTACCGGGTTTTCGGTCGAGCAGAAACAGGCCATCACCGCAGCCGCGCAGGATATCGGCGTCGTGTTTGCGCCCAATATGAGCGTGGGCGTCAACCTGCTCATCAATCTGGTGCAGTCTGCGGCCAAGGTGCTGTCGGAAGGTTATGACATCGAAATTATCGAAGCGCATCACCGGCACAAGATCGACGCGCCTTCCGGCACCGCCTTGCGCCTGGGCGAAGCCGCCGCCAGTGCGCTGGGACGCGACCTGTCCCAGTGCGCCGTGTACGGCCGCGAAGGCGTCACCGGCGAGCGCGATCCGTCCACCATCGGCTTTGCCACGGTGCGTGGCGGCGATGTGGTGGGCGACCACACGGTGCTGTTTGCCGGCATTGGCGAGCGCGTGGAACTGACCCACAAGGCCAGCAGCCGCGCCACCTTTGCGCTGGGCGCGCTGCGCGCCGCCAAGTTCCTGGCCGGCAAGCAGAGCGGCCTGTTTGATATGCAGGACGTGCTTGGCTTGAGGTAGCTGCAACAGGTACGGCAAGTATGCGAGGCTGCCTCTTGGCCGAAAACCGGCCTTACCGGGAGCGGGTTTATATGGCAACACTTTTCGAGCAGTTGGGCGGGCAGAACATGGTGGATGCGATTGTTGATCGCTTCTATCACATTGTGCTGGACGACGACCGGCTCAAGCACTTTTTTGCCAATGTCGACATGGTTGAGCAGCGCAACCACCAGAAACGTTTTGTTGCCGTGGCGCTGAGCGGGGCGAACGACTTGACTGGCAGTGCCATCATGCGCGAGGGTCATCAGCACCTCGTGCAGAAAATGGGGCTTTCCGATGTGCATTTCGACGCCTTCGTGGGTAATCTTGCGCGGGCCATGAGCGATTTTGGGGTCTCGGCAGAGTTGATTTCCAAAGTGGCTGCCATGCTGGAAACCACGCGTGACGATGTGTTGAATCGGTGAGTGCGTGTTATTGGTGACAGTGTTGGGGGTTACCAGTACTTGGGATAGTTCGTTTCCCGCGTCAGGTTGTTGTAGACCAAAGCCACCAGCACTACGATGACTGCCCCGAATAGCGTAGGGGTGAGCAGGAAACCCCAACCCGGCTGCATGAGATAGATGATGACCGGGTTCGACCCCGCCGGTGGGTGTACGGTGCGGGTTGCCATCATGACAGCGATGGCGGTGCCCACTGCCATGGCGACGCTCCACCAGTGCGGCCCGAACAGCATCAGGAATACCAGCCCCGACAGCGAACTCAACAGGTGGCCCAGGATCACGTTTCTGGGTTGGGAGAACGGCACGTCCGGATAACCGAATACCAGTACGCAGGATGCGCCGAACGAGCCTAGCACCAACGGGATGGCGGTGCTCGCGGTCAGGCTGGCGACTGCGGCAATGGCCAGGAATCCGCCCAGCCATGCCAGCGCAATGGCTTTGTTGCTGGCCCTGGGGGGTAATGCGGCGCCATCGCCTTTGATGCGGTTAATGAAGGGGAGCATCTCGTGTTTCCTCCTTGGTGTGATGGGTTAACAGAATGGCTGCAATGTGCCTGGCGGTTTGTGCGGCGTGGTTGCCGGGGGTGACCTGCTCGGTGACGATGGCGCCTTCCATCAGTAATGCCAGTTGCGCTGCCAACGCGTCTGCCGTGGCGATGGGCAGTTGCGCGCACAGGGCGCGGATGTCATCCAGCACCAGTTCCTTGTGGCGCGCGGCCAGGGTGCGGAACGGATGCTGCGGGTCGGCATATTCCGCGGCGACGTTGATGAAGGCGCAGCCGTGGAAATCGGCTTCGGCAAACCATGCCGCCAGAAAATCAAACAATGCCAGCATTTTGGCCTCGGGCTTGGGTGGCGCTTGATCCAGGTGCTGCTGCATCCAGTTGCGCCAGCGTTGGTCGCGTAGGTTCAAAAACTCGGCAATCAGTCCGTCTTTTGAGCGGAAATGCAGATACAGGCTCTGCCTGGCAACACCGGCTTTTTCCAGGATGGCGTCAATGCTGGTGGTGCGTATGCCCTGCTGGTAAAACAGGGTGCAAGCGGCCTCCAGCAGGGCGTTGCGGGTGGGGGATGCGTTTTGTGTCGGCGGATTGTGCATGTCGGCCTGGCCTGTATCCGGATAGAACGATGAGTCTATTAAACGGAGTTGGCCGTTAGACTGTCAATCTAGTTGTGCCGGGAGGCGGTCGGGCGAGTTGCATTTGATACCCGATGCCTGTTGCGCTATAATTACAAAAATTCAAAGCGGGGTGAGCGGACAGCTTGCCCCGTTTTGTATGTCTACTGCCTGAACGGCAAAACCACAATGAATTCAAGGGGTTGAAATTGTCACAAAGCTCGCCAGCCATACTCGTGCTCGAAGATGGAACCGTGTTTCGTGGCGTTTCAATAGGCGCCAGCGGTTCCACGATCGGCGAGGTGGTGTTCAATACCGCCATGACCGGTTATCAGGAAATTCTTACTGACCCGTCCTATACCGAACAGATCGTTACCCTGACCTATCCTCACATCGGCAATTACGGCGTCAACACTGAAGATGTCGAGTCCGGCAAGGTGTATGCCGCCGGGCTGGTGATCCGTGATCTACCTCTGACGATGAGCAACTGGCGCGCCAGCCAGCCGCTTTCCGATTACCTGCAAGCCAATAATGTGGTGGCGATTGCCGAAATCGATACCCGCAAACTGACCCGTATCCTGCGCGAAAAAGGTGCGCAGGCCGGCTGTATCATGGCCGGTACCATTGATGAGGCGGCTGCGCTGGAAAAGGCGCGCTCCTCCCCCGGCCTGTCGGGCATGGATCTGGCCAAGGTGGTCAGCTGCAAGCAGCCCTACGTTGCGGAAGAGGGCGAATGGGCGCTGGGCAGCGGTTATGCCAAGCCGGTTGCGCCGGAGTTCCATGTCGTGGCGTTCGATTATGGCGTCAAGCGCAACATCCTGCGCATGCTTACTTCCCGCGGCTGCAAGGTGACCGTGCTGCCGGCCCAGGCGACCGCCGAGCAGGCGCAAGCGCTGAAGCCGGACGGGGTATTCCTGTCCAATGGCCCTGGCGATCCCGAGCCATGCGATTACGCGATTAACGCGATCCGCACGCTGGTGGATGCCGGCATCCCGACGTACGGCATCTGTCTGGGCCATCAGCTTCTGGCGCTGGCCAGCGGCGCCAAGACGGTCAAAATGAAATTCGGCCATCACGGCGCCAATCACCCGGTGCAGGACCTGGACGACAAGCGTGTGTTCATCACCAGCCAGAACCACGGTTTTGCGGTGGATGCAGCAACGTTGCCGGCCAACGTGCGTGCCACGCATGTATCGCTGTTTGATGGCAGCTTGCAAGGCATCACGCGTACGGATAAACCTGCGTTCAGTTTCCAGGGGCACCCGGAAGCCAGCCCTGGCCCCAAGGAAATGAGTTATTTGTTCGATCGCTTCATTGACCTGATGCGTAGCCATAAACGATAAGAGCCGCCATGCCAAAACGTACAGACATTAAAAGCATCCTCATCATCGGCGCCGGCCCTATTGTGATCGGCCAGGCCTGCGAGTTCGATTATTCCGGCGCGCAAGCCTGTAAGGCGCTGCGCGAGGAAGGCTACCGCGTCATCCTGGTCAACTCCAATCCGGCCACCATCATGACCGACCCGGAAATGGCCGATGCCACCTACATCGAGCCGGTGACCTGGAAGATGGTGGAGAAGATCATTGCGCTGGAACGGCCGGATGCCCTGCTGCCCACCATGGGCGGCCAGACGGCGCTGAACTGCGCGCTGGACCTGGACAAGCACGGTGTGCTGGAAAAGTATGGCGTGGAACTGATTGGTGCCAGCAAGGAAGCCATCGACAAGGCCGAGGATCGCGAAAAATTCAAGGAGGCGATGACCAGGATCGGCCTCGGTTCCGCACGTTCTTCCGTGGCGCACAGCCTGGAAGAGGCGCTGCAGGTGCAAGCCAGCATCGGTTATCCGGCGATCATCCGCCCGTCCTTCACCATGGGCGGCAGTGGCGGCGGCATCGCCTACAACCGCGAAGAATTCCTCGCCATCTGTGAGCGCGGGCTGGAGGCCTCGCCCACCAGCGAGCTGCTGATCGAGGAATCGCTGCTGGGCTGGAAAGAATACGAGATGGAGGTGGTGCGCGACCGCAAGGACAACTGCATCATCATCTGCTCCATCGAAAACCTTGACCCGATGGGCGTGCATACTGGCGACTCCATCACCGTGGCGCCGGCGCAGACGCTGACCGACAAGGAATACCAGATCATGCGCGACGCCTCGCTGGCGGTGCTGCGCGAGATCGGCGTGGATACCGGCGGTTCCAACGTGCAGTTCTCCATCAATCCCAAGGACGGTCGCATGATCGTCATCGAGATGAATCCGCGCGTGTCGCGTTCCTCGGCGCTGGCTTCCAAGGCCACCGGCTTCCCCATCGCCAAGGTGGCGGCCAAGCTGGCGGTGGGCTACACGCTGGATGAGTTGCAGAACGACATTACCGGTGGCGCCACCCCGGCCTCGTTCGAGCCGTCCATCGACTATGTGGTCACCAAGATTCCGCGTTTTGCCTTCGAAAAATTCCCGCAGGCTGATTCGCGCCTGACCACGCAGATGAAGTCGGTGGGTGAAGTGATGGCTATCGGCCGCACTTTTCAAGAGTCGTTCCAGAAAGCCCTGCGCGGGCTGGAAGTGGGCGTGGACGGGCTGGATGAAAAAACCACGGATGTGGATGTCATCGCCAAGGAGCTGGGTGAGCCCGGCCCCGAACGTATCTGGTACGTGGGCGACGCTTTCCGCGCAGGGATGAGCGTAAAGGAAGTGTTCGGCCATTCCAGCATCGACCCCTGGTTCCTGGTACAGATCGAAGACATCATCAAGCGCGAACAGGCGCTCGCCGGCCGTACGCTGGATTCGCTGAGCAAGGACGACCTGTTCCAGCTCAAGCGCCGCGGCTTCTCCGACCGCCGCCTGGCGCGGCTACTCGGCACCGACCAGCATGCGGTGCGCGCCTATCGCCACGCCCTGCAGGTGCGCCCGGTGTACAAGCGCGTGGATACCTGCGCGGCGGAGTTTGCGACTTCGACGGCGTACATGTATTCGAGCTATGAAGAAGAGTGCGAAGCCCGCCCCACGGATAAAAAGAAAATCATGGTGCTGGGCGGCGGGCCGAACCGCATCGGTCAGGGCATCGAGTTCGATTACTGTTGTGTGCACGCGGCGTTTGCCATGCGCGAAGATGGTTATGAAACCATCATGGTCAACTGTAACCCGGAAACCGTGTCCACCGATTACGACACTTCCGACCGCCTGTATTTCGAGCCGCTGACGCTGGAAGACGTGCTGGAAATTGTTGCCGTGGAAAAACCGGTGGGCGTGATCGTGCAGTACGGCGGCCAGACCCCGTTGAAGCTGGCGCGCGACCTGGAAAAAGCCGGCGTGCCCATCATCGGCACTTCGCCCGACGCCATCGACCGCGCCGAAGACCGCGAACGGTTCCAGCAGATGCTGACCCAGCTGGGTTTGCGCCAGCCGCCCAACCGCACTGCGCGCACCCCGGAAGAAGCCATCCGCCTGGCGACCGAAATCGGTTATCCGCTGGTGGTGCGCCCGTCCTACGTGCTGGGTGGCCGCGCCATGGAAATCGTGCAGGAGCAGTCCGAACTCGAGCGCTACATGCGCGAGGCGGTGAAGGTCTCCAATGAGTCGCCGGTGCTGCTGGATCGTTTCCTTAACGACGCCAAGGAAGTGGACGTGGATGCGATCTGCGATGGCGAAGATGTGCTGATCGGCGGCATCATGGAACACGTGGAACAGGCCGGTGTGCATTCCGGCGACTCCGCCTGCTCGCTGCCGCCATATAGCCTGTCTGCCGACCTGCAGGATGAACTGCGCCGCCAGACGGTGCAGATGGCGAAGGCGCTGAATGTGGTTGGCCTGATGAACGTGCAGTTCGCGATTCAAGGCGAAACGGTGTATGTGCTGGAAGTGAACCCACGTGCGTCGCGTACCGTGCCGTTCGTGTCCAAGGCGTGCGGCTACCAGTTGGCCAAGGTGGCGGCGCGGTGCATGGCGGGTAAATCGCTGAAATCCCAGGGCGTGACCAGGGAAGTGATTCCACCGTATTTCTCGGCGAAAGAAGCGGTGTTCCCGTTTATCAAGTTCCCGGGTGTGGATACCATCCTCGGGCCGGAAATGAAGTCCACCGGCGAAGTGATGGGGGTGGGCAGCACGTTTGCCGAAGCCTTCGTCAAGTCGCAACTCGGTGCTGGCACCAAGCTGCCATCCGGCGGCAGGGCCTTTATCAGTGTGCGGCGCGAAGACCGGGAAAAAGTGGTGGAAATTGCGCAGTCACTTGCCGACCTGGGCTTCCACCTGGTAGCCACGCGCGGCAATGCGGAAGTGCTGTCGGCGGCCGGGTTGCAGGTCACCCCGGTCAACAAGGTGACCGAAGGCCGTCCGCATATCGTCGATATGATCAAGAATGGCGAAATCAGCTTCATCGTTAATGTGGTTGAAGACCAGCGCGCGGTGCAGGACTCTTACGCGATTCGTCGCAATGCCCTGCAGCAGAAGGTCACTTATTACACCACGCTGGCCGGAGCCAAGGCGGCCTGCGCCGGGATGCAGCACATGCAGGACTTGACGGTGGAGAGCTTGCAAAGCTTGCATCGCAAGCTCGGCTAGTAATAGTATTAAGGCACTCGCACAGAGAAACCACGCCGCCTGGTCGGTGTGGTTTACTTTTTTGTGGCAAGAATTCAAGCAACAGTGCAAACGCTGCGCAAGTGGATAAAGCGTCGCAGACGCGGCTCGCGGGTGGTTTGCACAAGGTTTAATTTGTAGAAAGAATAACTGACGTGATTAAAATTCCTTTAACAGTACGTGGCGCCGAATTGTTGCGCGCCGAACTGCAACATCTCAAGAGCGTGGAGCGCCCGAATGTGATTAACGCCATTTCGGAAGCGCGGGCACAGGGCGACCTGTCTGAAAATGCCGAGTACGATGCGGCAAAAGAGCGACAAAGTTTTGTCGAGGGCCGCATTGCGGAAATTGAAGCCAAGCTGTCCAATGCGCAGGTCATTGATCCTTCGCAGCTGGATGCGGATGGCCGCTGCGTGTTCGGCGCGACGATAGAGCTGGAAGACGCCGATAGTGGTGACGCCGTGACCTACCAGATCGTTGGTGATGACGAAGCCGACATCAAGCAGGGCAAGATTTCCGTCAGCTCGCCTATCGCGCGTGCACTGATCGGCCGTTCGGTGGGTGATGTGGCTGATGTGCAGGCGCCGGGCGGGATCAAGTCCTTCGAAATTGTGAACGTGCAATACATTTGAGGCATCGCGCCGAATGAACAGAAGCCTGGACCATGCTGCGCTGTTGCTGGTGACCGCCTGGGTGGGCGCATTGTGGGCGATCGGCGGCCTGGCCGCACCGGTGCTGTTTCAGGCGATACCGGACAAGATGCAAGCCGGCGCGCTGGCCGGGCAGATGTTCACCTGGTTGGCATATTTCGGCATCGCCAGCGCGTTGCTGTTGCTGCTGATCAGGCTCGCCAGGTTCGGTCTGCTGGCGCTCCGGCAGGGATATTTCTGGATCGTTGTGGCGATGCTGTTGCTGGTGCTGGCCGGGCAGCTGGGCATCCAGCCGATATTGGTCAAGCTCAAGATGATGGCGTTGCCTGCCGACGTGATGCAAAGTGTGTTTGCCGATCGTTTCCGACACTGGCACGGCATTGCCAGTGTCGCTTACCTGGTGGAATGTCTGCTGGGCGCGGCGCTGGTGCTCAAGGCAAGGTGATTTGCGGCTTGTCGGCGCGGCGATAAATCACCAGCTGCTTGCCAATATGCTGTACCGCCACGGCGGAGAGCTTTTCGCAGATTTCCTGCAACATCTGGATGCGCAATTCGCGCTCGTCACTCTGCACCTTGATCTTGATGAGTTCGTGAGCGTTGAGGCTGACGTCGATTTCTCGCAGCACGGTATCGGATAAACCATTGTTGCCTATCATGACCACCGGGTTGAGGGCATGCCCCAACGCACGAAGGTAGCTGATTTGTTTGGAGTTCAATTTTTTCATGGTGCAATTATACCAACTGGAGCAGGACATAAACTTTATTTGCTCCGGTTTTATCGGTGCCTGACATAAGCTTATGAAAAGAACCAGAACCAGCAAGGCCTGGATGCGGGAGCACCTGAATGACGAGTTCGTCAAGCTGGCGAACAAGGAAGGTTATCGTGCGCGCGCGGCCTACAAGCTGATGGAGCTGGACGACAAGGAAAAGCTGATTCGTCCCGGCATGACGGTGGTTGACCTCGGCGCCACACCCGGCAGCTGGTCGCAGGTGGTGGCGCAGCGGCTGCAAGGCAGCGGACGGATGATTGCGCTGGACTTGCTGGAAATGCAGCCGATCCGCGGCGTGGAGTTCATCCAGGGCGATTTTACCGATGCGGAGGTGCTGGCGACGCTGGAAAAATCGCTGGATAACACGCCGGTAGACCTTGTGATTTCGGATATGGCCCCCAATATGAGTGGTATCGAGCTGGTCGACCAGGCGCGCGCGATGCATCTGGGGGAGTTGGCGCTGGATTTTGCGCTGGACTGGCTGAAACCCGGCGGCAACTTCCTAGTCAAATTGTTTATCGGCAGCGGGTTCGATGATTACGTAAAAGCCATGCGCGAACACTTTGACAAGGTGGCAACGCGCAAGCCCAAAGCCTCGCGCGACCGCAGCAGCGAAGTTTATCTGCTGGGGCTCGGCTGCAAGGGAAAATGAGTATCGGCGGCTGCATGGGCGCCCTGAAAATCCGGGCGCAAAATTGTTTCAATCGGTTTAGAATGAACACCTGTTGTCTGACACAACACTGTAAGAAATCTAGGAAAATATCTTGAATACTCTTTTGAGAAATATAGCCATCTGGCTGCTGGTTGCGCTGGTGCTGGTGTCAGTGTTTAACCAGTTCGGCACGCAGCGCAGCAGTGAAGGGCAGATCGTTTATTCGCAATTCCTCAGCGAAGTGAAAGCGGGCAGGATTTCCCGCGTCAGCATCGAAGGCCATGTGCTGCGCGGTGAAGGCGCCGATGGCAAGCGGTTTTCCACCTATGCGCCAGCCGACCCCTGGCTGGTTTCCGACCTGCTGAAAAACGGTGTGGTAGTGGAGGCCAAGCCGCAAGAAGAGCCTTCCATGCTGATGAACATTTTTGTTTCCTGGTTCCCCATGCTGCTCTTGATCGGCGTTTGGATATTTTTCATGCGCCAGATGCAGGGCGGTGGCAAAGGCGGGGCATTCTCTTTCGGCAAAAGCAAGGCGAGCCTGCTGGACGAGGAAAACAACCAGGTCACGTTTGCCGATGTGGCCGGCTGCGATGAAGCCAAGGAAGAAGTCTCCGAACTGGTGGAATTCCTGCGCGACCCAGGCAAGTTCCAGAAACTGGGCGGCCGCATTCCGCGCGGCGTATTGATGGTGGGCAACCCCGGCACCGGTAAAACCTTGCTGGCGCGCGCCATTGCTGGTGAAGCCAAGGTGCCGTTCTTCAGCATTTCCGGCTCCGACTTCGTGGAAATGTTCGTCGGTGTGGGTGCGGCGCGTGTGCGCGACATGTTCGAGCAGGCCAAGAAAAACGCCCCTTGCATCATTTTCATCGACGAAATCGACGCGGTTGGCCGCCAGCGCGGTGCCGGCCTGGGCGGCGGCAACGATGAGCGCGAGCAAACCCTCAACCAGATGCTGGTGGAGATGGACGGTTTCGAAGGCTCGGCGGGCGTGATTGTGATCGCCGCCACCAACCGCCCCGACGTGCTCGACCCGGCGCTGCTACGTCCCGGTCGCTTTGACCGCCAGGTGGTGGTGCCGTTGCCCGACATCCGCGGCCGCGAGCAGATCCTGCTGGTGCACATGCGCAAGGTGCCGATTGATGCCGACGTGAAGGCGGACATCATCGCCCGCGGCACGCCCGGATTCTCCGGCGCCGACCTGGCCAACCTGGTCAACGAGGCCGCCCTGTTTGCCGCGCGCAGCAACAAGCGCGTGGTGGACATGGAAGACTTCGAGCGCGCCAAGGACAAGATCATGATGGGTGCCGAGCGCCGCAGCATGGTGATGAGCGAGGAAGAAAAGCGCAACACGGCGTACCATGAATCCGGCCATGCCGTGGTCGCCAAGCTGCTGCCCAAGACCGACCCGGTGCACAAGGTAACGATTATTCCGCGTGGCCGCGCCTTGGGCGTGACCATGCAACTGCCGACGGAAGACCGCTACTCTTACGACCGCGATTTCCTGATGAACCGCATTGCTGTGATGTTCGGCGGCCGCATTGCAGAAGAGCTGTTCATGCAGCAGATGACCACCGGCGCCTCCAATGACTTCGAACGTGCCACGCAACTGGCGCGCGACATGGTGACCCGCTACGGCATGTCCGATGCCTTGGGGCCGATGGTGTATGGCGAAAACGAAGGCGAAGTGTTCCTTGGCCGGTCGGTGACCACGCACAAGAACGTTTCCGAAGCCACCATGCAAAAGGTGGATGCGGAAATCCGCCGCATTATCGACCAGCAGTACGGCCTGGCGCGCAAGCTGCTGGAAGACCATCGGGATAAAGTTGAGGCCATGACGGCCGCGCTACTGGAATGGGAAACCATTGATGCCGAGCAGATTGACGACATCATGGAAGGCAAGGCGCCGCGTCCGCCCAAACCGGCACCGGTCAAGTCGTCAACACCGCCATCCGATGGTGATGCATCCGGCGTGACGGTGAGCATTTCCGGCAAGCCCGCGCAGGGTACCTGAAAGACAGGGGCTAGGGATGACTAGCCCCTGGCCCCTAGATGATTTTCCACTGCGGCCCACATCAACTCGACCTGTCCCGCCCGCTGGTCATGGGCATCGTCAATGTCACGCCGGATTCGTTTTCTGACGGCGGGCAGTTTGCCAGCACGCAGCGCGCCATCGAGCACGGCCTCAAACTGGTGGCTGACGGCGCCGACATCCTCGATGTCGGCGGCGAGTCCACCCGCCCCAATGCACAGCCGGTACCGCTGGAAGAAGAATTAAGGCGAGTCGTCCCGGTGATTGAAGGGCTCAGCCGCGCCACCCGCATTCCGCTGTCGATAGACACCTACAAACCGCAGGTGATGCGCGCCGCGCTGGATGCCGGCGCCTGCATCATCAACGATATTCGCGCCTTGCAGGAGCCGGGAGCGGTGGAGGTTGCCGCGCACAGCCATGCCGGGGTGTGCCTGATGCACATGCAGGGCACGCCGCAAACCATGCAGCATGAACCGGCCTATACGGACGTGGTGAGCGAAGTCTGCGATTTTCTGCAACAGCGCGCCCAGGTGTTGCTGGATATGGGCGTGGCACATGAACGCATTTTGCTTGATCCGGGCTTCGGTTTTGGCAAGCGCACCGTCCACAACATTACGCTGCTGCAACAGCTGCCGCGCCTGTGCGCACTGGGTTACCCGGTGCTGGCCGGACTGTCGCGCAAATCGGTGCTGGGGCAAATTGCCGGGGGCGAGGCAAGCGACCGCTTGCCGGCCAGCCTGGCTGCCGCGGTGATTGCCGCGTTAAACGGCGCTAAAATCCTGCGGGTGCATGACGTAAAAGCCACCGTGGATGCGCTCAGGGTAGTGCAGGCGGTACAACAAGGATAATCAGCAATGGGTAGAAAATATTTTGGCACCGATGGCATTCGCGGGCGCGTGGGAACGGCACCGATTACCCCGGATTTCGTGATGCGCCTGGGTTATGCCGCCGGGCGCGTGTTGACCGGGCTGGACAGCCATTTGGCCCCCGGTACCCATCCGGCAGTGCTGATCGGCAAAGACACCCGCATTTCCGGCTACATGCTGGAATCCGCCCTGCAAGCCGGGCTGTCCGCCGCCGGGGTGGACGTGCTGCTCACCGGCCCGATGCCCACGCCGGCGGTAGCTTACCTCACCCGCGCCTTGCGCGCGCAGGCCGGCATCGTTATTTCGGCCTCGCATAACCCGTTTGAAGATAACGGCATCAAGTTTTTTTCCGGCTTCGGCACCAAGCTGCCAGACACCATCGAGCGCCAGATCGAGGCGGCGCTGGACCAGCCCATGCCGGTGCAACCATCGGCCCAGCTGGGCAAGGCGCGGCGCATTAACGATGCGCCAGGGCGCTATATCGAATTTTGCAAAAGCACGTTTCCCAACGCGCTGGACCTGCGCGGCCTGAACATTGTGGTGGATTGCGCCCACGGCGCAACTTACCACATTGCGCCCCACGTCCTGCACGAGCTAGGGGCGGAGATGATCAGCATCGGCGCGCAGCCTGACGGCATGAACATCAACCACGAGTGCGGTTCCACCCATCCGCAAGCCATGCGCCAGGCGGTGTTGCAGCACGGTGCCGATCTGGGCATCGCGCTGGATGGCGACGGTGACCGGGTGGTGATGGTGGATGCCGCGGGCAACCTGCTGGATGGTGATTTGCTGCTCTACATCATTGCCGCGCAGCGACACCGCACCGGGCAGTTGCAGGGCGGCGTGGTCGGTACGCTGATGACTAACCTGGCGTTCGAGCACGCCATGCAGCGCCTGAACATCCCGTTTGCCCGCGCCAAGGTCGGCGACCGTTATGTGCTGGAGAAAATGCATGCCGAAGGCTGGATGCTGGGCGGCGAAAATTCCGGCCATATCCTGTGCCTGGACCGGCATACCAGCGGTGACGGCATCATTGCCGCGCTGCAGGTGCTGGCGGCCATGTGCGAAAGCGGGCAGTCGCTGCAAGCGCTGCTGGGCGATCTGAAGCTTTATCCGCAGGTGTTGGTCAATGTGAAAATGGACAAGGCGCTGGACCTGGCGAGCCCCGCCATCCAGTCCGCGGTGTCTGCCGCCGAAGCCGAGTTGAATGGCACCGGCCGCGTGTTGTTGCGGCCATCGGGCACCGAGCCGAAAGTACGGGTGATGGTGGAAGGCCAGGACAAGGCGCAGGTGGAAGCCCTGGCGGAAAACATTGCGGCTGTGGTCCGGGCCGGTTGACCGCGCGTTGCCAATTCTTCACCTGAATTAAACATTTCTGCAATGTGGCGGCGGCATGCTGTGCCGCATGCCAACTGTTGCGCCCCTCCCTTTTAATACGCCAGGCCGCATCGCGCTGGTGACTGAAACCTGGCCGCCGGAAATCAACGGGGTTGCCATGACCTTGTCGCGCCTTGCGCACGGTTTAAGCCTGCGCGGCTGGTCGGTCACGCTGGTCAGGCCGCACCAGCATGCCCAGGTGCAGGATGCGCATCAACATGTCCTGGTGCCGGGGTTGCCCATCCCCGGTTATGCCGGATTGCGGTTTGGCTTGCCGGCGCGCAATACGTTGTTGAGGCTGTGGGCGGAGCAACGGCCGGACGTGGTGCATATCGCGACCGAAGGGCCGCTGGGCTGGGCCGCGCTCAAGGCGGCGAAAAAACTCGGCATTCCGGTGACCACCAGCTTTCATACCAATTTCCACCGCTATTGCCGCCATTACCGCCTGGGCTACATACGGCGCACGGTAGAGCGATATTTGCGGGCGTTCCACAACCAGGCCAGCTGCACCATGACGCCCAACGAACCATTGTCGCAATCACTGCGCCAGGAAGGTTACCGGAACGTGTTTACGGTGGGGCGCGGCATCGATGCCGGCCTGTTCCATCCGGGGCGCCGCAGTTCGGTGTTGCGGGCACGCTGGGGCGCCCGGGACGAAGACCTGGTGGCGATTCACGTGGGCCGCATGGCACCGGAAAAAAACCTGCAGGCCGTTGCCGAGGCATTCGAACTGATCGCGGTGCAGCAACCGCAAGCGGTCATGGTCTGGGTCGGGGATGGTCCGCAATTGAACGTGTTGAAAAAACGCTATCCCCACCACGTGTTTACCGGGGCCAAGCAGGGCGAGGAACTGGCGCAGCATTACGCCTCTGCCGACCTGTTCCTGTTTGCCAGCATGACCGAAACCTTCGGCAACGTGGTGCTGGAAGCCATGTCCAGCGGCATTGCCGTGATGGCGTATCGGTACGCGGCTGCGGAAACCTATATCCGTGACGGGCAGAACGGGCGGCTTGCCGCCTTTGGCGACCACCATGCGTTCAACCGCCACGCGGTTACGCTGGCCTCCGACCGCGCCGCGCTGCGGTCCATGGGCGCCGCTGCGCGCGCGGCGATGGAAGGCTTGCTGTGGGATACCGTGTGCGCGCAGTTCGAGGCGCAACTGCTCGCTGCAACCAAGGCACAGCTTGCCGCTGACATGCACCCTGCCGGTTCTGCCGCATTCCAGACGTAGCCGCTGGTCCCTGACGTTCTCCGGCTCAACCCACCAGGTGTTGCTAACATCAAAACGTGAGTGCCAACTCGCGGCGTACTGGCTTTATACTGTGAATATCAGCAGCAACAATTCAGCGAGAGATGGGAATGGAAAGTCCGTACAAAGGTAAAACCGGTTTGACGCGCCTGGTCAACGCGTTTGGCTATTCCTGCGATGGCCTGAGAACGGCCTACAAGAACGAAGATGCCTTCCGGCAGGAAGTGCTGCTGGCGGCGGTGCTGATACCGCTGGCGCTGTATCTGGAGCACGGCGCGATCGAACGGGCGCTGATGATAGGCAGCGTCTTCCTGCTGCTGGTGGTCGAGTTGCTGAACTCCGCGGTGGAAGCCACGGTTGACCGTATTTCGCTTGACCACCACCGCCTGGCCAAGCGCGCCAAGGATATTGGCAGCGCGGCCGTGCTGGTGAGCTTGCTCAATCTCGCCGTGACATGGGGGGTGATTATTTTTGGCTAAGGATACCGTACCCGTAAAGCGCGCCGGGAAAAAAGCCGCGCATGCGCTGGATGTGGCTTATCGCGCCACGCTGAAAGAACTGGAAGCCCTGCGGCATGACCTGCTGGAACTGGAAAAAAAATCAGCCGACCTGTTGCAGCGGGTAGACGCCCGGCACCGGGAAAGCGCGATCAACCTGGTGCACTACCTGGGGCTGCGTCGAAAAGATATTCGCCCATTGCAGCAAAAGCTGTCGGAACTCGGCTTGTCCTCGCTGGGACGTACCGAGTCGCATGTGCTGGCCAGCCTCAATGTCATGACGGCGCTGCTGCAGCGCGCGGTTGGCAAAGCGGCACGGGATGATGCGCCGGTTGCTGATTTTCATATGCCGGACGGAAAAGCCGCGCTTGAGGAAAACACCAACCTGCTGCTGGGGAAAGCGCCGGAGCATCGCAAGGTGCGGATACTGGTCACGTTTTCCGGTGAGGATGCCAACGACTATCCGCTGGTCAAGAAAATGCTCAGCCACGGCATGGATTGCGCCCGCATCAACTGTGCGCACGACGCGCCGGAAACCTGGGCGCGCATGATCGAAAACATCCGGATGGCCGAGCGCGAAACCGGAAAGCACTGCCGTATCCTGATGGACCTGGGCGGGCCGAAGCTGCGCACCGGGCACATCGGCCCGGGGCCCATGGTGCTTAAATGGCGCCCGCAACGCGATTTGCATGGCCATGTCGTCAGCCCTGCCCGCATCTGGCTCTGCGCGGAGGACGCGTCGGGGGTGCAATCGGCGGCGGCAACGGTAAGCTTGCCGGTCAACCGTGACTGGCTGAAGCAGGTTGCCGTGCATGACCAGATCGAGTTTACCGATGCGCGCGGGGCCTCGCGCAGCCTGAAAGTGACCAGCCAGGTGGGTGACGGGTTCTGGGCGGAGTCAGCGCAGACGGCTTATCTCAAGCCGGGCCTGGAATTGCATTTGTTCCGCCCTGCGGCTTCCGGCAAAGCGCGCCAGATGGATATTGTGGGCAAGGTAGGCAACCTGCCACAGACGCCCGAGCAGATCAGGCTGGCGCGTGGCGACAGCCTGATCCTGACGCGCGAGCAGACGCCGGGCCAAGCCGCGCAGTACGACACAAAAGGGCGCTTGCTGCGCCCGGCCATGATCCCGTGCACCCTGCCCAGCGTGTTTTCCCAAGCCAAACATGACGAGCGCATCCTGATCGATGATGGCCGCATCGGCGGCGTGATCAAAAAAGTCAGCAACTCTGAAATGCTGGTCGAAATTACCCAGGCGCGCGACGGCGGGGAAAAATTGCTGGCGGACAAAGGCATCAATTTCCCCGACACCCGGTTCGACATGCCCGGGCTCACCGAGCAGGACATCGAGCATCTGGAATTTGTGGTGCGCCATGCCGACATGGTCGGCCTGTCGTTTGCGCGCAAGGCGGCGGATGTGAAAGAACTGCAGGCCCACCTGAAGCGGCTGAATGCGGAAAACCTGGGCATTGTGCTCAAAATCGAGAACCGCACGGCCTTCGAGCATCTGCCGGAACTGCTGTTTTCGCTGCTAAAGTCGCCGGTGGTCGGCGTGATGATCGCGCGCGGCGACCTGGCGGTGGAATGCGGCTACGAGCGCTTGGCGGAATTGCAGGAAGAAATCCTGTGGCTGGCCGAAGCGGCGCATCTGCCGGTGATCTGGGCGACGCAGGTATTGGAGGGGCTGGCCAAAAGCGGAAAGCCCAGCCGGGCTGAGATTACCGATGCCGCGATGGGCGAGCGCAGCGAATGCGTCATGCTCAACAAGGGGCCGCACATTCTGGAAGCGATCCAGACCCTGAACGATATTCTGCAGCGCATGCAGGGCCACCAGCACAAAAAGAGTTCATTGCTGCGGCGCCTGCACTGGTAAATGCGCTTGCAAGGCGCGGTCAGAAGCGGCGGCGCGGTGCGGGCGAGTAGCCGCGGCCTTCGAGGTGGCGGAAGGTGATGCGGCCGTTGTTGACGTCGTAAGGCGAGAGCTCCATCGTGATCTTGTCGCCGGCCATAATACGGATGTGGTTCTTGCGCATTTTCCCTGCGGTGTAGGCCACCAGGGAGTGCCCGTTTTCCAGGGTTACGCGGTAACGTGAATCGGGTAGCACTTCGTCTACCACGCCGTTCATTTCGATCAGTTCTTCTTTGGCCAAGTGCGTCTCTCCAATCTGCGGAAAATACGAATAAAAAAAGCCCGGAATCTTCCGGGCTTTTCCGGTGAGTTGCTTCAATCAGGAAGCAACTTCGTGCTTGCCGTTAATGCATTAGGCAGCGCGAATGTTGGATGCCTGCGGGCCTTTTTGACCCACGGTGGCGTCGTAGCTCACACGCTGATTTTCAGTCAGGGTCTTGAAACCGTCAGCCTGAATTGCCGAAAAATGCGCAAAAAGATCCGCACCACCATCTTCAGGGGTGATGAAACCGAAACCTTTTGCATCGTTGAACCATTTAACTGTACCAATTGCCATGTCTTGTATCCTTAAAACAATAAATAAAAGGGGATTGCCCCATACGGGCGAGGGTCAAGACGGCGGGGTGATGCAGGAAGAAAACTCGGAAAACCAAGGGAACTGAACCAGACAGCAACAACACTACTTGAAGATCGCTGGCGCGCACTATGCGCTACATTTAACAGATAAGCAAATTTATTTTGCAATGCGTTGAAACCGTTGAAGCGCTCTTTACCGAATCGGGCACTCGTTCAAGGAACTGGCGGATGCCGCCAGCAGGATAGCCTGCCGGTTGAGGTACGTGGTGACAAGCATGGGCTGCACACCATCCGCTTGCCGGACACGGCGGATCGAATCGTTCAAGCTTGCAGGTGTCCAGCGGTCAGCCGCGCAATTTCCGCTTCTTCATCGGCGGGAATAATCAGCACCGGTTTTGATGTTGCGGCGCTCACTCTGGCAGCGTGTTTGCTGTTCGCCGCACCATCCAGTTCAAAACCCAGAAAGCCCAGTGGTTCACAGATCAAGGTCCGCACCTGGTCGGCATGCTCGCCGATGCCGCCGGTAAACACCAGCGCGTCCAGGCCGCCGGCCTTGGCGGCGTAGCCACCGATAGCGGCGCGTATCTGGCGGGCGAAGTATTCGACGGCAAAGCGGGCTGCCGGGGTTGAACTGGAGAGCAGTTCGGCCATTTCGTTGCTTTCGCCATCGGAGAGCGCGAGCAGCCCCATTTGCTGGTACACCAGCTTTGAAAGCTGGGGTGCGTCGAAGCGCTTGGCCAGTTCCAGCATCACTCCGGGGTCGAGGTCGCCGCTGCGCGTGCCCATGGTGATGCCGCCCGCCGGGGTGTAGCCCATGCTGGTGTCCACCGATTGCAGGTTTTCCAGCAGGCACAGGCTGGCGCCGCTGCCAAGGTGCGCTACCACGATTTTCCCTTGCGCCATGTCGCCGATGAGCTCCGGCAGTTGCCGCGCCACGTGCGCGTAGTTGATGCCGTGGAAGCCGTAGCGACGGTAGCCCAATGTTTTCGGGATCGGCAGCCGTCGGGCGAGTTCCGGCAGCGTGGCGTGAAATGCGGTATCGAAACAGGCGATTTGCGGCACGTTGAAACGCGCCCGGCACAACGCCAGCCCCAGCAGATTGCCGGGCATATGCAGCGGGGCAAGATGGGTGATGGCTTCCAGCCGCGCTTGTTCCGTGGCATCAACCAGCCGCGCGGCATCGGTGACCTCGCCGCCATGCACGAAGCGGTGGCCGACGGCGCTGGGGTGGTCGTTCCCCAAGTCGCGCAGCAGAGCATCAAAAGCCTCGGCGTGGTCGTGCGGGAAGCCGTGGCCGATGTGTTCGTAACGGAAGTTGCGGCGGCTGCCATCCGGCTTGAACAGGCTGGCCTTGAGGCTGGAGGAGCCGCTGTTGATGGTGAGGATGTTCACCGCCGGCACTCCCCCGTTCGTGGGGGTGCACAAGCGGTCAGCGTTACAGCGGCCACGTCCAGTTATCCGCTTCCGGCAGGTCTACGCCATGTTCGTAAGCGTAGTTGCGGCATTCCAGCTGGCGGTCGCGCAGCTTTTCCTTGAAGTGGGCGCCGGCCACCTGCAGGGCGGGGATACGGTCTATGGCGTCTATCGCCAGGCTGAAGCGGTCGATCTGGTTCTGGATCGCCAGTTCCAGCGGCGTATTGATGCTGCCTTTTTCCTTGTAGCCGCGCACGTGCAGTTGCTGGTTGCGGCGGCGGTAGGTGAGGCGGTGGATCAGCCAGGGGTAGCCGTGGAAGTTGAAAATGATGGGCTTGTCGGTGGTGAACAGGCTGTCGTAATCGCGATCGGAGAGGCCGTGCGGATGGTCTTCGGCGGGCACCAGCTTGTACAGGTCCACCACGTTGACGAAGCGGATTTTCAGTTCGGGGAAATATTCGCGCAGCAGCGTGACGGCCGCCAGCGCCTCGCGGGTGGGGATGTCGCCGGCGCTGGCGATCACCAGGTCGGGGGTGAACCCTTCGTCATTGCTCGCCCATTCCCAGATGCCGATACCTTTGGTGCAGTGCTTGATGGCCGCATCCATGTCCAGGTACTGCAAGTGTTTCTGCTTGTCGCTGACAATGACATTGATGTAATCGGTGCTGTTCAGGCAGTGGTTGGCCACGGACAACAGGCAATTGACGTCGGGCGGCAGGTAGATGCGCGTGACGCTGGGGCTCTTGTTCACGACCACGTCGAGGAAGCCGGGGTCCTGGTGGGTGAAGCCGTTGTGATCCTGCCGCCATACGGTGGAGGTGATCAAGAGGTTGAGCGACGACACCGGCGGCCGCCAGGGGATGGCCTTGGACATCGCCAGCCATTTGGCATGCTGGTTGAACATGGAGTCGATCACATGCACAAAGGCTTCGTAGGTGGAAAAGAATCCGTGGCGGCCGGTCAGCAGGTAGCCTTCCAGCCAGCCTTCCAGCGTGTGTTCGGACAGCATTTCCATCACCCGGCCGTCGGGTGACAGTTCGCCGCCGTCGGCGTCTTCCGGCAACAGGTCGGCCATCCAGGTTTTCTTGCTGGCCTGGTAGACGTCATCCAGTTTGTTGGAGCTGTTTTCATCCGGGCCGAACACGCGGAAGTTGCGCATGTTTTCACGCATGATGTCGCGCAGGAACTTGCCCAGCGGCCGGGTGTTTTCCGCCGTGATCTGGCCGGGGCCGGGTAATTTGGCGGCATAGTCGCGGAAATCCGGCGTGCGCAGGGCTTTGCGCAACACACCGCCGTTGGCGTGCGGGTTGGCGCTCATGCGGCGGGTGCCTTGTGGCGCCAGTGCCTTGAGTTCCGGCTTCAGCCTGCCTTGGGCGTCAAACAGTTCTTCCGGTTTGTAGCTGCGCAGCCATGCTTCCAACTGCGCCAGGTGTTCCGGTTTTTCGCGCACACCGCCCAATGGCACCTGGTGCGCGCGCCAGAAACCTTCCACCTTGTGGCCGTCCACCTCTTTCGGCCCGGTCCAGCCCTTGGGCGAGCGCAGCACGATCATCGGCCAGCGCGGGCGGGTAGGTTTGCCGCTGCTGCGGGCTTCATTCTGGATGCGGCGGATGTCCAGCACGCATTGCTCCATGGTTTCCGCCATTTTACGGTGCATGATTTCGGGGTCTGAGCCCTCGACAAAATGCGGCGTCCAGCCGTAGCCCCGGAACAGGTGGTCCAACTCTTCATGCGAGACGCGCGACAGGATAGTGGGGTTGTTGATCTTGTAGCCGTTGAGATGCAGGATCGGCAGCACCGCGCCGTCGCGGATCGGGTTGAGGAATTTGGTGGAGTGCCAGGAAGTGGCCAGCGGCCCGGTTTCGGATTCACCGTCGCCCACCATCACGGTGACCAGCAGGTCGGGGTTGTCGTACGCCGCACCGAAGGCATGGGACACCGAATAACCGAGTTCGCCGCCTTCGTGGATGGAGCCGGGGGTTTCCGGCGTGCAGTGGCTGCCGATGCCGCCGGGGAAGGAGAATTCCTTGAAGAAATGGCGCATGCCTTCTTCGTCTTCGCTCTTGTTCGGGTAGATTTCGCTGTACGTGCCTTCCAGATAGGTGGGCGCCAAAATGCCCGGCGCGCCGTGGCCCGGCCCGGCAAGGAAAATGGCGTTCAGGTCGTAGCGTTTGATCAACCGGTTGAGGTGGATGTAGGAGAAGCTCAAGCCGGGACTGGCGCCCCAGTGCCCCAGCAGGCGCTGCTTGATGTGTTCCGGCTTGAGCCGGTCGCGCAGCAGCGGGTTGTCCTGCAGGTAAATCATGCCGGCGGCGAGGTAGTTGCAAGCGCGCCAGTAGGCGTGGATGGATTGGAGTTCGCTGTCGGTGAGCGGGGTGGGGGCGGTGGTCGTCATGGTGCATTCCTTCAATTGAAGATAGGCATGTCCCATTCTAGCACCACCAACATGGTAAGAATGTTGCAGTGCCTGTTGCCATGGAAGTGCCCTATGGATACGCTGGGTAAATGGCTACGCGGGCGAATTGCTGCGTTGCGCGGTGCTCGCCCGCTCGCTCATTTATTCAGCACATCCCTATAAAAACTTGCTGCCCAGCCACCAAAACAGCGCCGCAATCAGCCCGCTGGCGGGGATGGTGATCACCCACGCGATCAGCAGGTTCATCGCAATACCCCATTTGACGCCGCGGGTGCGATGCGCTGCGCCAACGCCGACAATGGCGCCGGTGATGGTATGGGTGGTGGATACCGGGATGCCGCCCAGCGTGGCCAGCGCCAGGCTGATGGCGCCGCCCAGGGAGGCGCACGAGCCGCTGATGGTGTTGAGCTTGGTGAGTTTGGTGCCCATGGTTTTGACGATGCGCCAGCCGCCCAGGTAGGTGCCCCAGGCAATGGCGAGATAACAGGAGTAGATGACCCAGTTGGGCAGCGTGGCGACATCGGTGGTGGCCGCCCCGGCGCTGATCAGCAGCAGCCAGATGATGCCTATGGTTTTTTGCGCATCATTGCCGCCATGCGCCAGGCTGTAAGCGCCAGCGGTAAACAACTGCGTGTAGCTGAACCAGTGTTTGACCTGCCCGGGCGATTTGTTGCGGAAAGCCCAGGCCACCAGCACCATCAGCAATCCGCCGAGCAAAAAGCCTACGAGCGGGGAAATGATGATGAACAGCAGGATTTTGCCAAAACCGCTCCAGACGATGGGCGTCAGGCCGCCGGCCTTGGTGACGGTGGCGCCGACCAGCCCGCCGACCAGCGCATGGGAGGAGGAGGACGGGATGCCGTAAGCCCAGGTGACGATGTTCCAGATCAGCGCCCCGCACAGGGCGCCGAAAATCACCTGGTAATCGACAAAGCTCGGATCGACCGTGCCTTTGCCAATGGTGGCAGCCACGCTGAGGTGGAACGCCCACAGCGCGGCAAAGTTAAAAAATGCGGCAAACAGCACGGCCTGCTTTGGGGTCAGTACGCCGGTGGCGACGATGGTGGAAATGGAATTGGCGCCATCGTGGAAGCCATTCATGAAATCGAACGCCAGCGCGATGCCGACCAGCAGCACCAGAATCCACAACTGGATAGTCAGGCCTTCCATCATGAATTCTCGATCAGGATTTCTTCTATGGTTTTGGCGGCTTCTTCGCAGCAATCAAGCACGCTTTCCTGCAGGAAATAGAACTCGCGCAGCTTCATGGCCGCCCAGATGTCGCTGCCGTCATGGAACAGCCGGGTAATGGCGCGTTTCAGCACCTGGTCAGCCTTGCTTTCGATATCGTCGATTTCCTGGCACAGGGCGATGGCTTCCTTGCTGCGCGCCTTGTCGGCCAGGGCAATGACCGCCTGGTTGAGCCGCTTGCACGAGTCGGCGCTCAACGCGGCCAGTTCGCGGGCTTCCGGGGTGGATTCCTGGATGTTGTACATGCTGATGGCGTTGGCCACATTACACAGCGCACCCAACACCTTGTCGAGCTCCAGCGTCAGGGTATGGATTTCATCGCGGTTAAGCGGGGTGATGAACGAGCGGTGCAGCAGGGCGATGACATCGGCCTTGATTTTGTCGCCGTTTTGTTCGTCGGCATCTATTGCCCCAACCAGCAGGTCGAGTTCTGCCGTATTGCTGGTACCGAGGGTGTTGACCAGTTGCAAACCGGCATTCGCACTGGTAACCAGAAGGCCGGAATGCGCTGCCAGCAGGTCGAAAAACTCCCTGCGCTGGGGCATCAGTTTATTGAACATCAAGCTCTCCTCTTGAATTGCATATTGTTTTGGTTGGGCGCAAACGCGCTTTCGCCGAATTGTAACAATTTGGATAAGGTAATTGACACACGTTTTTCATCTGTCTGTCACATCATTAAAATAATCTGGGCGCATGAAAGTCCGTTCCATCTTCCTTTCCGACATCCATCTGGGGACGCGCGGCTGCCAGGCGGAATCCCTGCTGAACTTCCTGCGCGAGTATGAAAGCGAGCACTTGTTCCTGGTCGGCGACATCATCGATTTCTGGGCGATGGGGCGCAGCATCCAGTGGTCCGCCACGCAGAATACCGTGGTGCAGAAAATTCTGCGGCGCGCGCGCCACGGCGAAAAAGTGGTGTTTATCCCCGGCAACCATGATGAAGCGCTGCGGGAATACGACGGCACGACGTTCGGCGACATCCTGATCGCCTTTGAGTGGCTGCACGTCACTGCCGATGGCAAGCGCCTGCTCCTGCTGCATGGCGACGAATTCGACCAGGTGGTGCGCCACCACCGCTGGCTGGCCGTGCTGGGGGATATCGGCTACGACCTGCTGGTGCGCCTGAACGGCTGGCTGTCCTGGCTGCGCCGCACCTTGCGCATCGGTGGCTACTGGTCGCTGGCAGGGTATGCCAAGCGCAAGGTCAAATCCGCCGTCAATTTCATTTGCGATTTCGAAGACTCCGTGGTGCATGCCGTGCGCGAGCGCGGCCTGGACGGCGTGGTCTGCGGCCATATCCACAGTGCCGCCATCAAGCCGGTGAACGGCCTGCTCTACATCAATTGCGGCGATTGGGTGGATAGCTGCACGGCGATTGTCGAGCATCTGGACGGGCGTCTCGAATTGATCGAGTGGCGGCGCGACGTACTCCCGACAGCAGCATTAACCAAAGCGGAATGACAATGAAAATACTCTATGTGTCCGATGTTTATTTCCCGCGCATCAACGGCGTTTCGACTTCCATCCAGACTTTTCGCCACGAGTTGCGGGCGCTGGGGCACACGGTGCACCTGATCGCCCCCGACTATTACGCGCCCAGTGACGACGAAAGCGACATCCTGCGCATCCCGTCGCGCTACCTGCCGATGGACCCGGAAGACCGCATGATGCGCTTCGGCGATGCGATGCGCCACCTGCCCGAATTGCGCGACGGGATGTACGACATCATCCATGTGCAGACGCCGTTTGTGGCGCATTACCTGGGGCTGAAGCTGTCCCGGCTGCTGCGTATCCCTTGTGTTGAAACCTACCACACGTTTTTTGAGGAATATCTCTACCACTACATCCCCTTCATGCCGAAAAGCCTGATGAAAATGGCAGCCAGGAATTTCTCCCGGCGCCAGGGCAACAGCCTGGATGGGCTGGCGATCCCTTCCGGCCCGATGCTGGAAGTGCTGCGCGCGTATGGCGTGACGACCCCGGCCGAGATCATCCCCACCGGGCTGGAAGAAGGCAGTTTTGTCCCCGGCGACGGGGATGGGTTCCGCGAACGCTACGGCATTGCCGCTGATCGCCCGATGCTGCTGTTTGTGGGCCGGGTGGCGTTTGAGAAAAACATCGATTTCCTGCTGGAAGTGGTGCAGTGCGTACGCGGCTACATTCCCGACGTGCTGTTCATGATCGCCGGCGAAGGTCCAGCCAGGAGCGGATTGGAACAATCCGTCGAACACATGGGGCTGGCGCACAACGTCAGGTTTCTGGGTTATCTGGATCGCAGTACCGAACTGAACAGCTGTTACCGTTCGGCGGACGTGTTCGTATTTTCCTCGCGCACCGAAACGCAGGGGCTGGTGCTGCTGGAAGCCATGGCGCAAGGCGTGCCGGTGGTGTCCACCGCGGAAATGGGCACCAAGGATGTGCTGCGCGAAGGCGAGGGCGTGTGGATTGCCCCGGAGCAGGTCAGCGTGTTTGCCGAAAAAGTGGTGCGGCTGCTGCGCGACCATGCGGCACGCAGCCAGCTTGGCAACGCTGGCCAGCGCTACGCCATGGGGTGGTCGGCCACGCGTCAGGCAGAGCGCATGCTGGCGTTTTACCAGAAGGTCATCGCCGCTTACTGAAGCGGCAGGAAAATGGCGTCGTGGGCGCGGCGCTCCACGAACAGGCTGTTGCCCTTCTGCTTTTTGGCCATTTTCTTGGCCACTGCCGCCGCGGAGGACACCTGGTGATAAGAGGTGTACTGGCCGGGATCTACCATCACCGCGCCGATGGAAATGCTCAGGATGTCGTGAAATATCTTTTTCCCTTGCCGGTCTTCGGCCAGGATGCTGCCGCGTTCGCGGTCGGTGTCTTTGTATAGCCCGGGCGCAATGGCGCCAAACCTCTCCAGCAGTTGCTGGCAGCGCTGCTCCCAGTCCTGGCTCTGGAACAGGACGATAAAATCGTCCCCGCCCACGTGCCCCAGGAAATCCTGCACCGGATCGTAAATCTCCTGCAATAAATGGCCGGTGACCTGGATTACTTCATCCCCTTTCTGGTAGCCGTAGACATCGTTGTAAGGCTTGAAGTGGTCCAGGTCGAAATAACAGGCGACAAACGGGATCCGGGCATCCAGCAAGGTGTCGATATGCTCGTTGATCGGCACGTTGCCGGGCAGCATGGTGAGCGGGTTGGCGTAACGCGCAGCGTCGATCTGCATGCGGGTGATCAGGCGCAGCAGGTCGTGACCGCTACCCATCCCGGCATATTTGCCGTTGTCGGTGATGATGAAGCCGATGGTGAGGTGGTACGGGTCGCTTTGCAGGATCAGGTCGCTTAATTCGTGCAGGCCGACGCTTTTCTCCACGATCAGCGGGGACGGGTCCATGAACATTTCGCAATGTTTCTTGCCGTACAACTCGCGGCGGAACGGCCGGGCAAAACCGTCGTTCATGTAGTGGCGGCCGATCAGGCCGACCGGCCAGCCATTGATGACCACCGGTATGGAGTAAAGCTCCGGCGAGTTCTGGAACATTTCATAGACGATTTCGTTGGCCATGTCCGGCGCCACGGCGGGCGCTTCCCTGAGCAGGTTTTCGACGGTGACAACGGCCTTGTGCAACCGGCTGTCGCGGTTGGCCAGGTTGTTCTGCAGGATGTGGATGACTTCGACCGGAATGGCGGTGGCAAGCTGCGGGTCCGGTTTGCCAATCAGGTAGCCTTGCGCAAAGGCAATGCCGGCATCGCGGATGGCCGCCAGTTCGGGTTCCATCTCAATGCCTTCGGCAATCACCATGGCACCGGACTTTTTGGCGATTTCCTGGATCGAGCGCACGAACTGCGACTTGATGGGGTCCAGGTGGATGCCCTGGATGAAGTGCTGGTCGATTTTCACGTAGTCCGGGTGCAACTCGGACCATAAGCGCAGGCCGGAAAATCCCTCGCCCAGGTCGTCAATCGCCACCTCGAACCCCATGTTGCGGTAGTAGTGCACCACATTGCGCAGTTCCGGGTAATCCACCGTGGGCATGTTCTCGGTGATTTCGATAATCACCTGTTCCGGCTTCAAGCCGATTTCGTGGATGTACTTGAGGGTTTCGCCGCTGCGGGTGCCCTGCTGCATCAGGATATCCGGGCTGATGTTGAGGAACACCTTGTCGGTGCCGCCCAGTTTGGCGAACGATTCCAGCACGACGCGGCGGCACAGGTATTCAATTTCGGCCGCCATGCCGCAGGACCTGGCGGCTTTGAACAGGCTGGCCGGGGAGTGCAGCAAACTGCCGGAAGGACCGCGAATCAGGCCTTCGTAACCGATGATGGCGGCTTTGCTGACATCAACAATAGGCTGGAACAGCGCGCTCAGCGACTGGCTGCGGGAGATTGCAACCAGTTCCGAGCAGAGCTCGCGGTCGAGGTCGGAGCGATCGGTGGTCAATAACCTTAACGGGGTAACTGAGTTCATGTGTGTGCCTCCTGAGAGAGGTCTGCATCATGGCAAACACATGTGACGCGGGTATGAACGATGCTCAGGTAAGGGATTAAGTTAAGGCGACCGCAATACGTCCGGGAGAACGCACCGCAGTAGGAGCGCAACTTGTTGCGCGGTGCCTCGCCGGATCGCCCGACAAGTCGGGCTCCTGCAAGGCATGTATGGGCAATCCGGGTTTAATCAGCCGAATTTGCCGGTGATGTAGTCTTCGGTTTCGCGGCGGGATGGCTTGGTGAACATGGTGTCGGTGTCGTCGATTTCCATCAGTTCGCCCAGGTACATGTAAGCGGTGTAGTCGGAAACGCGGGCGGCCTGTTGCATGTTGTGTGTCACCATGGCGATGGTGTAGTCGTTTTTCAACTCGTGCACCAGTTCCTCAATGCGGGCGGTGGAAATCGGGTCCAGCGCGGAACAGGGCTCGTCCAGCAGCAGCACTTCCGGCTTGACGGCGATGCCGCGGGCGATACACAAGCGCTGCTGTTGCCCGCCGGACAGACTGGTGCCGCTTTGGTCCAGCTTGTCTTTCACTTCATTCCACAGCGCGGCTTTTTGCAGCGCCCATTCAACGCGCTCTGTCAGTTCCGACTTGCTGAGTTTCTCGTTCAGCTTGATGCCGAAGGCGATGTTATCGAAGATCGACATCGGGAACGGCGTCGGCTTCTGGAACACCATGCCCACCTTGGCGCGCAGCAGGTTCAAATCCACTTTTGGGTTCAGGATGTTCTGGCCGTCCAGGATGATTTCGCCCTCGGCCCGCAGCTTCGGGTACAACTGGTACATGCGGTTGAAGGTGCGCAGCAGCGTGGACTTGCCGCAGCCGGATGGACCAATAAAAGCAGTGACTTTGCGGTCGGGGATGGTCAGATTGACGTTCTTCAGGGCGTGGAACTTGCCGTAGTAGAAATTCAGGTTCTTGACTTCGATTTTTGCTTTGGTTTCCATCTTGCTTCCCTGGTTAAAGTCTTCGGGGTGGATGTCATGGGGTGCTGTCAGGTGTAATTCAGTCATTCACGGTGCCTTTCTTGAACAGCACGCGGGCCAGGATGTTCAGGCCCAGCACAAACAGGGTAATCAGCAGCGCGCCGGCCCATGCCAGGCTGTGCCAATCGTCATAAGGGCTCATGGCAAACTGGAAGATGATCACGGCCAGGCTGGAAACCGGGCCGTTCAGATCGTTGCTCCAGAATTGGTTGTTCAGCGCGGTGAACAACAGCGGGGCCGTTTCGCCGGAAATGCGGGCCACTGCCAGCAGAATGCCGGTGAGCATGCCCGCCCTGGCAGCGCGGTAAGCCACCATCACCACCACTTTCCATTGCGGGGCGCCCAGCGCGGCGGCGGCTTCGCGCAGGCTGTTGGGCCCCAGTTGCAGCATGTTTTCCGTGGTACGCACCACCACCGGGATGACAATCAGCGACAGCGCCAGCGCGCCGGCCCAGCCGGAGAAATGGCCGATGCGCATCACCACCACGGTATAAATGAACAGGCCGATGACAATAGATGGCGCGGACAGCAGGATGTCGTTGATGAAGCGCGTCGCCGGCGCCAGCCAGCCCCTGCGACCGTACTCCGCCAGGTAGGTTCCCGCCAGGATGCCCACCGGGGTGCCGATCAGGGTGGCAGTCAGCACCATGTAAAGGCTGCCGGCAATGGCGTTGAGCAGGCCGCCGGCGCTGCCCGGCGGCGGGGTCATCTTGGTGAACACGCTGGTACTGATGTGGGAAAAGCCTTGGGCAAACAGCGTCCACAGAATCCATATCAGGAAAAACAGCGCAATGCCCACCGTCAGCATCGAAATGCCAAGGTTGACGGCATTGATGATCTTGCGCCGCAGGTACAGGGTGTTGACCGGTTGTTGCAGGGATTGGCCCGTCCCTGAAAAATCGGTGGCCGGACTGCTGGGCAAAGTATCGATGGATTGTTGTATGGAGCCGCTCACGATTGTTTGCCTTCCTTGGATGCGAGTTTAATCAGCAGGATTTTGGAACAGGCCAGCACGATGAAGGTGATGATGAACAGCACCATGCCCAGCGTGATCAGGGAAGAAGTGTAAATGTCGCCAACCGCCTCGGTGAACTCATTGGCCAGCGCGGAAGAAATGGTGTTGCCCGGCATCATCAGCGAGGCGAACAGTTCGTGTGCATTGCCGATCACGAACGTGACCGCCATGGTTTCGCCCAGCGCACGGCCCAGCCCGAGCATGATGCCGCCCACCACGCCGACCTTGGTGTAGGGCAGTACCACGTTCCACACCACTTCCCAGGTGGTGGAGCCCAGCCCGTAGGCGGATTCCTTGAGCAGCGGCGGCACGACTTCGAACACGTCGCGCATCACGGAGGAAATGAACGGGATCACCATCACCGCGAGGATCAGGCCGGCGGTGAGTATGCCGATGCCCATCGGCGGGCCTTGGAAGAACTGGCCGATCAGCGGCCAGCTACCGAGGTTGTCATTCACCCAGGGTTGGATATGGTCGGCAAACCAGGGCGCAAACACGAACAAGCCCCACATGCCGTAGATGATGCTGGGAATACCCGCCAGCAACTCAATGGCGATGCCCAGCGGGCGCTTCAGCCAGGCCGGGCTGAGCTCGGTAATAAACAGCGCAATGCCGAAGCTGAGCGGGATGCCGATCAGCATGGCAATGGCAGAGGTCACCAGGGTGCCGTAAATGGGCACCAGGGCGCCGAATTCGACAGTGACCGGGTTCCATGCGTCACTGGTGAAAAAATGCAGGCCAAACTTGCCCAGTGCGGGCATGCTGGCAATGATCAGGGTCAACATGATGCCAAACAGCAGGAAAAACACCAGGAATGCGAATGCCCTGGTGGTATTCAGGAACAGCTTGTCCAGGATGGCCTGCGTATTGCTTGAGGTGTTTTCGCTCATTGCTTGGGCTTTTTAAGGTCAATGCGGGGGATGTTCATCCCCCGCTGGTCACATGGTTCGGGATTGCTCCCGGCATTTTACAGAATTACTGCCAGACGGCGGAGCCATCCTTGCCTTTGATGTTGGCGCTCCAGCTGGACTGGATTTGCTTGACCACGTTGTCCGGCAGCGGCACGTAGTCCAGGTTCTCAGCCATCTTGTCGCCTTCGGTGAAGCCGTAGTTGAAGAACTTCAGCACTTCCTTGGCGGCAGCAGGGTTTTCCTGCGCCTTGTGCATCAGGATGAAGGTGGCGGCAGCAATAGGCCATGAGTCCTTGCCTGGTTCGTTGGTGATGATTTCATAGAAGCCGGGTGCCTTTGCCCAATCCGCATACTTGGCGGCAGCCTGGAAGCTGGCCAGGCCCGGTTTCACCCATTCGCCATCCTTGTTCTGCAGGGTGGCGTAAGCCAGGCCGTTTTGCTTGGCATAGGCGTATTCCACGTAACCGATGGAGCCCTTGATACGGCCGACGTAAGAAGCCACGCCTTCGTTACCCTTGCCGCCCACGCCGGTAGGCCAAGATACGGCGGTATCGGCACCGACCTTGGTCTTCCACTCTTCGCTGACCTTGGTCAGGTAGTTGGCAAAGTTGAAGGTGGTGCCGGAACCGTCAGAGCGGTGTACCACGGTGATCGACAAGGCAGGCAACGTTACATTTGGGTTGATGGCCTTAATGGCGGCATCATCCCACTTGGTGATTTTCTTCAGGAAAATGTTGGCCAACACTTCGCCGGAAAGACGCAGTTTGCCGGAAGGGATGCCTTCGATGTTGTAAACAGCAACCACGCCGCCGACAACAGCCGGGAACTGGGTCAGGCCGTCCTTGTCGAGTTCGGCCGGGGTCAGTGGCTTGTCGGTCGCGCCGAAGTTGACGGTCTTGTTCTGGATCTGCTTGATGCCGCCGCCAGAGCCGATGGATTGGTAGTTCAGCTTGACGCCAGTTTTGGCATTATAGGCTTCTGCCCACTTGGCGTAGATCGGGTAAGGGAAAGAGGCCCCGGCGCCGGTGATGTCAACAGCGTGCGCCGCGGAGGCCAGGATCATTCCGGCCGCCAGCAAAGCGCCGGAAAATGTACGGGTAAGGTTGCGCATCAAAATCTCCAGAAATAAGGTTGGTGGAACGACGCGAATGATATGCGTCAATTATGACAGTTTTGTGAAAAAACCCCCAATAGCCCCAAAGCCCGCTTTTGGAGTTAACATGCCTTTAATCATTGTGATTTTCCGGCTTTGATCAGGAATCGCCCATGAATATCTCGCTTGCCCAGAACGGAATAGAGTACCTGCCGGCGTTTGCCACCAGCCTGGCCATCGGCCTGCTGGTGGGGCTGGAGCGTGAGCGCAACCCGGCCAACCGGGCGGGGTTGCGCACGTTTGGCCTGGTCACGCTGCTGGGCGCGGCGCGGGCGCTGCTGTCCGATCGCGTCGGGTCTCCCTGGCCGCTGGCCGTGGGGTTGCTGGTGGTGGGGGCGATGATGATCGGCGCCTATCTGGGCAAGGAGCAGGACGAAGACCCGGGAACCACCACGCAAACCGCGCTGATGCTGTGTTTTTGTCTGGGAGCGGTGGTCTGGTACGGCTACAGCATCCTCGCCGTGATGCTGGCGATCACCATGACCGTGCTGCTGCATTACAAGCCGGAGGTGCAAAGCATGACCCGCAGCCTGACGCGCAACGACATCCAGTCCATCCTGCAGTTCGCGGTGTTGTCTTTTATCATCCTGCCTATTTTGCCGAATCGTGATTTCGGCCCGTATGAAACCCTGAATCCGGCGCATACCTGGTGGCTGGTGGTGCTGATTTCCGGCGTCAGCCTGGTTGGGTATGTTGCGTTGCGCTGGGTGGGGCAGCGCTACGGCGCGCCGCTGATGGGTTTTTTAGGCGGCATGGCATCCAGCACCGCGACCACCATGGTGTATGCCAAGCATGGGCAGAACCGGGCCATGGTGGGCATGGCCGTGGTGGTGATTACCATTGCCAACCTGGTGGTGCTGGTGCGGCTGTCCATCATCAGCGGCGTGGTTTCGCCCAACATCCTGCCGACGCTGTTGCCGGTATTCGGTTGCGGGATTCTGCTGGGTGGGCTGGGCGCGTTTTACCTGTGGCGCAAAATGAGCCGGGATGCGGTGGAACTACCGATGCCGCAAGTCAAGAACCCGACCGAAATCAAGATCGCGCTCGGCTTTGGCCTGCTATACACCGTGGTATTGCTGTTGGCGGCATGGCTTTCCGATATTGCCGGCAACCGCGGCCTGTACCTGCTGGCATTCGCTTCCGGGTTGACCGATGTTGATGCAATGTTCCTCTCCAGCCTGCGCCTGTTCGAGCAGGGCAAACTGCTTGCCGACCAGGCGGTGATGGCGATAGCCATTGCCTACCTGTCCAACCTGGCGTTCAAGTTCGGGTTCGTCGTGGTGATCGGCGGCAGGCAACTGGCCAGGCACTGTGCACCGGGGGTTGGCGCCGTGGCATCAGGAATAGCGCTCGGGCTGCTGCTATTCTGAAATGGCGCAAGGGCGCTGGTATAATCCCGCCTTTGGAAATTGACGGGAACACCCATGGAAGCCGAACGCCTTAACGCCATTTACAACCACCTGCAGGATATGCAGACCCGTAGCGCCGACCTGCGGAGGTATCTTTGACTTCGACGGCAAGCACGAACGCCTGGCCGAAGTGAATCAACTGGCGGAAGACCCCGCCATCTGGAATGACGCCGAAAAAGCCCAGGCACTCGGGCGCGAAAAAAAATCGCTGGAAGCCGTAGTGCTGACGCTGGAAAACATTGCCAGCGGCCTCAAGGATGGCCTGGAACTGTTTGAAATGGCGCGCGCCGAGGATGACGACGACACGCTGATGTCCGTCGAGGCCGATGCCGAATTGCTGGAACAGCAGGTGGCCGGGCTTGAGTTCCGCCGCATGTTCTCCCACGAAATGGACGCCAACGCCTGCTTCCTCGACATCCAGGCCGGTTCCGGCGGCACCGAAGCGCAGGACTGGGCCTCCATGCTGCTGCGCATGTACCTTAAATACTGCGAGAAAAAAGGCTTCCAGGTCGAAGTGCTGGAAGAATCCGAAGGCGACGTGGCGGGTATCAAGAGCGCCAGCCTGAAAATTTCTGGCGATTACGCCTACGGCCACCTGCGCACCGAAAGCGGCGTGCACCGGCTGGTGCGCAAATCCCCGTTCGATTCCGGCAACCGCCGCCACACCTCGTTTGCCAGCGTGTTCACCTACCCGGAAGTGGACGACTCCATCGAAGTCGACATCAACCCGGCGGATTTGCGCATAGACACCTATCGCGCCAGTGGCGCCGGCGGCCAGCACATCAACAAAACCGACTCCGCGGTGCGCATCACCCATATCCCCACCAACACCGTGGTGCAGTGCCAGAACGACCGCTCGCAGCACCGCAACCGCGCCGAAGCGATGGCGATGCTGAAAGCGCAGCTGTATGCGCTGGAACTGCGCAAGCGCAACGAAGAAAAACAGGCCATGGAAGACGCCAAGACCGACATCGGCTGGGGCCACCAGATCCGTTCCTACGTACTCGACCAGTCGCGCATCAAGGATTTGCGCACCAATGTCGAAATCGGCAATACCCAATCCGTGCTGGACGGCGACCTTGACCCGTTTATCAGCGCAAGTTTGAAGCAGGGCGTGTAATATTCCTTGAGATTTTCCTAAAGGAAATGGGAGGGGCAATGTTTCTGAAATCGTTACACATACAGCATTACAGGAGCCTGGCCAGTGTCGAAATCAATGGACTCAGGCCGCTAACCTTGCTGACGGGGCGCAATGCCGCGGGGAAAAGCAATGTCATTGATGTGTTGAAATTTCTGCGCGATATTGCGGCACATGGATTGGATTACGCCATGAGTGAACGAGGCGGTATCACGATCGTCCGCCAGTATTCGGCGCGTAAGCCATTCAAGATCAGTATCAAAGCTATCATGGCGCAAACACTGGAGAGCGGTGACGAACGGGAGGCGACTTACGATGTGACTATTGGCAGTCTGTCACAGGGAAATTATCAGATCGAATACGAAATGATTTCCTGGTGGGATCAGGATCATGTGTTTGATGAGGAGACTAATGATTGGGTACCAACTACGGCAGATCGTTATGAAATTAGCCGCTATGTGGATGGTGAGATTAGCACGCCACGGCACCCAGAACCACATCAACAATATAAACTCTCGCCGGATGTTTCGGCGCTAGGGGTTAGATGGCCGCTGCAAAATACGCCCACTGTCATTCAACGGTTTTTTGCCGGCTTTAGCTTTTCTACCATATACCCCAATACCCTGCGCAATCCGACCAGGCCGGATACCAGTCGTGCATTGAAGGAATCCGGGGAGAATTGGGCGTCTATCCTCAAGTCACTCAGAAAGAGCGGCAAGGGCAAGCAGTCCATTGATCGCATTATGGAAATGATGCAAGTTGTGTTGCCTTCATTGCAGGAGGTCAACGTTAAAAGTGCGGGGGGATACCTGGTACCAAAATTTCTCTTGAAAGAAGGTGCCAACACCAGTGCGCACGAGTTTGACCCGGTTCAACTTTCGGATGGCACCTTGAGGATTTTCGGGATTCTGTTGTCTTTGTACCAAAACCCACCTCCGCCTTTGCTAGCATTGGAGGAGCCAGAGCAGACAATACATCCAGCCATGTTGGCGCTACTGTCGGAAGCCTTCAGGGAAACTTCCCAGCAAACCCAGATATTCATTACCAGCCACAGTCCTCACTTTGTAGATTATTTCGATCCTGAGGAAATCCGGGTGGTGAGCATGAAGGACGGTAAAACTCAAGTCAGCCCAATTCATCCAGCGCAGATAGAAACGGTTAAAGACAATTTGATGAGTCTTCAAGAGTTGATGGTGGCAGAAGGGTTGTTGCCGGAGGAGGTATGAGCAAGATATTGCTTGTGGTAGAGGGGGATGGAGATGTAAAGGCAGTGCCGACCTTGGTGCGGCGAATTCTTCATGGGCATGGCTTGTATGACGTTGAGCTATTACCTGCGCAAAAACGAGGGGACCTTTCCAAGGTAAAAGGTCGGTTTGATGACTATTTCAATGCGGCCCTAAAATGGAGTGCGCCGATCCTGTGGGTGATGGATTTTGACTGCGATGATTGTGAGTGTGTCGCAGAGGCATCGTCAAAACTTTACCAGAAGGCATTACAACTTAGGCCGGAATGGCCGTTTAAGGTTGTGTTTATTCCCAAGGAATTTGAAACCCTGTTTTTAGTTGAGCAGATAGCGGCTCGCGATGTTCTGGGGATTACCACCGATTTTCAGTTTCCTGATAACCCGGAACAGATACGTGGAGCCAAAGAGGTTTTGTCCAAGGCCTTACCGAGTGGGCGGTCCTACAAGGAAACGGTGCATCAAGAGAAAATTGCTGCGCAAGTGGATATAGATGTTTTGAGAGATGCGTCTTCGTGTTTCCGGCATCTGGAGGACTCTGTTCTCTTTCTGAGGCGCACAAGATTACCGGGCTAGGAGCCATGACAACAGCATTGCGCTGTACTACAAATTGCTAGCGGCGATGAAAGCCGTGCCCGCCGCGGTGCTGGCGCAACTGCTGGCCATCGGCGTACCGCCGGAGGTGGCGCGGCGCGAGGTTGAGGCCATGCAGCCGCTGGTGATTACGCTACCGCCATATGCTAACCGCCTGAGCCTGCAAGCCAACCTGAAGGATTACGCCTGGGTGGCGGAGATATTTCTGATGGAGCGCGGCGATTCGCTGGAGATGATCAACGCACGGCTGGCTGACCGCCTGCTGGGCATCAATGGTAAGTTGGAATATCCACGGGAGTTTGCGCTTAAGCGGCTGACGGTTTTGGCGTGGGGTGCGAGGCGTTGCGCGGTCGCCTGCCGGAAGACTTCCGCCTCGGCCAGGATGAAGCAAACGCGCGTTGACCCGATTTGTGACACAAATTATAATGGTGTGTCACAAATCCCCAATCGACCAAGGAGCCCTCCATGAAAACACTCGGTGTCCGCCAGATTCGCGCCAGTTACGATGTGCTGGTGGAAACCCTGGCGGCGGAGGGCGAGGTGGTGCTGACGCACCACGGCAAGCCGTTTGCGCGGGTGTTGCCGTTTGAGGATGCGGCCGCCGTTGCGCGCCCCAAGGCGCGCTCGATGAAATGGCTGCGCGACCAGATGCCGATGCAGGCGGTGGGTTCCGAGGTGTTGATTCGCGAGGATCGCGATGCCCGGTAATGCAGGGGTTTATATTGATACCAGCGTGTTGGTGAAGTGGTATGTCAAGGAGCCGTATTCCGACGAGGTTGAGGCTTTCTTCAACCAGAACAGCCCCTTGGTGCTGAGCGACCTGGTGGTGCTGGAGTGGCACTGCACGCTCCGGCGTATTGAGCGTAATGGCGGGATCAGCAAGGAGTATCGGCTGACGGCCGAGCGCGAACTGGCCAAGGATATTGCCGACACCTGGTTTACCCTGGCGCCGTGCGCCGCGCAGTTGATGAGAGAGGCGCAGGCGCTGCTAGAGCAGGTGTCGCCGCTATCGCTCCGTGCGCTGGATGCCATGCACCTGGCGATTGCCCAATCCGCGCAAATCCGGCAACTGGCCACGGCGGATAAGGAAATGAGAAAAGCGGCCGAGTCGCTTGATTTTATAACCCATTATTTTAACGATTAGCCCCTTATCATGAGTGAAGACCAAATTCCCCAGGATGAATCCCACGTCATCGCCGAGCGCCGTGCCAAACTGAAAGCCTTGCGCGAACAGGGCGTGGCTTTCCCCAACGATGCGCGGCGCACGCACCACGCGGCCGACCTGCACCAGGAGCATAGCGAAAAAACCGCCGATGAACTGGAGCCGCACGCGATTCGCGTCGGCGTCGCCGGGCGCATGATGCTGAAGCGGGTGATGGGCAAGGCGAGTTTCGCCACCATCCAGGATGCGACTGCGCGCATCCAGTTGTTCATCACCAGGGAAGGCATCGGCGAAGAGCTTTACGACGCATTCAAAAAGTGGGACCTGGGCGACATCCTGGCGGCCGAGGGCGTGCTGTTCAAGACCAAGACCGGCGAACTGTCGGTGAAGGTGGATCAACTACGCCTGATCACCAAGTCCATCCGCCCGCTGCCGGAAAAATTCCACGGCCTGTCCGACCAGGAAACCAAGTACCGCCAGCGCTATGTCGATCTGATTGTGTCGGAAGAAACGCGCAAGACCTTCATCGCGCGCAGCAAGATCGTGGCCGCCATTCGCCATTTCATGCTGGACCACCAGTTCCTGGAAGTGGAAACGCCGATGCTGCACCCGATCCCAGGCGGCGCTTCGGCCAAGCCTTTTACCACCCATCACAATGCGCTGGATATGCAAATGTTCCTGCGTATCGCGCCGGAACTGTTCTTGAAGCGGCTGATCGTGGGCGGTTTCGAGCGCGTGTTCGAGATCAACCGCAACTTCCGCAACGAAGGCTTGAGCGTACGCCACAACCCGGAATTCACCATGATGGAGTTCTACGCCGCCTACACCGATTACAAGTGGCTGATGGACTTTACCGAGCAGTGTATCCGCGCTGCGGCGATTGCCGCGCAGGGCACCGCCACGGTGACCTATCAGGGCCGCGAAGTCGACCTGGCCAAGCCGTTCGAGCGCCTGACCATTGTTGGCGCGATCCAGAAATACGCGCCGCAATACACCGCGGCGCAACTGGAAGACGTGGCTTTCCTGCGCACCGAGCTGAAGAAGTTCGGCGTGGATGCATTGCCGCATCTGGGCCTGGGCGCGCTGCAACTGGCGCTGTTCGAGGAAACCGCCGAGTCGCAACTGTGGAACCCGACCTACATCATCGACTACCCGGTCGAAGTCTCTCCGCTGGCACGCGCTTCCGACACCCATCCCGGGATTACCGAACGCTTCGAACTGTTCATGACCGGCCGCGAAATCGCCAACGGTTTCTCCGAACTGAACGACCCGGAAGACCAGGCCGAGCGCTTCCGCAAGCAGGTGGAAGCCAAGGAGGCGGGCGACGACGAAGCCATGTATTACGACGCTGACTACATCCGCGCGCTGGAATACGGCATGCCCCCGACCGGCGGCTGCGGTATCGGGATTGACCGATTAGTCATGCTGCTGACCGACAGCCCGAGCATCCGCGACGTGATCCTGTTCCCGCACATGCGGGCGGAGGCTTGAACCCAGATCATCCATTCGCTATAACCTCGCGGGCTCACTTGTTCAGGGCTTCCCTAATGGATCATCTGGCTTGAACAAATTTCGGGACGGGGTGTGTAATGCTTGACAGGGTTGCACAAACCCCTTTTAATACAAAGGTTTTTTTGCATCTGAAAAGGGCAAACCCGACCGAAAGGCGGGGGCGCAAAATTTCCGGTCTACGGGGTCAGCGATACATGGGGGCTCTAGGGCGGCGGAAGTGCCAGATGTGTGGGCTGTCCCACATCTTCCACCAGCCACCATTCCCCTTGCCAGCTTTTTCCCGTCATAACGGAACTGAGTTTCCTGGGAGAAGCTATGCTAGTGCACCCGTCGGCCGCCGAGGCCATGATCGACAGTATGACGCCAAGCGTCGAGGCGATCCAGTCGCGCAAGGATTTCCTCGAATTCGGCGCGCGCGAAGCGGCCCTGCTCAAGGAACTGGGGCCGATGCTGGCACCACTGGAAGACGCGTTTGTCGAATCCTTCTACGGCCACCTGGCAGCCCACCCGGAAACGCAGGCGCTGATGGGCGGGCCGGAGCGGATGGTTTACCTCAAGCAGAAGCAGCGCGAATATTTCGAGCAACTGTTGTCCGGAGAATACGGGCCGGATTACGTCAGGAGCCGCCTCAAGGTAGGCGTCATCCACCAGCAGATCGGCCTGGAGCCGCGCTGGTACCTGGGGGCCTACGGCAAGTACCTGTCGTGGCTGCTGCCGGAAGTGTTGAGCCATGCCGATCATGACCCCGAACATGTCCTCGGCTACGCCCAGGCCTTGATCAAGGCGGCGCTGTTCGATTTCGAGCTTTCCCTCACCGCCTATTTCCATGCCGACCACGAAATGCTGCGCCTGCTGGCGCAGGTGTTCGAGAGCAACCTGGAGGTGGTGGTCATTGTCGATCTGGAAGGCCATATTCTCCACATCAACAAATCGGTGGCCTCGGTTGCCGGTTATGAGCCGAGCGAACTGGTGGGCACGCCTTTGCGCAACCTCCATGCCGGCGGGCAGGATGCGTTGTGCGAGACGGTCTGGGCAGCAGCCACTGGCGGCGGGCAGTGGCAGGGCGAAATCCGCGAGCGGCGCAAAAACGGCGAGGAGTACCCGGCCTGGATGAACGTCAGCCCGGTCAAGGATGCGGCCGGCAAGGTGACACACGTCATTGTCGAATTTTCCGACATCACCGCGTTCAAGCGCACGCAGGAGGCGCTGGCGCAGCGCACCGAAGAACTGGCGCATTCCAACCAGGAACTGGAGCAGTTTGCCTACGTGGCTTCGCATGACCTGCAGGAACCGTTGCGCATGGTGGGGAGCTACACGCAGTTGCTGGCGCGCCGCTACAAGGACAAGCTGGACGATGACGCCAACGAGTTCATCGGTTATGCGGTGGACGGCGCCACCCGGATGCAGGCGCTGATCAACGACCTGCTGGCACTGTCGCGCATCGGTACCCACGGCAAGGCGATGGAGTTGTGCGAATCCGGCCTGGCGCTGGAGCGTGCGCTGGCCAACCTGCGCCTCGCCATCCAGGAATCCGGCGCGGTGGTGACGCACGACGCCATGCCCAAACTGGTGGCGGACATATCCCAGCTCACGCAGTTGTTCCAGAACCTGATCGGCAACGCCCTCAAATTCCGCGGCGAACATCCGCCAACGGTGCATATCGGGTTACAGCGCCAGAGCGGCGACTGGGTGTTTTCGATCCGCGATAACGGCATCGGCATTGCACCGGAATATTTCGAGCGCATTTTCGTTATTTTCCAGCGCCTGCACGGCAAGCAGGAATATCCCGGTACCGGCATCGGGCTTGCCGTGTGCAGGAAAATCGTCGAGCGGCATGGCGGCCAGATCTGGCTGGAATCCAAGCCGGGCGAAGGCACCACGTTTTATTTCAAGCTGTCCGCCATAACCAAGGGGGAAGATCATCATGGAGATTGAATTGGGAAAACCCGTAGAATTTTTGCTGGCCGAGGACAACCCCGGCGACGTGCGCCTGACCAAGGAAGCCTTGCGCGACAGCAAGGTGCACAACAACCTCAAAGTGGTGCCGGACGGCGTGGAAGCGCTGGCCTTCCTGCGCCGCGAGGGCAAATATGCCAATGCGCCGCGCCCGGACGTGGTGCTGCTCGACCTCAACTTGCCGAAGAAGGACGGGCGCGAAGTGCTGGAGGCGATCAAGACCGACCCGGCGCTGAAGCGCATCCCGGTGGTGATTGTCACGTCCTCCGAGGCCGAGCAGGACATCCTGCGCACCTATGACCTGCACGCCAACTGTTACGTGAGCAAGCCGGTGGACCTGGACCAGTTCATCAAGGTGATCCAGTCCATCGAAAGCTTTTGGCTGACCATCGTCAAACTGCCTTCCGATGTTGAAGGCTGAGGCGGCAAGATGACTGCCATGGCGGGCGAGCCGCTCAACATCCTGCTGGTAGAAGATAATCCGGGCGACGCGCGCTTGCTGGATTTCATGCTGCAAGAAGCGCTGCCGGCCTACAACCTGACTTCTGCCTCCACCCTGGCCGGCGCCATGGCCTCCGCGCAAGAAACGCGCTTCGACATTATCCTGCTGGATTTGTCGCTGCCGGATGCGCACGGCAACAGCACATTCTGGAAAATGCACGCAGCGGTGCCGGACATCCCCATCGTGGTCATGACCGGGCTGGACGACGAAGCGCTGGCGGCGCAACTGGCGCAGGCCGGCGCCCAGGACTACCTGGTCAAGGGCAGCATGGACGGGCGCGGCCTGTTGCGCGTCATGCGCTACGCCATCGAGCGCAAGCGCACGGAAATCGACCTGCGCCGCAGCGAGGCGAAAATCCGCGCATTGTATGAAGCCGTGCCCGACCTGCTGCTGTTCCTCGATCGCGACGGACGCTTTGTGGATTGCAAGCTGGCCAAGGACTTTTCATCTTTCATGGAGCCGGAACAGTTTCTCGGCCGCACCATCACCGAAGTGATGCCGCCGGAAATCGCCCCGCAAGCCATGATGTGCCTGGAAAAAGCGCTGTCCGGCGGCGAGATCGTTTCGTTTGAATATCAACTGGCGTCGCCGGAAAGCCGTAGCGACTTCGAGGCGCGCTTTATCCGTGCCACGACTGACGAGGTACTGTGCATCGTGCGCGACATCAGCGAGCGCAAGCGTACCGAGCAGCAACTGCATTACCTTGCCCATTACGATGCGCTGACCGGACTGCCCAACCGCCTGATGTTCAACGACGGCCTGCGGCGGGCGCAGGCGCAGGCCAACCGCACCAGCGATACGATGGCGCTGATGTTCATCGATCTCGACCGTTTCAAGCACATCAACGATACGCTGGGGCACGGCGTCGGTGACAAGCTGCTGCAGCAGGTGGCCGGGCGCATCGCGCTCTGCGTGCGGGAAACGGACACGGTAGCCCGCCTGGGCGGCGACGAGTTCGCCGTTATCCTCACCAACGTCCACGAGGAGCGCGATGCTGCCGTGGTCGCGCAGAAAATCATCCATGCGCTGAAATTGCCGTTCAAGGTGGACGAGCACGAGGTGTTTGTCGGCGCCAGTATCGGCATTACCTTCTACCGCCCCGGCCAGAACGACAAGGACACTTGTCTGGAAAAGGCCGATGTGGCGATGTACTACGCCAAGGAATGCGGCCGCAACAATTTCCAGATTTATTCGCCGGACATGGATGCCGTCGCCTATGAGCGGCTGGACCTGGAAAACCGCCTGCGCTACGCGTTGGACCGCGAAGAGTTCGTCCTGCATTACCAGCCGCAGGTCGGCGCGGAAAGCGCTCGCATCACCGCGGTGGAAGCGCTGATCCGCTGGTGCCACCCGGAGCGCGGCCTGGTTGCCGCCGGCGAATTCATCCCCCTGCTGGAAGAAAGCGGCCTGATCGTCCCGGTGGGCAGTTGGGTGCTGCGCACCGCTTGCCGGCAAGCGCGGCAGTGGAGCGACGAAGGCACGCCGGTGCGCGTGGCAGTCAATCTTTCCGCGCACCAGTTCAGGCTGCCGGGCATCGCCGAGGAAGTGGCGGCGGCCCTGGCGGAAACCGGCCTGTCGCCGGAACTGCTGGAACTGGAGTTGACCGAAAGCATGTTCATGGACAGCGCCGCCGGCAACATCAACACCTTGAAGAAACTCAAGGCGCTGGGTGTGCTCATCGCCATAGACGATTTCGGCAGCGGGGCTTCCTCGCTGGCTTACCTCAAGGACTTCCCGGTGGATACCATCAAAATCTGCCAGTCCTTCGTGCTCAATTTGCCGCATAACCACGACGACAGCGCGATTGCCAGGGCCGTGCTCGGACTGGCGCAGGACATGAGCCTCAGCAGCGTGGCGGAGGGCGTGGAGAACCACCAGCAAGCCGATTTCCTGCGCGCGCGGCGCTGCGACTACATCCAGGGCTACCTGTACAGCAAACCGCTGCCGGTGGAAGAACTGGGGCACTTGCTCCGCGGCGGTAGCCTGCCTCCCATCCTTGAATAATCAAGGCGGGTAAGCCCCTCGCTTCATCGGGGCGCTGCATTTCACTGCCACGCCATCCGCGCTGCGTTGCCGGGCTCCCCATCCGGCAGGCAGCGGAGGGCCGATCCTGGTTGTTGTTTTTTTGCAACAGATTTGCCGTAACAGGGCTCGTGTCATCAACCTGTCATATTCCCCAACCAAAATGCCGGGCAAGCGAATAAGCGCTTTCCGATTTTTTGACTAAGGGGATAAACATGCAACATATCAACAAGCGATGTAAGCTCGCGTTGGCGGTTTCCAGCCTGTTCGTGCTGGGCGCCATGCAGCCTGCCATGGCCGACTCCACCGATGACTTGCTGAAAAAACTGCGCGACAAGGGCATTCTGAACGAGCAGGAATACAATGAATTCAATAGCACTCGGGATAGTGAACACGAACAAAGCGCCAAAGAAAAAAGTGCTTTGAACAAGGGCAAGATCAAGATTGGCAAGTTTATTGATAACGCAACCATTTACGGTGATATTCGCGTTCGCTATGAGCATCGCGATGGGGAAGATGCGCCTGCCGCTCCTGCGACCGCTCTTTCAGAAGACCGTGACCGTGGTCGTTATAAAATAACGCTTGGCGTGAAGACGGAGGCCAGCAATTTCTTCTATACAGACCTTGCTCTTGCTATGGGGGATAATGGCCGCTCTGACAACGCCACATTCGGCTCTGGAGCTTCTGGTAACAATACAAAAGAAAAAGTTAATATTAAGCGTGCTGTGATTGGTTGGCACGGGGTTGACTGGTTGACCGTTGAAGCCGGTCGCATTGCAAATCCACTGTATACCACTCCAATGGTATGGGATGCCGACCTGACGTTTGAAGGCTTGTCAGAACAGCTCAATTACACGGTGGGTAGCACTGAGTTATTTGGTAACCTGGTTCAATCCCATTACGCTGGTGATTCGAAGCAAAGAATTGGTGCTGGTGCTGTGGATACCCCTAGCACTTACCTGTTCGCCTTCCAGGGCGGTGCCAAATTCAAGCTCACCGATGAGCTGTCCGCGAAAGCTGCGCTGACCTATACCACGTATACGCACGATAAAAAGAATGGGGTTTTTACACCTACCTTGGGCACAGTTACGGGGTTTACGGGTGCTGCGGGTGTGGGAACAAACCCGCTGGCGTTTAATGACCTGCGCACTATAGAAATTCCATTTGAACTCAATTACCAAGCTTCTAGCAATTACAAGATCACGGGCTTCGGCGATTTTGTGCACAATCTTGATGGCGGTGATCGCTGTGCCGCCGCCGGTGCCGCGATATGTGCACTGGGTGATGATGATAACGCTTGGATGCTGGGTGCTGGCATCAAGTCTGGCAAGGGCGTTGCCGGAGATTGGGACGCCAAGATTTGGTATCAGAGCGTTGGTATATATTCGGTTGATCCGAATGCTGTTGATTCCGACTTCATGGATTCACGCGTGAACATGAAGGGTGTCGTTTTCAAGGCTGGCTATAACGTCGAAGATAACGTTGTCCTTAATGTTGCCGCAGGCCATGCCAGCCGCAAAAACAAAAGTCTGGCAGCCGTCGGTAGTGGTAACGATATCGCGCTTAATATCGACGACTTCAACCTGTATCAAGTCGACCTGACCTATAAGTTCTAATAAGTCTCGCCCGGTTTGTTGTCTACGCTGGGCGTTTAATACCTCCTCCATTGCACGGTCTCCGTGCTCTGCCTCACAGCCCGCTCTTGATGAGCGGGCTTTTTTTTGGAGATCACCATGAATCGATTAACAGTGTTGATTGCAGCGCTGGCAGTTTCCTGTTTTCCGGGCGCTACCTTGGCGGCTGACCAGTATGTGCGGGCGGTTGATGCACGCTGGCAGGTCAAGCCTATCCTCAGCGTCGGCGAACCGGCTGCCAACGGGTACGTCATGGCTGGCATCCCTGATGGCCTGGGCGCCTATGCTAGTGGGGATGGCACGCTGACGGTATTGATGAATCACGAAATCGCCGCCGGCAAGGGCGCCGTACGTGCGCATGGCGGCAAAGGGGCTTTTGTTTCCAACTGGACGATCCGGCTGGACGACCTCAAGGTGTTGAATGGCGAGGACCTGGTGCGCAAGGTGATGGTGTGGGATGCGGCCAGTTCAAGCTATCAGGCAGGGCAGAACGTGGTATTTGGCCGGTTCTGTTCTGCGGACATGGCGGAAACAACGGCTTTTTACGATGCGGCCAGCGGCAAAGGTTTCAAGGATAGACTGCTGCTGAATGGCGAAGAGGAAAAGGATCAAGGGGGCCGGGTGTTTGCGCATGTGGCGACCGGGGGCTCCGCCGGCACCAGTTTCGAATTGCCGCATCTGGGGCGGGTGGCCTGGGAGAATCTGCTGGCCTTACCGGATGCCGGCTTGCGTACCATTGTGATCGGCATGGATGATTTTCCCGGCGGACATGTGTACGTGTACGTGGGTGAAAAACGCAGTGCTGGCAACCCGGCGGAACAGGCGGGGCTGGTTGGCGGTGCGCTGTATGCGGTCAAGTTTTCCGGAGAGCGCTTTGCGCTGTTGCCGCTGGGCGACGTGGCGGGGCTGAATGGACGGGAGTTGCGCGCAAAAGCCAAATCGTTGGGGGCGACGCCGCTGCTCCGGCCGGAAGACGGGGCGTGGGACAAGCTGGATAAGAACCGGTTCTGGTTCGCGACCACCGACAAGATCGATGGCATGAGCCAGTTGTTCAGCCTGGATTTCGACGATGCGCGCAAGCCGGAGGGCGGCGGCAAGCTGAGCGTGGCGCTGACGGCGAAAGACATCGGCGGGCAGATGTTCGACAACATCGCTGCGGATGGCGCAGGCCGCATCCTGATCGACGAAGATCCGGGCGAGGACAGGTTCGCTTCCGGGATATGGCTGTATGACCCGCGCCAGCCGGGCAAGGCGTCAAGGATCGCGGAATCTGCGGCGGAATATTTCGTGGACGAAAAAAGCCCGAGTTTCATGACGCTCGATGAGGAGCAATCGGGGATTCTGGAAGTGACTCCGCTGGTGACGAAGGCGCCATGGTTTGATGGCGCACGGCGGTATTACCTGGGGGTGATGCAAATCCACCAGCGCCATCCGGACTCGGCGCTGGTCGAGTATGGCCAGCTTTATCTGCTCTCCGGCCCGCGCAATTAGCAATACACTGAAATGCCCGCCCCGCAACGGGGTGGGCGTCAGTTCTTTTTCAGTAATTTTTCCAGTTCGGTGGGCGACAGTTTTGCCAGCAGGCTGAGCGCGGCACCCAGCAGTTCGCCCTTTTTGACCTTGGTGCCGCTTTGCAGGGTGCTCTGCTTGATTTCCGAGAGCAGGGCATGGTCTGCTGCCAACATGGTGTAGCTTTTGCTCACCAGCTTTGCCTTGACCGGTTTTGCCACGGTAATGGCGGCGGTGGCAGGCTTTGCCGGTTTTGCTGCTGGCGCGGCAGCAGCGGGAGCTTTGGCGGCAACCGGTTTTGCCGTCGCGGCGGGTTTCCTGGTTGCAGCAGGCTTCGTGGTTTTCGCGGGGGCTGCGGCAACTGCTTTCGGTTTGGCCGCTGGTGGTTTTTTCTGCTGTTCCGCCATGCTCATGCTCCTTGGAAATGTGGTTGTCATCAGTCTGCAATAATAACGACTTATTCCGCATTTATGCATTAACTTTTTGTGTCATCCGTATGAATGCTCTGCGTTTTTTGTGTCATTGAAAGTTCATGCGAAGGTCGCGTGGTTGTCATGCGCCCCCACTAAATTGTCGCCCATTGATAGAGAGACGACGAGGAGGTCGGTATGTTGGACGATCAGGCTTTTGCAGGAGCATCGGATTTTATAAGCGCATCGCGCCATGAACAGGGCAGCACCAGCCCATTGCGCCGCGAGCGGCCGCGGCTGTTTTTCAGTTTTGCGCGCACTCCGGAAGACGTGAAGGAAGCGCAGCGCCTGCGCTACAAAGTGTTTTCCGAGGAAATGGGCGCGCGCTTGTCCGGCCACGACGGGCTGGACAAAGACGGCTTCGATGCGTTTTGCGACCACTTGCTGGTGCGCGACGAAGAGAGCGGCAAGGTGGTGGGCACGTACCGCATCCTCAACCCGTACATGGCGAATGAAGCCGGTGGTTATTATTCCGCTGGCGAATTCGACCTGACCCGGCTGATGCACCTGGCGCCTTCCCTGGTTGAAGTCGGCCGCTCGTGCGTGCATCCGGACTACCGCAATGGCGGGACCATCGGCCTGCTGTGGGCGGGGCTGGCCAAGTACATGCAGATGCACAATTACGAATACCTGATGGGCTGCGCCAGTATCGGCATGGCCGACGGCGGGCACCAGGCGGCAAGCCTGTACCGCGAAATCAGCCAGAAGCACCTGTCGCCCGCTGAATATCGGGTGTTCCCCGGCTGCCCGCTACCGCTGGCTGCGTTGCGGCAGGATGAAAAAACGCATTGCCCGCCGCTGCTGAAAGGTTATCTGCGGCTGGGGGCGTATGTATGCGGCGAGCCGCACTGGGACCCTGATTTCAATACCGCGGATGTGCTGGTGATGCTGCCGGTTTCGCGGATGAACCGGCGTTACTTCGAGCACTTCATGAAGTAACCGGCGCACTGACCCTGGCGCAGCATGCAGGGTGTTTCATGTATTCCCCTCTCCTCTTATAGCCCGCTTTCGAGCGGGCTTTTTTTTGGGCGGAGGTTTTTTTATTTGACCGGCATCCGGTTCCAGGCATCCAGCGCGGCGATCTTGTAGGTTTCCGCCAGCGTCGGGTAGTTGAATACGGTGTTGACGAAGTAATCCAGCGTGCCGCCCAGCGCCAGCACCGCCTGGCCGATGTGCACCAGCTCCGTGCCGGCTTCGCCGATGATGTGTACGCCCAGCAGTTTGCGATCTTCCAGGCTGAACAGCAGCTTCAGCAAGCCTTCTTCCAAGCGCAGGATCTGGCCGCGCGCGGTTTCGCGAAAACGGGCAATGCCGACTTCATACGGAATGTTGTTGGCGGT
>JABLTH010096164.1_pt1 | contig 51119 bp, 37 predicted proteins | sample 7875711 | NCBI WGS metagenome assembly JABLTH01 (sample SAMN14941262, study PRJNA633318) | bioreactor metagenome | isolation source: bioreactor | place: China | collected 2019-03-05 | reverse complement strand
GCTGCACCAGTTCAGGCGTCTGCGCGTGCGCTACGAACGCCGCGCCATCAGGCATTCCTCACGTTGGGGTGTATCCTCATCTGCCACCGCTACCTCGCCGCGTCATTGTGAAAGGCGCTCTAAATGTCCACACTACCCAGGGCGCTGAAGCACGGCCGCGTGCCGGGATCGCCTTTGGGCCGGTGCTCTTGGGCGCCCAATCGACCTTGGCGGCCGTGTGTCCGTGGTGACACCGCTCTCCCGAAGCGAAATCCTCATGTCGCCTGCTAAATGGTCGACCGGGTGTGGCGACGTCGGTGCGCCGGCGTGCCGACCACTCTGTTTCACGCGCGGTGCTGCTCTATGGTGACGGCTCCGCGCGGGTCTTGTACCTGTAATACACCTCGAGGCTCAGCGTGCACACCGCCGTCTGATGCACCCGTCCGCACATCTTCGACCAGCGGTCCTGCGGATCCCAACTCCCCGCGAGATCGCCTTGAGTTCGCTGGTGTGACACCAGCTCGGGCGCGATCGCTTCGTTCCACTCCTTCCAAGCCGCGCCCTGCTGCTGGAACATCGCCAGCGTCGCGTAGTACCAAGAGTGCGTCGGCGCGCCGTCCTGCCAGCGCGGCCTGGCCTCCAGGATGAACCGGGCCGACTCCTCCATCCGCGGCTCGTCCGCCGTGTGTCCCAGCAGTTGCTGGACGAACATCGCTTCGGCCGTCATCGCCCGGCTCGCCGCCTGGCCGCGTTGATACGCGTACCGACCCGGCGACCGCGCCGACGAGACCGAATCGAGCCATCGCCGCGCGGCTTCGAACGTGATGTTCGAGGTCTTGACGCCCGCCCGCCGGGCGCTTTCCATGGCCATGACCTGCCAGCCCAGGACGCTCGTCTTGCCCGCGGAACCGTCGTTCGAGCGCGCGGACGCATCGACGAACTCCACCGCGAGCTTCACCGGGCGGGCGAGCTTCGCGTCGTGCGTCATCGCGTACGCCTCGCAGAGCGCCACGCTGGCGATCGTCTGGCCGTACATCGTCTCGTCCGGCGCGAGGTTGCCGTCGGGAAGCTGGCGCGACGTCAGCCGATCGAGCGCGCGCGAGACCGTCTCGCGATACGGCCCGTCCTGGGTGTGCGTGTGCCCGGCCGAGAGGAAGCACAAGAGCGCCATGCCCGTCATGGCGGTGTCGCAACTCACCTCGCCTCCGTGGCGTTTGCTCGACCAACTTCCGTCGGCCTCCTGCGCACGCTTCAGCCACTCCAGTGCCAACGCCACCGCACGCTCGGTTTCCCGGCTCCCACCCATCCTCTCGACCAGCTCCGATCGCTGCTCCGGCGAGCGCTGCGCGAAGTCCTCGACCGGCTGCGGCAGCTCGGGCGGGAGTGCCGGGAGCGGATCTCGCGACGACATCTTCAAAGCCCGCGGCAGGTCGGGCGTGGGTGAGGCATCCGCGCGGGGCGGGGGTGATATCGGCGGGAGCGGAAGTGACATCGCCGGCGCATCGTTCGCCTCGCGCGGCGTCATCGTCGCTGGCGCTCGCTCAACCGGTGGCGCCGGGATCGACTCCGCCGAAAGCGACGGGCTCTGTCGCGGAAGTCCCGGTGTCGGCGCGAGCGAGGCCGAGGGCTCCGCGGGCATGGAGCGTACCGCGCTCGGTCGCTCCACCGCCGGGAGCGGTGCGTCCACTGATGGCGTGCGGGGCGGGAGCGCGGCCCGATGGTCGCTCGTGCTCGCCTCCACGACGTGTGCTTCAGAGACGGTTCCGGGCCAGATCGGTTCGGCGAGCAGCGGCATGGGCGTCGCCGGCTCCTTGTCGCGCGAAAAATCGCGTGCCGCCAGCTTGGTTGGTTGAGCGGCGGCGGCCAATGGCGGCGGACGCAACGGCGCCGCGACCGACGGGATCGCCGGCTCCGTTCGTGATGTTTCGGGGACGGAGTTCTCCGGCGGCGCGGCGGTGGGGAGGGAGTCCTGCGCAAGCGCCGGATCGTCGAGCCTCAACGGGGAAGGGTCCGTCGAAACCGGCTCGCGCGCTGACGGGCTGGGGGTGCTCGACGCGACTTCCAACGGCGAGTCCGCGTGCTGCCTTGCCTCGAGAGACACGTTTCCGGCGGGAAGCGAAAGCTCGAAGCGAGGGAGCATCGTCTCGGATGCTTGAAGGCTTGGCGTGTCGGGTGATTCGATCGTGGTGGCAAATTGCGATGTGACGTCGCCGGGCATGTCCGTTGCGGACGACGCGAGCACGACACGTGTGCCGCCGGATTGCATGAGTTCACCGAGGTAGGCGCCGACGCGCCAGACCGCCAGGAGCGACGCGAGCAGGGCGTGAATCAGCAGGGAAACGAGCAGGCATCGGGCCATCAGCGACATCCGCGCGAAGCGGTGACGCCACGCCGCGGACCGCATCATCCTCACGAGCAAATAGAAGAGCAACGCGAGCAGGGCGAGCAACAGAATCCAAGGGCAGGCCCAGTTGAGCCATGCAACGATCTGCGCACCGAGCGGGCGATGGTCCAGGAACACCTCGCGCGACGCGGTCGACCACAGGTTGTAGTCGCGATCGACTCGAACGGACCCCGGGGAATCCTGTTGCGCAAGCAGAGAGCCGATCGGGGGATTGGGGGGCACGCGGGATGACGGCGCATCCTCAGACTCCCGGAGCGTGCCCCGCTCGGGCCCCGGGGGCGGGACGGGCGAGCGCGGAGCGATGCCGTATCCGCCCGCGGTGGTCTCTTCAGAGGGATCGAGATCGCGATCCGAGCTGAACGTCAGGCGAAAGCCGTCGGCGCTCAGGCCCGGATCAAGCTCGTTGCCGCGCGAATTGACGGCTTGGCCGAGGTTCTCGACGTCATGGTGACGCGGATCGTTGATGCGCGCGCGGTACAGGTCATAGCCGCCGGCGCCGCCGTCACGATCCGAGGAGAAGTAGAGGAAGTCACCGGCGGGGCTGACGGCCGGTGCGCCCTCGTCGCGCGCGGTGTTGGCCCATGCAACCGGTCGGGCGCGGTCCGCCACGCCGTCGCGGACATCGGCCTGGTAGAGGTCATAATCGTGGCGATCATGCCGCTCGCGCATCGTCGCGCCCCACGGTGAGGCGGCAGGAACCTCCTCGCCCGCCCGCGGCCTGTTCGACGAGAAATACAGCGTGCGGCGATCGGGCGAGATCGCGGGACCGTATTCGTTGAACTCGGTGTTGACACCCTCGCCAAGGTTCTGGGGCGTCGCCCACGTGTCCCCGGACCAATGCGACACCCAGAGGTCGTAGCCGCCTCGCCCACCGGCGCGATCAGAGTAGAAGTAGAGCGATTCGCCGTCGCTCGAAATCTCCGGCCCTAACTCGTCCGCATCGCTGTTGATGGCCGCGATCGCTTCGGGCGTGCTCCATCCCGATGGCGACCAGCGCGACATGAACAGGTCGGCGTTGTGTCCGGGCTTCCTTCGAACGAAGACCATGACGGCGCCGTCGGGCGAATACTTTGCCTCGTATTCGTCGACGCTCGTGTTGACGCCCGTGATCGGGCGGGCGGGTTGCCACAGGATGGAGCGGACGGGCGCGTCCGGCGGCTGATTGATGTCACTCGCGTCGGTCCAGAAGCCTGTCGCGTGGTGTGCCGCGAGCAGCCCGACGAAGGCGAGAACCCCCGCGCCCAACGTGGTCACTGAGATGATTCCGAGCGGCTTCATCGGCGACACTCCGCGTCAGTGCGTGGGAACCGTCTGGAGGAACGGCTCGGCGATGCCGGCCTGTTTGCAGGCGTCGAGCGCGCGGGCCACCGCTCCGTAGGACGCGTCGCGATCACCGCGCACGTTCACCTTCTGGCCGGGGTTCTGAGCGACCGCTGCCCGGAGCATCGACAAAAGCGACGCCTCGTCCATGGCCTTGGCGTTCACGATCATCGCTCCCTCCCGCGTCACGTTGATGACAATCTCGCGCATCGCGGACGAGATGGGGGAGGATGCCGAGGCCTGGGGGAGCGCGATCTTGGCCTCGCGCTCCTGCTGCTGGAAGGTCGTGGCGACCAGGAAGAAGATGAGCAGCATGAAGACCATGTCGATGACGGGCGTGAGGTCGACGCCGATGGAGTCGGCGTCGCGCGTGGGTTGCAGGATCATCGGTCATCCTCGGTGTGGAGCAGGTGCGATGAGCGTGAGCGCTACGCCGCGGACGGAGCGGCCGCTGGTTCTGTGGATTCGACGATGCTCGGACCGGTCGCACGCGATGCCCCCGCCGGGCCCGAAGCGATCGGCGTGGTCGATGCGGGTTGCGCCGTCGCCGAGTCATTCAGCGCCGTGACGGTCTGGGGCGTCCCGGCCACGCGCTCATCCGTGATGGTGATGCCTGAGGCAGAGGAATCGGCGTGCGCCTCGACAAGATCGATGCACGCCGCGTCCATGTCGAAGACAAGGCGGTCAACCTTGGCCGCTAACGCGTGATAGACGAGCAGCGTCGGGATCGCGACGATGAGCCCGGCGGCGGTGGTGACCATGGCCTCGTAGATGCCGGACGCCAGGAGCTCGGTCTTGCCGAGCGCGTCCGCCGATGCCGCCACGGTTCGGAACGCCGTGATCATCCCGAAGATGGTGCCGAGCAGCCCCAGGAGCGGAGAGACGGCCGTGATGACAACCAGCCCGCGGAGGTTCTTTCGGAGCAGCGTTGTCTCGCGCAGGCCGGCTTCGGTGATGCGCTTCTCGACCAGCTCCGCCGGGGAGTCCCAGCGTCGAATGCCCGCCTCAAGGACTCGCGCGCTAGGTGAGTCGTGCGAGCGGCAGAATGCCAGCGCGGCGGCCTGGCCGCGCGACAGCGCCGGGCGAATGCCGGCGACGAACTCCGGCGGCATCACCTTCACTCGGCGCAGCGACAAAAGACGCTCGACCACCAGCGCGAGCGCCACGAGCGAGCAGATCGCGATGGGGATCATCACGGGCCCGCCCTTGATCGCCAGATCCCACACGGTTGAGGCCAGCCCGTCGGGCGAGGGTGAATCGCCCGTGGCGCCCGTCGTGCCGACGCCCTGGGCCAGAAGCAGCGACGGGAACGCGATCATCCCGATCAGGGCGGTCCGATGCGGTGAATTCGGGGCGTTCAAGGAAGCGTTCATGTTTATTGTTCTCCTGCGGGAGTAGCGGTGGGCACGGCCGCGGCGTTTCGGCGCCCGGGAAGTTCTGCGGGCGCCAGCCTGGTGCGTTCCTTCCTCGCCATCGAGGCCCATTGCGAATCCGGGAAGCGCGACACCACCTCGTCAAACTGCCGCGCCGCGTCGTCGGGCCGTTTGAGCATGATCAGGACGCGTCCGACTTCGAACAGTGCCGCGGCGGACCATTCCGGCTCGGCGTAGGCCGCGTCGACCTTCATGAGTTCCGGGATCGCGTCCTGATGCTTGCCGAGCGCAATCAGGCACTCGCCGATCTGGAACTGGGCCCGCGCCGCGGTGCCGCCGGCATGGCGAGCGACGACATCGCGGTACGCTTCGATGGCGGCGAGGTGCTTGCCCTGTGCTTCGAGCGCTCGCCCGAGGCCGAACCGTGCCCTGAACCAGAGCTCGTGAGCGCCGAAGTCTGAGAGGAATGACTGGTAGGCCAGCTCGCTTTCACCCCATTGCTGCGCGGACGCCGCGACGTCGCCGCGCAGCAGGAGGGCCGGGGCTCGGATCGACGCCTCGGGCTTGGACTCAAGGAGCGAGCCCAGCGTGACCAGGGCCTGGTCCGACTGCCCGCTGCGGGCGAGGGCGTCGGCCGTGAGCAGCGCCGCCGCGGCCGCGATGTCGGAAGCGGCGAGCGAGCCCGCTTCCTGCCGCAGCAGCGCCGCAGCCTCCCGCGCCCGATCCAGCCTCATCAGCGCCGAGGCGCGGCAATAAACCAGGCGCGACGAGAGATCGTCGTCCGCCCCGCGTGTGCTTGCCATTCGCTCGTCGAGCCATGACAGCGCTTCGGTCGCATTCCCGGAGTCCAGTCGCTCGCGAGCGACCTCGAGCACCGCCGCCGCCTTGATGCCAGGGTCGGCGGCGCTGGATGCCAGAGACTCCAACATCACACGCGCCGGCTCGGCCTTTCCCGTGGCAGCCATCGACATCGCGTGTTCATACGAGGTGGCGTCACGCAGTGTCGCCGGGAGAGCCTCGACATTCAGGGAAGCGAGAAGCGCGAGCGCGCGATCGTGCCGCCCCTGGCGGGCCAGCGCGATCGCGAGGCGTGCCTTTGCTTCGTCGTGTCGTGGGTCGGCGGTGTGACGATCGAGAAAGAGGCCGAGGGCCTCTTCGGCATGCACGAAATCACCGGCGTTCATGAGCGCGATGCCTCGGTCCAGGAGGAGATCGGGGGCGTCGTCGCCACCCAGCTTGCCGGCGGCGGTCAGGTAAGCCGCCGCTTCACTGGTGCGTCCCCGTGAGTTTTCGATCGACGCCAGCAGCCGGAGCGCCGTGACGCGTCGGTCGCGATCCGCGTCGTCGGCTGGCGGGCCGCCGGCCTCCACCAGGGGCGCCAGCGCCGAGCAGGCCGCGGGAACATCGTTCAACGCCATCTGCGCCCGGGCCAGCTCGAGCCGAGCCGCATCACGGACTGGACGACCAGCGCGGGCGTCGTTTGCCGCCTTGCCGAGAGGCGCAAGCGATTCGCTCGGGTGTCCGTCGAGGCGCAGGCTGACGCCCAGGCGCAGGAGATCCTGGGGGTCCGGTGCGTCAGCGCCGAGCGCGACAAGCCGCGCGTACGCCGCCGAACTCTCGGCCCATTGCTCCGCAGCGGCGTACGAGTCGGCGAGCTCGGCCAGGGCGGCCATCCGCACCGCGCGGTCGCCGGCGGTGAGCGGGTTCTGACCTCCCGAGGGCGAATCCGCGGGCGTGCGCAGGGCCGCTTGCAGAATCTCGCATCCATCGGCACGCCCCATTCGCAACGCGCATTGTCCGAGCCTGACGCGCGGGCGCCACGCGTCGGGGCCGTCCGGCGAGGATGTCAGGTACTTGGAATAGGCGTCGCTCGCGCCGGAGTAGTCCTTGGCCGCAAACCGCGATTCGCCGAGCACGAGCAGCAGCGGCGCGCGGAGTGGCGCTCGTGGCGAGCCGGCGAGCGCCTGCTCGCAGGCGACAGCCGCGTTGGCGAAGTCTCCGATCGACACGAGCGAGTTCGCCAGCAGCAGCGCCGCTTCGCCGGCCCATGCGTGGGCGGGATACTCGCGAAGAAACTGGCGGCAAAGCTCCGCCGCGCGAGCGACCTCGCCCGCCCGAGCGAGCGCCGAGGCCTGGTCGAACAGGGACTCGGCTCCTAGCTGGCCCTGAGGAATCGCGCGGCGCAGCGCTTCGAGGCGAGCCGCGGCATCCTGGAATTTGCCGAGCGACACTTCGCATCGGGCGGCCCAGTAGGTCGCGAGTTCGCGAAGCGTCGCATCGTCGGCGTGCCCGGAAGTGCCGGGTGAGTCGTCGCGCGGCAGGCGTCCGGGCCAGGCCGCCAGCGGGTCGAGCAGCGTGAGCGCGTCCTTTGCGTCGCCCGCGTCGAGCGTCAGTCGCGCTCGCTCATAGGCCGCCCATCGAGACAGTCGGGGCGAACTCGCAGGGTCGCGGGCGGGATCGCTCCGGTCCGCCGCCGCGAGCGAGTCAAGGCGATCGAGTGCTCGCATCGCGGCCTGCGCGTCGCCATCGGCGCGTGCGAGTCTTGCGGCCGCGAGCAGGGCGTCCGCCGCGACGACATGGTCGGCCGACGCGGCCGCTGATTCATAGGCCGTTCTCGCCTTGGCGCGGTCTCCGAGGGCTTCCCGCGCGCGGGCGGCGACCATCGCGGCGCGAGGCATGAGCTCGCCCGTGTCCTTTCTCTCCAGCAGCGATTCGGCGTGCTCGGCCGCGTCGGCCTGCCGGTCGAGCGCCGCTTCTGACATCGCCAGAACCAGGACGGCGCGCGGGGCGGCTTTGCTCTCAGGCCAGCGCACACTGAAGTTCGACAGTGCCGCGATCGTTTCGGTGTGTTTGCCAAGACGCTGCAGGCATTCGCCGCGGAGCGCCGTGGCTTCGTCAAGCCGTTCGAAGTCGTTCGCTTGCACGGGCAGATGAGCGAGCGCTTGTTCTGCCTTGGCGTCCTCACCCATCCGAACCAGGCACTGCGCCAGCAGCAGTGTTGCGTCAGGAGCGAACCTGAATGCGCTCGCGGACGACACCTGTTCCAATTCGCGCATGGCGTCGGCGAACTTGCCCTGGCGGGTCAACGCGATGCCGAGCGCGTACCGAGCGTTCGTGGCATCCTTTGAGTTCGGCGCTTCATCAAGGAACGCGCGCAGCTCGCGTTCGGCCGCATCGTTCAGCCCACGATTCAAGAGGGCCATGCCGGTCTGGTAGCGAGATGCGGACTCCCTGCCCGATGGGCGGTCGGCGCTCGGCGGCCCCGCCAGCGGCGTGCCCCGTTCTTGCACGGGTTGTGAAAGGCCATGGCCGGCCGCCAGGGCAAGCACGATCGGCAGCGCAGCTCTGATGCTTGATGGATGCGGATGCCTCATGGGTGACCTCGTTGTCGGTGCACGCGTTGTTCACGCCGGTCTTGAGACGCCGGTTGCCCGCGTCAGGGCGCGGTGATCGCGCCCGGCGCTCCGTGCCGCTCTCTCTCGGCGTGCGATTTCTGCGAAGGCCGGCCGGGCACTGTCGCGCCAAGCCGGCACAGGTCACGCGGTCCTTTGTCGCGCCGTAGGAGGCGATGTGCGTGGCGCGGCGGGTCTCAGGCTCACAGGGAGGTAGACGGCGACGGCCGGGGCGCAGCCGCTGGCGCGGGAGCGGGCTGTGATACCGGCGCGGGCGTCGGAAGAACATCCGCCGGGATTTGGAGGTCCATGTCGCCGGTGTCGAGTTCGATCTCCGGGACGGTGACTTCGAAGCCGTCGGCCGACATCACTTCCTCGGCCTCGGCGGCGTCGCCATCTTCGGGTGTGGTCTCCTCCGCGGCATCGTTCGCTGAGTCGATCTGGGCTTCGAGTTGCTCGATCTGCGCCTCCATCGCCTCGAATTCCGACTCGAATGCCGCGACCTGCGCCTCGACGTCGGCGGCCTGGCTCTGGAGCCCGTTGCTCTGCACGTTGAGCGATTCCTCGGCCTGATGCAGCGCCCCTCGCGCGGCGTCGTTCGCGGCGTCCGTCGCCTGTTCGCGCAGCTCCTCGGCCATCTCACGCAGGCGCTCCGCCTTCTCGCGCAGCTCGTCGGCACGCTCGCGCAGCTTGTCGATGTGTTCTTCACGGCTGTCGCGCTGTGACTCGAGCGATTCCAGCAACGCGCGCAGCTGCTGCACGTTCGCGCCGGCGGGAGCCACGGCGCGTCCTCCGAGCAACGCAGCCGCCGCAGCGCGGGGCGTGCTGAGTCCCCCTCCACCCTCGGGGTTGATGAGCTTGACGAACGCGGCGAAGATCTCGTGCTGCTCGGGCGTGGCATAAACCACGATCTTCCCCTGGCCGCGCTCGATCCAGATGGGAACGTCCTGGCGCGCCATCAGTTCGCTGAGCGCTTCGAGCTTGCCCGCCGGCAGACGATATTCACGCGGCTCGGTCCCTTCGGCGGGGCCCGACATGGTGGCCGCTCCGCCGAACGCGTCGAGCGAACGAACCCGCGACGCTGTGCCCGCAATGGGGTTCATCGGCGCTGGCGGCGTGGGCGCCACGGGTGCCGTGCGGGCCAAGGGAGCCAGAGGCGCCGCCGGGGGCGTCGGAGCCATCGGCTGCGATGGGGCAGCGGTCGTGGCGCTGGGGCCTCGCAAACGAGCCGCTCGACGAATCGCGTCGGAATACGCCTTGGCGGCACGCTCGGCCTGCTGCGACGCGTGGGCGCCTTGCGTTGTCGCCTGCTCCGCGTACACGCGGGCGAGTTCCTGTGCTCGCTCGATCTGCGCGCGATCAATCACAGAGGCGCGGGTGAGCCCGTCCGCCGACGCGGCCTGCTCGCGATAGACGGCGATCGCGTCGGACAGCGCCTCGGACCGACTCGGCGTCAGGATCGTCGCCTGGCCCGGCTGCTTCTTCTTGGACTTGCCCTTGGCCTTTTCCGCCTGGGCCTTCTCGGCCTGGATCATGGCGTCGATGGCCGGCGCTTCACCCAGGAATGCGCCGCCCTCGGCGCCGCCCGACGGTCCCCTGGTCTTTGCCGCGCGGGGCGCGCTGGTCGCCTTGGCTCCCTTTTCGGGCGGGCACGCGAGCCCTGGCGTGACCAGCGCGCCCGCCGCGAGGACGAGCGAAGCGACGATCACACCAATCTTGGACGCATTCGGGGCCGTTCGCTGAGTCATGACCATCGTAATTCTCCTGGCAAGCTTTGTTCGACCGTTCACAACACCCAGCGCCGGCCCCGCGTGATACGCCGGCGAACCAAGGAACGAACTCGTGACCAACAGCGCCTCGGCGTAGGCACGCCTCCGGCGCGGGAAGAGACTGGTGACCCACGCGTCGCATGACGCCTCGGCTTCTTCATTCATCCGGCGGCGCGCCCACCACGCGGCGGGATGCCACCAGTACGCCGCGCCGACCAGCGCCGCGACCCAGTGCAACAGATGATCTCGCCGCTTCAGGTGCGCCAGCTCGTGCGCGATGACCGCGCGGCGTGAATCATCATCGAGCGAGGACCACAGGTCCTCGGGGATCACGAGCTTCGGACGAATGCCGCACCACACCATCGGGCTGACCCTGGCTTCGGTCGTCAGCGTTTCCGGCGGCGAGCTGAGCCCCATGAGTCCGGACATCTCGAGGACAAGTTCTCGCACGCGCCGCGGTGCCGGGCGGGCTCGGTTCACGATGTGCCGCAACGCCATGCTCCGGCACAAGCGCAGGAGCACCAGCAGCGCCGCGACCACGATCCACGCATAGGTCGGGACGGGCGGCAGTCCTGCGATGGCGTCACGCACCGCCACCAGGCCCTCCAGAGTGGCTCGCGTGCTCCGCGACACGCCGCCGGGAAGAGAGGCCCACCAGGCTTTCGCTTGGCGCGCCGGAGCGGAAGCGGTGGCGGAGTCGGCCGGCTTGCCCGTTGGCGGTGCGGGGGCCGCGCGAGTGGTCGGGTCGATCGTCGATGCCGAGGGGCGATGATCCGACGCGGCCGCGAGGTGCAAGGCTCGCGGCGACGCGTCGAGCGCGGGCGACGAAGGAATCGCCGGCGGGTACTCGCCCTTCGCCCGGACAGACCGTGTCCCACGGGCCGAGCCGCGATCGCGCTGTTGAGCGGCGATGGAGTCCAAGACCGGGCCCGCGGACGCATCCATGGACGGCTCTGACGCCCACACGGTGGCGGGCAATGCGTCGGTAAGTGATGGGGTCTGCGGGACGCTCGATCTCTGAGGCGAACGCGAATGGATCGCCGGAGTCTCTGATGGGCCGAGAACAGGGCCGCTCGATCCACGATCGGGCGTGCCCGAACGTGTCGCGGCCTGCGGCCCGCGAACCGGAGCGGCCTCCTCGTCCGACGGCTTGATGGGCAGCACGCGATCGGCCAGTGAGAGCACGCGATCCGAAGCGAACCAGGCGTTCCGCCATACCGCCGCCACCCCCAGCGGCGTGAGGAACGACGCCAGCGCCGCCGCCCACAGCACATGCTTGGTCGCCGGGCGGAGCTTCCCCGAGCGGCAGAGGAGCGAGACGCCGATGACGATCGGCGTCGCCGCCAGCCCGCCGATCCACACGAGTTGTACGAGATGAGAAAGGTCCATTGTCGCTCCGCGTTTCCCTTGACCGCGAGACTCGTCCGGGCGTGCGCCCCAGTTCGACTACTTCTTGTCCAGTTCGTCCATCAGCCGGCGGAGCTGGTCGATCTCGCCGGGCGTCAGGCGCTCGTTCTCGACCAGGTGCAGCACCACCGGCCCCGCGGCCCCGTCGTAGAGCTCGTCCAGGAGCGCCCGGACGCGCGACTTGGTCACGCTGGCGCGGCTGGCCTTGGCGCGGTACACATACGCGTGGTCGCCCTTGTCGGCCTTCACAAAGCCCTTCTGCTCCAGGCGCGTCAGGAAGGTCAGCACCGTCGTGTACGCGACCTTCCGACCGCGCTCGTGCAGGACTTCCATCACCTCACGGACGGTCAGCGGCCCCTGGTCCCAAAGGACCCGAAGCACCCCAAGCTCCGCCTCGCCAAGCTCGTGTTCTTTCTTGCTCATCGCCTTTGCCCCGACGCGGCCCGGCTCGGCGCCCGCCGCCCGCCCCTCCTCCGACCCCAAGCCCGTCCGTTCGCACGCCCGACTACTACGTGCGTCGTAGAAAATTACTACAATCGTCGTAGACCGTCAAGCTCCTTGGGAAAGAGAATCCGAAAATTGTGGAAAACCGTCGGCGAAGCTGGCGGTTTCAGAAAGAACTTGGAGTGCGACGCTCGATCGGTGTCTGTGGGGGGTGGCGGGCGGGGGATCGCGTGGGACATATCGTGGCGCTCTCGTTGATCACGCCCGGCTTCTCACCGTAATCACCTGCAATTCAGGGCGATTGAGCGCGTTCTGCCTCTGGCCCGACATCTTCGCGGCCGATGGGGGTATGAACATGCAGCCCGTCCTGACAGTCCGTGTCCTGGTCGCGCTCGCCTTGCTCGTCGCGGCCTGGGGCGCGCCCGCCCAGACATCCATTCAGCCCGTGTCGCCCGCCGCGCCGGAAACGCAGAACAATCCACGCGACGTGAACGCTCGGCACGCGCAAGGCCAGCCCGCCGAAACGGCCCGCTTCGTCCTGTCCAAGGGCGAGTGCTCGGTGGTGCGCCGCGACGTGACCATCCACGACGAGCGGCGCGGCAAGGACATCGAGCTGCGCGTGCGAATCCCGCGCCCGCCCGAGGGCAAGCCGGCGCCGGCCGAGGGCTGGCCGCTGGTGATCTTCAGCCATGGCGCGGGCGGCTCGCGCGACGCGTTCCCCGACCTCCTGGAGTTCTGGGGATCGCATGGCTACGCGACGATCGCGATCACCCACGAAGACTCGCTGCTTCTGCAACGCCGGAAAGGCCAGGGACGGCCGCTGCGTGAACTCGCGACGGAGAAGGGGCGGCGGGAACTGCGGAACAGCGTCGATCTGGGCGGGCGCGTCGCGGATTGCTCCTTCGTGCTCGATCACCTCGACGAGGTCTGCGCGGCGGCCGCGAAGGATGGCGGCGACCCGTTGACGATCGACCGCTCAAGGCTCGCGATGGCGGGGCACTCCGCCGGAGCGTTCACGACGCAACTGGTCGCGGGTGTGAAGGTTCGCGCGATGGCGGTGGGACAGAGGGGCCTGGGCTTCACGTCGGTCGCGGATGATCGCTTCAAGGCCGCGATCATCATCTCGGGCCAGGGAACCACCAGCATGATCCTCGGCCCTGAAGCGTGGAGCGAAGTGAAGGTGCCGATCTTTGTCGTCGGCGGTTCGCTCGACCGCTCGCCGCCCGGCATGGGGCCAGAGACGCCCGAATCACGGCGGCATCCGTTCGAATACTCGCGCGGCACGGGCAAGGGAGGCCCGCCGGCGTACCTGCTGTACATCGAGGGCGCGACCCACTCGTCCTACTCGGGCAGGGGCGGCGGCGTTCTTGGTGAAAAGGCGACGACCGACGTGGTCCAGATCGGCGAGGCCGTCTGCTCCGGGACGACGCTGTTCCTCGACGCGCATGTCAAGAACGACGCGGAAGCGGAGAAGCAGTTGCGCTCTGGCCGGCTGAAAGACTCGATCCCGGGCAAGGTCACATTCGAGCGGAAGTGAGAACGAGTGTGGGGTGTGCAACTGGTGGATCGACGGACAGAGGGAAGTGATGGGGCGGGCGCTTGGGGCAATTGAACCGCGGGTGTGACAGCGATTCGGCCACGTCGTCGCTCGATCATTCCTTCACGGCTTGCTTCCTCTCGCGGTTTTCCCGTTCGGCGACACGCGAGCGGGAACCCTCTGGCATGAGCTGCGGCCTGCGGGCCGGTTTTCTCGGGCGTTGCACTCGCACCTCCCGGATCGCTTGACTCCGGGTGCGACACCCGCAACCCTGATCCATGGAAGCCTCCGCCTTTTCGGGAGTTGGGCGACCGATGCAACCGCCATCGCCGGTGCGCGTCGAGGTCGGCGTTCCCGGACCGCGTTCACAATTCATGGAGACCGGCATGCGCGCTGCGAAGATCGTGAGCGAGGGAATCACGTTCGACGATGTGCTCCTGATCCCGCTCCGTTCGGGGGTGATGCCCGCCGACGCGGACACAACCACACGCCTGACGCGGTCGATCCGCCTCAACATTCCGCTGATCTCGGCGCCGATGGACACCGTGACCGAGTCCGCGCTCGCCATCGCGCTGGCGCAGGAGGGCGGCATCGGCATCATCCACAAGAACCTCTCGATCGAGGCCCAGGCGCGCGAAGTGTCGAAAGTGAAGCGATCGGCCAACGGCGTGATCGCCGACCCCATCACCCTCGGGCCCGCCGACACCGTCGCCCGCGCCAAGGAGCTGATGCGGCAGCACAACGTCTCGGGCTTTCCCGTCACCGAGGGCGGCTCGAAATCCCTGCGCGAAAAGAGCAAAGTGCTCGGCATTCTGACGCGGCGCGATCTCAAGTTCGTTGAGGACCCAAGCGTTTCGGTCGCCAGCGTCATGACCAGCAAGGGGCTGGTCACAGCGCCCGCCGGCACCACGCTGGCCCAGGCCGAGGTGTTCCTCAACAAGCACAAGGTCGAGAAGCTCCTGCTCGTGGACGCGGACATGAACCTGGCGGGCATGATCACGATGCGGGACATCGAGCGACTGAGCAGCTTCCCGCGCGCGTGCACCGACGCCCGCGGGCGGCTCCGGTGCGGGGCGGCCGTGGGCGTGGATCAGTACGACCGCGTCGAGGCGCTGCTGGCGGCCGATGTCGACGTGCTGACGGTGGACACCGCGCACGGTCACAGCGAGAACGTTCTGCGGACGGTGAAGGCGATCAAGGAGCGGTACAAGGTCGAGGTGATCGCGGGCAACATCGCGACCGCCGAGGCGGCGATCGACCTTGCCCGCGCCGGCGCGGACGCGGTCAAGGTCGGGATCGGCCCCGGCTCGATCTGCACGACACGCGTCGTGACCGGCGTGGGCATGCCCCAGATCACCGCCGTCATGAACGCCGCCGAGGGCCTGGCGTCGATCAGGTCGGACATCCCCGTGATCGCCGACGGCGGGATCCGGCATTCGGGCGACATTCCCAAGGCGATCGCGGCGGGCGCGGAGTGCGTGATGATGGGCTCGCTGTTCGCCGGGCTTGATGAATCGCCGGGCGAGCTGGTGATCTCCGGCGGGCGTCGCTACAAGACGTACCGCGGCATGGGGAGCGAGGGCGCGATGAACGCGGGCAGCGCCGACCGCTATCGCCAGGCGGACAAGGTCGGCGCCGACGGCAAGCCGATGATGAAGTTCGTCCCCGAGGGTGTCGAGGGGCTCGTGCCGTACCGCGGGAGTCTCGCGGAGTTCGTATATCAGCTGGTGGGCGGGCTCCGGTCCTCGATGGGGTATTGCGGGTGCAGGGACATCGCGGAGCTTCGCGAGCGGACGAAGTTCTGCCGCGTCACCGGGGCGACCGTGGTGGAGAATCACCCGCACGACATCAAGATCACCAAGGAAGCGCCGAACTACATGTCGGATTCGGCCCGCGGGTAGCCGCTCGGATCAATCATGCCGGAGCGCGACGATGGGGTCTTGCCTGGCGGCCTTTCGCGCGGGGTAGATGCCAAAGACCAGCCCGGTCATGGCCGCGACGGCGAAGGCCAGCCAGATCGACCACATGGTCACATGGGTGGGAAGGTTGGCGTCGGGGGTGAGAAAGCCGGCCTTGGCGAAGCGTGGGACGGCCCAGCCGAGGAAGAGGCTCCCGCCGACGCCGAGCCCAACGCCGATGATGCCGCCGACCGCCGAGAGCACGCCGGTCTCGACCATGAACTGCCAGAGGATGTGGCGACGCGAAGCGCCGATGGCGCGGCGGATGCCGATCTCTCGCGTGCGCTCGGTGACGGTGGCCAGCATGATGTTCATGATGCCGATGCCGCCGACCAGCAGCGAGATGCCCGCGATGGCGCTGAGCACGAGCTGCCAGGTCAGGGCGCTCTTGCGGGCGCGCTCGAGCAGTTCGTACGGCACGACCAGTGAGATGTCGGTGAGCCCGGGATGCCGCGAGTCCATGATCCGACGGGCGCGGGCCGCGTCGGTGAGAACCTCGTCGCGCGTCCTGGATGAGATGTAGATCTCGGAGACCTGCACCTCGCTGGCCTGGAACGAGCCGCTCTCACGCTTGGCGACCAGATCGCTGAAGACCGAGCGTGCGGTGGTGAGGGGGATGTGAACGTCGAGGTTGAGGTCACGCCCGACCAGCGCCGCGCCGCTCCCGGCGGCGAGGCCCACGGGCGACAGGACCCCCACGACCGTGACGATCTTCTCGTCGATCCTCAGCGTGTTCCCGAGCGGGTCTTCGAGCGGGAACATCTGCTTGGCGACCTCGGCGCCGATCACCGCGACCAACGACTGCTCGTCCATGTCGGTCTGAGTCAGGTAGCGGCCTCTCGCCACGCTGATGTTCGACACGAATGGAAAGTCCGGCGTTGTGCCGTAGCACTGGCTGGTCTTGCGGTTCTCGTTCCGCAGGATTTGTCCGCCGATCTCCTTGAGGGGAACGATCGCCTCGGCGTGCGGGAAATTGGCGCGGATCACGTCGAGGTCTTCGCGGGTGATGCCGTACCGGCTGATGAACGATGTTCGTCCGCCGCGAGAGTTGCCCTGCTGCGCGTTGGTGGATTCGGGCGGTTTCTGCGAGCGGACGATGATGTTGCGCGCGCCCAGGCGCTCGAGCTGGGCCAGCGCCTCGAGTTTCGAGCCCTCGCCGATCGAGACCATGGTGATGACCGCGGCCACGCCGAGGATGATGCCAAGGGCGGTCAGCACCGATCGGAGCAGGTGCAGGCGGAGGTTCGTGAGGCCCAGGCGGATCGTCTCGATGATGAACTGCATTCGCCGCTCCGTATGCCGCGTCGGCCGAAGAAAACTCGACAATTTCCGTCGAAACGCCCTCCCGATCGCGCCGGGCGGCGGAACGGCATCCAATCAGGCCATCAGGGCCGCTGGGCCTCAAGCCCCGCCCCGCGATCGCCGAATCGTACGATGGCAGGGTGACGAACGCCCGAGCGTGGCGTCATCCCCGTCCCGTACCCCGCTTTCCGTGGCCTTCCGTCCTCTCACAATCCCGCCTCTTGTTTTACCATTTCAAGGTCTGGCAGTTTCGATGAGCACCACCGGCCGCACATTCCGAATTGACATCGGCGACGAGGCACAAACGCCGCGCGGCTGGCGGTACGACGTGCGGATCACCCTCGCCGACGGCACCCGCTCGGACCACCGGGTCACCCTCGCGTGGGTCGATCACGACCACTGGTGCGGCGGACGGCTCGCCCCGTCCCGCGTCGTCGAGATGGTGCTCGAGTACCTGCTCGACAAGGGAACACCGATCAGTTTCCCGCCCGCGTTCGACGCGGCCCGGGCGCGGCGGTGGATCCCCGCGATCGATCAGGACCTGAAGTGCGCGGGGTAAGGGAGTCAAGCCACGCTGGTGGAAGCGCTCCGTTCGCGAGGCGATATGAAAGCAAGGCGAGCAGCAGGTGGGCGCTCCCGAACGCCGAGTTGCGTACAAGAGGGTCGATGCGACCAAGCCATGTCGATTCTGCAATTCCAAGGCAACCGCACCCAGACTTTGGCGGCGGCCAGAGAACAAGCACGAGCGTGAAAACGCCCACGACGAGTATGCCGGTTGGTGCAAGAACCGCGGGCTTTCGAAGGAAAACCAAGGCCGCAAGCACGATCTCAATCACCACGGCGAACCAGAGTAACGTGCTCGGATAGTGCCCAGCCTCCGGTGGATCAGACGGAAACATGAGCGAAGCTGCCTTGGCCGCCGCCAAACCAAACCAAGCGGCGCCGATCAGAGCGCCGAGCATCGCAGAGGCTTGGCCGTGCCGCATCGTGGCCTCCTGAAGCGATGCCTACGCCCGTCTTTTCCAATAGACGTACGCCGCGAGGGCGAAGAACCCCAGGCCCGCGCAACCGGCCATGAGCGTGAGTTGCTGTTGCGAGGGCGACCACCCGGTCGAGGCCGACTGATTCACCTGCCCGACGGGTTTGCCCTGGCTATTCGATACGATGCCGGTATTCGCGTCCGTGACCAGCACGGACGGCGGGAATGGGAACGGCGGGGGCGTTCCTGGATTCGCGATGGAGGAGGCTTTCGTGATCCGGTACGTGCGTTCATACACCCGGGGCTCGGTCGAGAGCGATTCGGTTCCTGCACGCGAATCAGTCTCGGCAGCACCAGACCGTCGATTCCACCCCAGTCGTCATAGACGAAGACCCGCTTCGGCAATCCGCTTGCGTCCCACCAGCCCGCCGAAGAAATGCGGCTGGTGGCATCGTCCACAATGACCCCGACCCCGCCGGTTTCCCAGACTGATTCGCCGGCGGAGGCGCCCGGCCGGGGGGATTCGCCAAGCTCTTTCGCGTGCTCGATGAGCCGGTACCACGCGGTGGGCGCACAGAACGCTTCCAGCCCAATGCCGTCCACACCGGTGTTGAGCGAGGACGTGCGCTTCCAGCCCGCCCGCCGTGTCATGTCAAAGCCGACGCTTTGTTTGCCGTCGTCTTGAACGAGGTCACGGAGCACCTCGCCCGTGCCATCCACGAGCTCGTAGGCCTCGACGCGCACCCAGCCCGCTCCATACCTGAGCCGGATGAGTGCTCCGAACGGCGAATCCGAGCTTCGATTCGATCCCTGATAGACCGAATCGATCGTCGCGGATTCGGGCGGTTGGTTCTGCGCGTGCGCCGAGGCGAAGCAGAGCGAGATCGCGCCGGCACCCATCGCCGCCAGGACATCGAACTTTCTCGGCCATCCACCGCCCCGCTTCGCCGAATTCACGCGATCTCCTTTCAAGTGGAAATGATCGATTTGCAGAATACCCCCCGCCTCTTGTTATCTTGTCAAGTGTCAATAGGCGAATGTTGCGAGCGCGGCGATCTGACCCAGGATTTTCTCTGGTCGAGTTGCTCGTGGTATGGGTGTGGTTTTCACACTCATCGCGCTGGCACTTCCCGCGATCAGGGGCGCTCGGAAGACCACGTTCGAACCGGGTTGCCTGGCCAATCTGAGGCAGTTGCATTCGCTGGTATTGCTCTACGCGCAAGCGAACGGTGAGGCATGGCCCTTTCCTCTGCTCAAGGATCGCGGACAATCGCTGACCGTCCGCCTGCCCGACGGCAAGGACTTTCAGCTTGAGAAGGAGTACGACGGGCTCCCGGGCTATCTCTGGACCAGCGCCGTCTGGTATACACCCCTTCTCGGCGACCATGACGCCAAGGTGATCCGACGCACGTTGGTGTGCCCCGGTGAGGGGGCGAGGCAATCAAACCTGAGGGCGGGAGTGGGAGCCGGCACAACGTACAACGCGACGCACGGGCTCGCCATTCAACCTCGTGCGTTCGTCGGATCCGGAAGTGAAATCCTCAATTCCGAGAAGTGGATCGGAACGCGCACGATTGATGTGGTATTCCCCTCGTCGAAGGGGTTGCTGCTCGAGGCGATTCCTGTGCATGAAAACTGGTTCAGAGATGCAACGCACGAGGCACGGCCGGGGCACTGGCGTCACATGGTTCTCGCGTGTGACGGGTCCGCTTCACTGCGCTCGAAAGCTTCATGGATCGACGGGATTGTGCCGAAGGTTCCCTTCAGCCATGTCAGCACCGACCCCAAGCACTGGTCGATCTTCGCGACCCCTGATGGAATTCGAGGGCGCGACTGGTGACGTTCAGCGCTGCTGGACGACATGGGCGAGTTCGTGGGCCTGGAGGTGCCCGTGGTTGGCCAGGGCTGTGCGATCCGCCAGGCCGGGCACATAGTTGCCCTGCGTGAACGCCCGCGCGCCGGCGGGCGAGAGGCCCATGCCGCGCTGCGCGTCCATCGCCTGGACCTGGCGCAGGGTGTTGAAGTTGTTGGGGTTGAAGCCGCCCGCGCCGCTGCTGCCGCCGGCCTGTGCGCCCGCGCTCCCGCCCGTGTTGCCGCCCGCCCCTTTGACTTGTGCCATGTGCGCCTCTCCTGTGTGGCCGAAGTCTACCACACCCGTTTTCGCTCTCCAAGCCCCACGCATTCCAATCCAGACAGACATCGCGAGAGGTTTGCGGCGCGGGCGGGCGACGTTGGTTCAACGCATTTGCAAGACCTTTTTCAGATACCGCCCGGTGTGGCTCGCATTGGATTTGGCGATGTCTTCGGGGGTGCCGGAGGCGATGACGCGTCCGCCGCCCTCGCCGCCCTCGGGGCCGAGGTCGATGATCCAGTCGGCGCGCTTGATGACGTCGAGGTTGTGCTCGATGACGACGAGGGTGTTGCCGGCGTCGGCGAGGCGGTCGAGGACGATGCAGAGCTTGCGGATGTCCTCGAAGTGCAGTCCGGTGGTTGGTTCGTCGAGGATGTAGAGCGTGTTGCCGGTGGCCTGGCTCCCGCCTGGGTCGTTCTTGGTGCCGCCGCCCTTGCCCAGTTCGGTGGCGAGCTTGATGCGCTGGGCCTCGCCGCCCGAGAGCGTGGTGGAGGGCTGGCCGAGGGTGATGTAGTCCAGGCCGACGTCGTGCAGGCACTGAACGAACCGCTGCACTTTGGGATGATTCTCGAAGAACCTGCTGGCGTCTTCGATGGTCATGGAGAGCACGTCGGCGATGCTCTTGCCGCGGTAGAGGACTTCCAGCGTTTCGCGGTTGTAGCGCTTCCCGCGGCAGACCTCGCATTCGACGTAGACATCGGGGAGGAAGTGCATCTCTATCTTCTTGAGCCCCTGGCCCTGGCAGGCCTCGCAGCGCCCGCCGCCGTTGTCTCCGGAGACGTTGAAGCTGAACCGCCCGGGCTTGTACCCGCGGATCTTGGACTCCTTGGCCTGGGCGAAGATGTTCCGGATGTCGTCGAAGATGCCGGTGTAGGTGGCGGGGTTTGAGCGCGGCGTGCGGCCGATGGGAGACTGATCAACCTCGATGACGCGATCGACGCTCTTCAATCCCGTCACTCGATCGTGCGGGCCGGGCGTGACCCGAGCGCCCAGGATGTCGCGCGTCGCCGCGGTGAGGAGGATGTCGTTGACGAGGGTGCTCTTGCCCGAGCCCGAGACGCCGGTCACGCAGACCAGCCCGCCGAGCGGGAATGCGATGTCCACGTTCTTCAGGTTGTTGGCGCGGGCGCCCTTGACGACGATCGCCTTCTTTTCCGAGAGCTTGCGACGCTTGCTCGGCACGTCGATCGTTTTCGCTCCTGAGAGGTACTGGGCCGTGAGGGAGGTCGGGACGCGGGTGATCTCGTCGATGGTTCCCTGCGCCACGATGCGTCCGCCGTGGATGCCGGGCCCGGGGCCGACGTCGATGATGTGATCGGCGGCGCGGATCATGTCCTCGTCGTGCTCGACGACCAGGACGGTGTTGCCGATGTCGGCCAGGTGGCGCAGCGTGGCGATGAGCCGGTCGTTATCGCGCTGGTGCAGGCCGATGGTGGGCTCGTCGAGGACGTAGCACGCGCCGACCAGTCCGCTCCCCACCTGCGACGCGAGGCGGATGCGCTGCGCCTCGCCGCCGGAGAGGGTCGCGGTCTTGCGGTCGAGGGAGAGATATTCAAGGCCCACGCCGGTCAGAAAGCGGAGGCGGTTGCGGATCTCCTTGAGGATGGGTTCGGCGATGGTGCGCTGCTCGCCGGTGAGCACGAGCCCCTCGAGAAACGCGGTCGCGTCGGGGATGTTCAGGCGCGAGAGTTCGGCGATGTTGAGCATCGTGCCGTCGGCGGAGGGGCGACCGATGACGCTCTCGCTGAAGGCCTTCTTCTTGTCCGCGGCGTGAGTGCTCTTGAGCTGAACGTGCAGGGCCTCGATGCGCAGGCGATCGCCGCCGCACGCCTTGCAGGGGGATTGCGACAGGAACCCGCCCAGCCACTCCTTCACGCCGGGGTTCTCGGTGGTCTTCCACCACTCGGTGATGTTGGGGATCACACCCTCGAACTTCGCGCCGTGCTTGGCGGCGTCCTCGCGCGTCGTGCCGTAGAGCACGATGCGGCGCTGCTCTTTGTTGAGCGACGCGAAGGGTGAGGCGAAGCTCGCGTCAAAGTCGCGGCAGAAGCGACGGAGCTTGCGGTTGAACCAGGCGCGGACCGGGCCGTTCTTGTTCCACGCGGCGACCGCGCCCTCGGCGAACGACTTCTCCTCGTCGGGCACGACGAGTCGTTCGTCAAACTCCACGATCGTGCCCAGTCCGTCGCAGGTGGGGCAGGCGCCGTGGGGCGAATTGAAGCTGAAGAGGCGCGGCGAGAGCTCTTCCAGCGCGTACTCGGGGTGCTCCGGGTCGGCGAACCTGGTGCTGTAGGAGGTGTCCGACCAGGTGTTGAGCGTGGCGTCCTCGAAGGAGACGATGACCGCGCCATCCGCGAGCTTGATGGCGCTCTCGATCGATTCGGCGAGGCGCTGGCGGATGTCCGGCCCGAGCACGAGCCGATCGACGACCGCGAAAACGTCGTGCTTCTCGTAGCGTCCGAGGTTGAGAGGGTTCTCGCCGGGCTCCTTCAGCACGTCGCGCAGCTCGACCACGGTGCCGTTGACGCGGGCGCGACCCCAGCCCTGGCGCACGAAGTCCTCGAGCACCTCGCGGTGAAATCCCTTGCGACCGCGAACGACGGGCGCGAGCACGAGGCAGCGCGTGCCCGCGGGCTTGTTCAGGACGGCGTCGACGATCTGGGTGCTCCCCATCGCGGTGATGGGAATGCCGGAGCGTTCGGTGATGGTGCCGTCTTTCTTGGTTTTCGTCGGCGCCCAGGAGTAGGCCGTGCCGCAGCGCGCGAAGAGAAGCCGGAGGTAGTCGTAGATTTCGGTGGTGGTGGCGACGGTGGAGCGTGGGTTGCCGCTGGCGGATCGTTGCTCGATCGCGATGGTGGGGGGTATGCCCTCGATCTCGTCGACGTCGGGCTTCTTGAGCTGGTCGAGGAACTGTCGGGCGTAGGCCGACAGCGACTCCATATACTTTCGCTGTCCCTCGGCGAAGATGGTGTCGAAGGCCAGCGAACTCTTCCCGGAGCCCGAGAGGCCCGTCATGACGACGAGTCGATCGCGCGGGATGGTGAGATCGATGTTCTTGAGGTTGTGCTCGCGCGCGCCGCGCACCCGGATGCAACGCCCGGGCTCGGCGCGTGGCGCGCCGCCCGAGCCGCTGGTGTTCTTGTCGCTCTTTGGCTCGATCAATCCCGCCTCGACGATGGACATGATGTTGCTTCGGGCGCGGCTTGTCGCCGGATGCCCGCCCCTCCCTGAGTCACTGACACGGCTTCCACCCTGACAGGCACCGATCGTAGCACGCGTTTCGGGCGTCGCACATCGCTGGTTCGGTTGTCCCACACGCACGCCCCGTCCCGACGGCCGGCTTACTTCGTTGCGGGCTCCTCCCACACACCCGCTTCTGCCCAAGCGGCCCGCACGGCGTCGTCGCTGGCGGCGCGCCCGCACTCCGGGCAGCGGTCAGAGTCACGGTGGTCGAGCGGGTATTCACACTCGGGGCAGAGCAACCCCGCATGGCGGGCGACGCGCCGAGCGAGGTCTTTGTGCCGACGGTTCATGGCCCAAAGCAGCCCGAGCGGGAGCGTCATCGGGATGGCGGCGACGAGGCTGAGCGCGAATACCCTCCCGCCGGCGAGCTGGGCCAGTCCTGCGGCGGTAAGGAAGGCGACGAGGTAGCCGACGAGCAGCCACGTCCCGATCTTCCGATCGCTGCGCAACTGGGCCGCGGGGAGCCTGGGACCGAACGCACGCATGGGACTGGCTCGCGAGGATTAGGTTCCCTGGGGACGCTCGCGCGGCGCGGGCGGGCCGAACTCTTCGCGTTTGCGGATGTCGAAGCGCACCCGCGCACTCTGCACCTCGAAGCGCAACGCGGAGGGGAGATCGCTGAAGACCGCGTCCTTGGCCGCGATCCCGCGCTCCAGCTCTTCGAAGGATAAGGGGACAGTGCCCGCAACCTTGAGATCCCCGCGGCGGACCCTCTCGATCAGGTCGCTCGGGCCCGTGACGGTCACGTCCGTGAGGAAACGGTCGGCCTCGTTGACGGTGATATCCCACTTGCCAAGTTCGACGGCGGCGAGCTTGACGAACACGGGCACGGACGGAAGCTTCACGCTCGCCGTGCTGTTCCGGAGCGTGATCGAGACGCTGCAGGTCGCCGGTTCGAACTTGGTCGAGTGGGCGCCGACGACCGCGGTGGGGAGCTCGATCGGCAGCGAGGCGATCGACTCCTTCCGGCCCGGCGCCAGCTTGGCGAGGGTCTCGGGCGGGATGCGGACCCGTGCGGGCGTCTCGGCCGACAGGCGTGACGCCCACTGCTCCGGGAGCCTGAGTTTGACCGTGGTCGGGGTGACCTCCGCCGGTCCTTCGATGTCCACGCCGGGCGCATCAAGCACGACGGGGAGCGATTTTTCCTGGAGCTGATCGATCCGGACGGTCACGCCCGGCGGGTCGGCCCTGATGATCGTGACGCCGGCCGAGGCGATCTCCGCGACGTCCGACAGGGCCTGCTCCAGGTCGATGGTGAACTCGCCCGACTGGCTGGGAACGCCCGCCATGCCGGGGCGGAGGCGGACGGCGCGTCGGAGGGCCGACTCGGCCTCGGTCACCGCCGCGGCCGTGCCTTGCACGATGATGTCAACTCGATCGCGCCACGCGGGGTCCGAGACCGCGATGACGCGTTCTCCGGCGGCGTCGCTCTCGAAGAACACGTCGGCCTTGAGACTTCGGCGCGTGAGGCTCTCGCCCTCGGCGAAGACCCAGATGAGCGCGGTGACCAGCGTCACCAGCACGATGGTCTTGACATGGCGGAACATGGATCCTCCGCGCCCTTTCTAGGCGACTCGCTCGTCCCGCGTCGCTCGAGAATTCTCGCCCTCACCCCGGGCCTCCTCGCGGATCGACTCGGCCGTCTCGGACGAAAACTCGTCCGACGCCGACAACGGCGCGGGCGGGCTCTGGCGCAGCGCGATCTCGAGGCGTTCGGTCAATTGCTTGTCGAGTTCCTCGGGCGTCAGCGCGCCGGTCAGCTTGCCGCGCTCCGCGATGCGGATCGCCCCCGTTTCTTCGCTCACCACGACGACCAGCGCGTCGCACTCTTTGGTCAGCCCGACGGCCGCGCGATGGCGAGAGCCGAGCTTGGCGTCGGGCATGTCGGTCGGTTCGGCCAGGGGGAATTGCACGTTGGCGCTGTAGACCCGCCGCCCGCGGATGACGACACCAAGGTCGTGCAGCGCGCCGCCCGGGAAAAAGATGCTCTGGAGCAGGCGCGACGAGACCTCGGCGTTGAGCACCGTCCCGCCCTCGACCGCATCGTCAAGCCCGACCTGCCGCTCGATCGCCACCAGCGCCCCGAACCTGGCCTTGGAGAGATAGGTGCAGGCCTCCACGATCTCGTCGACCACGAAGTCGATGTCGCGCCGTGAGCCCTTGAAGAAGGGGGTCTCGCCCAGCCTGACCAGCGCCCGGCGCAGCTCGGGCTGGAAGATGACGATGAGCCCGACGGCGACCAGCGCCAGAAAGCGGTCATGCAGCAGGCTGAGGCGCTGGAACGTGTCCGTGCCGCCGAGGATGCGAGAGATGACCAGCATCCCGACCAGGAGCACGAGCAGGCCCTTGAGGGCCCCGGCCGCCCGTGTTCCCTGCACGAAGCGCACGATCGCGTAGACGACGATCCAGATGACAACAAACTCCACGGCCACCACGGCGGGCGGGTACGCCGCCACGCGCTGCAACAGGTTCTGGATGGGACCGAAGAGATGCACGCAAGCTCCCCCGCGGCACGCCGCGCGACGCCCGCCATCCGACGCCCCGCGATCGACACGGAAGCCTAGCATCCCAACGCCGGGAGCGCCCCATGCCTTATACGGTCGTTGAGTTCCAGGAAACGCCGAATCCCAACGCGGTCAAGTGCGTGCTGGACCGCCCGATCACGGATTCGCCACGCTCGTTTTTCTCCAAGGATCAGTCGGCCGACGACCCCCTGGCCTCCAGCCTGTTTGCGTTGCGCGGCGTGACCAACGTGCTGATTCTCCATAACTTTGTCACCGTCTCCAAAGACCCCGGGACATCCTGGAAGACGCTCCGGGCCGCCATCGAGCGAACGCTCCGGTCGGCGACATAGGGGCCATGGGAAGGTCCACGCTCATCGCCTCGCCGGAGCTTGTGCGTCGCGTCGCGCGCTGGTTTCGTGCCTCGTCCCGCCCGTTGCCCTGGCGGACCACCCCGCGGGATCCCTACTGGTCCCTGGTTTCCGAGATGATGCTCCAGCAGACGCAGGTTTCGCGTGTCCTGGAGAAATTCGGCGCGTTTGTCGCGCGATTTCCCACCATCTCGGATCTGGCCCGCGCCGACGAGCGCGACGTGCTGGCCGCCTGGTCCGGGCTTGGCTACTACCGCCGCGCCCGCTTCCTGCACGCCGCGGCCAAGGTCATCCTTGAGTCCCACGACGCCCGCGTGCCCGGCGATCTTGCGTCGCTTCGGGCCCTGCCGGGCCTGGGGCGGTACACCGCCGGCGCGATCGCCTCGATCGTCTTTGATCAACCCGCGCCCATCGTGGACGGCAACGTGGCCCGCGTGCTCCTCCGCGTGTCCGCGAGGCCGATGGCGACCGACAAGGGGATGGCGTGGGCTTGGAAGCAGGCCGAGGCGCTCGTGGCCCTCGCTCACGAGCACGCGCTGGTCGCGCCCTTCAACGAAGGGCTCATGGAGCTTGGGGCGACGATCTGCACGCCGGCCTCGCCCCGCTGTGAGTCCTGCCCGGTCGGGTCGATCTGTCGCGCCCGTGCCGAGGGGAAGCAAGCTTCCATCCCCAAGCCCAAGGCAAGGGCCCGGACCAAGACGCTCGTGTGCGAGGTTGCCGTCGTCGACGATGGTTGTGGGAAGTTCCTGGTCGAGCGTCGCGGTCTGGATGGCATGTGGGCGGGCTTGTGGCAAGCCCCGACCTTCGAGCATGACGACCTTGGAACGCCACGACGGCTTGCGGCGCTCCTGAAGCTCCGTGGGGTGCGATTGGGGGGCGCCTCCGGCGAGTTTGAGCACATCACGACGCACCGGCGCGTGATCTTTCGGGTCCGATTCGCGCGGACCGCACGCCCGGCGGGCCTGCTGTCCGCCGGGTCCGAGCGCCGCTGGGCGACACGCGCCGAGCTCGCCGAGCTCGCTCTTTCCAGCCCGCAACGCCGGATCCTCCTTGGGTGGAACGACCGCCCGTCGTCGTTTCGTCGGCGTCGATCCGCGCGATAGGTGGCGCCGAACCGCGCGTGTTTGAATGATCGTGGCGGGCGTGATCTTCCGGTCGGGGATTCACCCACGCGAGGCCTCGCGATGGTTCACCGGGAGTACGGCCCCGGTCCGGGTCGTGCCGACGCCGCGTTCGCCGGGCGAGCGCTCCGCGGACGAAGGCTTGTTTCCCGGGAAGTTGACTTCCGTCGATCCCCGAACCCCCGGACGCTCCCGGCCGGTACCATCTCGATGCCATGCCCGCCATCCTTCGCTGGCTCCTGCGCCTGGGGCCGACCAACCCGATCACCGTCCGCCTGGTTCAGAACGCGTCGCGTCGCCCGCGTCACTTCTACATCCGAGCTGGGTACCTGGCCGTTCTGATCGTGGTGCTGCTGTGGTCGCTGTTGATCAATACCAGCGGCGACTCTCTGAGCTATCGCCAGCTCGCCGAGGCCGGCGCCAAGAGCTTCACCTACATCGCCTACCTGCAGATCATCCTGATCTGCATCCTTGCCCCGGTATTCATGGCGGGTGCGATCGCGCAGGAGTCCCATCCGCGCACCTGGGAGGTTCTCCTGACCACACCCATGAACGACACGCAGATTGTTCTGGGGAATCTGTTGGGGCGTCTGTTTTTCATTCCGGCGCTGCTGGTCTGCTCGCTTCCGTTGATGGCGTTGACGCAGTATTTCGGCGGAGTCCCCGGCGTCGCGATATTCAAGAGCTATCTCATCGCCGCCGCCGCCGCCGTGTGCGTCGGGAGCATCGCGATCTCGCTGTCGGTGTCGCGCCTTGCGGGCAAGCGGGCGGTCTTTGCGTTCTATGTCGCCGTGGTCAGCTACCTGGCGATCACGATCGCCATCGATCGCTATCTTGTGTCCATCAACAAGGTGGCGCCCGCGGGGGGCATCACGTGGATGACGGCGATCAACCCGTTTCTTGCGCTCCACAGCCTTCTCAACCCGTCCTCCTACGGGCCGTCTCCCGCGGGGACCACAAGCGGTGTGGCGGCGTGGTTCCTTGAACGACCGGTCTCGACCTTTTGCGTGGGCACCTTCGCCCTCTCGGCGATTCTGGTCGGGCTGTCGACGTTCACCGTTCGGGCCGGGGGTCTGCAGACGCTGGGCTCCGACGGCGGCACGCCGTGGTACCGCAAGGCCTTTGGCCTGGGCGCCGCCGGCGCCGAGCACCGCCCGCCCAAGACCGTCGGTCACAACCCGATCGCGTGGCGTGAGGCGTCGGCGCGGAACGCGACGCTGGGGCGTTCGGTGGCGCGCTGGAGCTTCGTCGGCGCGGGACTGATCTTCGGCGTTCTGCTCCTGTTCCTTTTCCACACCGGCGCGATGGCCACCAACGAGTTTCAGCTCGCGCTCATCGCGACGATCTGGGGAGAGATCGCGGTCATCACCCTGGTCGCGATCAACATGGCGGCGACGGCGGTCAGCCGCGAGCGAGAGGACGGCACGCTCGACCTCATCCTCACCACGCCGATCACGCCCGGCGCGTACCTCCGGGGCAAGCTCCAGGGGCTGGTCGCGTACCTGCTCCCCATGCTCGCCGTGCCGGTCGGGACGCTCGCGCTGGCGGGCGTGTATGTCCTGGCCGGCGGGCTGGAGCGCGCGGGCGGCGTGATGCGCGACGCGACGGTGCTCACATCGAAGCTGAGTGTTCCGGTGGTGCTGCCCGAGGCGGCGATTCTCTTGCCGCTGGTCGTCGTGCCGTTCATCGCGTTCTGCGTGATGACCGGGCTGCAGTGGTCGCTCAAGAGCAGGGGCACGCTGGGCTCGGTCGTGTCAACAGTGGCGGTGGTGGGCATCGCCTCGCTGGTGATCGGGCTGTGCGCCTACAAGGCGGGCGAGAGCCTGACGGTCGTCGGCCCGGTGCTCAACGCGATGAGCCCCGCCACGCTGGCGTTCTCTCTCGTCTACCCCGTGGAGGGGCTGTTCGATACGGTGAGCGATTCGGGCGGCGGCTACGCGGCGGGTCTGGTGACGGCGAGGTTGTCGCTCGCGGTCGGCGCGCTCATCGCCGGCGCGGCGTACGTGGGGATCGTGTTCGCGATCCACATGAACATGGTTCGAACGTTTGATTTCACGGTGCGCAAGCTCGCGGGGACGAACTGAGATGCGCACGCTCCTTTCCGGCGTGCCGCACGCCCTGGCCCAGCCCGTGTGCGATGCGCTGTTGGCTGAGGGCATCGAGTCGCGGGTGGTGCGCCCGTTTGTCAGTCTCGCGGGCTACGGCCCGACGCCGCCGGCCGAGATCGTCATCCTGCACGACGAGGACGCGAATCGCGCGCTGTCGGTGGCGGCCGAGTGCATGCTCTCGATGACGAATCACGACACCGATCCCGTGATTGACTGGTCGAAGCTCTCGCCCGCGTTGCGCGTCGCGTGCCCCATGTGCGAGGCCATACTCGATCCGCGCGACGCCGCCGAGGGCACGATCCGGTGCGCCTGCGGCACAAGCCATGACGTCGCCGAGCTCATCGTCGATCAGCACGGCCCGGAGGCGTTTGAGGGATGCACGATCGGGAGCGAAGCGCCGGGAAAACCGCCAGCGCTGATGCACGCCGTCGTCAAGTGCGTCCATTGCGAGTACGAGCTGGAGGGCCTGGCACGCCGCGGCGTGTGCCCGGAGTGCGGCGGGCGGTACGACAAGGCCGAGTGCATCCTGCATCCGTACCTGACGCCCAAGGACAAGAAGTGAAGCATGGCAGCTCGCGGACGCCACCCCTGGAGCGTGAGAGGGGCAACCGAAGTCGCCAAGGAACCGGCATCGCGGCGCGGGGGGCTGAGCATGTCGTGCCCGGCATTCGAGAATCAACACAAGCGTGCGGCCGCGATCGCGCTCGTCTGCATGGCGAGCATGGTGCTGTCCACGATTGGCCAGACGGAACACGGGACGCTGCCCGTGATGTCGTCGCGCGGGGTTTCAACGGCGACGCCGGATGAAGCGTGGACGCGAGCCATGGCGCGAGACCAGGGCTTGACGGGCTTTGACGGGTGTGCGTCGCTGCCGCTCACGGGAGGGCGCGTACTGTGGTTGTTCAGCGACTCGATTGTCGGGCGCGTTGAGGGTGGCAGGCACGCGTCGGGCGCGACGATCGTCAACAACGCGGTTGCGATTACGCGCGGGCTTGAACCGACGCCCGAATTCTACTGGGGACAGTCGGAGAATCCGCGAGCGATGTTTCCCAGCGCGCGGGCGGGTGAGTGGTACTGGTTGCCCGGGGGTGCGGTGGAGGTGCGAGAGAACGGGCCGCTGGTGATCTTTGGGGCGCGCATGGGGCGCACCGGGAAGCCCGACGCGGGCGTGTGGGACTTTGAGGGGCGGGGGAGCGACGCGATCATCGTTGAGAACCCGCAGGACGGGCCTCTCGCGTGGCGCTGGCATGCGGTCGGGCTGTTCGGGTCGGACGGCGGGAAGCCCGGTTGCACGCGTGCTTGGGGTGCGGCCGTGCTGCGTCCGGGCGCCGGCGAGGGTGAGTTCGAGAGTGATGGCGAGGGCGGCACGACGATCGTCTTCGGTATCGACGCAACGGACGTGTGGCACAAGAAGCTGCTGATCGCGCGTTGCCCGACAAATCTGATCTGGTGCCGGGACGCGTGGTTGTTCCGTGCCGCGGACGGAGCGTGGAGCGCGAAGGCGGAGGATGCCGCGCCGGTGTGCGACGATATGGCCGACGAATTCACGATCTCGCGCGTGGGCGATGGCTATGTCATGGTTCACATGGAGGCGAACCTCGGCAAGCGCGTGATGGTGAGGCGCAGCGCGGCGATCGACGGGCCGTGGTCGGACCCGAGGGCGGTGTGCACGGCCCCCGAGCCCGGGCGCGATTCGCGGATCATGGTCTACGGCGCCAAGGCGCACCCGGAAGTGTCGGGCGAGGGCGGACTCCTGGTGTCCTACTGCGTGAATTCGTCTGATTTCTGGCACATGCTGGGGGACGCGACGATCTATCGGGCGCGGTTCGTGAGGGTGCGGGTGGAAGAGATGGAAGGACGAAGAGACAAGTAGAAGTCACGGAGTCACGGAGAAAATACCTCGTGAGTCATGCAGAGAAGCGGATACTTGAAGGGCGCGAAGGGAGCACGCGCTTCGGAAGAGAAGGCTGAGCCCCGAGGAATCAGAGGAGCGCGTGAAGAACGTGATCAAGGCGAGCAATCGCACGGCTTGACCAAGGCGGCCGGCGAGGACGACATCGGCAGTACAACGACGGGGTGTCAGTTCCCGAAGAGGTTCTTGGCGGTGAAGTAGCCGTTCTGCTCGAAGTATGTGAGTGCCTCGTCGACGGACTTGAAGATGCGGGTCGCGGTCTCGGTGATGAAGGGCGAGGGCGCTTTCTTGGGTTTCCAGACGACGAAGACTTCCTTGGTGTGCTCGAAGGCGTGGTGGAGTTCGCGTTCGACTCCGGAGGAGAGGCCGGGGATGCCGCCGGGGAGTTCGGGGATGTAGGAGACGATCATGTCGGACTGGTCGACGAGCTTGAAGTCCCGCATGTAGATCTGGCCGTCCACGTCGCCGGCGATATCGAGGATTTCGCGGATGCGGACGCGGATGGGTTCGGCGGCCGCCTTGCTCCCGCCGAAGGTGTGGGGCGTGACGTCGAGGAACTCCTTGCCCTCGCGGGCGGCGGCGATGCCGCGATCGAGCAGGAGCTTCTCATCGACGTCGCCGGGATCGAAGGTGATGAAGTGATCGGCGAGGGCGGCACGGAAGCGGTCGATCTCGGCGAGCACGTCGGGCATGTCCATGACATGGGACATGGGGAACGACGGATAGACCTTCTTCATCTTGGGGCGGCAGACGAGTCGGAAGAGCGTTCGGGTGGTGAGGTTGTGCCGCCCACGGGCCATGATGTAGAACTGCGAGCCGGGGATGGACTTGCTGAGGAGTTCGGTGGCGAGGATTTCTTCTTCGCGCCAGACCATGCAGTCCTTGAGCGTGGCGTCGATATCGTGCTCGCGATGAAGGCGATGGTGGACAACCTCGATGTTGTCGACCAGGCAGATGAAGATGTCGGGCTGGAGCTTGGCGATCTGGTCGTAGTCGAAGGCGGCGAACAGGCCGTGGCGCCAGCGGAAGGTGGCGTGGGTGTTCACGATGATGTTGGGCAGGGGCGTGGCGCCCGGGCCGGCGGTGGTTGATTCGGCGATGATGTCCTTGAAGGCGGCGCGGCGGAGGGAGTTGAGGCGGGAAATGGGCAGATCAAGGATGCGTCCGGCGCGGACGTCGGCGCCCTCGGCGTACATCATGTCGCCGACGTGGTAGAGGGTGAGGCTCTCGCCCTGCTGGCCGGCGAATCGCGCGACGGCGTCGAGGTAGGGCTTCTTTTCCATCCCGATCTGGCCGGTGACAATGGCTCGCATGAATCTCCCCAAGGTCGTGCAACTGGGCGCTGGTCATGATGGTAGCACCGACACGGGCGACCATGCGAAGAAGGGGACTTGACAGGCGGAGGGCGGGGGGTAGTCTGTTTACAAGTAAACGTTGCATTGCTCATTAGCTCCATGCGAACTATGAACAAGTCGTTCGGCAAGCTCGATCGTGGCCTTCTATGGAGCGCCGTTGGTGCCGTGATCGCGTGCGGGCTCATCGTGCTCTGGCGTCCATCGTCGATGGTGCGGCCATCATCAGACGCCGACGCCATAAGTCTCGGCAATCTCAGGATCGGCGAGGCACTTCGGCATGTGATTCGCATCCGTGTTCCGGGCGACATGACCCCGGAGTCCGTGACCAAGGTCACGTCCTCCTGCGGCTGCGCGAGAATTGAGTTGTGGCGGCCGTGCGACCTGGGCTCCGGCGGCCGGGGATTGGAGCTGACGATCGTCACGGAGCCTGGGCCGTATGACACCCAGGTGAGTTCTCAGCTTACGATCGCCGGCGCGAATGGAGAGGTGAAGTCGGTGGGGCTCCACGGGGCGATCGAGGCGCCGTTCGAGGGGTGGCCCGATGCCGGCGTTGGCTCGTTCGAGAGCGGCGCCTTCGCGGTCACGATCCCGCGGGCATACCGAGACAAGGGACTTCGATGGCGCGTTTTCGATGGGCAGGGTCGGGAGTTGGTGAGCGAAGAAAGGGGCGATCGGTTCGTGGTTCGTGGCGTGGATCGAACGAGGATCGCGGAGTATGAGGCCGTGGTCGAGTTTCCGCGAGAACGAGAGGGCGAAGCGACGGACGAGGCGCCTGGCGACCCCACCGCGGAAGGCCTGCTGCCGCTGCGATGGGCTGGTGTTCTCGGCATGAAAGATGGTGAAGCCCCGGTTCATTGACCGGACGGGGAGTGTGTCCCCTCCGCGATGATTGTTGAGTACGGACTTTGATCTTGAAAGGAAACGCGATGAAAGATCGGATGTTGCTGGGAGTGGTCGTCGCCGCGGCGGCGGCGCTGCTGGGGGTGGCGGGCGTCGCGATGGCGGACGTGCATCCGCCGGGTCCGATCAAGCCTCAGGTGTGCCCCGCCACCTCGGCGTGTGGCTACAAGTTATGCGGGGGCGCCAAGGGCTGCAACTGTGTGGGAGATCCCGGCCTGGAGGTTTGTGAGCCGGTGTTGTGATGCCGTTGAAAGTCGATCATCGGCCGGGGTTTTCCGAACTCGGCCGGTCTTGATACAGGCGAGGTTGACCATGAAGCCGTGGATGATCCGAGGCCTCCTTGTTCTCATCATGATGGGGTCGATCGGGGTCGCGTTGTATATGTCTCTTCGGTCCGGGCGGAGCAAGCCGGAGACTGCGAGCACCGGGCCGTCACTGATGGAGACCAAGGAGGAGCACAAGGCTCGTCTCGAATCGATCCGCGAACGCTGGGACGCGGAGGAGTACATCGATGTCGAAGGGATGGATGAAACCGCGATCCAGGAACGACTCAGGGGCGGGATCGGAGAAACGGCGAAGGAGTTGACCCAGGAACAGCGCGAGGCGCTGGTTGTTGTGCTCGCGCGTCACATGAAAGCCAGGTCATCACCTGAGCCGAGCGCCTACATCGAACTCGCGCGAGCGGACACGACGGCGCGCTGGGTCACCCCCAATGACGAAAGGGAATGGAGCACGCTGCGGAAGTGGCACGAGTTCGAGTTCGGCACGGCTCCCGCGCGGGGGGAGGGCCCCGATGCGATCCTGTCGAAGTACATTTCGACGCAGCTGAAGAAGGGATTTCGATGGACGGGGTTCTGCGTATCACCGGGAGGGATGAGGATCGACGCGGTGCGAGTGCGGGCGGTTGACCAGGTGTTCAATCACCTCGCCCGGGTGATGACGAACGAGGATCACTCGTACTGGTTCGAGAATGGCGGGACATCGGGGCTGACCGCGCGAAAACCCGAGCCCTCGTTCGAGGCGATGCTGGCCCGAGATTCGGCCTGCATGGCGGTCAACGTCTGTCTGCTCGTGCGAACGGAGGATGGTCGAGCGTTCAACTGGCACAGCTTGTGGTACTGGGACGCGACCTCTCATGCGTGGCTCTGTCACATGATGGCCAGAAAGGGATGGCATGCGTACATGTATTTCTGACGCAGAATCGCGGATCAGCGCGCGGGGTTTCACGCTGGTTGAGTTGCTCGTCGTGATCGCGGTGGTCGGGCTGCTGCTCGGCATTCTCCTGCCGGCGTTGTCCGGCGCCAAGCGCAGGGGCGACGTGACCAAGTGCCTCGCGAACCTGCGCTCGATTCATCAGGCGAGCATGGTGTACGCGGGGGACAATGCGGAGACATGGCCCAACGCGTTCGCCAATGGCGGCAAGCTGCCGGTCTGGATTCTCGGATCGACGCAGTACGAGCCGCAGGACCCGTTCCCTCAATTGTGGTTGTGGGTCGCGGTGCTGAATGGTGCGGGGCTGTGCGAAACGCGCGCGGAGTTCGAGGCGTTGAGTTGCCCGACGGTGCTGCGAGTGACGCGAGAGGAGATGGATTCCAACCCGCAGATGGGGCCGTTGAAAAGCTACTGCTACTCCCCCGCGTTTTTCACGGACCCGAAGTTGTGGGACCCGGCGCTGGCGGATCGCTCGACGCGGTACAACGAGTTCTGGGGGCGCGTGCGAATATCGAGCGTGGTCTATCCGACGGGCAAGGTCGCGTTCTTTGAGTTCGTGGATCGGCATGGCGGGGGCGAGGTGATCGGGAGCGCGGGGGCGCCGCCGACCCACCAGAGCAATGTCGTCTTTGCCGACGGACATGCCGCCCGAGTTCGCCCGGCGGAGGCCGTGCCGGCCCTGGAGTTTGACTGGAACCACTTCTTTGGTCCAACAACTCCGGCGGCACTTCCATTCTCGTGCTCGCCCGGCGGGTACAACGGACGTGATTACTGATCCGTAGATTGAAGTGGGCCGTATTTGTGGATTGATCGGTGCACAATCGGCGAACGATGGCCTTGCGGGTGGGGCCATGGTGGCGTAGGCTGACGATGCGTCGGGGCCTGGGAGGGTGCCCGGCGGCGCGGAGAGGACAGACGACCATGACGGTGATGCACTGCGCGCGGCGACCGGCCGTGTTCCTCCCCTGTGCGGGCTTGCTGACGCTGGCGTCGCTTTGCGGCACGGCCCAGGGGTAGGCGACATTCACACGCATCGATTCGCTGGACGAGCACAACCGCTGGACACGCGTGACGGGTATCTCCGCGGACGGCATGAAGGTCGTCGGGCGAAGCCTGACGCAGAAAGGAAGCTTCGAAGGCTTTGTGTGGAGCAACGGATTGGGCGCCGAGGGCGTCGGTGCCCTGTTGCAGGACACCTCGGCGGCGGAAGCGATCTCCGGAGACGGCGAGGTCGTCGTCGGTTCCTCGGGCAAGCACTCGTTCCAGCGGACAGAGGCGTTCCGCTGGACGACGGCGGACAAGATCGAGTCGCTCGGTATTCAGTCCTCGATGAGCACGGCGTACGGCGTTTCGCGCGACGGAAGCGTGATCGTCGGGCAGTATGACGAGTACCCGGAGCAAGCGTTCAGGCTGTCGGGGTCGACCATCACAAACCTCGGCGATCTCGGCGGTGGGCGCGCGTCCGCTCGCGACGTGTCCGCGGACGGCGCAATGGTCGTGGGCTGGAGCGACGTGAGTGTCGATCGGACGGAAGCATTCGTCTGGACGGCGCAGGCGGGCATGAAAGGGCTGGGCACGTTGGGGGGCGCGGCGAGCTACGCCTGGGGCGTCTCGCCCGACGGCGGGACCGTGGTCGGGAGCAGCCGCGTCGACAACGTGTTCGAGGACGGGCACGCGTTCCTCTGGAACCAGGACGAGGGAATGGTTGATCTGGGCGCGATGGACGATCTCTTCAGCGTCGCGTGGGACGTGTCGGCGGGCGGAAGGGTGGTCGTGGGTGAGGCGTACAGCTCGCCGTTCGGCCCGACACGGGCGTTCCTCTGGGATCGCCAGAACGGCATGGTCGACCTGAACGACTATGTTCGCGGCGTGCTGAAACTCTCGATCGACGGCTGGCAACTTCAGAGTGCCAAGGCGGTGTCGGACGATGGGATGTACATCGCGGGCGATGGCCTCTCGCCCGAGGGTGAATACGCGGGATGGGTGATCCGAGTGCCCACGCCGGCGAGCGTGACGGTCCTTGGCGTGGCGGCTGTTGCGGTGCGAGGGCGTCGTGAGGCGCGGCGCCGAGTGACCGGTTGATGGGCGGGCGACGCGATCGACTCGGTCCGCTTCTTGACCGCATCACGGACCTGTTGAGAGCCCGGTGTTCGGGGGTTACTTGACGCCGGCGGGCCGAGCGCGCTTGGTTTCGACGGCGATCGTCGGCTCGCGGTAGTCCTGAAGAGCGGCGACATCCCAATCGCCGGATCGCAGCGCCTCGATCGCGCGAGCGGCGGCGTCGGCGGCGGCGGTGGTCGAGATCAGCGGGATGTTGAGGCGCACGCTCGTCGCGCGGATCTTCCCCTCGTCGGTCTGATAGCCGGTGCGCGTCGGCGTGTTGATGATCAGGGCGATCTTCCCGTCGGACATGAGGTCGAGCACGTTGGGTCGAGCGCCCGCGGCGATCTTCTGAAGACGGCTGACGGGGATGGAGGCGGCCTCGAGGAGGTCGGCCGTGCCGCCGGTCGCGTGGATGGCAAAGCCGATGTTGGCCAGGCGGCGGACGGGATCCAGGATCGACGTCTTGTCGTCATCGCGGACGGAGACGAAGATGCCGCCCTTGGCGGGGTCGGTGGGCAGGAACACGCCGCAGGCCATCTGGGACTTGGCGAAGGCGATCTCGAAGGTCCGATCGATTCCCATGACCTCGCCGGTGGAACGCATCTCGGGCCCGAGCACGACGTCGACGCCGGGGAATTTGGCGAAGGGGAAGACGGATTCCTTGACGGCGAACCACGAGGTCGGTTGATGCTCGCACGAGCGCAGCTCGTCGAGCGTCTTGCCCATCATGACTTTCGCCGCGATGGCGGGCCATTGATTGTGGGTGGCCTTGGACACGAAAGGCACGGTCCGGCTGGCGCGCGGGTTGACCTCGAGGATGTAGATGACGCCGTCCTTGATGGCGAGCTGGAGGTTCATCAGGCCGCGGACGCGGAGCTCGCGAGCGAGCGAGCGCCCGATGCGCCGGATCTGCTCGACCATCTCGGTCGAAAGCGAGAAGGGCGGGATGGAGCAGGCGGAGTCGCCCGAGTGGATGCCGGCGTGCTCGATGTGCTCCATCACGCCGGTGATCAGTGCACGGCGCGAGCGGTTGATCGGATCATCGACGGGGAGCGTCGGGTCGAAATCGGCGACGACATCGACATCGACCTCCGTCGCATGCCCGAGGAACTTGTCGATGAGGACGGGCGCGCCGTCGAGGTCGGAGACTTTCAAGGCGTTCTTGATGAAGGCACGGAGGGCCTTCTCGTCGGGGCAGACTTCCATGCCGCGCCCGCCCAGGACGTAGCTTGGGCGGATGAGGACGGGGTAGCCGACGCTCTCGGCGATGGTGACGGCTTCTTCGATGGAGCGTGCGATGCCGGCGGGCGGGCGGTGGAGCTTGAGGCGCGAGAGGAGCGCGTCGAAGCGGTCGCGGTCTTCGGCAAGGTCGATGGAGTCGACGGAGGTGCCGATGATGGGGACGCCGGCGGCGACCAGGCCGTGCGCGAGGTTGAGGGGCGTTTGCCCGCCGAACTGGACGATGGCGCCGTGTACACGCGGAGAGGTTGTGGAGTGGCGGAGCCCCGGATCGGCCGGGCCGGGGGTGAGCGGCGCGCCATTGAGCCGCTCGATCACATTCAGCGTGTCCTCGAGCGTCAGCGGCTCGAAGAAGAGGAGGTCGGAGGTGTCGTAGTCGGTGGAGACGGTCTCGGGGTTTGAGTTGATCATCACCGACTCAAAGCCGAGCTCGCGTGCGGCGAAGGCGGCGTGGACACAGCAGTAGTCGAACTCGATGCCCTGGCCGATGCGGTTGGGCCCACCACCGATGATGATGACCTTCTTGCGGTCGGTGACGCGGATCTCGTCATCACCGGGCACAAGGCACCGGGCACTGGGCACTCGGGAAGAAGCAGCAGCCGGACCGGCAGCGCCGGCACTGGAGCCCATTGCCTGGTGCCTGGCGCCTCTCTCGTACGTCGAGTAGTAGTACGGCGTGACGGCCTCGAACTCCGCGGCGCACGTGTCGACGAGCTTGTACACCGGCTCGATGCCCAGGGCCTTGCGGCGCTCGCGCACCGCGAGGATCGTCTCGGTCGTGAGCTTTCCGAGGTAAAGGTTGGCGAGCTGCGCGTCGGAATATCCGAGCTGTTTGGCCTCGAAGAGGACGTCGGCGGGGACGTGGTCGAGCGAGTCGTACGAGCAGAGCACGTCCTCGAACTCGACGAGCTGCTGGATCTGGTCGAGGAAGAAGCGGTCGATCCTGGTGAGGGCGTGGACCTTCTCGATGCTCCAGCCCATCTTGAAGGCGTAGCGGATGTAGTAGAGGCGGCCCTGGCAGGGGACGGCGAGCTTGCGCGAGAGCTTGTCGAGTGGGATGGGCCACTCGATCGGCTGGCCGTCGGCGGTGCGGAGGCCGGTGGGCGAGCTGGAGGTTCCGGGCTTGGCGCCGGGGGAGACGTCGAGGACCAGCTGGTCGCGTTCGACGGCGCGCATGGCGGAGAGCCACTTGTCGTTCTTGTCGAGTCCCAGGCCGAAGCGCTTGACGTCCATCGAGCGGATGGCCTTCTGGAGCGATTCCTTGAGGGTGCGCCCGATGGCCATGGCCTCGCCGACGGACTTCATCTGCGTGGTCAGGGTTTCGTCGGCCTCGGGGAACTTCTCGAAGGTCCAGCGTGGCATCTTGGTGACGATGTAGTCGATGGTGGGCTCGAAGCAGGCGCTGGTGGTGCCGGTGATGTCGTTCTTGAGTTCGTCGAGGGTGTAGCCGACGGCGAGGCGTGCGGCGATCTTGGCGATGGGGAAGCCGGTGGCTTTGGAGGCCAGGGCGGAGGATCGCGAGACGCGCGGGTTCATCTCGACGACGACCATCTCGAAGGGCTTGGTGCCGTCCTCTCGTGGCGCGGGGTTGGGGTTGACGGCGAACTGGACGTTGGAGCCGCCGGTCTCGACGCCGACGGCGCGCATGATGGCGATGGCGGCATCGCGCATCGCCTGGTATTCCTTGTCGGTGAGGGTGAGGATGGGCGCGACGGTGATGGAGTCGCCGGTGTGGACGCCCATGGGGTCGATGTTCTCGATGCCGCAGACGATGATGCAGTTGTCCTTCTTGTCGCGGACGACCTCGAGCTCGAACTCCTTCCAACCGATGACGGACTGGTCGATCTGGACCTGCTGGATCATGGAGGCGCGCAGGCCGCGGGTGACGATGTCGGCGAACTCTTCGCGGTTGTAGGCGATGCCGCCGCCCGTTCCGCCGAGCGTGAACGCCGGCCTGATGATGGCGGGGAGCCCGATCTGGCTGAGAAACTCGAGGGCGTCTTCGAGTGAGTTGACGGTTTTGGCCTTGGGCAGTTTGAGGCCGATGTTCTCGCAGATTTCCTTGAACACCTGGCGGTCTTCGGCGCGGTGAATGACGCGTCGATCGGCCCCGATCATCTCGACGCCGAACTCCTTGAGGGTGCCGTTGTCATACAGGGCGCAGGCGCAGTTGAGGGCGGTCTGGCCGCCCAGGGTCGGGAGGATGGCGTCGATGGGTGTTCCGAGGGCGGCCTCTTTCTGAATGACCTTTCGGACGGCCTCCGGAGTGATCGGCTCGATGTAGGTGCGGTCGGAGAAGGCGGGATCGGTCATGATCGTCGCCGGGTTGGAGTTGACCAGGACGATGCGGTACCCCTCGGACTTGAGCGTGCGGCAGGCCTGCGTGCCGGAGTAATCGAATTCGCACCCCTGCCCGATGACGATCGGCCCGGACCCCAGAATGAGGATGGTCGAGAGGTCGGTGCGTTTGGGCATGTGTGCTCCGGCGAGAGGCGAGATGGGCGCAAACTCCGGAACGATATCCGGTCGTTGTGTGGCGACAAGTTTGGGGGGTTCCGTGGGTGTGAATTGCACGGAAGTCTTGGTTTTTTTGGGCGTGCGAACGCCCCGTTTGAGATGTAACGACTGCGCGGGCCGCGGTCAGCCGTGGGTTCCCCTGCCGGGCTGAAGGCGGCCACACCGGCGGTCGATGCTCAGAGGCGATGGGTACCTTTGGTCGCCTCGGCGGCCTCTTTCATCAACCGGGCGGCACGAATAACCGCAAGGCGGGGAGGGTGCGTTGTCAGTACGTGTCGTGCTCGCTCGGTGAGGTGCGGGATCTGTCGTCGACGGGGCTTCGCGTGCTGTGCAAGCGAAACCCCAGCATCGCGGCCGGTCAGGCGATCTGCTTCAAACTCAACACCCTCGAGGGCGCCGAGCTGCCGGTGACGGTCGAGGTGGCGTGGGCCCGGAAAGCGGGCTGGCTGAAGCACGAGCTGGGCATGCGGTTCCTGGACGTTTCCCCAGAACTGCGGATGGCGCTGCTTCAGTTGTGCCGTGCGTCGGCGTATAACGAGACGCTGAACGCGGGCGAGCGGAAAGCCGGCTAGCCAAACAAGTATTGAACATGCGTGGCATGACGCCCGGAAAGCAGGCTGGGCGGGGGTGGCGGCACAGCCGAAGGGCGTTGGCGTGCGTAGGGAGGGAGGAGTTCGTCCGCCGGGCTGTTGGAGTGCCTGTGGAGCGCCCCGGCTGATGGCGTTCACCGCCGCGGATCGAGCGGCGTTGGAGCGCGTGGTCGCTTGCTAACGTTTCCGGGTGGGTGTTCAATGGGTTGACGCCGACGGCGAGTGCGACGGCGGATCCGAGGGGCTTTGGTATGGCATCAGTTTCGGCAGTTCGTGAATCGGTCCGTCGCTGGGGCTTGATCGGCAAGGCGGGACGTCGCCCGGCGGGATTGCTGGAGGCGCTGGAGCCTCGCCAGTTGTTGGCGACACAGCCGTTCGCGCCCGGGAACACGCTCGTCGAGGTGCAGACAACGTACGGGAACATCTGGATCGAGATGTTCGACTCGGTAACGCCCAAGACGGTGGAGAACTTCCTGAAGTATGTGAACGCGGATCGGTACGACGGGACGTTCATCCATCGGCACGCGAAGAACTTCGTGCTTCAGGGCGGCGGGTACAAGCTCGACGACCAGGGGGCGCCGCAGCACATCGAGACGTTCGCGGCGGTGCAGAACGAGTTCCACCGGTCGAACATCGCCAAGACGGTGGCGATGGCCAAGCTGGGCAACGACCCGAACAGCGCGACGAGCGAGTTCTTCTTCAACCTCGCCGACAACTCGAGCAACCTTGACAACCAGAACGGCGGGTTCACCGTCTTCGGGCAGGTGGTGAACGGCTGGGACGTCGTGCTGAAGATCACGGGGCTGGAGATCGTGAACGCGGGGAGCCCCTACGACACCCTCCCGGTGCGAGAGAACTACACGGGCGGGACGATCACCGACAACAACCTGGTCAAGATCAACGATGTGAAGGTGATCTCCTCGCCCGGCTGGAGCCAGGAGGCCAAGAGCGACGCGGTGGTGCGCGGCGCCGGCAGCGCGCAGGGGCAGTCGCTGTTCATCACGAACAACAAGCTGGGAAGGCCGATCGCGTTCTACCAGGCCTCGCCGACGGCGGACTGGACGGTGAGCGACTTGTCGCTGCAATCCGGGGCGCCGACGATCACCGGCAAGCTGACGGCATGGTTCGATACCAAGGACAGCCGGTTCTATGCCGCGGCGCCGTCCGCGGCCGGGCTGCTGCTCTTCACCCGCGCCACGAGCGGGTTCTGGACCGTGCGGAATCTCGGCACGGAGATCTCCACGAGCCAGATCGTGAACTCGGACGTTTCGGTGTTCACCTCGACGGACGGGCTGAACCATATCGCCGGAACAACGTCGGGCGGGCAACTGGTGATCTTCGACCAGACCACCACCAAGGATTCCAGCGGCAACTACACCTGGACATTCGCGAACATCGCCACGCGCGACCTCATCCCGAACGGCAAGACGATGCCGGCGTGGGTGGGTGACATCACGACGTATGTCACGAGCTGGAACGGGCTGAACGTGGCGGGCCTGGACAGCAACGGGAAGATCCAGGTCGTGTGGTGGGCGCCCGGACTCTCGGCGTGGACGACCGACAACCTCAGCGACCTGACCGGAGCGCCCGCGATCACGGGGACCCTCACGTCGTACCTGACGTCGTGGGGCGGGATCAACCTGGCGGGGACGGACTCGAACGGCAAGCTGAACGTGACGTGGTGGGTGCCCGGCGCGAACTGGGTGACCAACAACCTGACGGACCAGTTCGCGGGGCCGACGCTGGTGACGACGAGCCTGTCGAGCTACGTCACGCCGTGGGGCGGGCTGAACATCGCGGGGCTGGACTCCAACGGAAAGATCAACGTGTACTGGTGGGCGCCGGGGATGTCGGACTGGGTCGTGACGAACCTGTCGGACATCACGACGGGGGCCGTGGCGCCTTCCGGGCGGATGACGGGCGTGGCGTCACCCTCGGGCACCATCAACCTGGTGGGCAAGTCGGCGAGCGGCGCTGTGCTCCGGTACTACTGGAACCCGGGCGATGGCGGGACGTGGACGTTCCTTGACCTGTCGGCGACGGCGAACTTCTTCTAGAGCTCGCCCGCGGCCGGCGTCATGGAAGCGCGTATTTCACGATGCAGCGGAGCGCGGAGAATCCGTCGCGCCATGTGATCTTCTTCCCCTCGGCGTAGGTTCGGCCGGCGTACGAAACGGGAACCTCATAGATGCGCGCCGGGACGTCCGTGCCGTCCGGTCCGGGGAGACGGAGGCGCGCCAGCTTGGCGACGATCTCGGGCTCGATCCCGAAGCGTTGCTCCTCGAGAACGATCCGTTCGGCGACGCGCCGCGTGAGGGCCTTGGTGCAGCACTCAATGTCGGTGAGGTTGAGATTGGTGAGCATGTTGCTGGCCGTGGTCATGACGCGATTGGCCAGCGAATGCCAGTAGTAGAGAACGCGGTGGGTGGCGCCGAGGAAGCGGGAGCCGATGACGGCGTCGGCACGCGCGTCAACGATGGGCGCGAGAACCTCGGCGTGATCGGCGGGATCGTACTCAAGATCGGCGTCGTGGATGATGAGAATGTCGGCGCCGGCGTCGAGGGCCGCCCGCCACGCCGTCCACACGGCGGCGCCTTTCCCGCGGTTCCTGTCGTGCAGACGCGCGATGACGTCAGGTCGCGAGGCGAGTTGCTTGACGAGTTCCGCGGTGGCGTCGGTCGAGCCGTCATCGACAATGACGAGGCGGCGCTCCAAGGCGTGCGGCGGCGGCACCGCGTCGAACCGCTCCAGCACCTTGGGGAGCGAGCGTGATTCGTTGTAGACCGGCATGAGGACGCAGAGAAGCACGGCCAAGGGTAGACCGATGCCCCCGCCTTCGGGCCATTTGCCCCATACCCAATACCCGATGGCCGATCCAGCAGCTTCCTCGATGCCGAGATGCCCGAAACGACCGAGCCGGCGTTAGCGTTGGGGCTGCGTGAGCTCGAGCTTGGGATCGAACACCTGGAGTACCTTGGAGCCGACTCGGAAGTCCTGGATGGTGACGCCGCGGCTAACGCGGAAGACGAGCTTGAGGGTCTGGTCGTTCCGGCTGGCCGTCAGTGTGTAGGGAATCTCCGACAGGCCGCGGATCGGCTGGACTGGGGTGAAACGGATCTCGACGATGGTGGAGTCCTCGTAGATATAGCCGACGGCGTCGTAAGCCTGACCGGTGGTGTCGACGACCTGCGGCGGAAGGACATTCTCGACCGCGCGCGCGGCCCCGCCGAGCCAGCTGGCGGGCTTGTCGCGGGAGACTTCGACCTTGAGAATGACGACATCGTCCGTGGTGAAGAAGCGGTCGATACGAAGGTTTCGCTCGATGTTGCGGTTGTTCTTGAGTTCCTGCGGGTTGAACCTCTGCGTTCCTTCCTTGATGCGCCCGCCCTCGACCTCAAGGCTCCCCTGCTTGCCGTCCTGGATGACGTAGCCGATGGAGTTGTTGGGCTCGGCGCCCTCGTTCTTATCCTGGTTTCGCGAGGAAGTCGTGGTGGTGTTGGAGGCGAGTTCCGGAGCGTCGACGTCCATCTGCACGAGCTTCCCGGAGAGGATGTCGGCGTCACGCTGGGCGGGAGTCGCGTACGTGTTGGCCTTCATCGAGGCGACATCGGTGCGGATGTTCTTGACGAACAGCGCGACGGGCTTGAACTCCTTGGGCACAAGAAACTCAAAGGCCATGACGGTCTTTGAGGCGGCGCCGACGCTGGCGATGTGGAGGTCGCGGGCGTTGAAGCGGAAGCGGGCGAAGTTGGTCTTTGAGGACTCCGCCTGCGTGATGACGGCGGAGGGGTGGGCGAGGAAGGGTTCGCCGTTGTCATTCTCGCAGAGGAGTCGGAGCTGCGCGGCACCGATGACGACCTGTCCGGTCTTCTCCTTGGCGCCGGAGCCAAAGTCGATCACAAAGCCCTCGAGCCGCGCGTTGCCGGCGATGGGCTTGTCCTGACGATCGGTGACCTTCTGGACGTTGGTATCCCAGATGTCGGAGAGGAGCGAGTCCGGGGCCGCGCCGGATTCGGGGCCGACGGAATAGCGGGAGATGACGGTGAAGTCCTTGGGCTTGATGGTGTTTCTAGACTTGCCGTCGCCGAAATTGAGTCGCATCTCGTGGCCGGCCTTGTGGACGGCGGGGTACCACTTGGCGAGTGGTTCGTCGGTGGAGAACGAGTGCCTGGAGGCGAACGAGTAGAAGTCGGCGGTGAGCTTGTCGACGGGAACCCAGAGCCCATCGCCTTCCTTGATGGAGCCGTTGACGGAGTAATCCATTCCCTTGTAGCCCATGAAGTCCGGCTCGACGCGGAGGAAGGAGAGGCTGGTGATCGAGATTCCGGCGACGATCACGCCCGCGAGCAAGCCGCAGAGTCCGCCGCCGACGTAATCGGCCGTGGTTCCGCACTGGGCGTTGCTGGGGAGGAGCGCGTCGGTGACGGCGCGGAGAAGGGCGAGGGAGATGAGGAAGGGGAGCCCGAGGCCGAGACACCACGCGGCGTCGCCGAGGGTCGCGCCGATGCCGCTGGGGCTGGCCTTCTCGAGGAAGAACAGCGACAGGGGCTCCCAGACGCCGAAGGCGATCGCGCCGGCGGCGATGACGCACATGAGGTTGAGGAGCGCCGAGAAGAAGCCGCGCGTCAGCCAGATGTAGGCGAGCAGCGCGACGATGCCGATGGCGATCAGGTTCATGAACATGGACGGGTCTCCAACAGAGCTCGGGCGACCGCGGCGCGGGCCCGCGGGCGTGTCGTCGGGTTACTGCTTCGGGGCGGGCTGGGAGGCGGCCGGCGCGGCGGGCTTGGGGCCCGACGGCGCGGCGCCCTGGGGCTCGGCAAGAACGCGCGTGATCTCCTCGATGCTGGTGATGCCGTCGACGGCCTTGCGGAGCGCGGCCTGCTGCATGCTGGGGAGCTGGCGTTTGCGGAATTCGGTGCGCAGCGTGTTCCAATCGCCTGACCTGAGGAGCTCCTGCTCGGTCGGGCCGATCTTGTAGACTTCGAAGATGCCCTCCTGTCCCGCGTAGCCGGTGCCCTGGCAGGCGGGACACGTCTCGGGGTCCTTCTTGAGAATGACCTGCCCGCCCTTCTTATAGAGGACTTTGACCTTGTCCGCCGGGAGGCCCAGCTTCTTGAGCATGTCGGGCGCGGGCTGGTATTGGACGCGGCAGTTTGAGCACAGGCGGCGGACCAGTCGCCCGGCGACCACGCCGTGGGTGGCCTTGGCTCCGATCTCGGCGTCACCGACGAGCTTCATCCAAGCCTGGAGGCCGACGATCGCATTGGGGGCCTTGATGGAGACGTAGGTGCGGGTGCGCTCCTGGTCGGCCTTGCACACTTCCTTGGCGGTGTTCTGGTCGGGAACTTCGGCGAGAGCGACGACGTCGGGATCTCGCCGCAGGATGGAGCGGGTGAGCGTCGAGAAATCAGGTCCTTCGGCCAGGGGATTCCAGACATTCTGGCGGATGCCCTCCAGGGCGTCCTGGGCGTCGAGCTCGATGGTCTGGACGTTGGTGGTGTAGGCGTCGTGGAGCTTGAGGATCGAATACATCATGGTGGTGCGTCCGCCGTCGGGCATCCCGGCGAGGACGACGGAGCCCTTGGGGTCGGCGACGATCTCGCGGAGTTCGTTCATCTGGGCCTCGAGCAGGCCGAGCTGATCGGGCTTGCGACGGACGGCCTCTTCGGGGTTGAACAGGAGCGTCAGCCGCATCCCGCCCTGGACGCCGACCGACGAGACGCGGGCTTTGAGCTTTCGCTCGCCGCGCTCGATGGCGGTGTCGCCCTGGAGCGGCTTGCGACGTTCGTTGACGTCGAGCTTGGCGGCGGCCTTCCAAAGGTCGATGATCTTGACGGCATCGGAAGCGGGCATGGTGGCGCCCGCCGTGCGCACGCCGTCGATCATGAGGACCGCGCCGTAGAGATTCTCCTTGCCGGCGGGCGCGAGCTCGACCTGCGAGGCTCGGGCGTCCATGGCGCGCATGAGGAGCGACTCGGCCGCGAGGCGGACCTGGAAGTCCGGCGTGTCGTTGGAGGGAACGCTCAGGAGGGTCTTGTCGGCGGCGCGGATCACCAACTCGGCCTTTCCGGCCTTCTTGGCGTCGGCCTTGGCCTTGCGGGCCTCGGTCCACTTGGAGAAGTCGAGCGTGAGGTGGAACTGCTCGGGGACGCGCTCGTCCTTGTTGGTGACCTGCGCGAAGACGACGATGTCGGCGGCGAGGATGAAGAGCGCGGCCCCGAAGCCCGCCCAGAAGCCCAGCTCGCCCTCCACGGGCATGAACACCGCCAGCAGCAGCGCGACCAGCGCGGCGGAGAGGTGAGCAATGTTCCACATCTCGCGCGCCAGGAAGAAGCGAGCGGCGTGCTTGTCGAGGACGCGCGACACGATCGAGCCCCATCCCAGGAAGGGAAGGATGAGCACCACCGGCTTCCAGAAGCTAACGAGGAAGGCGCCGTCCGCCAGAAGCGTCGGAACGCCGAGCAGCGAGTCTTGCAGTTGAGGCACGAGTCGTCCCCGTGGGAGTCAGGATGGAGGGTCCAGCCGGGGCCGCCCCGGCCGGGCTAAGGAGAGGATGCTAGCACAACCCGTCCGAGGGCGGGTATACGGTCGAGTCTGTACGACGTGCCGCCGCGGGTGGCTGCCTGGAAGTTCGAAGGGAGTGCCGACAGATTCTCCAGACTTCCCAGATTTTCTCGTTCCGGCGCGATCGAGCGATGTCCAAGCGTCTTTCTTAGGCGGCTGGGGTAATCCAACCCCGGTTCGACTCGGGCGATCCCGAGGCTCATTCATGCAACGCGGCTGATTCCAAACACGCCCCTTATGGCGTGGGCGATGTCGTGTCGCGGGCGGAAAGGAGACCGGTGTGAGTACAGACGTGCTGGCGGCGCAGGGTGGAACGTTCCACGATGTCGCGGGGATCATCCACGCGGGAGGGGCGGCGTGCGCCCTGGCGCTGGGGCTGATCGAGGCAACGTACAAGGGCAGCAGGGTCGGGCGCTTCTTGGCGCGATTGTTCCCGAAGCTGGTGTCCCCAGGAGCCGGGCGATGGTTCGCGGCGGCGGCCCTGGTCGGCGGCGGGGTTGTGCTGGGCGCGACGGCCTTGCGATCCACGCCGCTGCCGGCGCGGGGAGGAACCCCGTCGGAGCAATCGAGCGACAGCTCGCACTCGGGCTCATCGGCGGGCTCGGAGTCGGTCGCCGAGATGGGGGCGAAGGTCCTGGTGGTCCCCCCGTTCATCAACAGCACCGATCGTCGGGCGCCCATTGATGTGGACGTGGCGACAGGGGATGGGCTCGGCGCACCGACCCGGAGCGTGCGTGTCGAGCGGTACGGGCGCGACGCCCAGGACCGGACGCTGCAATTGCTGGGCGACATCAAGCCGGACGGCATGACGCTCGTCGATCGCTCGCGGTTTGACCGCTTCCTGGACGAGTTCAAGTTCAGCGAGAGCGGGATGGTGAGCCAGGAATCAGCGGTGCGCGTGGGGCGGCAGCTGGGCGCGCGCTTCGTGCTGCTGGGCGAGGTCCGCCGGCTAGGCATCACGGAACGCAACGGGACAAACCCGGACGGGCAGGCGCAGAGGACGTTCGTCGCCGAGACGGAGATCGGGCTCAGGCTCCAGAACGTCGAGACGGGCGAGGTCCTTGGAACGGCGAAGGCTTCGGGAAGATCGACGACGTTCTCCAGGCTGCCGGACGCGGACATGATCTCCGGCGCCTTCGACGATGCTTTCGAGAAGTTGACGAAGGACACGAAGCTGGCCGCGGCGTTGAAGAAGGTGGCCGAGACGCCGGAGTGATCTGGGGCCGGGCGCGGGCTGCCGAGCGCGGCATGGAGAAACCGGGTTTTCAAACTTTGAAAGGGGTTGATCATGAAGATGTCGAAGTGTCTTGGATGGATGGCGGCCGGATTGATCGTGGCAGCGCTCGGCGGGTGCGCCATGACGCCGGAGCGCCATAGTGAGGTGACCGCAGATCCGAGCTTCGAGGCGAGTCGGGCGACGCCGATCGGCCTGGTGGTGACCGATGAGAACGGCCAAGTGCGGCGGGGTGGCTCGACGGAAATCGAGACCAGCTGCCTGCAGGCACTGATGACCAAACGATACGAGCTGGTGGAGCGAGCGAAGCTCTCGTCGCTGGTGATCAACGAGTTGAAGTTTCAGGAGAGCGGGCTCACCGACTCGGACGCGGTCAGGCTCGGCAAGCTCGCGAACGCCAGGGCGATGATGCTCGTGCAGGTGACGGACCTTCAGAGCGTCACATCGGGGAACGAGCGATCGTTCATCACCTTCACGCGCGAGCGGGCGCGGCTGACCATGCGCGTCATCGACGTGGAAACGGGCAAGCTGATGTGGTTGGCCTCGGCCAAGGGGACCAACTCCGCCTTCGGGGGCTCTGAGCCGATCGAACTCGTGAAGCAGATGGCGGCGGAAACGATCGCCAAGCTGCCGGCGCCGGGCGAGGTGGCGGCGACGCCCCTGGCGACGGCGGCCAAGTAAGCGTGATCCCGGGTCGCGGCGGGGGTCATGAAACCGGGCCGGCGCTCCACCGTGGGTGCGTCGGCCCGTTGCTTTGGCCGGCGGTAGCGATCGAGACTAGCCGAGCTTCTTGAGTCGCATGAGGAGCTCGTCGGCGTTGGGGGTGGCCTCCATCGCGACGCGCATGTGGATGTATTCCTGCTCGACGAGTTCGACGAGGCTCTCGTTGAAGTCCTTCATGCCCGTCTGGCGTGCTTCGATGGATTTGAGGTACTCGCGGATCTCGCCCTCGCGTGCTTCGAGTATCTGCTTGCGGACGACGGTGTTATTGATCAGGATTTCCAGGGCCGGGATGCGGTGGATCTCGGGGCGCAGGGTCGGGAGGAGCTTCTGATAGACGAAGGCGCGCATCTGGTAGGCGAGGATTCGGCGGACCTGATCGACCTCTTCCTGCTCGAACAGGCCGTAGATACGCGAGAAGGTCTGCGTCGTGCTCGAGGCGTGGATGGTGCCGTAGACGAGGTGGCCGGTCTCGGCGGCGTGGAGGGCGGCCTCGAAGGTTTCGTTGTCGCGCATCTCGCCGACGAGCACGATGTCGGGGTTCTCGCGGACCAGGGCCCGCAGCGCGATCTTGAAGTCGAGGCAGTCGATGCCGATCTCGCGCTGGTTGATGGTGGCTTTCTTGTCCTCGAAGATGTACTCGATGGGGTCCTCGATGGTCACGATGTGGACGGGCTTTCGCTCGTTCACGTAGTCGAGCATGGCGGCGATGGTGGTTGACTTGCCCGAGCCGGTCACGCCGCACAGGAGCACGATGCCCTGGGGCTGCATGGCGATCTCGGACATGATGGGCGGGAGGTAGAGCTCCTCGAAGCGGCGGATCTTGCTGGTGATGAGCCGGGCCGCGATGGAGAGTCGCCCCTTGGCCATGAAGAGGTTGACGCGGAAGCGGACACCCTTCTCGAAGTCGTAGGCGAAGTCGACCGAGCCGTACTTGTGGAGGTCCTCGATCTGCTCTTCGCTGAGGATCGCGCGGGCGATGGTCCAGAACTCGTCGGTGTCGACGGGCTCGCAGTCCAGGGGCTTGAGGGCGCCACGGATTCGGAGCTTGGGGGAGGTCTCGGACTTCATGATGAGGTCCGAGGCGTCGAGCTTCATACAGGCCTTGAGGAACTGTCCCCAGCGGGTCTCGAACGGATCACCGCGCTTCTTGGTGGGAAGGGCGACATGCCCGGTGTGCTCGGCGGGGCTGTGTGCGGTATCGGTTTCCACGCTCATCGCAGAGAAGCTCCCTCGGTCGGTTCTTGTGCTGATTTCTCGGGCTCGGTCTTGGGTCATCCACCTCGCGCTGGCGCGGGGGGGGGGGGGGGGGGGGGGGGCAGGGGCCCCAACCGCCCCCTTACCCCAACCCCGGGCGGCGCCGCGCGGGGGGTACCAAAAAAAACCACCGCCCCGACGCAACCCAGACAACGCCAACCCATTCCAAAGAGC